>Ga0206823_1016_pt1 | contig 53412 bp, 48 predicted proteins | sample Alteio_BWOrgCont_81_FD_152868 | JGI IMG/M metagenome (GOLD analysis project Ga0206823, IMG submission 152868) | Enriched cells from forest soil in Barre Woods Harvard Forest LTER site, Petersham, Massachusetts, United States -... | ecosystem: Environmental > Terrestrial > Soil > Temperate forest >...
CAGATTATCAATGACGGTTTTATAAGTAAGTTTATCTCCTGCAAAACTTACGATCTGATCAAAAATGGAACAGGCATCCCGGAGTGCCCCATCCGCTTTTTGAGCAATGATGTGCAATGCCTCTGAATCTGCTGAAATATTTTCATTTTTGGCAATAAACGCCAGGTGGTTTGCAATATCTTCTACCTGAATGCGGTTGAAATCAAATATCTGACACCTCGAAAGTATGGTTGGTATAATTTTATGCTTCTCTGTTGTTGCTAAAATAAAAATAGCATGTTTGGGAGGTTCCTCAAGTGTCTTCAGAAATGCATTGAAGGCAGCCTGGGAGAGCATATGTACTTCATCGATGATATAGACTTTGTAATTTCCAAGCTGTGGAGCAAAACGCACCTGATCGACCAGGCTGCGGATATCATCCACTGAATTATTGGAGGCTGCATCCAACTCATAAACATTCAGGGACTGACCGCTATTAAAAGATTTGCAGGAATCACATTGGTCACAAGCCTCCAGGGCAGCTGTTAAATTCTGACAATTGATGGTTTTTGCTAAAATGCGTGCACAGGTTGTTTTTCCGACACCCCTGGGTCCGCAGAATAAAAATGCCTGTGCCAGATGATGATTTTTGATTGCATTTTTCAGTGTGGACGTAATCGAGCCTTGACCAACCACAGTATCAAAAGTAGCGGGTCTGTATTTACGGGCAGAAACAATGAAATTTTCCATATCAGGAAAACAAAGATATATTTTTAATGGCTGCAATAAAAAACCCTTTCACGAAAAAACGTGAAAGGGCCAAAAAGAATTTTGAAAATTTATTTTAAAACGGTGAATTTACCGATACCAGTTAATTCATGATTTTCATTAAAAGCTTTATAGACATACAAACCTCTTGTATAGCCGCCTGTATTGATAACGACCTGATTTGAATTGACAACATCGGCATCTGTTTTTCTTCCGGTAATATCATAAATTTCAACGAAAGAAAAATTCTGAATTGCTGAAGAAGATTTCAAGGTAATGTTTTCAGAAGCAGGGTTGGGGTAGGCTGAAATGTTGGTAGAAAGAAGGTTGTATTCATTGATCCCTGCAATGAGACCTGTAAAGGTCACACTGTCAACAATCAGCGTACTACCTAATACAGCCTGAGTTTTAGTTCCGCTTGAAGTAAAAACAACCACAGCTGAATCAGGTGCCTGGCCGGATTTATAGGTTAGATTAATTACATACGGTTGGTAGGTAGCACTTGGTTGGATCAAAACACCTCCATATGCAATGGTGTCAATAACTTTACCTTTGGTTTTGAATAAAAGAACTCCACAAGTTCCATTATCTCCGGATTGACCACCGCCAATGGAATAGATCGCATAAAAATTAAGAGCTGCATAACGGTTAACCTCGGCATAACCTTCTTTAAAATAAGGAGAAGAACCTGTAACCGACCCTGTAAAGGCAAAATCCAGCGTTCCATTCGGAAGGTTAGATGCTCCGATATCATTCAGGGAAGTCTGAGAAGGAGCCGTGGTTACGATTTGCATAGACGATTTTCCCGATTTTACGTCTGCGGGGGTTGTGTTTTGAGTAACGGATACCGGGCTGTTGCCTGTAAAGGAAGTACTGAGTACATTACCCGAAGTCCAACCCGATGGTTCAGTTTCACCAAGCGGAGCCCCTGGACCCCAGGTTTCAAAACTGCCATTCGGAACTTGCTGACCAAAAGCTGTCGCAGCGAAAATAAAAGAAGTGAAAATTGCGGATGTGAGTATCTTTTTTGACATAGGTAATTTTTTTGTTTGATCGAATTTACTTAAATATCCCAGAGAAAACAAACAAAAATTAGGACATTCTTACGCCCTCAAATTCTTATTTAAAAGACTGAAGATCAAACAGGCGCTTATAGGCGCCGTTTTTTGATAACAATTGATCATGGGTGCCACGTTCAACAATTTCGGCTTTTTGCATGACAATGATTTCATCCGCATGCTGAATCGTTGATAAACGATGAGCGATAACAATGGAAGTCCTGTTTTTCATCAATTTATTCAAGGCATCCTGAACCAGTCGCTCCGATTCAGTGTCCAGGGCAGATGTTGCTTCATCCAGAATCAGAATGGGGGGATTTTTCAGAACAGCACGGGCAATGCTGATTCTTTGCCTTTGACCACCAGACATTTTTCCTCCCCGGTCCCCGATGTTTGTTTGATATCCTTGAGGCATTTGAGTGATAAATTCATGGGCATTTGCTATTTTCGCAGCAGAAAAAACATCTTCTTCTTTCACATTTTCCATTCCGAATGCAATGTTGTTGAAAACGGTGTCATTGAATAAAATTGATTCCTGGGTAACAATCCCCATCAGGTTTCTCAGATCTTTAATTTTTAATTCTTTAATATCATTACCATCCAGAAGAATTTTTCCGTCTGTAGAATCATAAAAGCGGGGGAGCATATCAGCCAGTGTTGTTTTCCCGGAACCTGATTGACCTACCAAAGCGATTGTTTTCCCCTTTTTGATTTTTAAATTCACATTCCGGATGGCCCAGCCGATATCTCCCCGTACATAAGCAAAGGAGACATTCTGATAGTCGATTTCATTTTCAAATTTTTCAGCAGACTTTGCGTCCTTCCGTTCGGTAATGGTTACCTCAGCGTCTAAAATTTTGTTGATTCGCTCTATAGATGCCATTCCTCTTTGAACGTTATAATAAGCAGTGGTAATGGATTTAGCGGATGGAATGATCTGTGAGAATATTAGCAGGTAGGCTATAAAATCTCCGGCTTTTAATGAATCACCCGTCAATACCATATTGCCACCAATAAACATCAGAATCATCATTATGACGGCACCTAGAAATTCACTTAGAGGTGAAGAAAGATCAATCTTGCGATACGTTTTTATCATCAGATTTGTGAAATGGCTGTTTTCCGAAAAAAACTTTTTACGTTGGTGTTCTTCTGCATTAAAGCCTTTTATGATTCTTAATCCGGAAAGCGTTTCCTCCATAATGGAAAAAAGGAGGCTTAATTTTTCCTTGGCCCTGCTCGAACTTCGTTTAAGAGTTTTTCCAACCAGGCTTATCAAGCCGGCTGTCAAAGGCAATAAGATCAATACAAACAACGTAAGCTTCGCACTCAGAAGAATGAGTGAGATAATATAAATCAGAATGGTGATGGGGTCGCGAAAAATCATTTCCAATCCGGTAAGTATAGACCATTCGATTTCCTGAACATCCGTTGTGATTCTTGACATGATATCGCCTTTTCGCTCATCTGAGTAATAGGGTAGCGGTAATTCAAGTGTTTTTTTATAAATGGAATTACGTAAATCCATTACAATGCCGTTTCTGACAGGGGCAATAAAATACATGGCCAGATAGCGAAATAAATTTTTGACGAAGAAAATGATAATAACCACCAGGGTTATTATGAATAACGCTTTACTTTTTCCGCTTTCTTCTATTACGTGTGCAAAAAAATAGTTTAAATAATCAAGTCCGTTTTTTACAGACAGTTGCGGAGCTCCCCGACTCAGTATTTTTTTATATCCTGAGTCATCAAACAGGACATTGAGAAAAGGAATGGCCATTGTAAGTGAAAACAAAGAAAAGATGACTGAAATGAGATTAAAGACAATATTTAAAATGGCATAATTCCAGTAACCTCTGACATACCTAAGTACTCCAAACAGTTGTTTCATCCCCCGCAAAGATAAACGAATCTTTGCTTTGTATCAGTGTATTCCCACTCGCCGAATTTTGATAACTTTGTCCGGATGGAAACTACACGGCAACTGAAGGTAGCGCGGCTTATCCAGAAAGAAATAGCTGATATTTTTTTAAAAGAAGGGAAAATGTTTTTTGGGACGGCGTTCATAACGGTAACCGGAGTAAGAATCAGCCCTGACCTTTCTTTTGCAAAAATTTACCTCAGTCTTTTTGGCACAAGTGACAGGGCAGGTTTGCTTAAGAACATCAAAGAACATCAGGCTGAACTGCGCAAATACCTGGGATCAAGAATCAAAAAGCAGGTTCGGATAATACCTGAACTTAATTTTTACCTGGATGATACAATGGACTATGCTCAACGAATTAACGAACTCCTGAACAAATAATTTATGCAATACGATCCGATAAAACGTTCATTGGGTTCTGTTTTTAATCGTTCTCCCTTCCTGAGAAAAATGTTTTATTCTTTACTTGATTTGCTTTTGCTACGGGCCTGGCATATCCATAAGGAAATCAATAAGTGGATTAAAACAGCACCTTCAAATGCCAGCATTCTGGATGCAGGTGCCGGATATGGCCAATACACATATTATTTATCTGGCATCAATTCAGGATATCAAATTCTGGCGGTGGATGTAAAACAAGAACAAGTAGCGGATTGCAACACCTTTTATGAAAAAATTAAACGAAAAAATGTACGGTTTGAGATGGGGGACCTTACAAAGTTCAGAAAAGAGAATTATTTTGACCTGGCACTTTCAGTTGATGTAATGGAGCATATTCTGGAAGATGTTGAAGTATTTAAAAATATTTATGCATCGCTTAAGCCGGGAGGAATGCTGCTTATTTCGACCCCCTCCGACCAGGGAGGATCCGATGTTCACGGAGAAAATGAAAAATCATTCATCGAAGAACATGTGAGGGATGGATACAACATGAATGAAATTGAAACAAAATTAAAGTCTGCGGGCTTTTCAAGAGTAGAGAGCAGGTATTCCTACGGAACACCTGGAAAACTTTCCTGGCGTTTGTCCATGAAATATCCCATTTTGGTGCTTGGGGTCAGCAAATTATTTTTTATTCTGCTGCCATTTTATTACACGGTAGCTTACCCTGTATCTTTTATTTTGAATTGTTTTGATACAGCTATGAGTCACAAGACAGGTACCGGCCTTATTGTTAAGGCCTGGAAATAAAATATTACCTCACTCCTGTTTTGAAGTTTTCAATTGCCTTTCGGGTAAAATCAGAGAGTACAAGTTTTCCGCTTAATTCTGCACGTTCCAAAAGGAGGGAATCCCAGTGTTCAGTCCCTTCCCACATTATTTTTTTCAGTAGTTTCATCGCCTCCGGATTCTTCTCAGCAAGACTTGAGGCGAGTTTTGCAATGGCATGATCCATTTCTTCAATGGATGAATAGGATTCCGTGTACAGACCTTTTTCCAATGCCCATTTTGCGCTTTGCCATTCGGTAGCATTCATGGTAAGCTGCGAAAATGCAGACTTTCCTACTTTCCTTTCCACCGCCGGCCCAACCACAAAAGCACCGATCCCAATGGCGAGTTCACTTAATTTCACTGAAGCTGAATCAACAGCAAAGGTATAATCCCCGCAGCTCGCGAGGCCAACGCCACCTCCTACAGCTTTTCCCTGCACCCTGACGATTACAAATTTGGGGGCTCTGCGGGCTGCATTGATAACTGCGGCAAAACCGGAGAAAAATATTGTTCCGGTTTCAATGGTATCGATTGCAATCAGTTCATCGAAGGAAGCTCCTGCGCAGAATGCTTTTTCACCTTCACTTTTAATCAGGATAAGCTTTGCCTCAGGATTATCACCGGCTTTGGTAATTTCTTCAGCCAATTTCCTGAGTAAAGTCCCTGGAAGCGAATTGCTTTGCGGATGATAAAATGAAATTTCAGCAATACCATTTTTAATGGACGTATTTACAGTTCCTGCATTCATGATTTTGTATGTGTTTAGCGCTGATTTCTTTTTTTTACCATTGTCAGAATTGTTGCTATTGCGACCGTCTCACCCGTTTCATCAAAAACATCCACCAGCCATTTAACAATTCCTTTTGCAATATCCTCGGGTGTCTTTTTCTCCTGTTCAGCTTTTTCTTTGCAGGTAAACCTTACACAAATTGTAGCCCCGGGGTAAACGGGTTTTGTAAACCGGCATTCATCAATGCCGTAGTTCAGAAGGACCGGGCCTTTCGGAGCGTCTACAAAAAGTCCTGCAGCTCTGGAAAGGATATAGTAACCGTGGGCAACCCTTCCGGTAAAAATCGTCCCTTCCAATGAGTTTGCATCCATGTGAGCGTAAAATTTATCACCGCTTAACTCGGCGAAATCTTCAATGTTTTTCAAAGTTACGAGATGGGTGCCGGTGACGAGCGTCTCTCCAATTTCCAATTCCTCGAAGTATCGTTTGAACGGGTGAATTTTTTTATCGATGTATTTTCCACCATATTGATACTGGTTGGTTATTTTAGTCAGGGTAGTTGGCGACCCTTGAATAGCCGTGCGCTGTAAATAATGAAACACTCCGCGTTTGCCTCCCATTTCTTCTCCGCCTCCTGCCCGTCCGGGGCCTCCATGAACCAGCAATGGCATTGGAGATCCATGGCCGGTACTTTCTTTAACACAATCATTGTTCAGAACCAAAATCCGGCCATGCAAACTTGCAGCACCCAGAACGTATTTTTTAGCGATCCTATCATCGGCGGTGACGATAGAGCTTACCAATGACCCCTTGCCCATTTTCGCAAGCTGAATGGCTTCCTCCATATCCTTATAAGGCATTAAAGTACTGACCGGGCCAAAAGCTTCAATGCTATGGCAATCTGTATTTTTGAAAGGATCTTCATTCAGGAAAATGATGGGCGGCATGAATGCACCTTTGTTTTTATCCGCTCCCCTTACTTCAAATTTTTCAAAGTCGCCGATTATTATTTTTTGAGTTTTACTAAGCAAGGCTACTTTTTCTTTCACTTCCAGTAATTGAGCATGACCCGCCAGCGATCCCATTCTGACTCCTTCCACATTTGGGTCACCGATGATCGTTTGAGATAATCGTTTACCCAATGCAAGGTGCACATCTTCCATTTTATTTTCAGGAACGATAATACGTCTTATAGCAGTGCATTTCTGCCCTGCCTTTGTTGTAATTTCACGAACGACTTCCTTGATAAAAATGTCAAATTCAGGTTTATCTGTGCTACAGTCACTACCCAGGATACAGCAATTCAATGAATCTGCCTCCATATTGAATGGAACCGCCTCTTCCAGAAGTCGGGGATGGGATTTAAGCATTTTCCCGGTATGTGCCGAACCGGTGAACGTAACCACATCCTGGTTGAAAACATGATCCAGTAAACCATTCGCGCTGCCACAGATTAATTGCAGAGAACCTTCCGGTAAAATGCCGGAAGCGATGATTTCCCGTGCAACTGCTTCTGTTAAAAAGGAGGTGACAGTGGCTGGTTTGACAATTGCCGGAACACCTGCCAGCCAGTTTACGGCAACCTTTTCAAGCATTCCCCATACCGGAAAATTGAATGCGTTGATGTGAATTGCAACCCCTTCTTTCGGCACACAGATATGATGTCCGATAAAAGTGCCGTTTTTAGATAATTTGGCGACATCCCCATCCAGGCAGAACGTTTCATCCGGGAATTGCCTGCGAAGGCTTGCATAAGAAAATAAGTTACCGATTCCGCCTTCAATGTCCACCCAGCTATCTGTGCGTGTAGCACCGGTAGCCCAGCTAAGTTTATAGAAGTCTTCTTTTTTCGTCTGAAGATGCATGGCGAGGGCCTTTAATCTGCGTCCCCGCTCATGAAATGTAAGTTTTCGTAAGGCAGGCCCACCCGTTTTCCGGGCAAATTCAGTCATTTTAGCAAAATCAATTCCCTTGCTGCTGGCGGTGGCAATCGCATCACCTGTAATGGCATTGAAAAGAGTTTGCCCTTCCTCCGAGCCGCTAATCCATTTTCCACAGGAATAGTTCTCTAATTTTTTTAAAACTGTTTTTGTTACCGTAGTCATAATTAATTAAATAGTTTGTAACTATGTCCAAATTTAAAAAAAATCACACCAAAACAGGTTGTATTCTTTTTTTGAAGCTATCATTTTTCATTGACAAGGTGCGGGTAATATAATCCAATTGAATCTTTCAGTGACTGCCCAATATCGCCGGCAATTATTCCTGAGATGATTATTTTTTCAGGTGTTGTGGATACAAAATATTTTTTCTTTGCTAATTCGAATGAAATTAATAAAGGTTTGTTTTCCATTCCGCTAATAACTTTTTGCCCGTTTTCAGTAAGCTTTAGTGTCATCCTATATTCTGATTTATTCAAAAGACTTTCATAACATATTTGAAACATGGATTTTCCACTGTCCTTTTTACTTATGCAGATACTTGCAATGTTGGAATTGATCAGCGTTGTGATTTTCGCATTCCTTTTTTTTGCGCAGAGCTCACTTTTTGACGACTGAAAACCCAAGGGCATCCAAAACATTTTTATTTTTTTAGTTACTATGTTTGAGTTATTAAAATATTTACTGACGATCGACGTGTCTTTGCTATCCGAAAAACCAATAAAAGCAGATTCTGCCAAATAAGTCCTTCCGTAATTGCCATGGATAAAATTTGGGGTAAAAAGTGATAAAAATGGATGAGAGTGATTGTCTTCCTTTAAAATAGGTATATCCAGTTCTTTTGGTTCGTCACCTACGTGTATAATTTCTCCATTTTCGTTTTCATAATAAATTTGTTCTGCTGAGTCAGTTGTGTTCTGACTATCAGTCGTTCCACTAGCCTTTAATTTCTTTTCAAGGTCTACTCGTATTTGTTCGGATGCTATGCTGTCAGCCTTTCTTTTTTGTACAAAAGACATACTGTCAATTTTGGCAATGGTTGGATAAAAATCCCGTACAGAAAGTGCTTCAGAAAATGCAATGGTAATCAACTTGTCTTTTGATTCGGTTTTCCAATTACAGGAGACAATAGTTGTAAAACTTAAAAAGGCAAATAAATTCAGTCTCATCGTATCAATGTAAAGAGTTCCCCGGAGCTGAAACCGCAGTTTTATTTAACGTGAATCCAACGGGGCAGGTCACTTTCTTTCCACTGTTTCTTTCATCTCCTTTTTCATCATTTCCCAATAATCCCCTGAATAATCCACCAGAATTTCAGATCCGGGTTTTATTTTTTTTGTAGCGATGATATAGGGAACACCTTTGACATTCGTATATTCTGAATTGTTTTTTAATCCTTTTTTGATGCTAAACCCACCTGCATCATTGGCATAGCGGGCCAATTCTTCCTTAGTCAGCTGAGCGTCAATACAGTTTTTAGGTGATACATAATACAAATAACGCGCTTTGGAAATATCTTTTCCATAACGCTTCATGCATTGAGCCCATGTCATTTTTTCACCTTTGTATTCTACTACCAGGTCTCCTTTTCGAATAACAGAGGTGGTAAACAGACCCTTTCCGGCATTCGGTATTTTTGATTTTTTTACAAATAGCATAATTTATAGATTAACTCTGAATTGTATTAGATGATGCACCGCATGCTTGTGAAGCAGGTGAACCCATTCGCCGAAATTTAAATCTCCGAAGAACGGATTGGTTATTGTTTTGGACGGATTGGCATGAAACACACTGAAAAAGTCGTTGATTTCAGTTTGAAGTTCAGAAATTGCCAATTCGCTGTTTTTATTACGGATAAGTGCAGGTTCTTCAGGTAGTAATGCATTCTTTGTATTTTCTTTGAATGCCTTATCAGACATGGCAAATGATTTGAACTTTTCAACAGCATCCACAGGAGTATGTAATTGGTGTAAATCTTTTCCGTTTGCAATCCGAAAAGAATCACTCATGTGTTCAACCATCTGCTGGAAATTCATTTTGCCCCAATTCGGTTTTTGTACGGGATCAATACTGCCAAGAAATCCAATATACTTTCGTTTAAAAAAATCAATCTTCTCCGAATCCATGCATCGAAATTTAGGGGCTACAAATGTATTGATTTTGCTTAACTTTATTAAATGATTCTTACGGATACGCATGCCCATTTGTATGCAAAGGAGTTTGATAATGACAGGGATGATATTCTAAAAAGGGCAATTGCTTCGGGTGTCCATCGTTTTTTTTTACCTAACATGGATAGCACTTCTATCCCTGGAATGCTTGAATTAAGCGGGAAATTCCCTGAAAATTGCTTTCCGATGATGGGATTGCACCCCTGCTCCGTTAATCTGACTTATGAAAGTGAACTGAAGCTTATAGGCTCTTACCTCGAGAGGAAGGACCAGAAATTTTATGCCATTGGAGAAATAGGACTGGATTTTTATTGGGATAAACAGTTTGCAGTTCAGCAAATTGCCGTTTTCAGAAGCCAAATTGAACTAGCCCTTGAATTCAAGTTACCCATCGTGATTCATGTAAGGAAGGCATTTAAAGAAACCATCGAAATTACAAAGGAATATACTGAAAAAGGATTGCGAGGAATTTTTCATTGCTTTTCTGGAAGCCTGGAAGAGGCGAATCAGATAATTTCGCTGAAGCAGTTCAAGCTGGGAATAGGCGGAGTAGTAACCTTTAAAAACGGAGGGCTGAGCGAAGTGGTCTCTGAAATCCCATTGGAATTTATCGTCCTTGAAACGGATGCACCTTATCTCGCTCCGGTGCCTTACCGGGGAAAAAGGAATGAAAGCAGTTATTTGCTTTTGATAGCAAAAAAAATTGCCGAATTGAAAAAATGTTCATTGGAAGAGGTGGCAAAGCAAACGACTGACAATTCAATTGATATCTTTGGGAGATGATGAAACCTTCGATTTTATTAATATATACGGGCGGAACAATCGGGATGATGGAAGATGCCGCTTCTAAAAGTCTGAAGCCTTTTAATTTCAGACAGATCTCCAATCACATTCCCGAATTAAAATCAATCAATACTGACATTTCAACCATTTCATTTGATCATCCCATTGACTCGTCCAATATGAGTCCTCAGGTATGGATAAAATTAGCCAAACTCATAGCGGAAAATTATCGGAAGTACGATGGATTTGTCATTTTGCATGGTTCGGATACCATGGCCTTCACTGCATCTGCGCTCAGTTTTATGCTTGAAAACTTAAACAAGCCGGTCATATTAACTGGTTCTCAGTTGCCAATGGGGATTTTAAGAACGGACGGCAAGGAAAATCTGATCACAGCCATTGAAATAGCTGCTAAAGCGGAAAGCGGAAAAGCCCTTGTTCCGGAGGTAGCCATCTATTTTGAATATCAGCTTTACCGGGGAAACAGAACACACAAATTTAATTCTGAACATTTCCAGGCGTTCCAGACTGCTAATTACCCCGTGCTTGCGGAAGCCGGGGTTCATATAAAATTTAACAAGAATGTTATTCATAAAAACACGAAGAGGAAACTGCTTGTTCATACGAAGCTCAATACAAATATTGCAGTGCTCAAGCTTTTCCCGGGTATAAGCAAAGAAGTTGTTGAGTCTGTTCTGACCATTAAGGGGTTAAAAGCGGTATTGCTTGAAACATTTGGTTCCGGGAATGCACCTACAGATAAATGGTTCATCAACCTGCTTAAAAAAGCAATTGAAAATGAAATAATAATTTTCAATATCACTCAATGCAATTCGGGATCAGTCCAGCAAGGAAAGTATGAAACCAGCATGCATTTGAAAGAAATAGGAGTGATAGGAGGAGGGGATATAACTTATGAAGCGGCTATAACAAAGCTGATGTTTCTACTTGGCAGCATACATTCAAAAAATGAAATACGAAAGCTGCTTTCTAAATCAATAAGAGGAGAGATATCGTAGCGTTTGACTATAAGTGATTTCTAAGTAAACAGGCTCATTTTGTCCGGGAAACTGCTGCGAATCAATGATCAGAAACAGCTTTTGGCTTTTGCTTTTTGTTATGCCTGATCAGCAATACCACTGGAATGCAAACCAGCATGCAAACCGCAACCATAATAAAACCCTTGTCATAGCTTACCAAGGCTTGTTGTTTTGCTACCGCTCCATCAATCATCCTGTAGGCAAGTTCTTCGGCCTCGGAGGGAGCATACCCTGCATTTAAAAAATTTTGCGTCATCAGGGAAATACGATCAGAACTCGCATTGTCGTATTGCGTAATATAGCCAACCATGCTTCCTTTAATCAGGGCATTCTGATGAGAGATGTAAACATTTAACAATGCGATGCCGATGGCACCCCCCAGTTGTCGGATCATATTTGCCAGGCCAACGGCCTGTGCCATGTTCTTGCCATGGAGACCTGCCACAGCCAAAGACAATATAGGGGACATCATAAATGCCATTCCGACGCCACGCAATACAAAAGGGAGATAAAAATTTTTCTCCCCAGAATCAGGAGAAGAGAACGATAACATGACAAGGAAGGTGAATGTGATGGCCACACCGGTCATAATGATGGTTTTTGGGTTTGCTCCCTTGCTCAGTAAATTTCCCACGACAGGCATGGCAAAAGCGGTACATAAAGCACCCGGAATCATAAATACCCCCGTTTCAGTTGCCGTCCAGCCAAGGGAGATTTGAGTAAACAATGGAAAAATAAAAACGGTGCCAAAAAGTAGCATACCCAACATCAGGTTCATGATACTTCCCATTGCCAAATTGTAATTTTTATAAAGTCGGATGTTGACAGCGGGATAGTCAATTTTTAACTCGCGGAGAATAAAAGCAACAATCCCAAATGCCGAAATAATTGTAAAAACGATGATCTGAGTACTGTCAAACCAATCTTTTTCCGTTCCCTCCTCAAGTACGTATTGAAGAGAACCGATCGCAGTGATCAGGAAAATGATCCCCCACCAGTCAATTTTCCTCGGTTTCACAGCGCCAGGTCGGTCCGTAACAAATGTCCAGGATAATACAGCTGCCACAATCCCTATCGGAATGTTCACAAAAAATATCCAGTGCCAGGAAAAATTGTCCGTTATGTAACCACCGAGCGTAGGGCCAAAAGTGGGGCCCATAATCAGACCCATTCCGAAAATAGCATTTGCGGTGCTGATTTTTTCAGGGGGGAAGGCACCGATAATAATTGTTTGTGCAGTGGAGAGCAATCCACCACCACCCAGACCCTGGACAAAACGCCAGAATACCAGAGACCAAAGACCCGTGGAAAGTCCGCACATCAGAGAGGAAAAGGTGAAAACGATGACTGACATAGTGAAATAAACTTTCCTGCCGAAAAGATCAGAAAGCATACTGGTCAGAGGAATAATAATTACATTGGAAATGGCGTACGCGGTTACAACCCAGGCAATTTCAGTAGTGGTAGCACCGACACTTCCACTGATTTCCCGAAGAGAGACATTGACAATGGTGGTGTCCAGTAATTCAAGAATGGCACAGCTGATGGCAGTAAGAATCAGGATCCATTTTGCGGCGCCCGTAGGGTAAGTAACTGTTGTATCAGACTGAGCTGCTGACATCCGATTCTCTTTTTTATTTAATATGAACTTCAACGAACGCACTTAAACCGGGATAAAAAAGATCCCGGCTTGCCTTGGGATAATCTGTTACTGTAATACGCACAGGTACACGCTGCGTTACTTTCACAAAATTTCCGGTAGAATTATCGGGTGGAAGAAGAGAAAATTTTGACCCGGTAGCACCGATAAAAGACTCAACAGAACCTTTCAAGGAAATTCCGGAATATGCATCCAGTTTAATTTCCACTTCCTGTCCTATTTTAATGCGCTCAACCTGCGTTTCCTTAAAATTGGCAGTAACCCAGAAACTTTCATTATCAATTTCGGAGCATAGGGGAGCACCAATGCTGACGTATTGCCCGACTTCCACACTTCGTTTGGAAACGATTCCATCACAGGGAGCGCTGACGGTCGCATAATCAAGCTGTGTCTGGGCCAGGATTAACTCTGCTTCTCTTTGTTTAACAAGCGCTTCAGCGAGGGAGATTTGGGCCTGTTGCGCTTCAGCCTGAGAATGAACCCCTAGCGCCTGGGCGGAAGAAGATTTATACTGATCCAACGCAGCCTCATATTGTGATTTTGCAACTTCCAGATCAGATTTTGCAGCATCGTATTGGCTTGGTGTGGCTGCCTTGGCATTGAACATGTTTTCCGTTCTTTTATAATCCTCTTCCGCTTTTTGCAATTTTGATTTAGCCGAACCAATGTTCTGTTGGAAAGCAGAAGAGGAGAGTGATGAGGATTCTGCATTTTCATTTACAGCATTTGCATTGTTTTTTGCAGCAAGCAAATTCGCTTTTGAATTTTCAAGAGCTGCCTGTGCCTGGGCAACTCTTGTTTTAAGATCTGTTTCATCAATATTGATCAGAATTTGTCCTTTTTTCACATGTTCATTGTCCTTAAAGTGAATCGTTTTAATATAGCCCGGAACACTTGCTCTGATTGGAACAATATTCGCATCCAGTTGGGCATTGTCTGTGTTTTCGTAATGAGAACCGATTACCCAATAGACGATTCCGATAACCAATATAACGGAAAGGGCAATTCCTACAATCACCAATCGTTTCGTATTTTTCGGTTTTACAGTTTTTTTTTCAGTTTCTTGCATAATCTTTTTTTTAAAAATTAGTGATCCCTTTACTTGCATTCAGATTGCTGATCGCGTTCATGAGTTGTACCTCATGAATTTTTTGGTTTAACATTGCCTGTAATTCAGCATTCAGCTGTGTCAGGTATTCCGTAGAGGTAATATTTCCATTTTCCAGCTGATTTGCCGATGTCAGAGTGATGTGATGGCGTTTTTCAATGATGGATTTATCCTTTTCAAGTACATTTTTAAGGGAATTCACTTCCGCCTGCTGTGTTTCAACTGTTGATTTTAAATTGAATTCAAAAACTTCCTTTTGAACATCAATCATTTGTTTGTTAATGGCAAGGTTTTGTTTCTCTTCGGAAAGGTTGTACAATGCGCCGACATTCCATTTTAAATTGATGCCGGCGATCCCGAACAAACGCAAATTCTGATTCAATAAATCATAGCCAGGCCGGCCGTAATTTCCTTCTCCGGTAACAGTTAGAACAGGAAGAGCAGCTTTGTTGGTTAAAATGTGTTTTTCATCCAGCAATCCCTTTTGAGTTTCAAACCATTTCAGTTCGGGTCTGTTAATTTCCCCAATTGCTGAATTGCCTCCTAATGGAAGCATTGAAAATTCAGTACTGTCATTTAAAGGAACATTGATAAATAAGGTCATCGAATGATAAAGCGCATTCAGGCTTTCTTTTGAGCCAATAAGGGATTGTTCAGCTTTTAATTCTTCCGCTTCCAATTCCTCCAAATTACTTTCCAATGCAAGCCCGTTTTTAAACGAAGCGGAAATAAGCAATATTTTATTGTGAATATCACCCTTATAAATAGTCAAGGTTTTTAGATTGGCACGGGTAAGTAAAATAGTGTTGAAAAGCTGGTTTACCCGGTCAGCGAGTTTGTAAAGTTCCACCTCATTTTTTTGAAGTTCGTTTGCCGCATTTAATCGCTCAACCCGTTTTTGTTGTTTTATTTTACCTGCATCATAAAGGGTTTGCTCAAGATCAAGTGTCGCGGCGTAATTATCCTTTGGGAAAACCGGGAAAAGCGATCCCAAAGCCCCAAATCCGGGCAAATCGAAATTGGTGACTTCAGACTGATAGGTAGCGGCGGCTTTAAAGGCTAATTTTGGTAACCAATTTGTGTTGATACTTCTCTGATCATTTTTTTCCATGTCTTCAATAAGACCGTTTTGCTTGATCTGTGGATAGTTCAATTTAGCAAGGCGGATACATGAATCAATGGACAGGCTGGCTTTTTGCGCCAGCAACGCAGCAGCACTTGTTGTAAATAAAATGATAAAAAGCTTTCTCATCATAAATCCAGCGTTTTTTCAATAAATTGTTTAACAGATTCCTTCAGTTTAACAGGATTGAACTCTTCCCATTCTTTGTTGTGTGCACTTAGAACATGCGAAAATAAGGGTGCAGCGAGGAACGGATAAGCACAAAGAGAATGAAGGTTGATCCAGAAAATACGTGTGTCAAATTTCCGGATTCTTCCTTCCGCAATCTCTTCTTCAAGCAGGTTAATTAACTTTATTCCTTTATTTTTTTTTATTGAATCAACTTTTTCTTTGAACAATCCCGGATTTACGCTGATTTCTTTAATAATGAAAAGAAACATCTGAGGGTATTCTTTCAGAAAGGCAAACATATTGTCAATGTATTTAAAAAGTCGCTGTTTGATCGGCAGGGAAGAATCCGAAAATACGTCCATTTGCTTAAAATAGTTTGACAGAGCTCCTGAAAATACGTTGTCGAAAAGCTTCTCCTTGCTTCTGAAGTAATAATGAAGCATAGCCTTGTTTATTCCAGCGGAGTCTGCAATGTCCTGCATACGGGCTCCATAAAGCCCGTATTTCATAAAAACCACTTTCGCAGCTTTCAGTATTTTTTCTTCAGACGAATCTTTAACTTTTGACAATTTGGTTCAACTATATATTTTAACCATATAGTTAAAACAAAAGTATAAAAAAATTGATTTCGTAAAATGAACAGTAAAAATATTCAGGAAGTTTTATTCGATTATCAGCTTTTCTGTTTTTAATACAGTATCCTCTGAACTCATTTTGATAAAATACATGCCTGAAGAAAGTGCATTTCGATTGAATGAAAGGTGCGTATTCCCTGCACTGACCCATCCGTTCAGCAATTCCTTTACCAGTTTTCCCTCAGAATTAAAAATGGAAATATTCAAAATAGCGCTCTTTTCCAAATCGATTCCGATGGTATAAAAATCCATCACCGGATTCGGATAAACAACCGAAGAAAATTTATTCTCGGTAATCGTATTGACAGAGGTATTTATTCCTGAAATAATCTGGGCAATCCAGTTGGATTGACCAGGATGAAATAAATACCCATATTCTCCTGAAAGCCAGACTGTTGGACTGCTTGCATTGTGGGCGCGGACACAGGAAGTATAATCTCCCCAACGTAACTCACCGGCGGGTGAAGTGATACTTCCGATAGAGGAGGATCCCGCAACGACAAGAACCGGATTGCTCCAATTCATGTTATTATCACAAAGAACAGCACCAATAGAGGGATAAATGTTTGCATTTGATTCCAGGTAACAAATTACCACTGTTGAATCCGTTTTAGAGCTTGCAAAAGAGGCCAGGGAAGGGAAATCGTAATTTACCGTATCAGAGGCGAAAATAGACGTATTCAGTGTATTGTTAGCCAGGTTCAGGCGACTGTAAACAATGTCATTGAAGCCACTTGTCGGATCAGCTGTCTGATAAGTAAAATGAATCGCTCCGTTAAGTAAAATTGCACCAAGTATGCGGTTGTCGTTGGATTGTAATTTTGCATTCGTGCAAGAGGAACAAATTTTCTGACTTGAAGCAGCCGGGAGAGTGAACGCATTCGTTTTCACACCGTAGGCATTCATCAGGGGATTGCCATTAATGGAGTCCGTTATTTCATAATAATAAATTTTGGAATGATTGTTTCCGATCACGTTCGTTTGAATGAGGAAAATGCGGTTGCCATATGGATCACCTTGCTGACCAAAATTAACTGCCGCACAAACATCCGCTCCGCCCCCATCTGAATTCGTAATGTTGTCCCAGGTCTTCATAAGAAGAGAAGTGGTCCCATTGTACCCGTCTTTTTTGCGGATCTGGATAATTTTCAAGTCGAGGTAGGCAAAACTGCTGGCATCATACATTCCACCGCAAATAGCCAGCTCATTTTCGTTTACCATTACAGATGGTTGATCAAGAATAACATTCGTATTTCCTGTAGTGTTTTCACTGACACTGTATTTGTTCCATTTGCCAGTGGGATCATTGGTTTGAGTAAAAGCAAGTAGAATGGTATTAGGAGAGGCGGTAACCAGAAAAATAAAACGGTCATTGTAAGCATCGTATATTGCTCTGGGGTCAGATATACTTGCAGATGTGTTAAAAAAAGTGCCAATTGAAACAGCCGCTTTTAAATTTGTTCCGCTTGTGTCAAAAATTGAAATGTAATTATTGATGGTATGCACAATAAATTTTCCGTTTGAAACGGATGTGCCGTTATCTGCCGGCTGAGAAGCATCCAGGGTGGAACCGCTGAAACTTTTACCCAATCTGATACTTGAACTGCTGGTGACTTTGTTCGTTGATTTTATCCGAAGCAGGGAACTTTTTTCATCCTCCGATAAATTGCTTATGTTATTTCCTTGATTAGTATTCGGGAGCCTGTTTTCATCGTCATCAGCCAAAACAGAAATATGCCATTTGTCTTCGGGAAGTGACATTAAATTCACCGTTCCGATATACTTATTTTTCTCCTGTGAAAAAGTCGAACTCCAGGCCAAAATCAACATGCAAACTCCTGCGATGGTAAAAGAATTTTTCATTTTTTCGAATTAAAGTGAAACTTCCCTATCTTCACTAAGATAGCTAATTTTGCTCGTTTTAACAAATGAGCGATCTTTTAGTATTACCTTTGTCTAAATAACAGGTAATATGGTATTGCTTTTTTTTAGAAATGCTCTTTGCTATACTGTTTCTATTATTATTTCTTCTTATCTGCTCCTTTCTTCTTTTGTTTTTGTAAACAATGGAAATTTTCCTGGTCAACAAAATAACAAAGTGTTTGAGCAAGTGTTGGAAATACCTGTAAAAAAGGATTGTAAAGAGTTTTCCTGTGGTTATTTAAAATTCCTCGCTTCTTCTAATAGTACCGGGAATTCATTGAAAAGTAAAATCCTGCAATTGCACGGGCCTTTTTTTTTACCAGGGCCATCAGTGCTGGCATTCGATTTCTCAAATTATACTCCTCAAAATATTCAGTTCGTTTACTCCCCTCCGGACCGGCAAGTGCTGAATTGCAGTTTTCTCATTTGAATTTATTTTTTTAATTCTGTTTGCTTTTTTGATTCCTCAAGCAAGTACTATTTTTCATTTAAAAAAATGCTCATGATTCGTTTCAATGCCTTTGTAACACTGATTGGTATCAGCCTGAGTGTGGCTACAGTCTCTTCTCCTGCTCAAAATAAACGGATAACATTGCCGGAGGCCCTCAGGCTGGCAGAAGCAAATTACCCTTCCATAAGGGCCGCCTTGTCCAGAAAAAGCGGGGCGGAGTACAATGTAAAATCGAAAAAGCTTGAATACATGCCTGCAATGGAATTGCAGGAACAGGTAACGTATGCGACAGCGAATGGACTCAATGGTTCATTTATTCCCAACGGGGGTTTTGCGCTTCCGATATCGGGAAGCATTCATGCAGACAATAACTATTCAGCCGTTTATGGAACCTACTCTACATTGGCAGTTGACTGGTCTTTTTTCAATTTTGGTAAAATAAAAGCAAGTGTCAATCTGGCAAAATCACAACTGAGTGAAGCCGATTTATCTTATCAGAATGAACTTTTCAGTCACAAGGTTAAAGTGACAGATGCTTACCTGTTATTGCTTGGTTTTGAAAAAGAAAAGGATGTCCAGGTAAAAAACCTGGAACGTGCAAGAGAACTTAAAATAGCCATTACAGAAGCCTCCAGGTCAGGTTTAAAGTCAGGAGCGGACAGTTCATTTGCCAATGCCGAATTATCGAAGGCCAGGATCACTTTAAACGAAGCAAAGGGCAGGGTAACAACTCAAAAAATAAAATTTAACACGCTTCTGGGAGTCAACGATTCTATTATTGAAATTGACACCATGATCTACGTTTCATCCATACCTGCGTTTAAATCCAGGGATAGTACGGATGTTGCCAATAACCCTGAACTTAAGCTTTATCAGGCCCGGAACGAATCGCAGGTTGCAAAATCGGTTTTAACAATGAAATCCTACCTTCCTTCGTTAAATTTCATTGGGGCAGGGTCAGGCAGAGGCTCCGGAGTTTCAAGCGCGAACGATAATAATTACAATACTGGAATATCCAATGGTATGTCTTACGATGCATACAATTATCTGCTGGGAATCTATTTTTTGTGGAATGTGCTGGATTATCCGCGCATAAGGAGCAAATATAGGAGTGAACAAATGTATGCCCAGGAATCAAAATCGGAATACGAAGAAGAAAAGTTGAAAGTTCAGTCAGAGCTGAATAACGCTCAGGTACAATTGGAAGTAGCCAGGTCCCAGGCAGCGGAAGCTCCGATAGGATTGAAATCGGCAATGGACGCTTATTCAAGTTCCAATGCCCGTTACCAGGCAGGTCTGACAACGCTTGCAGACCTGACACAAAATGTTTACCTGCTCAACAGCGCCGAGTCAGACCTGGTCATTGCCTACAACAATGTCTGGCGAGCCTTGCTTTTGAAAGCAGCAGCGGCAGGAGATATGAATTTGTTTTTGAATGCTAAATAAAAGAACATGAACCAACTTATAAAAGCTTCCTTGCGAAATCCGATCAGTATACTTGTGCTTGTACTGGGAATACTTTTTTTTTCCATTCTCGCATTGCGCAAAATACCGATCGATATTTTTCCCCAGCTCGATCTGCCAACCATTTATGTAGCTCAGCCATATGGAGGGATGTCGCCTCAGCAGATGGAAGGCCTGATCGCAACACGTTACCAGGATCAGTTCTTATATGTGTCCGGAATAAAAGGGATTGAAGTAAAAGCGATCCAGGGGCTGGCATTGCTGAAACTTACTTTTTATCCCGGAACAAACATGGCCCAGGCAGCTGCAGAAGTTTCTGTACAAGTAAGCCGCGCCAGAGCTCAAATGCCTTCGAGCACACTGCCGCCGATTGTAATCCGGTTTGACGCGTCCTCCTTACCAGTAGGGCAGTTGGTTTTTAAAAGTAAAAGTGTCTCGCTGAATCAAATGCAGGATCTGGCCTCTACCAAGATAAGGCCGCTGTTTGCCTCCATCCCCGGCGTTTCTTCGCCTCCTCCATTCGGTGGAAATGCCAGAACGATAGTTGTTAAAGCAAATCCTGATTTAATGAGGGCATGGAATGTAACACCTGACGAAATTGTAAGCGCTCTGAGGGACAACAACACGATCACACCAGCTGGAAATATTCGCATCGGCAATATCATGTATATCACTCCAACAAATTCAATTCTTGAAAAAGTTCCTGAATTTTTAGACATTCCAATCAAAACAGGCTCTGGTCCCACCGTTTTTTTCAGGGATGTGGCATCCGTCGAAGATGCTGCTGACATTACGGTAGGGTATGCACTGGTAAATGGAAAAAGAGCAGTGTATATACCGGTAACAAAGCGGGCTGAAGCCTCCACCTGGGAAGTGGTACAGGCTGTTAAAGCTTCCTTGCCATTAATGCAAAGCCTCCTGCCGGAAGAGGTGCAGATCTCATACGAATTTGACCAGAGCATATACGTTATCAATTCGGTAAAAAGCCTGATCAGCGAAGGCATTATTGGAGCAGTACTCACGGCATTGATGGTTTTGTTATTTCTGGGAGACATCAGAAGTGCATTGATCGTAATTATAACGATACCGGTGTCTATCCTTACCTGTATTTTGTTATTATCCCTTTTCGGGCAAACAATCAATATCATGACCTTAAGCGGATTAGCCCTTGCAGTGGGGATCCTGGTGGATATGGCCACTGTTGAGATAGAAAACATCCACCAGCATTTTGAAATGAAACTGCCCAAGCAAGTGGCCATTTTGCACGCATGCCGGGAAATAGCTTATCCAGAACTTTTAATCCTTCTTTGCATACTGGCTGTTTTTGCACCTTCCTTTTTGATGACAGGCATTCCCCGGTCGCTTTTTATTCCATTATCCATGGCAGTAGGATTTTCGATGATTGCTTCTTTTATGCTGGCACGCACGCTGGTACCGGTATTGGCGAACTGGTTGTTGAGGCCTGAAAAATTAAAACACGAAGGCCCCCGGCTACACGCCGATATGAATATGAATACTGCTGAGATAAACCAGATGGGGAAAGATTTGAAGGAAGAAGAAGCCCATGTCAGCGAACTGAAAGGATTCGAAAAGTTTAAAATTAAATTTATGTTGCGTTTGGAAAAATTGATGGCGCATAAGCGCAGCATCGTTCTGATTTATGTTTTAATTACGTTTTCCGTTATTGGTGTTTGCTTCTCAATCATAGGTAAAGACATACTACCAAAAAACAATGCCGGTCAGTTCCAATTAAGAATAAAAGCCCCTGATGGAACGCGCATTGAGGAAACAGAAAGAAAACTGTTAAAGGTACTTGACATTATTGCTCAGACCGTTGGGGGGAAAGAAAATGTAGCAATCACATCTGCTTATGTCGGTTTGCAACCTTCCTCATATGCCACCAGCAATACCCTGATTTTTACCAGTGGCCCCCATGAAGCCGTTCTACAGGTGAATCTGGCAGAGGATTATAAGACGAACATGGATGAACTGAAAGAGAGATTAAGAAAAAGAATAGCATCAGGTATTCCGGAACTAAGAATTTCATTCGAGCCCATCGAACTAACAGCTAAAATGATGAGCCAGGGATCGTCCACACCAATCGAAGTGGCTGTCGCTGGTAAAGACCTGATCCAGGGGAAAGCATTTGCAGATAAAGTGCTTATAAAATTGAAAGAGATTCCTTACCTGAGAGACGTACAGATTGCGCAGCCGGTCCGCTATCCGGTGATCACCATTAACATTAACAGAGAACTTGCCGGACAACTGGGGCTTACTGCTGACGATGTTTCCAGATCATTGATCGCTGCGACCTCTTCCAGTCGTTTTACTGAAAAAAATTATTGGCTGGATCCCAATAACGGGTATGCCTACCAGGTACAGGTACAGGTTCCTGAGTATCAGATGAAGCAAATGAATGATCTGCTGGAAATTCCTCTGATGAAGGACAAGCCACATCCGATACTTGCGGATGTGGCAACCTTAAAGATCGACACTATTATCGGTGAATATGACAGAGATGGCCCCCGAAGGCTGATTACCGTTACAGCGAATATTCACGACAAAGACCTGGGAAGTGCTTCTGCAGATGTCAGCAAAGCCATCGCTTCAATTGGGACGCCCCCAAGAGGATTAACTGTAAATACCAAAGGATTGGTTAAGTTATTAACTGAAACCCTGGACAGTTTGCAATCTGGATTATTACTGGCCATCATCGTGATTTTTCTTATGCTTACGACAAATTTTCAATCCTTTAAATTATCCTTTATCGTATTATCCACCGTACCTGCAGTCTTGTGTGGTTGCCTTGTTTCATTATTGATAACAGGCTGTACCCTCAATCTGCAATCATACATGGGAATAATTATGAGCGTAGGCGTTTCGGTGGCCAATGCAATCCTGCTGGTAACAAACGCAGAGAGCATCCGGCTAAAAAACAGCGATTCAGAATTATCCGCAATGGAAGGCACTGCCACACGACTTCGCCCGATCATTATGACAAGCCTTGCGATGGTGGTAGGTATGGTTCCCATGGCCTCCGGTTTTGGCGAGGCAGGAGACCAGACAGCCCCTCTGGGCCGGGCAGTAATTGGCGGTTTACTGGCTTCCACATTTGCCGCATTGCTCATCCTGCCATTGGTGTTTTCTTTGGTTCAGAAAAAATCACCTGTAACTTCCGCCTCCATGGATCCGGAAGACAGGGAAAGTAAGTATTATGTGACGGCAGCGAATAGCGAAAATTCAGAATTTTAATTTAAGAAACATAAAAACAAACGTTGTGAAAATGAAAAATTTATTTTTAAAATCGCCCTATCGGCTGTTGGCTGTTGCCTATTGGCTAATACTGATTTTTCCCCTCCTTTCCTCCTGCGGTTCAAAGGAGTCCATAAAGAAAGAAGAAATAGAAAATCCTGCAGTTAAAACATTTTTACTTCAGGAAAGTCAGCAGGAAAATACAGTAGCCTTGCCGGGAGAACTCATTGCCTTCCAGGAAGTCGATATTTATGCCAAGGTAAACAGTTTTGTAAAAGAAGTCCCGGTTGACAGGGGTTCAGATGTAAAAAAAGGGGATCTTCTGCTTTTGCTGGATGCACCTGAATATGAATCAAAAATGACGGAGGCAGCGTCCAACCTTAAGACCAGGGAAGCAGTGCTCCGGTCAAGCACAGCAACCTATTTACGTTTACTCCAGACCAGTAAAACCCCTGGAGTTGTTTCTCCCAATGACCTGGATGTGGCGCTGGGGAAAATGATGTCGGACAGCTCTGAAGTAAGTTCAGCCCGGTCAAGTTACAATGCCACTGTCCAAATCAAAGATTACCTTACCGTGCGTGCTTCCTTTAACGGAATGATCACTGAACGCAATATTCACCCTGGCGCATATGTAGGACCGTCGGGAAAAGGTTCAGATAAACCATTGCTGAAGCTGAAGCAGGAAGATCTGTTACGCCTCACGGTAGCAGTACCGGAAATTTATACCAGCAGTCTTCAGATCGGAGACGAAGTGCAGTTCTCAGTGAAAAGTTACCCCAGCGAAATTTTCAACGCCAAAGTTAGCCGGATGGCTGGGAATGTAGAAACACAAATACGTTCAGAGCTGATCGAAATGGACGTTATTAATAAGGATAAAAAACTGATGTCAGGCATGTATGCGCAGGTGGAGTTAAAAACAAAACGCAATACCAAAACATTTATGGTCCCATCCGGTGCGGTCGTTTCTTCTACAGAAGGAGTTTTTGTGATAAAAGTCGATAATGGAAAGGCAAAGCGCATCAGTGCAGAAAAAGGGATTACCAATGGGACTAACATGGAGATTTATGGAGACCTGAAGAACGGAGACATGCTGGTTTTGGAAGCATCTGAAAATATCAGAGAAGGAGATCCGATTATTGTTCAATGATATTAAATTGGAATACAGAACAAACGTAACGATTGAACCATGCCTGCCGCACAGGTGAGGTTGCTTTGCTCGTTTATCAGAATAAAGGCGCCATTTGTACGATTCTTATCATAAGGATCTGCGCTGATAGGTGAAGAAGTCCGGATGATCACTCTGGCGATATCATTCATATGAATGGAAGTGTTTTCTGAAGTTACTCCTGATTCTCCTTCTTTTTCGAGACTATTGAAATTGATTTTATACCTGACCTCTCTGATCAGGACTTTGACCCGGTTGCTGTTGTGCTGGAGTAAATATTTACCGCCGGGTTCCAAAGCCCTGTGGTCCATCCAGCAAATATCTGCTTCGATTTCCGAACCATGTTCCGGTTGATTTTCTTGATGACTGATCGTATTTCCTCTGCTGACATCGATGTTCTCGCTCAGGTGTAATGTTACCGACATAGGAGCAAAGGCTTCAGAAAGTTCGCCGTCCATTGTTTCGATTTTTTTAATCGTTGCGTTTATTTCTGAAGGATGCACCGTTATTTTATCACCTTTTTTGAAAATTCCACTGCTGATTCGCCCTGCATAACCCCTGTAGTCATGATATTCCTCCGTCTGAGGACGTATAACCCACTGCACATTGAACCTGCCTGGATTTTGATGGGCAGGGTGATCATGCATATCAACATTTTCCAGGTGGTCAAGGAGGGAAGCACCTTTGAACCATTTCATTTTTTCAGACCTATCTGTAATATTTTCACCATGGAGGGCGCTGATGGGTATAAAATAAATTTCCTCCATGCGCAGATTTTGAGCGAATGACTTGTATTCTTTTACAATGGTGTCAAAGGCATTCTCAGCATAATTAAGAAGATCCATTTTATTGACGCAGACCACCAATTTTTGAATTCCAAGAAATGAAGCAATAAATGAGTGCCGTCTGGTTTGTTCGATAACCCCCTTGCGTGCATCAACCAGGATGATAGCCAGGTCTGCATTGGACGCTCCCGTTATCATGTTCCGGGTGTACTGAATGTGCCCCGGAGCATCAATGATGATAAATTTTCTTTTTGAAGTGTTGAAGTATTTATAGGCAACATCGATGGTTATGCCCTGTTCCCGCTCTGCTTTCAGGCCATCGGTCAGAATCGCAAGGTCGATGGATCCGTCATTGTTTTTCCTGCTGGAGCTTTTTATGGCTTCTAACTGATCTTCCAAAACAGCATTGCTGTCATACAGAAGTCTGCCAATAAGAGTGCTTTTCCCATCATCAACGCTTCCTGCTGTAATAAACCGTAATAAGTTCATAGGATCGTAATTTATAGTTCATTGTTTATATTATTGGCCATTTATTTCTTTAAAAATAGCCGCTTTTTTTTCGTTCTTCCATTGCCGCTTCACTTTGCTTGTCATCGATTCGCGCTCCCCGTTCACTGATTTTTGAGTTTTTTATTTCCTCTATGATCAGGTCGATGGTGTTTGCCGTGGATTCAATTGCGGCAGTACAGGTGATGTCACCGATTGTGCGGAACCGGATTAGTTTTTCAACAATAAGATCTTCCGAATCCATGTTCAGGAACTCAGAGGCTGCCATCAACTGGCCATTACGCCGGATGCATTTCCTTTTATGGGCGAAGTAAATTTCGGGTAAAGCGAGTTTTTCTTTTTTAATGTAGTTCCAGACATCCGATTCCGTCCAGTTACTGATCGGAAAGACCCGTACATTTTCACCTTTATTAATTTTCCCATTATAAATATTCCATAGTTCTGGCCGCTGTCTTTTTGGATCCCATTGCCCGAATTCGTCACGGACAGAAAAGATGCGTTCCTTGGCCCGGGCTTTTTCTTCATCACGACGCGCACCTCCTATGCAGGCATCAAAATTAAACTCTTCAATGGTGTCCAGCAAAGTGACAGTCTGCAGGGAGTTACGGCTGGCATTTTTTCCCTTTTGCTCGATAACTTTTTGCTGATCAATGCTATTCTGCACATAGCGGACGATCAGCTTTTCATTTAGCCTTTCGGCGAGAAGATTCCTGTAGGCTATTGTTTCTGCAAAATTATGACCGGTGTCAATATGCACCAGGGGGAATGGAAATTTACCAGGACGAAAGGCCTTTTCAGCTAACCTTGTTAAGGTTATAGAATCTTTACCACCTGAAAAAAGCAATGCTGGATTTTCAAATTGCCCCGCTACTTCGCGCAGGATGTGTATGGCTTCAGCTTCCAGTTGTTCGAGGTACCCGAGTTCGTATTTTTTCATTTTTTGTTCTTTTATAGGGTGTAGATTCTCTTCTCATTTAGTGTGTAAACCGCATTCTTTTTTTGTGGTGTTTTCCCACCACCAGCGACCCGACCGTTGGTCTTCCCCTTTTTTCACAGCCCTGGTGCAGGGGGAGCAACCAATACTTGGAAATTCCTTGTCATGAAGGGAATTATAAGGAATATGGTGTTCCTTAATAAAATCTTTTACTTCTTCAAAAGTCCAATTTAGCAAAGGATGGTACTTAAAAAGTTTATTTGCTTCATCCCACTCGATGTCGGGCAATGCATTTCTGACGCTTGAATGCGCAGACCGGATTCCGGTTATCCAACAGTCAGTATTTTGAAGAGCCCTTTTTAAAGGTTCAACTTTCCGGATGTAGCAGCATTCCTTTCTGTTTTCAACAGATTCATAAAAACTAAACGGGCCTTTTTCACTTATTAAATTTTGAATAGATTCAGTGTTGGGGAACCACACTTCAATTTTTTGATGATATAATTGATTTGTCCGGTTCCAGACAGCATAGGTTTCGGGAAAAAACCGACCCGTATCCAAGGTGAAAACACGGATGGGTAAATTTCCGGAGAAAATAAGATGAGAGATGATTTGATCTTCCATACTGAAGCTCGTAGAGAAGGAAATCCGGTCCGGAAATTTTAACGACAGAAGGGTGAGCGCCTCTTCGGGCGTTTTATCTAAAATCAGATCCCGCAGGCTGTTGGTTTCGGAGCGCATATTATTTATTTCTTATTTATTTATTTAAGGTTTCTTGTAAGGGTGTGTTTTGATTCGGATGGTTGTGTGCCAACTCATTTACTAATACCGATGTCAGTTGATTAAGTTTTATTACTTTTTGGTGAAAGTCCCCTTTTAAATGATTTCGTATCGCGGCCAGATTGTTAAGAATTTCTTGGGTTTCTTCCGGGAATGAATCATTCAGAACTTCTTTTACCCTTTTCGCGAAGGTTGGAGATTTTCCATTTGTTGAAATGGCTATTTTCAGATCTCCTTTCTTTACAATAGAGGAGAGGAAGAAATCGCATAGATCAGGGGTGTCGGCAACGTTGATGAGAATGTTTTGGGATTTGGCCAATAAGTAAATTTCCTTGCTTAGATTTTTATTATTGACAGCTGAAATGATGACATCTTTACCTCTTATGTCTTCTGCTTCAAATATTTTCCGGAGAAGATGAATATTTTTATTTGATTTACTCAGGGAAACTATTTCGGGCAAGATCTTTTCGGCCAAAAGGGTGATCGAAGTGAAAGGGCTATTATTAAGGATGGCGGTTGTTTTTTCGAGCGCAGTAGCTCCACCTCCTACAATGAGCACATTGAATCGGTCAAGTTTTAAGAAAATTGGGAAAAGATTGTTGCCGGATAATGGTTTGGTGGGAAACCCGGGATGAAACCTGACGACCTCCCCGATTACGATGACTGCCGGAGCCTGGATACGATTCTCTTTTGCGAGATTTTCAATTGTAGAGAAAGTTCCGGTGACAATCTTTTCCTCCGGTAGTGAGCCGTTCTGAATAATGGCGACGGGAGTTTCACTTTTCTTTTTCTTTTTATAGATCTCGGCTATCTTAGCCAGCCTTGAAAGGCCCATTAAAATTACGACGGTTGAATTATTATCAGCAGCTTTGTAGACATCAGCAGAAAGTTCACCGGATGATGTCGTTCCGGTTATAACCCAGAAACTTTCACTGAGACCCCGGTGGGTCAACGGAATTCCTTGTAAGCCAGGAACGCTTACAGCGCTGGAGATCCCTGGGATGTATTCGGTTTCTAGCTTATTTTTTGCCGCATGTTCGAGCTCTTCTTGCCCACGACCAAATACAAAGGGATCCCCACCTTTTAAACGCACGATATTTCCATATTTCATGGAAAGATCAACAATGAGGCAATTGATCTGATCCTGAGTATAGGTGTGGAAGCCTTTCCTTTTCCCCACATTAATTTTCAAGGTGCTTGCGGGTGAAAAGTTTAGAAGCTTGGGATTTACCAACGCATCGTATAGAATTACATTGGCCTTGGCCAGCGCATTGATACCTTTGATACTGATCAATTCAGGATCTCCGGGACCCGCGCCGATCAGGGTTAATTTTGGAGGAGTTTTCATCTGTTGATTATTGTTTTATTTTGTTTAACTCAATGGTATTATTCTCTTCCTGTTTTGCCCTGTAGGCTCTTGAATCCGTGAGAAATTTGGCAGCTTCAGCAAGGTATTTCATTGCAAATTCTTTTGTAGGACCGATTTTATTGATTTGAAAAACCTGTGCTTTAAAATCAGAAATAAAATTAAATGTTCTGGTCTGTACAAAATGTTTGTCGAAATCATGAATGATTCCCTGTTGTGTATTGCAGTTTACCTGTTTGTCCAGCAATAAGGCTTTTGCTGTACATACAAAAACACTGTAACTGTGATAAATACTGTCCGCAAATTGATTTTCTGCGAGGGTTTCAGTGGCCCATCCAAATTTTTCTTCTGCCTCATACAGCAAGGTAGATACCAGATCGATCATAACTCCTGCGCATTCACCCACTCCAATGGCCGTTGTGTATTTAACTTCATGGCCCCAGTCAACAAAATCATCTTCCGTCAAAGAGTTCAGATCCGCCAATGGTTTTAATAAAGTATAAAAATATTTTTCTCCCACCCTGTCGTAATAACTATTGAAATATTCTCCTTCGGAAGCGTTTATTTCATAATCTTCCAGCAGGGTCCGTAATACACGGGGACCTCTTTTGCTGGGAATTTTCAATATTTTGTCTGCAATCCTTCCTTCGCCGTTTCCAAGGTTTCCACCGCCCAGCAATAACTGCAATGCTGGTAACACGCCTGAACCAGATTTGAGGGAGCTTCCATGGAAGCCAATGTTTGCAATGCTGTGTTGTCCGCAACCATTCATGCATCCGCTGATTTTGATCGTTAAGTCTTTGTTGTAAATGAGATCGGAAAAATCTTCTTTGATCAGTTTTTCGAAAAGAGCGGCAATTCCAGTACTATTGGAAATGCCCAGATTGCAAGTATCCGTTCCGGGGCACGTGGTGATATCTGCCGTGCTTCCAAAACCAGGTTCGGCCAGTTGCAGATGATTAAGTTCAGAATAAATCTGTGGTAATTTGTTTTTAGGAACGTATTTGATGAGGAGGTTTTGATTGATCGTTATACGAATGTCATCAGCAGCATATTTTTTAACAATCTCAGCCAGTTTTCTTGCCAGGGAGGTTTTCAGATTTCCGGCTGGCACTTTAATATATATTCCAAAATAGGTAGCCTGTTTTTGTTCAAATACATTTGTTTTGAGCCAGGCTTCGAAACGGGATGGATCTGAAAGAGTTGATATTGGCTCATCCTGATCAACTGTGTTTTCTGCAATCGGGGATAAAACAGGTTTTGGGAAAACAAAGTTTTTAATCTTTATGGCCTGCTGCTCCTCCTTTACAAGACGGAGGAATTCGTCCAGGGTGATTTTATGAATTAAAAATTTTAATCTGGCCTTGTGTCGGTTTGTCCGTTCTCCATACCTGTCAAATACTCTTAGGACCGCCTCGGTGAACGGGATGATCTGTTCTGCGGGCAGAAATTCATGAATCGTTTTGGCTAAGAATGGTTGTGCACCTAATCCGCCTCCCAGTACTACTTTAAATCCAATTCCCTCTATCCCGTCCTTCGTTTCTGTTTTGGGGAGGAATCCCAGATCATGCATATACGTCAGGGCGCTGTCCTTTTCGCTGGAAGAAAATGCAATTTTAATTTTTCTTCCCATGTCCTGACATATTGGATTCCGCAGAAAATATTCAAACATGGAGTGCGCATACGGACTTACGTCAAAAGGTTCCTGAGGGTCAATTCCGGCAATTGCGGAGGCCGTTATATTGCGAACGGTATTCCCACATGCCTCCCGGAGGGTGATGTTGTCTTCCTCCAGTTTTGCCCATAATTCAGGTGTACTGTCAAGACTTACATAATGGATCTGTATGTCCTGACGGGTCGTTAAATGAAGATTTCCAGTAGCATATTGGTCTGAAATAGCTGCAATTTTCAATAGCTGTTTAGTGGTCATTTTACCATAGGGAAGTTTAATCCGTACCATTTGGACACCTGGTTGACGCTGACCGTAAACACCTCTGGCTAAACGAAGACTTCTGAATTTCTCTTCGTTCAGTTTTCCTTCACGGAACTGATGTATCTTTTTTTCGAGTTCTATGATGTCTTTTTCAACTAAGGGATTCTCCAATTCAGATCGGAAACTTTGCATGGTTTGTGGGTTTTAAACTTCTATTAAATTTGTCAATGAATAAAATTCAGCGTTATTTGCCGGTATTCCGGATGGCTTATTTAAGGTACTTCCGGTACTGACCAGGAATGCCTCGTCCTGCAACAGTTCGGCTTTAAACTTAATCAGATTGGACAGGGGTATTATTCCGATGACATAGTTGTGTTGTGAGCTTGAATATTTTTCTGAAATGGAAGTGAATCCCAGTTTTGATAAAATCGATTTATCATTGAATCTTAGGTAAATTTCCAGTTCAAGATTTGTTGAATAGTCAAGCTTTACATCTGCCTGGATGTGTCTTTTGTATTCATAACGGTAATTATGCTTTAACGCCGAAATATCTGACAATACAGCCATCCCGGTTGGATGACCTCCAGCTCCTTTACCAAGGAAGAATTGAGTGTCGGAAAAACCGGCTTCCACTGTTATTGCATTGTATTCGTTTTCCACATTGAAAAGATGCTCGCCTGGTTTTACAAATTGCGGTGTAACAAAAAGGCTGACTTTGTTTTTCGTTATTTTTTGTGCAACCGCAACCAACTTGATTTTGTATCCTTTTTGTCTTGCATATTGGATGTCTGCCTCCTGTAAATGTTGAATTCCAAGGTTTAATACGCTGTCAGGATGGATGAATAATCCAAAGCTATGGGCGGCAATGATGACAAGTTTAAATTTAGGATCATACGCTTCTGTATCCAGGGTCGGATTGCTTTCTGCAAAACCCAATTCCTGGGCCTGTCGTAATGCAAGCGCATAACTTAGTTTTTCATCGTATACCTTACTAAGTATGTAATTGGAAGAACCATTGAATATACCGCTGACTGATTTTAAAAACTCATTATCGTAGTATTCTTCCAGGTTACGGATAATGGGTATACTTCCACAAGAGGACGCTTCGTATAAAAGGGATACATTGTATTTTTGCTGTAGAAGAACCAGCTCCTCCAGATGCGTGGCAAGCATTTTTTTATTGGCGGTGACTACATTTTTACCTTTTTCTAAAGCAGCCCGGACAATCCGGTATGCCTCATCTGCATCATCGATTAATTCAACAATGAGATTTATTTCAGGATTATCCAGCAGCTCATTTTTTTCATAAGTAAAGAATGCTGCTGGAAGGCTGCGCTTCTTTTTTTTATTTTTTACGGCAATTTTCAGAATTTCTGCCTGAAATCCCTTACTTTTTATTAAAATGTCATAAAGACCTTGCCCAACAACCCCGAAGCCGAATAATCCGATTTTTATTTTATTTACTTTGCTCATTCTGATTTGGTTTGATTTTACTATTTACCCTGGTCATCAAACCTGTTCAGATCTGATGTGTCATCGCATACAGCAACAACAGCAAGGCAACAAACGTTTGTAACCCGCCTTGATTCTTTCTGGATAGATATTATATCTTTCGATCTGACTCATTCATTAAGGACATTCACCTAAATAAAACGTGACAAATATATAAAATATATCAAACAAGTAGACTAAGTAGAAAAATATTTTTATTTGAACGGATTTAACTACATTTACACACATGCTGTCTAAAAAATCAAAATATGCAATAAAGGCCTTGGTTGCATTGGCTAAAGAATATGAGCAAGGGCCGGTGCTCATATCACAGATTTCAGAAGGGGAGAAGATCCCTAAAAAATTCCTGGAAGCAATTTTGCTTGGGTTACGAAAAACGGGTATTCTTGGGAGCAAAAAAAGGAGCTGGTGGTGGATATTACCTTATTAAGCATCCATCAAAGGTAATGCTCAGCAGTGTGATGCGTATTACGGACGGACCGATCGCACTGATACCCTGCGTAAGTCTTAATTTCTATGAGAAGTGTCAGGAATGTATGGATGAAGCAACCTGCAGTATACGGGATGTTGCCATGGAGGTCAGAGATGCCAGCCTGAATATTCTTTCCAATACAAGTATTGCCGACCTGATTGCAAGGGAGCAGCGCCTGAGCAGAATTAAAGGCAAACCCAGCCTTGGCCCCAAAAAAAAGAAATGATGCTATAACGGAGGGATGATCCCCACTCCGACGAAAATTATTGCACTGGTTTTCAAGTATTTAATTATTTATTCTAAAATATACTCTACTAAGTCAATAGAATAACTATATTTGCGGACAATAAAATTATAAAACAAAAATTAGTTAACCTATGAATTGCCCAATCTCCGCGGACCGTGTAAATGAGAATGCTGTGCGCGCATCAGCGTTTATCTGTATTCTGGTGACGCTTGCTGGAATTTATTTTAAAAGCTATATTGTCATCGGATTGCTTGCCATTGATTTTGAACTTAGGGCATTTTCGGATGGAAAAAGCAGCATCATCAAAAATTTGGCAAAAGAAGTGGTTCGTTTAATCGGAATAAAGAACAAACCCGTGGATGCTGCTCCCAAAAGATTTGCAGCCGGAGTTGGACTTGTCGTAACTTTAATTATTGCAAGTTTGCAATTGCTTCAGTTGTATTTTGCGGCAGAACTGGTGGCTGGAGTTTTAATACTTTGTGCCTTGCTGGAGGGGGCATTTGGGTTTTGTCTGGGTTGTCACATCTACACCCTTTTTATTTTTCCACTGACTCAACAAAATGGAGATGGAGAGAATAATTAAATAATTTATAAATAACTAAAAAAAACAAGAAAAATGGCAATCAGACTTGGGGACTTAGCTCCCGATTTTACAGCAGACTCGACCGAAGGGAAAATCGAGTTTCACAAATGGCTTGGAAACAGCTGGGGAATTCTATTTTCTCACCCCAAGGATTTTACTCCGGTTTGCACAACGGAACTTGGCGCTGTGGCAAAACTAAAATCAGAATTTGATAAAAGGAATGTGAAAGTAATCGCGGTCAGCGTGGATGGAATAGATTCGCATATTAAGTGGGTTCCCGATATTGAAGAGACGCAACAGGTGAAGTTAAATTATCCAATTCTTGCGGATCCGGATAAAAGGATTTCAGTTCTTTATGACATGATTCATCCGAACGCCAATGATAACCTGACTGTTCGCTCAGTGTTTGTCATCGGGCCTGATAAAAAGGTAAAACTTACACTTACTTACCCTGCCTCAACAGGAAGGAATTTCGACGAAATTTTGAGGGTGATTGATTCCCTGCAGTTAACGGCAAACTTCAGTGTTGCGACTCCTGTTAACTGGAAATACGGCGAAGACGTGATCATTGTCCCTGCAATCAAAGATGAGGATATCCCGGCGAGGTTTCCCAAAGGTCACCGTAGCATTAAACCTTACCTGAGGTATACTCAGCAACCTGATTTAAATTAATTAATGTAAAATCTGAATGAGGTGGGGAAAACAAACCGCTTCATTCAGATTTACAAATTTATAGTCTATTAAGTATATATACAAAGTAGATAAAATGCTTGCTAATAGAAAGACAATCTTACCAATTATAAAAAACAGATAAAATGGAATATACAACCACTACGAATAGGTTTTTGAAATTAATGGTGATCAGCTTGTTAGTGCTTACTGATTTGAAGGCCCAGGAAAATACAGGATTTACTCCCTCTGGAAATCTTTGGGGCTTGGTGTTTGGAGACTATGCCTTCAAAGTGCACAATGATACCTTGCAAAGAGGCGGGGGGAATGTTCAGTACAAGGGCTTTAATGGAGGTTCTGTTACCTCACCTTCTTCCAGTCCCTCCAATAGTTCTGCTCTAAATTCCAACGGGGCAGCTGGATCTATCCCCGCCAACAATCAGGAAAATGGTTTTGCCATCAGGCGTTTTTACCTTGGGTATGATTATAAGTTTGCTCCTGGCTTTTCCGCTTCTGCAATATTGGCCAATGAACAAAATACAGATGCAAGCGGTAAGAATACTGTTTATTTAAAATATGCTTTTTTGAAATGGGCGAATATTTTCAAAAACAGTGATCTTGTCCTAGGGCAATATCAGACCTGCTCCTTTGCATCTCCTTATGGTCCGGACCCGATCTGGAGTTACCGTGCGGTGGAGCGGACCCTAATGGATATGCATAATATTGACGCCTCCACTGATCTTGGCGCTTCCCTCCAGGGTAAATTATGGGTAAATAAAAAATCACCTGATACTTTAAACCCGACTTTTTTTGGTTACGCGTTGCAAATAGGAAATAATAATAGTGCTGCGGATAATGCAAGTAATTTCAAAAAGGGAAGACTGAATATTTATGGAACATTTTTACGGGATAAGCTTACCCTGGGATTATACGGGGACTACTTAGTTACCAATAATGCCTCAGATAAGGCGGCTACATCAAATACTACGCTGAAGGTTTACGGAGGATTTAAAAATGACAGGTTCAGTATTGGAGGGGAGGTCTTTCAACAAGTAAACAAAAATTCAGATATCTATAAGGTTTCAACGAATGGCGTCGTGGAAAAGAATGGGGTCAATGATACCATAACGGGCCTGCAATTTGGATGGACGCTTTTTGGGACTGCCAGAATTATCCGAAATAAACTAAATGTTTTTTTTAGGTATGACTTTTACAATCCGGATACCCGCTTTAAACCAAATGATATTTACTCCAGAGCATACAATGGAATACTGCCTGTAAGCGGGCAATTAACTCCGGCTGAATCAGGAACGTCTCTCCCGGTAGTTTCTGCCACCAATTATACCTATACGGCTGCCACATTTTATACCCAACATTTCATTACAACGGGATTAGACTGGACTCCTCATGGAAGATTTCACATTATTCCAAACGTCTGGTACGATGGATACAGCTCATTGCAAACTTCCTATACCAGTGCAAACGGAGTCGTGACTGAATATGGCTCACGGGTTAAGAAGGACTACGATCTGGTTTACCGGGTAACCTTCTCTTTTATTTTTAACAGTTCCAAGAAAGTATTTGCAAACGGGTGGAATGATTAGAGGTTTAAATTTAAAATTTGATTATTAATACATAGGTTATGAAAAAGGTTTATTGGATTGTTGGAGTGCTGACCTTAACTTGGGTAATCTACGCTAAGTCGATTTCGAATCATGGAGATTTGAACAGAAAGGAAGCAAGTTTAAACGCGTCGGACCAAGAGGAGACGATCAGTATTTCCGGGGCTTTTGCTCTTTATCCAATGACCATAAAGTGGGGAGAGGGATTTAAAACAATTCATCCGAATGTGCGGTTTGAAATTTCCGCAGGGGGTGCCGGTAAAGGAATTTCGGATGTCCTTGGAGGTTTAGTAGACCTTGGAGCTGTTTCCAGAGAAATTTATCCGGAGGAATTAGATCGGGGAGCTTTTCCCCTTGCTGTCTGCATTGACGCTGTTGTCCCAACAGTGAATGCATCAAATCGGGATTTGAAAGAGATTCTGGCAAAAGGTCTTAAGAGGAAGGATTTTGAAGCTATTTTTGTTCTGAATGACATCAAGGATTGGAAAGAGTTGGGATTTACCCTTGGGCTTCCCATTCACGTTTATACACGTTCCGATGCTGCAGGTGCTGCTGAGACCTGGGCTGGATACCTGAGAAGCAGACAGGAGGATTTGCAGGGTACCGGAGTTTTTGGCGACCCTGGACTTTTACAAGCGATACAAAGGGACCCGGGTGGAATTGGATTTAATAATATTTCCTATGTGTATGACATAAAATCCAGACAGCACCAGGCCGGAATAGAGGTGATTCCTATTGACATGAATGAAAATGGGAAGATTGACCGCGAGGAAAATTATTATAACAACCTGGATGAAATTGTCAAAGCAATCAAAGAGGGGAAGTATCCCTCTCCGCCTGCAAGGGAACTTTATTATGTTTCGAAAAAAAAGCCAGACAGAAAAATTGTCCTGGATTTTTTGGATTGGGTTTTAACGGAAGGACAAAAGGAATTGGACGCAGCTGGATACATCCCTTTGGAGGAAACCAAAGTTCACAACGAATTGAATAAAATTCACTTTGTTGCGCAAACAAATAAATACCCTCTTTGAACAAATGAAAATTCTTTATATTAGAATTAAACTTTTTAATGGATCCTATGAAAAAAATAATCTTTACGTTATTTAGTAGTTTGTTTATCCTGTCAGGCATTTTTTTTCAGAGTTGCGGGGAGAAACAAGTGAAACAAGCTGGTTTTGTTTTGAAGGGGAAAATATCCAATTCAAAAGGTAAATGGGTTAACTTATTTGAAAGAAACGGTGGTCAGCTGGAAATTCTTGATTCTGCGCAAATGGATGATGAAAACGAATTTATAATAAAAGGAAAAACGGCAGAGCCTACCCGTTGCGTTCTTTCGGTCCGTTCTTCAGAACCTTCACTTCCCAACTTATCAATTGCTTTCATATTGGAAAATAGGGTAATTGAATTTGCCGCGGATCTTAACAATACCGACAAGTTTACTGTAAAAGGATCACATGAAACGGATATGTTTTACGCAATGGATTCGCTGGAAAACATAAGAGACATCAAAAATTTTATCGATACGAGTAATTCTTTTGTTTCCATTTTTGCCACCAGTTATCTTAATTTTAATCAGGACACAGTCTATGTAAAAAAAATTGCAGAGAAATTCAGGGAAAAATTTCCTGATTCAAAGTATACCAAAAAATTTCTGGAAAGAATTTCAAAATTGAAAATAGTCAGACTTAATGAGCAGGCACCTGAAATTGCCTATCTGACACCGGGGGGCGACTCATTAAAATTATCAAGTTTAAAGGGGAAAGTTGTATTGCTAGATTTCTGGGCTTCCTGGTGCATACGTTGTCGGAAAATAAATCCGCACATTGTTGAATTATATAAAAAATACAAGAATAAGAATTTTACTGTGTTCAGTGTATCACTCGACTCGGATAAAGAGAAATGGATGTTTGCAATCAAAAAAGACAAGCTGGAATGGGAAAATCACGTGAGCGAATTAAAGTCGTGGCAGAGTTCTGCCGCAAAAGAATACAATATCCTTCATTTGCCGAATACGTTTCTGGTCAACAAAGATGGGAAAGTAATAGGGATTGACTTGTCGGAAGTGGAATTGGAAAAGAAAATCAAAGAAACAGTCGACTAATAAGAAACAGGTAAAAAGCTTTTTTAAACCATTGTCCTTTTGCATAGTCTATTTAATAGATAGAATAAATATAAATAATTTTAAAATGAATGTGCGGCGGATTAAAGATAAAATGGCTGGAAAGGCGATGTTATTCATGACAATAGTCTCCCTCTTTATAACTGTTGCTATCGGGATGGGTTTATTCATGCGTTCAATACCGCTGTTACATTCACAACCAATTATAAACTTGATTTTTTCTTCTGAATGGAAACCTTTTAGGGGAAAGTTTGGATTTTATCCCTTTATTATGGGTTCCATTTGGGTGACAGGAATTTCCCTGTTGATTGCTTTCCCGCTGTGCCTGTTGACGGGAATCTACCTTTCTGAATATGCGCATTGGAAGGTTAAAAAAATCATTATTCCTTTTGTTGATCTATTGTCAGGAATTCCGCCGGTAATATTTGGAGTTTGGGGAGTATTGTTTCTGATCCCACTGCTGCATGGTTACAATGTACTTGCAGGCGGGATTGTTCTTGCAATCATGATTTTTCCGCTAATCATAAGCATATTGCTTGAAGTGTTTGGGACTGTACCACTGGAACTTAGAGATGCCTCACTATCACTGGGTGCAACCAGATGGCAAACCGTGAAATTTGTTTTATTAAAAAAGGCCTTACCGGGAATTATCGCTGCCGTGATTCTTGCATTTTCACGAGCAATTGGAGAAACGATTGCTGTTCTGATGGTTTGCGGGAACAGAGTAATGGTGCCTCATTCAGTATTTGATCAATGTTACCCTTTGCCTGCTTTAATTGCTAATAATTATGGGGAAATGCTTTCGGTGAAACTATTTGATTCTGCATTACTGTTCGCTGCTTTTCTCCTTTTTATAATACTATTTATATTTAATGCCGTTGCACGAATTATCTTGGAAAGAGTAGAAAGGAAAATGGCTTAATGAAAAAAAGGGAAGAATTATTTTTTAAAGGGCTAATGATCATTTCCTCTGTCATTATATCCGGAAGTTTTTTAATGGTTGTTTTTAGCATCCTTAAAAAGGGACTTCCGGCAATGAACCTGGATATGCTTATTAAAACTCCGCAGGGTGGATATTATATCGGTAAAGGAGGAGGAGTGCTGAACGCGATTATGGGTTCAGTGTATATTGCTATTGGTTCCTCTTTTTTGGCTTTAATAATCAGTTTGCCAATCGTCCTTTATATCAATTCATACCTTCATAAAAAATCAAAACTTGCTTTGATGACGCGCTTTTGTCAGGATGTTTTAGTTGGAATTCCATCCATTGTTTATGGAGTCTTTGGATTCACCCTCCTAATGTATTTTGGATTAAAAGCATCTTTGTTTGGTGGCATATGCGCGGTCACTTTACTGGTTATTCCGATAATGGTTCGTACCATGGATGAAGTGTTGCGGGGAATTCCCAAGGAACTCTCGGAGGCTGCTTTTTCCTTAGGAGCAAGTCGTCTGGAACTTTCTGTGCTGTTGGTTAAACAGGGCTTGCCAGGAATTGTAACGGCTGTTTTGCTTTCCTTTGGGAGAGCTATTGGAGATGCCGCTTCGGTTTTATTTACCGCAGGTTTTAGCGACAATATTCCGGCTGGACTCGAAAGCCCGGTGGCGACATTACCTTTGGCAATTTTGTTTCAATTGAGTAGTCCTTTGGAAGAAGTCCAATCGCGCTCCTATGCATCTGCGTTCATTTTGACTTGTATAGTCGTTGTCATTAGTATTATTGCAAGGATACTCAGCAAACGTTTTTCAAAAAACAGAATTTAAGAATGAACAATCCTTCCCATCTTCGTATACAGGATCTGAATGTATTTTACGAGGGAGTTCCTGCCCTGAAAAATATTTCGATTGATATTCCGGATAAAAAGGTGACTTCATTTATCGGACCCTCCGGATGTGGCAAAACAACCTTACTGAAAACATTGAATCGTTTGCATGACTCTTCTTCTGAAGTAAAGGTTAGCGGCAAGGTTTTACTTGACGGGGAGAATATTTACGATACGAAGTCAGATGTTACCACCTTGCGCAAAAAAATGGGATTGCTTTCTCAGCGTCCTTTTCCCTTACCGATGACCATTTATGAGAATGTCGCATATGGTCCAAGGATCCATGGTGAGCGAAATAAGGAAAAACTGGATGCCCTTGTGGAACAATTTTTACGTGATACGTTCTTATGGGAGGAAGTCAAGGATAAAATTCATTCATCTCCATACCGGCTATCGATTGGACAGCAGCAAAGACTTTGCCTTGCCAGGGGATTGGCGGTTGGACCCGAGATCATTTTGGGGGATGAGCCCACTTCCGCCCTTGATCCCCGCTCCACCCAGATGATTGAGGAATTATTTCTTCAGTTAAAAGAGAAATACACCATTGTTCTTGTTACCCACATCCTTAGGCAGGCGCGAAGAGTATCTGATTTTATTGTTTTTGTACATTCCGGGGAGATCATTGAGTCTGGGCCTACAGAAGAATTATTGCTTTGTCCCAAAAAGGACCTGACAAAGGAATATGTAAAAGGCTTTATCAGCTAAAATCAATTTAGAAAATAGTTAGAAACCTCTATGGAACTTGTAAGTTTTGTATAAAAGACTTAAATTCAGTATTAATTATTTTTACAATGCAAAATAATGCGCTGCTCTCAATCATTATCCTCCATTTTTTGTTTGTTTTTTCTTTGCAGGCTCAGAGGGGCAAAAGCGGACCAGGACTTATTAATGCAAGCGGAGTTTTTGTCAACGAATATACTTCCCTTACGGCTGATGCGTTTGCAGGATCCGAATCGATCAAAGTAGCAAACTCGGGATTAAATTTCAATAACAGATTTTTAGGAAAATTATCAACAGGAGACCTTGTCATGATCATTCAGATACAGGGAGCTGGACTTCAGGGTAATGTAACGGATACCAGTTGGGGTGAAATTGCATCTTATAACAATTGCGGTTTGAATGAATTCAGGGAAGTTAAAAATGTGCCGGATACAGCTACGATTACGTTTACATGCCCATTAATGAATAATTACAGTGATACCGGAGTGGTACAGGTTATCAGGGTTCCTCGGTATTCTGCACTCACAGTAAATAAAGGAGCTTCTATAAATTGCCCGGCATGGAACGGGCAAACCGGCGGGGTAATTGCCATAGAAGTTTTGGGTAATTCAACGATCAATGGCAGCATAGATGCGAGCGGTAATGGTTTCAGGGGAGGAGTTGTTTTTAATGAGTTAAACAATACAAGCCACAATATATCATCTTTTGCAGATCCCAATGTACGGGATGGTGCAAACAAGGGTGAAGGTATCGCCGGGTTTATGCCCCAATACACACAGGATGGAGGGCCTTACGGAAGGGGTGCACCTGCAAATGGTGGAGGGGGCGGGGATAGTTGGAATGCAGGAGGTGGAGGAGGCAGTAATGCGGGTAATAAAAATGGTTATACAGGTTATGGGAATCCGGATATTTCGAAACCTTATTACCTAGCAGCCTGGAATTTAGAATACAATACATTCGCAAACTCATTATCCTCCGGAGGAGGTAGGGGTGGATACACCTGGGCCAATTGTGGTCCGGATCCGATTCAAAACGGACCGGGAAATAGCATTTACAGTGCTGATGACAGAAGGAACGTTGGAGGTCAGGGAGGCAGACCACTTGATTATTCAACTGGCCGTCTGTTTCTTGGTGGTGGAGGAGGTGCCGGTCAGGAAGATAATGGATCAGGTTCAGGCGGAGGTAATGGTGGCGGAATCGTTTATCTAATGGCCTATGGAACAGTGGCCGGAAATGGTTCTGTAACAAGTAACGGGGACTCTGCCTTACCTGCGCAGGCACCAAACCCCGGTGGATTTATGGATGGTGCAGGAGGAGGTGGTGGAGGTGGGACTGTGATAATTAATTCAATTGGCGCAGTAAGTGGTATTTCTACGATGGTTGCAGGTGGAAAGGGAGGGAACCAAAATGTCGGAAGCGATAATGATGAAACGGAAGGTCCTGGCGGCGGCGGTGGTGGTGGATACATTGGTTTATCAAATGGAACCATTAGTACTTCTGTCTTGGGTGGTGTCAATGGAGTTACAACTGCTGCATGTATGGATTCTTTTCCTCCCAATGGCTCAACAAGCGGTGGTTTTGGCCAGGTAAGCACCGTTACCAATTACTACATACAAGCCCCGTCAGTGAGTGTTTGTGACAGCACTATTTCGATTAAGTTGACAGCATCTCTTATTGGAAATGTTCCTCCAGGTACAACGCTTACCTGGTATGATTCAATTACAGGCGGGACAGTTCTGGGTACTGGAAATACCTTGACAATTTCAGGTATTAAAAAAATGACTGTCTTTTACTTTGGGGTATGCCCAGGAACATACCGCGTTGGCGATACCGCAAATCTTTCTCCCCCGGCTTTTACTTTTAAAAACACTTCTGTTTTAAGTTCCTGTAAGGGAGATTGTGATGGAAGTGCAAGTGCTGTCGTTGTTTCAGGTGGAATCAAACCTTATTCTTATTCCTGGAATACCGGTGCCGAGGGCATGACCGTCAATTCGGTCTGCGCGGGAATATATACCGTTAATATACTTGATTCAAATAATTGCAGAGGTACAGATACCGTCCAGGTTAAAATTGCTTCCGAAAGCAGTTTTATGATTCCTAATGTAATCACACCGAACGGGGATGGTCAAAATGATGATTTTGAAATAAAGGGGTTTTCAACTGGGAATTATTCGGTATCTATCTATGACAGGTGGGGCCTGGAGATGTTTAAATCTGAAAGTGCAGGTACGTTATGGAATGGCAAAGATATGCAGGGCGATGACGTTCCCAGCGGAGTCTATTACTATATTGTAAAGACTTCCTGTGGTAGCACGGATTTTGACGGGCATGGCTTTATCCAGGTGATCAGATAAGTATAACTATTTGTTTCGAATTTTGATTTTGTTGGCAGCTTGGGACGAAGCCACTCTTCGTAATTTATTGATCCTGGTTTTTAGTCTGGCAGTCAAAACTTGTTTCCATGTGTAAGCCTGATTAATTTATTTGTTAAAAACGGAACTGTTTTAAGTACCCCAATAACAATGTTTGTCAGGGTCTCTTTGCCAAAAAGGAATTGTATGAAATTACCAACTTTTATTCGGTTTGAAAAAAGAAGCTTCCATTGTTTTGTGTATAAGAATTCCATGCGTTGACGGGATATGTTTTGATTCAAATATTCGTCAATCAATTGGAAAGCCTTGAGTGAAGCATGCATCGCCATGCTCATGCCATTGCCACAAAGTGGGGCTATTGTGCCTGCAGCATCACCGAGCATCAACAGATGAGATTCAACCGCAGATTTTTTACTAAAAGTAATTTGAGATATAGTAAGGGGATGTTTATATAAAAAAGTCGCTTCTGTGAAATATTTTTTAAGAAAGGGATTTTTCATCAACACATTCTCTTCCATCTTTTTTATGTCATTATTATGGTCTCTAAGATTTTTTGAATTACTTAAATAGCACAAACAATACTTGTTGTCGTCAACTTTTGAGATTCCACAGTAGCCATTTTTGAAATTATGCAGGGCTATTTGGTTGTCAGGTAAATTCGTCTTTATGTGATATTTGACTGCTATGTAGTTTTTCTTTCGATTAATAGAAAGATATGTTGAGTTTCGGTTTAACTTTTTATCCAATAGGGTATATTTGCCATAGGTTCCGCAGGCAATTTTTGTCAGGTAGTTATTTTGAGATGTCTTAATGGTAAAGGCGTCATTTTCATATTTAATGTCCGTAACCTTTGTTTCCTGTAATACAATGGTCCCTTTCTTTTGAGCTAAATCCGCTAAGGCTGTATCCAGTGTATAACGACTAATACCGAAACCTCCGGAATCTAATTTTTGTGTTAATGAATTTCCATTAGGAGATGATATTTTTACTGAATTGATCATTGGAAGGTTCATGGCCGAAAGCGGTATTCCGATTCTTTCCAAAAAATCATAACTCTCCATGGAAACATACTCACCACAAACCTTATGAAATGGATATTTTTCTTTTTCAAATAAAACAACGGAATGCCCGGCACCTGCCAACTGAATTGCAAGGGTTAATCCAGCTAATCCGCCCCCTATAATGGCACAATCAAAAACAGTATCATTCATTCGGATAAACGATTACCAGATGTCGGAATGCCCAGCAGTTTTTAATCACATAATTTCTGACCTTGGCTTTTAGAAGTAAGGTCTGCCATTCTGTTTTTTTGAAACCTCTTTTCACAGATAACGGAGCATCATGCCTGACCAATTCTGAATTTGAAAATAGATAAGTCAGAAATTTAATGGAATAATAAGCGATTGGGTTTCTTTCAAGATCATTAATCATTAAGATGGTTTTACTTTTACCGCACAGCTTGATAAATCCAACAATATCATCTTCATGAAAATGGTGAAAAAACAGGGAAGCGTGAATGACATCAATTTCTTTGTTTGAAGTAAATAAGTCTCTGAAATCGCTGCACCTGAAATCAATCTCAGGGAATTCTTTGCAATTGTTCCTCGCATAATCAATGCAATCTTTTTTTAAATCAGTCCCTGTCAGAACCAGGTTATACTTTTTATGTTTCGACCATTTGCCAATTGCTTTTAAAGAATCTCCACCCCCACATCCAACATCCATAATCTTGTATGTTTTTGTTTTGTCGGTTATAAGTTTTTCCAGTCCGGCAAGAGAAATACGATGTCCGCCTAAATACTTATTTATAATTTCCAGTTCTTTTAAATTCTGAAACAACAAGTTCTTTTGAATGGATGGCTCATCCAATAATTCTTTTTGGTATGACCGTAGTTTAAACATTTTCAAGAATCATTGTTTCTATGCTAATTCCAGGGCCGAAGGCGACACCGTAGGTGAGTTCTTTCTTGTCAATATTGACCTTGTGATCCCAAATATCTTTCAGCACAAACAGGACAGTAGGGGAGGACATATTGCCATAGTTTTTCAGGACTCGATACGAACTTTCTAAATCACTACTTTTTAATTGAAGCTCTTTTTGAATGACTTCCAATATCTTTCTTCCTCCGGGATGGATTGCCCAATGGGTTATTTCTTCCTTTTTTATGTTGTATTTCTGAAGGGTCTTTTCAAATAAGGTTTTAAACCCCTTTTCTATCAATTGCGGAATATAGGAGCTTAATGTCATTAGGAATCCTGTGGATGAAACCTGCCAGGCCATATCGTTCTTTCCGTCCAGTTCAATTTGTGAATGAAATGCCTTGATTCCGAATCCCTTAAATTTATGGGCAGATGCAATGGCATCTGAAACGACCAACGTTACAGCACATCCGTCGGCAAAAAGAAGATTGGCTGTGATGTTATCCATGTCATCAATTTTCTGAAAATGAAGTGTGCACAGTTCCACACAAACAACTAATACGATGGCATTTTGTTGACTTTTACAGATATAATCGGCTTGTTTTAATGCATGAATAGCACCGTAACAACCCATAAAATTAACAGAACTGCGATGGATGGTTTCATCCAACTTCATTTGCTGAATAATATCAATGTCCAACCCGGGGGCAGACAGTCCGGTGCAGGAAACAGTAATTAGATGGGTAATTTGATTTTGATCTATTTTCCCCTTTATACAGGTTTCAATTGCTTTGATTGAAAGCGGAGGTGCGGTTTTATTAAAATACGCCATCCTGTATTCAATGGAAGGAAATGGCTCAAGGTTACTTGTTTTAGGAAAAAAGACCCTTTCTTTCTTTAAAGTAGAAAAGTCGGGTATGACTGAATAACGCTTTTCAATTCCACTTTTCGTATACATCGCCTGTAATTTTCTTTTCGCCTGCCCTTCATATTGAAACAGCTCGCACATGAACTCGGCTAAATCGGACTGTTTATGTTTATATGCAGGAAGTTCGGTTGAAATGTTCGCTATTATACTCATTTCGTGTTATTCAAAATTATCAGTAAAATAAAAAGTAAATTCATGCAAGTAGAGGCAATAAAATTCATGCGCATTGTATTTTTAAAGGAAGCTTGTTTTTCATCTTTCAGCACCATTATGAACCACTTAATGAAATAAAAAATTACCGGTAATAAAAAAAGTCCGAATAATATAAAATGTTCCATCTTTTGTCTGGAACGGAAATAGAAGTATAGGAACATACTTGAAAGAATAAACATGAGTGAACAAAAAATAAATGTACCCTTAATTCCGAGCTTACAGCTAATCGTGATATCTCCGTTTTTGTTGTCCGCCTCGTGCTGATAAACCTGTGTAAGCGGATAAATACCTCCAATTAAAAACATACATGCAGTTAATACCATAATCAATTGGTTGTTAAGTTCCACAGCGTTTTTATTGACTCCGAAATATACCATCCCAAAAGTAAATGCACCTTGAAAAAAAACAACTGTTAAAAAGCCGGGTACTGCATATTTTTTAAGTCGGATTCCTTTAAAGCTGTAGGCTCTCGAAGCAAGCATATAGGCTAAAACACATAGAAAAAAATAAAAACCTAAGATTAGGGATAGGCTTAATCCGATTAGATCAAAAAATAAAGACACATAAAATAATTGTCGGGTCGGCTGGGGGGGGCTTTCTATTCCGCCAATACTCGTTTCATCCCTATCCATATAGCTGTTATATCCATTGCTGGCAGGATAAATAAAAAGATGCAAAAGAAAGAAGGAGATAACTGCTTTGCCCCAATCTATGTCATCTACCTGGCTTAATGAGAAGAAAAAAACGGGCATTAGAAAATAGGAGAATGGAATGCGGAGCAGTTTTACCGTACTTTCTTGAATCGAATGCAATGATAGACTTTTTTGTTTGATAATTTTGAAACTCCCTATTTTTCGGGGCCATTCAAAAGTAAGTGATCGGATCAACAATTATTCTACAATAGTGCATTTTATTATTATTTACTCAGGTGTTGAAATGGGAGATGGAACAATTATCGGGGGTAGTCAGGTATTGAACTATCTAAATTAACACCTGGGCTTTCTCAATAGATGCTGAGGCGAAATTATGGTTTTTAATATAAAAGATGGAATATGTTTAGACATTATTGATTTATGTCGAAGCCCATACTTTAAGAGGTGAAAGCGTGTAATTTAAAATGTAAGCTTGTTCTATTCACATTCGTTTTGCTGACACGGATAATCTAGAAGCTGATTTTAAGAATTACCCCGAATTTCTTGAAGCAATAAAAAAAGTCAACAGGAAACTGGGTGGGGATATAAGGGCAAAAGAGGATAGTGGCGATTATCTGATAAATCGGATTTATCGGGAAACAATTTCTATGCGTAAATAAATTGACACTGATAAAGTTTGAAAATAGGGTAATTAGATTACTTTTATCAACATTCCTTGATCCAATGAAATGAAAAAAATGATTTTTGATATGAAAAAAATGATTTTGCCGTTTGCCTACGGTGCAACGATAATTCTCTCCGCGTTTACGGTATGTAGTTCGGTCGATTGGAAGATATCGGACGGTTGCTCCATCAAATTTACAAGCAAAGACCCAGCAGGAGTTTTTACTTCCTTTAAAGGAGATATCAAGTTTGACGAAAGGAATCTGGAGGCGTCCAAATTTAATGTATCCGTTGATGCGAATTCAATAAATACTGGAAATGGAATGAAAAATTCAAAAGCAAAAAATTCAGATTGGCTTGATGTGGATAAATACCCAACTATAAAATTCGTTTCAACTAAGATTTCAAAAACAGCCGGTGGTTATGAAACAATAGGAACCTTGGAGATGCATGGAATACAAAAACAGGTAACAATACCATTTACCTTTGTCAACAATACATTTACGGGAAGTTTTAACGTCAATCGTTTAGACTACCATATTGGGACTATAAAAGGTATGTCAGCGCATGCGGCTACTGATTTAAAAATGGATATTTCTGTACCTGTAACGCAACAATAATGAAAAGGCTGTTTTTTCATGGAATTACCGCGGGGATACTTGCCGCTCTTGCAGGTATCGTATATTTAAACATTTACCAAAATGCTTTGGGAACAACATTCAATAAAATCATCAATGTTGGCTCGATTTCGGGCGCTTCCATTTTCGGTTGTATGTTAATGGCATTGGGTTATTGGTTATTGGAAAAATTCAATCGAAAGAATCTTATTGGGACACTAAATTTGATAATCGTGATTTTATCTTTTGCGAGCATAATCAGTCCGATTAGCATGAGTTTACCTTTGGATATTAAAAATCCCGAACTGTTTTCAGGACTTGCAGTGCCCATGCATTTTTTTCCTGCATTGGCTTTTTTTTGCTTGGTGCCTTTTTTTAACGATAAAAACCAGATCCATTAACCCTATGGCAAGTAATTTTGAAAGAATGATTCAACTGGCGGAGGATGTTTTTGCTAGTCGAACAGATCCAAATCAATTAAGTATTGATGACAAGGTGATTGAAAGACTAAGTCTGATCCATCCTGCAACCCTTTCTGAATTTAACGAAGGCAATGGTCCGGTTGTTTGGGTTTTGGTTTTTCCAACAAATCTTGAACTAATGAAGAGGTTTCTGGAAGGCAAGATTACAGAAAAGGAGTTATTTGACCTAACCCCCCTTCATACGCGTTATGACGCGATATATCTTTGTTCAGCTATGGTGTTAAAAGAATACCGCGGCAAGGGAATAGCTAAAAAACTTACCGTTCAGGCAATAGAAAAAATCGAAAAAGACCACCCGATAGAATCACTTTTTGTATGGCCTTTTAGCAAGGAAGGAGATTCTCTTGCAGAAAATGTGGCGCGCATGACGGGACTACCTTTAAAAAAACGACTGGAATTAAATTAATCAATCGGTCAACTGCTATCATTTATTTAACTAAGCATAGAAAGAAAAGAGACAAGAATTGTAAAATTTTCATTATTGGTAACGAATTAAACGCGCGTTGTTTTGAATAACGGGGCATTTGATTGAACCATAAGAACAGAATACACAATGACTTTCATTCTTGGCTACCATTGTTTGATTACAAAAAATGCAACTTTGTGCCATTTTTGTCTCTGACAAAGGCATCAATGCTCTTTGTTCTATCCCACAATGAGGGCACTTCAAAGCAGTTTCACAAATTGGATTTTTATTGCCGAGTAGAACGCTGGTCATGTTTTTGGTATTAACATGTTTTGAAGAAACTAAACCTTGCAAAGGTAAGTGATCCCATTTGTGCACTTTTGATTTTCGTTCAAGTGAGTTACTTCAAAGACAAGCAGGGGATAAAAGCAGGATTAAATTCCTGTGAATTCTATTTCCGTTAAGACGAAGCAAGTTGATTTTCTTAAAAGCAGCCAATGCCAAAACAAGTAATAATAGGCCTTTTAAAATCGCAAAGTAGTCTGTTGCAGTACCAAAATGGTGCATCCTAAAAGTTATTACTATTACGAAAGCCTGAATAAGTTCAATAAAACCTAATGTAACCGCATACATATAACCCTCTTTCATATTTCTCAAAAGTAACGCAATGGCGGAAAAATATAACCAAACTTGTGCAGTGAGTAAGGCTCCGGATAGCAGCAGTAATTTTTCCAAACCAACTGTCAATTCACCCAGTTGCTGGTATTCTGCTTGTTTTGCCTGGCTGAATAAGCTAAATAGCGTACCCCATAGAGCTCCAAGTCCATAAAGAATAAGAAGTGTGATAAGAATAATTCTCAATGCTTTCATCCTATAATTTAGCCTAAGCTGATTGTCTGTTTTATTATCTTAAATCTTAGATGCCATCTCAACTGATAAGCATATTTCAGCACATGTCAGGCAGACTTCTGCACATTTTTTGCAATGATTATTAGTGTGTTTTTCACACTCATCGGCGCAGAGTTGACATAGTTCGGCACACATACTTAGGTATTTATCAATGTTTTCCGAATCCCTTGTCAATGCGGAGGCGGTAAGTTGGCAAAAATCGGCACATTCGCGATTAAGCTCTATGCATCGTGCAAAAATAGTCACGTCTCTTTCATTTAAACACCCGTTAAAGCACATATTGCACAGGGTAGCACATGCGTTCAGTTCTTTCAGAATTTGATTGTTTTCCATGTTTTTATTTTTTCTTTTACATTAAATTGCTTATGTTTTAACTCTTCCATTTAATACTGCATCCAATGCTAGGGTGCTGATTTTTACTCACAGGTTTCCCTTGTACGATATTATCTAATGCAGAACGGATATCTTTTCCAGTAACAGGAATATTGTTAGAAGGTCTGGAATCATCCAGTTGTCCGTGATAAACAAGGTTCAGGCTTCCGTCATAGATAAAAAAATCAGGTGTACAAACGGCATCATATATCTTGGCTACTTCCTGGTTTTCATCGTATAGATAATGGAAGGGATAGCCAAGGGTTTTCGCCACCTCCTTCATTTTATCCGGCCCGTCTTCCGGATGGCTTAGCACGTCATTGGAGCTGATGGCAATAAGTGAAATTCCTTTAGGCATATAGTCATTTGCCAGGTTGACCAATTCTTTATTCACATGTTTTACAAAAGGACAATGATTGCATATAAACATAATTACTGTTGCCTCGTCAGATTTTAAATTATTCAGGGAAAACTTTTTTCCTGTGACCGTATCTGGTAAGGTAAAGTCATGGGCTTTTGTTCCTAAGGTGGATGTGATGGATGTTGTTTGAGGCATATGAACGTTCTGTTTTTTAATGGTCTGAACTTGCTATTTCGTTACAAACGCCCCGAAGTTACCTTGCTTTTTATCCTTAGCGTCTTGAAATTCGGTGAAAAGGTGTTTAATATAGTTGAGTTACTGCGTCGAAATCTTTCACTTGTTAGTTTAGCTTTACTATTGGCAAGCATTTCATGTTGTGTTGATGTATTATTGTGTCAAACAATATTGGATATGAAAGCAACATATAAATGGATTTTACAAGGAATGAGGTCAATTATTTTTTTAGTTTTTTTAATCCTGCTTCCATTTGAGAATACCATAAAATCACAGAGTACAAATTGTACAAAATATTTATTGATTTCTTTTAAAGCGATTTGTGCTGAAGGAAAGGTTTATACCTCCTGGGTCGTTAAGGAACCCGAAGCAGATTGCCTTTATCTGTTGGAGCGCTCTCTTGATGGGGAGAAGTATGATGTGTTGTTTTCCAAGCAAGGTGCAATATCGCCGCAGAATAATGATTTATTACATTGTTATGTTGATACAAATCCAATTACAGGCATTTCCTATTACCGCATGAGAAGATTTTCCGGTGAGGGCTGCATTTCAAGCCAGGTGGTGAAAATCATCAATAAAGATAAAGGGCAAAGACAGAAAAGTTTTACGGCGCTTTTATATTAGTAACATTCAGGTTAAGACGGAGTGGTGCGGACATTTTTAAATACATCTGAAATTTTACACATGTAAGAAATAGATTCATTTTGTGTGTATTCCAATAATTAAAATTCCGAATTTTACATCCTAATATGGTAAAATTGAAAAAATGAATGCATGGATAGTCCAGTAAAAATAAGAGCAATGGTCATAGTAACTTTTGGTCTGATATTAACCACGACTTCGGTCTTTGCACAGGTGGCAATGGATAGCCTCCTGCCTTCTTCCAGCCTGAAAAAGCTAAGCCTGGAAGACCTGATGAACATAGAGGTGACATCCGTTTCCATGCAACCGGAGAAATTGACTGAAGTGGCATCCGCTGTTCAGGTAATTACAAATGAGGATATTCGGCGTTCAGGTTTATTGCGCCTTCCGGAGGCTCTGGAACTGGCACCGAATCTTCAAATCGCCCAGGTCAATTCGCATGATTTTTCTATTACTGCAAGAGGATTTGGGGGCCTCCCTGCGGAAGGAGGTGTGCTTTCCAATAAGCTTCTGGTGATGATTGACGGACGATCCGTATACTCTCCGCTTTATGGCGGGGTTTATTGGGATGCACAAAATCTGATGATGGAAGATGTGAATCGGATCGAGGTGGTGAGTGGTCCGGGAGGGACCCTCTGGGGAGCAAATGCGGTAAATGGAGTCATTAATATTGAAACAAAAAGCGCAAGGGAAACACAGGGTTTGTTTGTCTCCCAGGAGACAGGAAGCTATTCGTCTCTGCAGAACATCACTGAAATGCGATATGGGGGCAAAATTGGCGATAACCTCTATTTCCGTATCTATGGACAGTACCTTGACGTGGAAAGATCAGGTGCACACGACTCCGTTAACAGGTATAACATGGTGCAAGGAGGATTCCGGATGGATTATTATCCCTCAAAATCCAATACATTAAACCTTCAGGGAGACCTCTATTCCGGCGATGAAAATAGCCTGACAAACCGGACACTTATAACGGGTCAAAATGTATTGGGGCATTTTACCCATGTGTTCTCCGAAAAGTCGAATCTGACCATCAAGTTGTACAGCGATTTCACCACACGGCAGATTCCGGAGATCAGCCAGCCTGAATTTTATAACGTAAGCAGCTATGATCTGGATATTCAATACCGTCTTCCTGCAGGCCAGCGTCAAAGCATCCTAATGGGAGCAGGATATAATTACATTCAGGACATGTCAAATCTCCAGGCCCTAAATCCTGAAAGTTTACCCATGCCCGTGTCGAGTGGATTTCTGCAGGATGAAATTATGTGTATCCCTGACCTGCTGAAACTCACGGTTGGTAGTAAACTTCTTCACGATGTATTTACCGGCTATGAGGTGCAGCCCAGCGCACGCATGGCCTATACGCCAAAAAAAAATCAGACTGTCTGGATTTCGGTTTCACGAGCGGTGCGCACCCCCAGTCGTTTTGATGTGGACGTTGTAGAACCTAACGGACAGAGTTTATCACCCTATGGGTTTATTTCGGAAAAAATAAATGCATACGAGCTGGGCTACCGCATGAGGCCAAAGGAGAATGTATCGGTCTCCCTTTCTGCATTTTACAATCAATACATAGATCTGCGGAGTATTAATTCCGATACAAATAAAGCTACACCCTATATCATCGCAAACGGACAGGATGCTGAATCCTGGGGACTTGAATTTACCGGCAATTATCAGGTAACAAACTGGTGGAGACTAAGGGGTGGTTATACCTATTTAAGAAAAAATGTCTGGGCCACCAATTCTTCGGTCATACCGATAAGTGCAAGTTTCGAGGGTGTGGAACCTGAAAATCAATTTGTGCTTCAATCTATGATGGATTTGCCGGAGAATTTTTCCTTGGATCTGCTAGGGCGTTACGTGGGGGAATTGATTCCTGTTGCACCACTCACCATAACTCCTTCGTACTTTAGTTTTGATGTGCGCCTGGCAAAACAGTACAAGCATTTCGCATTTTCAATCGTCGGGCAAAATCTTCTTTCCCCTGAACAGATTGAAAGCGGTA
>Ga0206823_1017_pt1 | contig 53390 bp, 49 predicted proteins | sample Alteio_BWOrgCont_81_FD_152868 | JGI IMG/M metagenome (GOLD analysis project Ga0206823, IMG submission 152868) | Enriched cells from forest soil in Barre Woods Harvard Forest LTER site, Petersham, Massachusetts, United States -... | ecosystem: Environmental > Terrestrial > Soil > Temperate forest >...
TCGAAGTCCCAATACCCTCTCCAAATAATTTTACTCCGACAAAATTTTTAAATAACCCATGTGCATTGGTATCCATAATATTCATATAGGCATCTTGGGAAAAGCAGTTAAAAGAAACCACCATGAACGCTAAAACCAGTTTTATTATTCTCACCATGAACTACTTTTAATCAGTCTCAAAGTTATACATCCTCAGTAAAATAGGCTTTTGCCCGGCTGCGCATATTGTAGTCAAGCGACATGCTTTCTGAATAAGCTCCCGCCGTGCGAATGGCAATGATGTCTCCCCGCCTGGTTTCCGTTAACTCCACTGCCTTCCGGAAACAATCAGATGATTCACATATGGGGCCTGTGACATCATATAGATATTTCCCTTTTCTTGTAGCTCCTAAAAGATTCTCAATAGTATGGTAGGATTGGTATAATGCAGGACGTAAGAGTTCAGTCATTCCGGCATCCAATATTACAAAATTGGTCTGCATTCCCTTTTTCACAAAGAGAACACGGGAAATAAGCGAGCCGCATTGAGCCACGATAGCCCTCCCGGGTTCAAGGTGCATTTTTATATGCGAGCCTGGTTTTAAAAATTTTCTAAACAAACCGAAATAGTTTTCAAAGTCAGGTATAGGGTCTTCATCAGGGTGATGATAATCCACACCCAAGCCACCACCAAGGTTTATGTTTTCAATAAATATGTCCTTGTCGGCAAACCATTGCAATAATTCATTCGCCTTTACACATAAGGTTTTATAAACCGATAAATCTGTTATTTGGGAACCAATATGAAAATGCAGCCCGATTAATTTTATGTTTTTGCATTTGCGTAAAACATTCAGGCTTTCGTCTAATTCCCAACTGTTAATCCCAAATTTATTTTCTTCCAATCCAGTAGTAATATAGCGGTGGGTATTGGCATTTACATTGGGATTTATACGCAATGCTACCTGTGCAGTTCTATTCTCACCTTTTGCAATTTCATTAACTACTTTCAGTTCTTCAATAGATTCAGCATTAAAGCAAAAAATATTCTTTTGTACAGCAAATCTGATTTCCTTGTCTGATTTTCCAACCCCGGCAAATACTATTTTACCAGCTTTAAATCCAGATTCAAAAGCCCTTTTCACTTCGTTTCCACTTACGCAATCAGCACCAAAGCCGGAATCTTTTACCAGTTTGAGTACTCCTTTATTAGCATTCGCTTTAAGAGCATAGTGTAATTCAATATCCTGTTTTTCGGCAGCTTTCCGGGCAGCTTTTAAGGTATCTGATAACAGTTTTGTATCGTAATAGTAAAAAGGAGTTTCAATTCCCTGGAATTTTTTAAGTAACGACGGACTAAACATATCTTATTTATTGATTTTAAATACTCCCCTATTCAACGCCAATAGTGCTTCCTTCTTATACTCGGCAGCTATTAATACGGAGATATTGTTTTTGCTTCCTCCATATGAAATCATCCGGATGGGGACATCTTTCAACGAATCAAAAATACGGACGGCATAACCATGTTTATCGGCGAGAAAATCGCCCACTATACAAATTATCACCTGGTTCATCTCTACATCCACGGTGCCATACATTTCTAATTCGGTAATTATTTCTTTCAGGTTAGTTACATCATCAATGGTGAGCGAAACAGCAACCTCTGAAGTCGTAATCATATCAATAGGCGCCTTATACCTCTCAAACACCTCAAAAATACTTCGCAAAAAACCGTAGGCCATCAGCATACGAGTAGACTTTATTTTGATAACCGTAATGCTGTCTTTGGCAGCAACCGCCTTTATTTCGTCTCCTGAAGCAGCCTTGCTGATAAGTGTGCCTTTCGCTTCAGGCTGCATGGTGTTGAGAAGCCGTACGGGTACATTCTTCTTTTTTGCCGGAAGAATACAATAAGGATGCAAAATCTTTGCCCCGAAATAAGCCAATTCCGCAGCTTCATCAAATGAAAGCTCTGCTATAGGATAGGTATCGGGAACGTAACGGGGGTCATTATTATGCATGCCATCAATATCCGTCCATATTTGAACTTCTTCCGCATTTATAGCAGCCCCTATAAGCGACGCCGAATAATCACTTCCCCCCCTTTTAAGATTATCTACCTGCCCGAAAGCATTACGGCATATATAGCCTTGTGTAATAAATAATTCAGCATGCGGATATTTTGCCAATTCCTTTGCCAAATGCTCTTGCATATATTCCAAATCGGGTTCTCCATTCTCATCAATCCGCATAAAATTAAGAGCAGGTAAAAGAACCGATGGAATTTTCTGTTCCTCTAAATAATAATGAAACAAAGCGGTTGAAAGCAGTTCACCTTCCGCAAGAATGCTTTTTTCTTCGTTATGGGTGAACATATCCTGTGTAAAAGACGCGAGGAAATTAAAATGCTCAGTAACTATTTCATTCCCTTTTTTCTTGTATTCATTCGTCGTAAAAAGCGTTTCAATCGTATCCCTATAAAGGGGTTCCAGTTCCTTTACTATGCGGGAAGCCTCACTGGGTAATTGTTCGAAAAGGGCTTTTGTTATTCTCACTAGTTGGTCAGTAGTACCCGACATAGCAGATAATACAACTATTTTTCGGCCGGGATAATTTACCAGCTTAGCAACCGCCTTCATACGCTCTGCCGAACCTACCGATGTTCCTCCAAATTTTAATACCTGCATTTTATTCTTTTTGGGGGTGCAAAAGTAAGAAAAGGAAAGATGTAGTAACTTTACACTCTGTTGAAAGTCATTATGCAACTTGATAGAGCCATAAATAGTTTTCATTTACTGGGAGAAGAAATAGGCAATTTCTTGTATGGGAAAACTGCAAACCGGGAAAAGTGGGAAAAAGCATTACTATTAACTGAACAGGAGAACCCCTGGTTCACAAAGGAAAATATTATATCGGCACTGAATGGTATAACTCCCTGGCTTGAAAAGGATAAACTAAATGCCTGGCTGGCCCAATACCCTCAACCGGATAACAAAAAAGTACTAACCGTTGGGGTTGTGATGGCAGGCAATATTCCTTTAGTTGGCTTCCACGATTTCTTATGTGTCCTGTTAAGTGGGAATATTCTTCATGCTAAACTATCACATTCCGATAAAACACTACTCCCCTTTCTTGCTAAAATACTTATCGGGATTGAACCGGAATGGGAAAACCAAATACACTTTGCTGACAAACTTTCTTCCACCGGTTTAAATGCCATTATTGCAACAGGGAGCAATAATACGGCAAGACATTTTGAATATTATTTCCGGGACATTCCGCATATTATTCGAAAAAACCGTAATGGCGTAGCCATTTTGGCTGGCTTGGAAATAACCCATGATTTATCTATGCTTGGGGAAGATATATTCAGCTATTATGGGCTTGGCTGCCGGAATGTCTCTAAACTATTTGTTCCCAAAGGGTATGATTTTAAGCTGTTCTTTGAATCTATTGAGAAGTATAAGGATGTAATAAACCATAATAAATACCATTCCAACTATGTGTATAACCGGACTATTTATCTGATGGATGGAAAAAAAATTACCGATAATGGTTTTCTTGCTGTTATAAATAGCCCTCATGTCGCCTCTCCTATTGCAGTATTAAATTTTGAAGAATACGATAACCTGGAAGTATTAGTAAAAGAGTTGAATAGCATAAAGGAAGAAATACAATGTGTAGCTACTTCGAACAGTGTAAATAAAAACCTTGGAAACCTTGCCCCTCTTAAAGTAGAATTAGGTGAAACCCAGTCCCCATTATTGACGGACTATGCCGATGGAGTGGATATTATGAGGTTCTTATCGGAGCAATAGATAGCCCGACAAGCCCATTTTTTGTAACTTTGTAGCAAACCATGAACAGCACGATAAGGGAAATAACGCATCCCCTGAAAGGGTTACATTTAAAAAATGGCACTTATCTGTCTATGGAATCTCCATTGGTTATGGGGATCATAAATATAACCTCCGATTCATTTTACGATGGAGGACGATATAATACAAGCCAGGCTGCTATTGAACGCTCGGAACAGCTTATTGCCGAAGGAGCAGATATTGTAGATTTAGGAGCAGCTTCCACCCGTCCGGGAGCTGAAGATATAGGCTCGGGTGAGGAGTTAAAAAGAATATTACCTGTACTTGATTATCTTTTAAAATATCACCCTCATGTTCCTGTTTCAATTGACACGTATTACTCAGTTGTAGCAAAAGAAACTATTGACAGAGGAGCATCTATAGTGAATGATGTATCTGGTGGCAGCATGGATAAAGAAATGTACAAAACAGTGGCTGCCTTAAAAGTTCCCTATATTTTGATGCACATGCAAGGCACGCCAAAAACTATGCAGGCGGACCCTCATTATATCAATGTGGTAGAAGAAGTTTATGAATATTTTTCTGAACGGATACCTCAACTGCAAGTAGCAGGTGTGGAACAAATTATCATTGATCCCGGATTTGGGTTTGGAAAAACCGTAGAGCATAATTATACCCTATTGCGCCATCTTGACCGGTTTAAAAGCCTTGGTTTACCAATAATGGCCGGGCTTTCACGCAAATCAATGATTAATAAAGTCCTTAAAACAAAACCTGAGAATGCCCTTACGGGTACCATTTCATTAAATACACTGGCCCTCCTGCAGGGAGCCAATATTTTGCGGGTGCACGATGTAAAAGAAGCCAGACAGGTTATTAAATTGGTGGAACAATATTTACCTCCCAAATCTATTGCCCGATAATGCTGACCTTATTCATCACATTCCGCTTTATTGATGCAATAGATATTTTACTAGTTGCCATTTTGCTTTATGAACTTTATAATCTTGTTAAAGGGACCACAGCTATTAACATACTTACAGGCATGGTTCTGTTGTATGTGCTTTGGCTAATTGTGAAAGCCTTAAACATGACCCTGCTTAGCAGCATATTGGGTGGTTTTATCAATGCAGGTATTATTGCCATTATTATCGTATTCCAGCAAGAATTAAGAAGGTTTCTCTTGTTGATAGGCAAAACAGAATTTTTCAACCGACGCAACTTTGCCAAAAATTTCCTTATGCTGCAAATGAGTGATCGCAGGCCTTTGAATTTACAACCACTTATAAAAGCCTGCCGCAACATGAGCGAACAAAAGACGGGTGCTTTAATCGTAATCAGCCAGGATACAGACCTTTCCTTTTATTCCCAAACCGGTGATACCATAGACTCGAATATTACGGAATCTATATTGGAAAGTATTTTTTATAAAAATAATCCACTCCATGATGGAGCCATTATTATAGAAAATAACAAAATACATGCTGTACGCTGCGTACTGCCCAGTACAGAAAAAATAGATTTCCCTGCCCACTTGGGAATGAGGCACCGGGCAGCGGTTGGGATTACTGAAAAGTCAGATGCTATTGCCATCGTAGTTTCAGAACAAACAGGTTCTATTTCACTAGCCAGCAATGGTGAACTGCAATATGACCTGACACCTGAAAGACTGGCTAACCTGATACAGGAAAAATCAGGATAAAAAGAATAATTACATTTGCGGCTGATTTTACTGTACCAATAATTAAAAATATAACCATGAAAAACCTGTCAATTGCACTTAATGTTATCCTACTAATACTTGTAATTATTCTTTTTGTAATGGTCAATAACTTAAAAAAGGGCATGGGAGAAGACAATTCTGCTATGCCTGCCGATAACAATAAGACCCTCCGTATTGCTTATGTTAATGCCGATAGCATTAACAGTACTTACCAAATGATGAAAGATTTTAAAAATGAAGTACAGGCCAAACAAATGCAAATGCAGGAGGTGTATGACCAAAAGGCAAAAAAATTGCAAGCTGAATATGAAGCGTATGTTCAAAAGAAACAAGCAGGTAATATTTCAGAAATAGATGATAAAAAAGCTCAGCAGGATATACAGAATAAAAAGACTGAGTTGGATGAAATGCAACAAGGGCAACAAGACTTGCTAAAGGATGTACAGGCAAAAAACTTGGAAATAGAAAAAACGGTACAAGATTATATTACCAGTTACAATAAAACTGCTCATTTTGATTATGTACTGGGCTACGAAAGTATTGGAGGAACGGTATTATTTGCCAACAATAGCTTTGATATTACAAAGCAAATTGTAGGCGGGCTTAACCAGCAGTATAAGGACAGCCTGCAAAAAACTCCTTCAGGCCCTAAGCAGTAGTTCTTCCAATAAAAAGGCTTTTATACAAAAGTACTATCCCGCAAATAATAAGGGCTATGGCCATTATATAATGGATGACCATCATTACCTTGTGTGTAAGGATTTTCGTCAGCCTGTTTGCAGCCAATGATTTGAGCAGGTCGAGAACCAAAATCATTAAAAGAGTCCCGGCAGAAAATGACAGAATTTCCTCTCCTGAACCATATTGTGAACTCACTGTGGTCATCCATGCAATCCACATAAATAAAACGAAGGGGTTCAATATGTTAAGGGCAAATCCTTTTACAATCATCCAGGGCAGGCGTTTGTTTACGTTTGCTACCGCCTCTATCCCTACTTTAACATCTCTTTCGTCTTCATGCTTTTGAAAAAGTTCGTAGATACCATAGATAAATAAAAGGATACTGCCTCCAATACCTTCATATAGTTTCACCTTAGGATTGTTAAAGAATTGTTGCGCGCCCAGGTAAGCAAGAAATACAAAAAAAGAATCGCTCAGTGAAATTCCGAAAGCCATAGCCGCAGCCGAACGAAATCCATTCTTAATACTGGTTTGTATAAGAGCAAACAATCCAGGCCCTATTAAAAATATGGACATTGAAAAACCCAATATCGCTCCTTTCAAAAATGTTACAATCATTTATAAATGCCTATTGCTTTTGGTTCTAAAAGTACTAATTTTTATAAATCGTATCTTTGCCAACCTAAATATAAGTATTTATGGCTCCTGGAAAAAACACAATTAAAAACAAGCCTTCGCAGTTCGGAAAGTGCACGGGTGTTGCTATTGTTACCCCATTTAAAAAAGATGGAAGCGTAGATTTCAAATCGTTGGAAAAAATTGTAGAGCACCTTATAAAAGGCAACGTAGAATATATTGTGGCTTTAGGAACTACAGGCGAGTCCGCAACCCTTAGTAAGGAGGAAAAATTGGCCGTAACAAAACATATTATTGCAGTTGCCAATGGCAGAGTAGATATCGTTTTAGGAATTGGCGGAAATAATACTGCGGAAGTAGTAAATTCTTTGAAAACAACAGATACAAAGGGTATAACTGCCATTCTTTCTGTTTGCCCCTACTATAATCGTCCTACCCAGGAGGGGCTTTACCAGCACTTTAAAGCAGCGGCAAAAGCTGCCCCTTTACCTGTAATATTGTATAATGTGCCCGGAAGAACAAGCTGCAACCTTACAGATGAAACCACCCTGCGCCTTGCTCACGAATTTAAAAATATAATTGGTGTTAAAGAAGCCTCAGGTAATCTTGCCCAAATAATGAATATTATTAAAAACCGTCCGAAAGGCTTTTTAGTTATTTCAGGTGATGACCTGATTACATTGCCCATTGTAGCCTGTGGCGGAGACGGAGTAATATCGGTTGTAGCGAATGCCTATCCTAAAGATTTCTCCGAAATGGTTAGGCAGGCATTGTCCGGCAACTATGAGGAAGCCCGCAAATTACATTATAAACTTACAAACATCACAAACCTGATGTTTGCAGATGGAAGTCCCGGAGGTGTAAAAGCTGCCCTGGACATAATGGGATTGTGTGAGCCTCATGTCCGTCTGCCATTGGTCAATATTAATAAGAAAACCCATTCTGCATTAGCAGAGGAAGTAATGAACTACAAATAATCCGGCAAAGCTGAAATGGGACACGACCATGAACACGAACATCACCACCATCACCATGTGGCCAAGGTTGAAAATGTAAACTCAGCTTTTGTTATTGGTATCATCCTTAACTTTTTATTTGTAGTTATTGAGGCTGTTGTCGGAATTGCGATTCATTCCCTTTCATTGCTCTCCGATGCCGGACATAACCTGGCAGACATAGGCACGCTTGCTTTGTCACTTCTCGCATTCCGGATGATGAAAATAAAATCGAATGACCGTTATACTTACGGATACCGGAAAACCTCCGTATTTGCTGCTCTTATCAATTCAGTGGTGTTGCTGGTTTCCATTGGAGCCATAGTTTACGAAGCTGTTCATCGTTTATTTAATCCTGAACCTTTGCCCGGTGGTATTATTTCTATCGTAGCCGGGATTGGAATAATTATAAATGGGCTGTCGGCAATGCTCTTTATGCGTAATAAAGAAAAAGACCTTAACATTAAAAGTGCCTATATACACCTTCTATCCGATGCGGTAGTTTCGCTAGCGCTGGTTATAGGTGGTATTATTATTATATACACCGGCTGGTATATTATCGACAGTATTTTAAGTTTGGTTGTTGCCGGAATTATTTTGACCAATACATGGAATTTGCTGCGCGATAGCCTGCGCCTCTCCCTCGATGCAGTTCCTACGGGTATTAGCATTGAGAAAATTAGAAATGTAGCTTTGAAAATAAAAGGGGTAAAAGATTTACACCACATTCATGTATGGGCTATAAGTACAACAGAAAACGCCCTCACTGCTCACTTGGTTTTATCGGAAGAAGTGAGCCATCAGGAAGAAGAACAGATTAAACACATCCTGAAGCACGAACTGGAGCACAATAACATACACCATATTACTCTTGAGTCAGAATATGATAATAAAGCGTGTGAAGAGGAAAAGTGTTAGTGCTTCTTTAAAAGAAAAAACCCCGGTATTTGAAGCCGGGGCCTAACTAAATCAGTACTCCCTTGATTATTCTGCAATAAATTCCACATTAGCAGTTATACCAATATCTTCTCCGAGTATAACGACCGGTGTAGCAGGGGCAAGGTTATAGTCAGAACGCTTTACTTCTCCTTTTACTTTAAATCCTGCTATCATTGTACCCTTCTTTATCGGATGATTTACCACATTACCGGTAACATCGAGATTAATATTATTTGTAACCCCATTAAAAGTAAGGTCTCCGTTTAAGGCATACCTTTTGTCTGCCAACTTAGCGAACGACTTGCTTTTAAAGCTAATCATAGGATTCTGCTCCGCATGAAAAAAATCTTTTGCTTTTAAATGAGCGTCGCGCATTTCATTAGCCGTATCAATGCTATTAATATCAGCGGTAAAATCAATCTCGGCTCCTGAAAAATCCTCATTAGGAACATTTAATTTAATGTCGAATGTTTTAAAAGAACCTTCTACTTCAGATACCAGCATGTGGGTTATACCAAACCCGATTTTTGCATGTGCTTTATCTAATGTCCAATTCTTAATTGTTGTTGTTTTTTCTAAAGTTTCCATTTTGTCTTATTTTATTTGTTTGTGGCAGCAAAGATACTCTAATAATAGTATACAAAGTATACCAGTATACATTTATATACTGATATACTTTAATATACCATTCTGATTATTAAAAGAAAACGGCAGAAAAGAAACAACAAACTACACTGCCGAAGATTTAACCCGCCTGCTTCGTGGAACGTGCATCAAGGCTAATGGGGCCTGCTCCAAAATAGCTTATCATCAATGCACCACCCATCATAGACAGGTTTTTCATGAACATTGCCATTTGCATGGTTTTCATCATTGCTTGCGCGGGGTCGGTAATGGTCCAGAAGTTATGCATGGCAAATGTGATGGGAACAAGAAAAATAACGATTAGCCAGGCGCCCATTTTTGCCTTATATCCAAGTATAATGCTTAAGGCTCCTAAAATGGCAATGATCCCCGAGATGACAACGAGTGGCATTGCCATGGGGAGGCCACTTGATGAGGCATATGCAGCCGTTTGCGATGCCATTGCTAAATGCCCCATAATTCCAGAACTGAGGAAAATAAGGGAAAAAAGAATTCTGCCGATGAGTGGGATGTACTTCATAATTTTTGTATTTATTTGGTTAGAATAACAAATATAAACATTTACTATAGCCGGTATATAAAATATAGGAGTATACTCCAGGAAACCTCCTTTCCGGTTAACAAAAGATTTATATTTGCAAACTAAAAGAAATAAAATGCCAACTGCTCTTGAAAAAGAAATAAAAAAGAAGCGTGAAGGTGCTTCAACTGCTGAGCAACATAGTGAATGTAAAAAGAACCTTTTGCCGGTAAGGGACGCCTTGGATATTCTAAGCGGTAAATGGAAACTACCTATTATTATTGCCCTTACCTTTGATAAGAAACGCTTTAAAGAAATGCAGCGTGAAATCGAAGGTATCACCCCCAAGATGTTGTCGAAGGAATTAAAAGAACTGGAGATAAACCAACTTGTAAAGCGTACTGTATATGATACTCTGCCTGTAACCGTTGAATATTCTCTTACCGCCTATGGAAAATCTCTGCACAAAGTAATTATAGAGTTACGTACCTGGGGCTTGCAACATAGAAAAAGACTTATATCAAAAAACTAAAACTTTTATGAAACCTATTTACACTAAAAACGCGCCTGAACCGATTGGGCCATATAGCCAGGCAATACAAGCAGGAAATTTTGTTTTTGTTTCCGGGCAGGTGGGTAAAGATCCTGTAAGTGGAGCCATGAAAAATGAAAACATTAAAACAGAGGCTACACAGGTAATGATGAATGTAAAAAATGTGCTTGAAGCAGCCGGTTTAAAAATGTCCCAAATTGTAAAAACCACCATTTTCCTTACCAATATGGATGACTTTGGGCAGGTGAATGAAGTATACGGTTCTTTTTTTACCGGGAATTATCCCGCTCGCGAAACCGTTCAGGTGTCCCGTTTACCTTTGAATGCTAATATTGAGATATCGGTAATTGCCGGAGTTGAGTAAGTTAAAAACTACGATGGCTCCAAGCAGTATAAGCCTCTTTTTGCTCGGGTGTCGCATCCGGTCTTTTTGTAACATTAAACGAAGGGAAAAACTCTTTGCCTTCCATCGGTTTAATATTTACAAACCGTCTAAAATTTTGATATATCAATGTTAAACGTACATCATCCTGGCCGTAATAGGTAGCCCATTCATGGAAACTGCCCTTTATATAGTGCTCGTTTATTAATACTATTTCATCGTTTACGCAAATGCCTGCTTGCTCGGCAGGAGAAAATGGAGCAACAGCAGTAACCTTACACCGGGTGTCCTCCTCGTTCACTTTCATCCCCCAAAACCGCTCACAATGCTTTGCTGAAGGGAATATCTGTATCATCAAACCGAGATATTGTAAGGCCTCATTTAACGGCTTTTCAAGGTCTGCCGGTTTGTTTGCATAATTATCAAATAATTCCCGGCATGATTGTCCTGCCACCTGTTCAATGATATTCCAATAATCATCTTCACTATAGGGCTTGCCTTGTTCGGCATAGTCATGATATAAGGTTCTCATTACATCGTCCAGCGACTTTGTATTCCCTGTAGCTGTTCTGATAAACACATCTACTATAAGAGCCAATATAGAACCTTCCGTATAAATGGACACTTTACGATACGGAGCACCCTGGGAATAACCATCTAACCAGGTATCAAATGACGAATCGGCAACGCTAAGATTAAATCTGCCATAATTGTCAAAATGTTTCTCAATGTGTTGGTGGAGGTGCTTGAAATAATCTGCTTCCGTAAACACTCCTGACCTCAACAATAAATAATCTCCATAGTATTCCGTTACTCCTTCATACACATAGCCAAGGCGTGAATAGTTTTCCCGGGTATAATCATACGGGAACATTTCCACCGGGCGGATAGTTTTAATATTCCAGCAATGGAACAACTCGTGGCAGGAAATATCAAGGAACTCATTATACTGGTCGTTCTTCATCATACTGTAAGAAGGCCCCATAGCAATAATTGTGGATGCAAGGTGCTCCACTCCATGACGGAATTTATTTGGCAAAGCCTGATAAATAAAATGGTATTCGTCCACCGGGCAGCCACCCATCATTTTTACCTGTTCATTAACCAAAATAAAGAAGTCATTTTTTATTTTCTCCCAATTAGGCTTTACCTCCCCTTGGAACCATATATTTACTTTCAGTTTATCTACTTGTATAGTTTCCAGTTGCAATGTGGGGCTTGCTACCAGCGGGCTGTCAGCAAGCTCATCGTAATTAGTGGCAGTAAGCGTGTGTGCATAATGGGTTCCGGACTTTTTGACAGTACCTATTTTCATAGCAGTAGCTATCCGGTATCCCGGCAGCAGTAATATCTCCATAGAAACAGGCTCCTTTCTTAAACGCGGAACATACATGCAGCAGTTTACAGGATTCATGTAAAGTTGTCGGTCGTCAAGAAATGTGGAACCTGCATTCAAGTCAGAAGCATAGTAATCATAAAAGACATGCAACTCCTTGCAATTTGCAGTTTCTACTTCCCATAAGTCTTTATTCAATTTATGAAAATTCAATGCCTCTCCTTTTTCATTTAAAGCTCTCCAGCTACGCACGTTAGCAGAAAAGTTTCCTATCTCGTATCTTCCAGGTCTCCAGGCAGCGCATTGTACCTGCGTTTGAGGAGCATTCACCTTTATCACTATCTCGATATTTATAAAATGCTGATGCTGTTGCGAGTAAGAAACTATGTATTTCATTTATCTTTTTTAAGTGCGCGAAGTTAGAAGAAATAGCTGTCAGTTTTGTAATAAATAATATGAATGTTTTAACGAATAGTTGTGCATTTATATTCCGCAAATGCAATAATTAAATTCACCTGTTATCTTTGTAGTGAAATCCAATCAGTCATGCCCCAGCTTAAAGTAAATACCGATAAAACTACTCCTTCTGTTTTCCCATTTACTTTTAAAACAAAGTCTATTTTTTTAATTGTGCTTAGTTTCATTTTATATGCTAACACGTTGCAAAATGGTTACCTGTTAGATGATAATATGACCATAACCCAAAACGATTACGTACAGCAGGGCTTTTCCGGGATTCCAGATATCCTCACCCATGATTCCTTTGACAGCTTCATGAAAAAAACAGGGTTAGACAAGCACAAATTATCCGGTGGAAGATACCGTCCGCTCTCCATTATCATCTTCGCTATAGAACACAGTCTTTTCGGGGAATCAACTTTTTTGCGGCACCTAATAAATATATTTTTTTACTCTCTTCTTGTTTTTGTACTATTTTATTTTTTAGATAAATTTCTATTCGCATCCATAAAAGGAGGAAGAGATATTGCGTTCCTTGCCGCAACTTTATTTGCCGTGCATCCAATCCACGTAGAGGCAGTGGCGAACATAAAAAGCCTTGATGAAATACTTTCTCTTTTACTCATTTTTCTTACATTTATTTCAGTTCTGTTTTATTTTAAAAACAAAAAAATACTATTCCTTATTTTAGGTTTATTATGTTATTTCTTTGCTCTTCTGGCAAAGGAATATGCCATAACACTACTTATTTTATTACCCATTTTATTTTATCTTATTGGCAACAAAAAGCCTATACAGGCAATTGTTTCAAGCCTTCCTTATTTGGGCATATTTATTCTCTACATAATTATCAGGTTACATGCCATAGGTCTTCCTGGTCATTGGGCGAGTAATGATATTTCAATTAATCCTTACCTTTTTGCTACTCCTTCGCAGGCAATTGCTACCAAATTATTTGTACTTGAGAAATATCTTTTCATGTTGTTTATTCCTTATCCCCTATCGTACGATTATAACTATGCACAAATCCCATATCAAAACTTTGTCAATATTCCGGTTACACTATCTATACTTCTTTACACAGGAATAACAGCCTGGGGAATATGGTTGGTATACAAGAAAAATATCCTGGCCTTTCCAGTTTTATTTTTCCTGCTGAACCTTACATTAGTTTCAAACTTCCTTATGAACATTGGTGCTACAATGGGCGAACGACTTATATTTCACTCATCATTGGGATTTGTGACTATTCTTTCATATGGATTACTTACTGCTGTTAAAAAACTGTCATATAAAATTAAACAGGCAACTATTTTTACGTTACTCACACTACTTATTATAGTTTTTGGGATAGAAATTTGGAATAGGAACATGGTATGGAAAAACTTTGAAACAATAACCACACACGATGTACATACTGTACCCAATAGCATTATAGCCAATAATTATGCTGCAATGTCTTATATTTATTTATCGGAAATAGAAAAGGATTCCGTTAAATCTAAAATACTGTTAAGGCAAGCTGTCGATTGCGGGCTTCGGGCAGTTCATATTATGCAAAACTACTATGATGCATATGTCCGGCTGGGAACCGCATACACACAACTCAATTCACTTGATTCGGCTATATACTACCTAAGTATTGCCAAAAATATCCGACCGGACAGCAACTCCAAAAAATATCTTGCTCATGCTTATTTGTTGAATGGCTGTTATCTCGGGAAGAAAGGTGATATGAATGAAGCCATACAGCAAATGTTGAAGGGGACAAACGAAACCCCTGCCGATGCGGATATTTGGTATAACCTGGGTGGAGCCTATTACGTTGCTCATAAATATGATTCGGCAAGGTTTGCCTGGACAAGAACATTACAACTGGACCCTTCCAATTCTAACGCTAAGAATGGGTTGAACGCATTGCCATAAGACAGAACACATTCGCGTTTCTTTATAGATTTGCACTATGAAACAGGCATACAGGGTATTCCTTATTACTTTCTATTTGAGCCTGACCATTTGCACCAGTTGCCAAAATACAAGTCCGCATATTGACCCTTTGCAATACCCTAAAGGGTATCCGCATCCCGCTTACACAGCCTTACAACAATTAAAAAATTATCCACTCCCTCGATACATGCCCGGGAATAATCTAATGCGCCTTTTTAACTGGATGGACCCTACCTATTTTGGTATGCTCACCGAGCCGGGAGATAAGTCTGCCTCCGCGATTGCCAATAGATGTAATGTACAAAAAGAACTTAGCGCCGATTGGAATTATGGAATTGTAATCCCCAATTCAGGAGCAGAGTTTAATGGACCAAAAGATACTACCTGCCCTCCCTATATTCGTTTGGCTAATCAGTATCCCAACATACCGCTGGATATAATTACCTTTTGGACCCAGGAAGACCCGAGCATATTGGGATATAAACAAAGCAATCCCATGATACGGGAATCATCCATTGATGCTCCTTACCTCTTATCGAATAATACACTTGGTGAAGTCAAATTTAATTTTCCCGATTCACTAATAGCCATTGACGGAAAAGTTCAAAAGTTTTACCTTGAAAGATTATTAAAATGCCTGACCCGTCCTATAAACCGCATCAATGAAAATGGAGAGGAAGCTCCTGGCGCTGAACTTCTCGGTTATCTTCCCGGTGATCCTGATATGGTAAAAATGAAAGACTCCATGAAAATAAGTTCCTGGAAAGATTTTATGTCAATTCGCAAACTGGAGATGAGAAATACTTACTCCTCTGCTTTTATGAAAGAGTTGCCTGAACTTCACAACACATTTTTCAGCTTCTATGCTGATGAAGGAGGACCTATTGACCGATTCGATTGGCATATTATGAAAAAATGCATGACGCCTGTAAATGGTATTTATTATTCTACTCCTGATTTTTATCCCCGTTGGTCAAAAAACTGGAAAGACTGGACAGGCGCATGGCACGGATGGAAGTGGATTGAGATAGGCAGACAAACCGAAATAAAAGATGGAGACTATTTATTCAGTCCTTTTGTAGCAGCAGGCTGGTCAAGAAATCCTGCAGATGATATCCGACCCGGGCAATGGCTGGGCTTATTAAAATGCTTATCAGTTATTGGAGCTGAATTTTATTATGTGGGATATTTTAACCTGAGCCCTCCCTTTAACGACCCGGCAGAATATGCCTGGCAGGCTGCTATGCCGGCCTATGCACAAGCCACCACCAGCCGCTTTGAAGATGTGTTGAAAAACGGAAACGTATTGTTTGATTCAAAAGGGCAGCCCATAATAACTTACAATACCGGTGACAGGCACGTTTTAATTACTGCCCGAAAGCATAATACCAAAAATAAATATGTTATCAGCGCCACCTACCAGCCATTCTCCAACGACTCAGGTGAAATACCCGAAAAAACAAATGTTTCGGCAACTATTGACGGACATTCTTTATCATTCGAAGCAAGGCGGCAGGGCAGCGTTTACATCTATGAAAAAACATTGGACAACAGAACGGTATTCTATCAACTTGATAAATGGCATGAGAATGCCCACCCTGACTATTGGTCGAAAGATTTTTACTTTGAAGCTGAAATAGCGGATTCAGGAGTGACTGATGAAAGAGATATTTATACATTATCCGCTGAAAATGACTACACCCATTTTATTTCATACGTTCATCTTATACCGGGCAGAGAATGTCTTTATCACTTTGGAGACAGGGATACTATAAACCACACTCACTTTTTATGGATTTATTACAAGGGGAGTGGCAGCTTATCTTTTGAACTGAATAATAACAATGGAAGTAAAGATGTTCAGAAAACAAACTTACCGGCATGTGAAAACTGGAAATGGGCAAGGATTGAGATTCCTTCAACCTATAATTACTGTGGAAATAATACATTAAAAATAAGTACCCTGAAGGGCGAAATAGACCTGGATAAGTTTGTCATCACCACAAAGGGAAACACAGCACCTATATATTAGGTTAATTCTTCCCAGTTTTAGACTGCCAGTCTTTAACGAGATTCTGGTCAACATTGGAACCTAGCTTTTGAGCCTGTTCAGCATTTTGTAATGCTTTTGTGTACTCCTGCTTTCCGGCATAAGCCAGCGCAGAAAGGAAATACGTTTTACCTTTATCATTCACCCGCCCTAAAACCTGGTTATAATTATTCAGTGCCTCGTCAAAATTTCCCTTCCTGTAATTAGCAATTCCTCTATCTATTATAGCATCTGCATTTCCCGGCTCCAATTCAAGCAGCTTGTTAAAATCGGCAATCCCAAGGTCATTTTTACCAAGTTGGTCTACATACAAAGAACCCCGATTTAAATATGCATCCACATAATTGGGGTCTAATTCTAATGTTTTATTGTAGTCGGCAAGCGCAAGTTCCGGCTGCGGGGGTGTTTCATACTGGTAAACAAGTCCACGCTGATACAGGGCTTTTACTTCGCCCGGTGTCCGGTTAATTACTTCATCATATACTTTCAACGCATCGGGGTACATTCCTTTTCTGAAATAGCAGAGTCCCAAATTCATCCTGGCACCATTACTTTGAAAAAATTTATCCTTGTCTATACTTCCCTTGAAATAAGTTATTGCATCGTCATAATCATTCTTGTCGAAATAGGCATCCCCCAAGCACTCATAAGAATGCCAATACGTACTATCCTTTTTAATAACATCACCCCAAAAAGAATAGCTATCCTTCCACACGGTAATCCTTGCCCAGGTAAGCGAAGCTAGCAAAACAAGTACGGTCATGCCCCCATATTGTATGATTTTTTTACTGGACTTGTAAGCAGGATTATTCAACAGTTTATTAAATCCATAGCCTATTGCAAAAAAGAGGCCTATATAGGGTATATAACTATACCGGTCTGCGATTATGGCTTCACTTACGGGGATAAATTTCAATACAGTACTAATGTTAAACAGGAAAAACAAAACGCCAAACATTACATACCTGTCACGCCTGAAAATTCTATACGTTGCAAATAACAATATCAAAACAATTACCGGTGAAGCATACACAATAGTTGGCAACGAAAAATTTGTTTCTGCGGGATTGGGGTATGCATATAAACCCGATAAATTAATGGGCAAAATGAATTTATATAAGTACAAGCAAAGTGCATAAAAGCCAAAGAAAAGATTCTGGAATGCCTGCGAATTAGCATTTATAACAATAGAGTTATCCTGTGCCTTTATAGCTACAACCCCAAAAACTATAGATAGAATAAAGAATAGCAGCTTATCGGTTATCATATTTACGGCAGGCTTTCTTTTGAGAAAATAGTCTACGAGTAAAAAACTTAATGGTAATGTTACCGCTTGCCCCTTTGAAATAAGTGACAGAAGGTAGAGAACAAGGGCATACATAAGATATTTATTCTTTCTTCCTTGCTGCATATAAAATACGTAACAAATAAGAGCAGCCAAAAAGAAAAAAGTATACATTACATCTTTCAGTTCAGATGCCCAGGCAACTGATTCCACATGCATGGGATGAACACCAAATAATATGGCCGTAATAAAAGTAATCAAAACATTCTTTTTGCCTAAAAGGTAATATATAAAAAAGAAAACAAGTACTGTATTACTAAGATGAAACAATAGGCTTACAGCATGGTAACCCAGCATAGCAGAGCCAAAAAATTTATGTTCGATACTATATACAAGAATAGTTAATGGATGGTAATTCCACATATAGTATTGGGAGAATATAACCTTAATGGGCGCAGTGAGTAAAGGATTATTAAGTATGTATTGTGGATCGTCCCAAAATACATAGTCATTATTAAATGCAGGAAGAAAGGCAATGAATGTTAAAGCAACAAGCGCAATAAGTGCCGTTTTAACATTAATTATTTCCTGAATTACTACCTGTTTTTTGACAACTTTCTTAACCGCCATAGCTTCAAAAATAATTATTTTTTTACGTTAAACTTATCTTACTCGTGTTAACCCCCTATCATTTATCGATATTTCCTACTCATTCAAATTTATTACCTTTGTTTTCTAACCTATTTACTCATGCCTGTTTTAGTTGCACCATCCATTCTTTCGGCTGACTTCAGCCACCTCAAAGCCGCCACTGATATGATTAATGAAAGTGAGGCAGATTGGTTCCATGTGGATGTGATGGATGGAGTATTTGTGCCTAATATTTCCTTTGGCTTCCCAGTGATGAAAAGCCTGCAAAAGCATGCTAAAAAGATACTCGACGTTCACCTGATGATAGTTGAGCCGGACCGTTATATTGAGTCCTTCCATAAGTCAGGAGCGGCCAACTTAACGGTGCACTACGAAGCCTGTACACATCTTCACCGTACTATTCATGCTATTAAGCACGAAGGGATGAAAGCAGGGGTTGCCATTAATCCCCATACATCTGTAAGTTTGCTCGAAAATATTATTTGCGATGTAGATATAGTATTGGTAATGTCTGTGAATCCGGGGTTTGGCGGGCAAAAATTCATTCAACATACCTTTGATAAAGTATTACGTTTGAAACAGCTTATTATTGACAGCAGCTCGAAAGCAAAAATTGAAATTGACGGTGGAGTTGACCTCGATAACGCCCTTCCGCTCATTCGCGCCGGAGCAGATATTTTAGTAGCCGGTAATACCGTATTTTCCTCTCCAAATCCTAAAGAAGCCATAAAGTTTTTGAAAGACCCGCTATAGGAATTATCCTCTGTGGGGGGTACGCTACATTAATACTAACGTTTAAATTTCACACAATGTCACTAGAAGAAAAAATAAATGGAGAACTAAAAACCGCCATGCTGGCGAAAGACAGCAAAAGGCTGGAAGCACTCCGGGCTATTAAAGCAGAGATATTGCTTTTAAAATCTTCGGAAAAAGGAACCAGTGAAGACGCTGAAAACAAAGCCCTGCTAAAAATGGTAAAGCAACGTAAGGAAGTAGCTGATATTTATACCACTCAAAATCGTCCGGAGCTTGCCGAAACAGAACTTTTCCAGGCAGGCGTGATTGAGAGTTTTCTACCCAAACAATTAAGTGAAGATGAATTGCAAACTGCTATTAAAGAAATAATGACAACCGTAGGAGCTTCTTCGATGGCTGATATGGGAAAGGTGATGGGTATTGCTACTAAACAACTTGCCGGGAAAGCAGAAGGGAAGACAATTTCAGAAATGGTGAAAAAACTGTTGAGCGGTAACTAAATCATTTGACTTCTGCAGTACTTACCACCTCCATTTTCCCGTTTACCAGTTTTTTAATAATGATGGTGGTTATTTTTTTAACACTATCTGCCTTTATTTCATCCTCTTCTATCAGGGTTAATTTACCATCTGTATAGTTATAAGTTTTTGTTTCCCTGCCATTCGCCTCTTCCCAATTGGCATATACCAACTTTTGATTTTGATAAAATTGGGGGGCAACTAACCTTGTTAGAACTGTATCTTCAACAAATTGCCCACTACCGGGTTGATATATCCAATAATAATAAGTATAGTTATCTGCACTGTTTAGTAAACGGATATCATTATTGCCATCAAAATTCATATCTTCTATAATAAACTTTTCAGCCTTATTATCTTCTGTCCAGGGCCATGAAGATTCATTTTTACCGGGTACAATGACTTGTTTATGCAAACTATCGTCTACCGGAAAAATAGTTATTGACTTTACAGTACCGACAGTAAATCCAATTTGGGGTGTTTGCCTTTTATTTGTCACACTCAAGGCTTTCCTGGTATGCTGGCCGGGTAATTTTTCTACTGTCAAACGATAGACAAATTTACCATCGGTAAGGGTAACTGTAGATTGTGCTGAAAGAACTGACACAGAGAGAAGAAAGACTAGAAAAACCCCTATGTGCTTGTACATTGTAGTATTTTCAGGCATATCTATAAGTTAATATTGTCAAACATAACCATTTAAATTCAATTTTACTTTTCATTTAGTTTATCTACTGTCAAAGTTTTAAATTATCTGTACATTTGAACGATTAAATATTATCACTTATGAAAAACTTTAAATCACTTTTTGCGGCAACAATTATCGGCTTATCAAGCTTACCTCTTTTTTCACAAAGCCCTTCGTTACCGGCTCCAAGCCCGGCTGCCAGCGTGAGCCAGACTTTTGGAATAACTAAAATTGAAATCAATTATTCTTGCCCCGGTGTAAAAGGTAGACAAATCTGGGGGGCTTTAGTGCCCTATGATTCCGTATGGCGCACGGGGGCAAATGGCGCTACCAATATTAGCTTTAGCACAGATGTAATGGTAGGCGATACAAAAGTGAAAAAGGGTAAATATGCTTTACTTACCATTCCGGGCAGAAATTCATGGACCATTATTATTAACTCCGATGCTGACCAATTCGGTGCATTCAGTTATAAAAAATCATTGGATGTAGCCCGTTTAACAGTAACACCGCAAATGGCAGATGTGAAGGAAAGAATGGCATTTACGATTGACCCTGTTTCAGATAGCAGTGCTACGGTAATTCTTCGCTGGGAAAAATTACAGGTAAGCTTTCCTGTAATGGCTCCTACAAAGGCATTGGTTGTAAAAGGAATTGATGATTATACCCAGGGCAACTGGTTTACCTATGCCAATTCAGCCAACTATTATGTTGATAACAACCTTGACTTAACCAAGGCACACGATTGGGCACAACTATCCGTTAATATGAGGGAACATTTCTTCAACCGTTATGTGATGGCAAAAGTATTGAAGGCACAGGGCAATAACCAGGAAGCATTAAAATATGCCAACGAAGCTAAAACCCTTGGAGAAAAGGCCAACGATGGTTTTTACAGTGCTTATAGAGACCGGATTTCCCAGCTCGTTACTGAGCTGAGTGCTATGGCTCCTGCTGAAAAGAAAAAGAAGAAATAATTATACCCCCTAAGGGGCTGAAAGTAAAATTGCAACTGAATATAACATAAGCCCCATGATTTGGGGCTTATGTAGCAATAGTCAAAGTATGTGCAAAATACGTCCGTTTAGATTTTTTTGGATAGTGCTGTTTCTCGCATTTTATTTTATCAATACGTCTGCCCAAAAAGCCCCCGATAAAAACTGGAGCTCATCCCGCATTGTACACGAGTTGGAGAAGATGAAACATGTGGGAAGGATTCTCTACATTGCTGCCCACCCTGACGATGAAAACACCCAGCTTATTTCATACCTGGTAAATGTAAAAGGCATTGAAACTGCTTATATGTCGCTTACACGGGGCGATGGAGGCCAGGACCTTATTGGCCCTGAAGTACGCGAAGAACTGGGCGTGATGCGAACAGAGGAATTATTGATGGCACGCTCGGTAGATGGTGGGGAGCAATTTTTCAGCCGCGCTAATGATTTTGGCTTTTCAAAAACAGCTAAAGAAACCATGCATATTTGGGACAGCACAGAGGTATTATCGGATATAGTATGGGTAATCCGTAAATTCAAGCCCGATATTATCATCACCCGTTTCTCCCCTACCTACACAAAAACACATGGACACCACACTGCCTCTGCCATACTTGCACAAAAAGCATTTACTGCCGCTGCTGACCCCAGGCAGTTTCCCGAACAATTAAAATATATACAACCCTGGCAGGCTATGTCTCTTTTCTGGAATACTTCCACCTTCTTTTTCCAGGATGGCAAAATGGATACGGCAGGATTGTATTATATCAATATTGGAACATATATGCCCTTATTGGGGAAAGGGGTTGGAGAGATTGCGGCCGAAAGCCGGAGTATGCATAAGAGCCAGGGATTTGGTGTATCAGCCAGGAGGGGAAATAATATGGAGTATTTCGTTCAGTTAGCCGGAAAAAAACCTGATGGCAGAGATATTTTCAGCGTTACAAACTTCAACTGGAACCGTATAAATAAATGTGACAGCGTTCCCGCTATGATTGAAGATTCTGAAGCAAAACTAGATGTACTGAATCCCTCTGCTGCAATGGGCAGCCTGGGAAGGCTCTATAATTTTCTTTATCAATATTCCGGTAATTATCTGGTTGCAGCAAAAGTGAAACAATTGCAGGAAATTCTATTGGAGTGTGCAGGAGTTTATGCAGAAGCAATTAGTATTAAGCAATACCTTACTTTAAAGGACAGCATTACTGTTAATTTGGGAATTATTTGCCCCACCGATACCCGGATTTCTGTAGATGCTTCTCTCTTAATCGACAATATTGAAGCAGGAAAAATGAGCAATCCTGTGTCTCTCACACAAAATGAAAATAAGAATATTACCATCCGGGGACTTGTTTCAGAGAATACCACCATTACAGGCCCTTACTGGCTCGAAAATGAACCTACCGTCGGTATGTACATAGTAGGTGACCAATGGATGCGGGGATTGCCGGAAAACCCACACCAGGTTATACTTCACATAAAGTATACGCTGGATGGGTTGCCTTCTAATTTACCACTTGTTACTTTTGAAAAAGATATTCCGGTGTTTTATAAAAATACTGATCCGGTGAAAGGGGAAGTTTATTCTCTTACCCGCATTGTTCCTCCGGCTGTCGCTAATCCGGAAACCAAGCTGATGGTTTTTGCCGGGAAGGAAGCTCAAAAATTAGCAATCAAAGTAAAATCCTTTGGAAAAGGTAAAGCAACCATAAAACTAAGTGCGCCTGCCGGATGGGTAATCACGCCTGCCTCCCTCGATATTGACTTGAAAGGGAATAGTTCTGAAATACCTCTTGACTTTAGTGTTACGCCTCCGGCTAATGCCCAAATTGCTACTCTTTTGATTGTTATAGAAAAAGATGGCAACACGTATAACCGTTCTCTTGAGGACATTAATTATGATCACATACCCGAGCAAATGTTATTACCCAAAAGCAGGGTGAAAGTGGTGAAGATGGATATTAAAACAAGCCATAAACTTATCGGCTATATAAACGGGGCCGGAGATGATATCCCACAACTATTAAGTGAACTCGGATACAAAGTGGAAATAATTACTCCTTCGCAACTTGGTACCGCTAACCTAATCAAATACGATGCTATTATTGCGGGAGTAAGGGCATACAATACGGTTGAAAGGCTTAAATACGACAATCACCGGTTAATGGAATATGTAAAAAACGGCGGAAATTATATTGTACAATATAACAATAACTTTCGCCTTGTTACTGATAGCATTGGCCCCTACTACTTACACCCTGCCAATGTAAGAACCACTGAAGAAGATTCTAAAATCACCTTCTTAAATAAAAACAATACAGCATTAAACAAACCCAACAAAATTACTGATGCAGATTTCGATGGATGGGTGCAGGAGCGTGGCTTATATTATCCTGATAAGTGGGACACTACGCATTACGTTCCTCTTTTGGAAATGCATGATACCGGGGAACCTCCCGTTGATGGAGCCTTAGTTGTTACAAAACATGGTAAAGGCAATTTTGTTTATACGGGTTTATCCTTCTTCCGTGAATTGCCTGCCGGGGTGCCGGGAGCATATAGGCTTTTTGTAAATTTGATTGAGCTCCCAAAAAATGAATAATGTAGCAGAGCGCAACTGGAAACCTTATTACTGGACACTTGCAGGGTGGCTGGTTGTGCAGATTTTACTATACTGGTGGATAACCGTAAAGCTAAGTTAATACACTCATGTATTACCACTAGTGATATGCCACTGCAATGGTAGCCGTACCATTTGCCGGAACAGGTGCCCCCGTTACTGTATTATAAAGTACACAATTAAATTGCACCTGCAACATTTTGGTAGGCTGGTTCTTCTCATTATTCTGGTAGTTGGAAACAGATGTAACCTGGAATGTGCTGATATTGGGCTGGCTTAAACTATTCGAAGTATATTGAACTCCATTTGCATCTACATAGGTTATCAACACATTAGAAATTCTTTTAGTGTTTGGAACCGGTTGCGGAGTAGATAGAAAATAATCTAATCGGCAATGGGAAGAGACAGAATCTGTAAAATTATAAACATACCCTACTGAATCTCCACCTGAAACATATCTTACACCTACAATAACATTGTGTGATTTGGCAGGTGCACGATACGCATGGGTTATCGTATCATAAGATGTTCTTATTGAATCTCCATCACCAAACCACCACCAATAAACACAAGGAGTTTGACCGGCGTTGGTATATGCTTTTAGCTTAACTATATGATAACTGGTTGAAGAATCTTTTGTAACAGCATTGTTTACTATAGAAGTAACCGAATCAATGGCAAGTTGAGAAGTACCCTGGTTAGTAATCAGGAGAGGATTAGCTGCTACTACAGTACCACATGCGTTAAATTGAACAGCAAGAGCGGTGGTATAGGTTTGTTTACTTTGCGGAATGTTGTATATATGAGAAGGAGGCGTGGCAGAGTTGGTAGTATATGTAGAACCATCCCCAAAATAGTATGTATATAAAGTAGGAATTCCGGAATATATCTTAGGGGTAAAGGTTACAGTTTCTTGCAAAGGTCCTCCGGTTCCCGGTGTGTTGTATGCGTAGTATACCGAAGGAGAAACCGATTTATTTATGTCTGATGATTGACCAGGGAGCCTTGCAGTATCATCATTAATGGTAATTTGAATGCTGGTTTTATTAGTACCGGTATTTTGAAGGTTGCCTGTAAAACTATATAGTTGCAGAGAGTCTGTATAATTGTAAGATGAGTACATGTAATAATTATTGATGCCTGCCTGAAGGTTCAAACTAGTAGCCCCAATGATTCCATTGAATGAAAAAACAGGTTGTTGTTGCACCGTGCCGGGGGTTAGCTCTTTTTTTATACACGCAGTATAGAGTGCACAAATACAAACAATCCAAACTATATTCTTAAAAAACTTCATGGTCCTATTTCTTAAAAGCCACTCTTTTATATATTGTTGTCAATTTTAGTGATATGCCACCGCAATTACAGCAGTACCATTTGCAGGCAAAGCTACACCATTCACTAGGTTATAAAGCATGCAATTAAATTGTACTTGCAGCATTTTAGTAGGTTGGTTTTTCTCATTATTCTGGTAATTTGAAACCGAAGTAATTTGAAAGGTACTGCTGCTTGGCTGGTTCGGATTATTCGATGAATATAAAGCCCCATTTGCATCCGTGTAGGTCATGGTAACACTGGAAAGCTTTTTAGGATTTGGAACCGGTTGAGGGGTCGATACAAAATAATCATCTATACGACAGGATGCAGCATTTGCATCTGTAAAGTTATAGTTATAATATATTACCTCATTTTTATGAGAATCCATAACTCCAAATACAAGGGTATACGTTTGGTTAGGCACCGGATAAGTATAGTTAACTGTATCGGCAGTTCCGGATTTCGTAACAGTGGTATCAAGATGATAGGGATTGCCTTTATAACTCCACCCGTACAAATAAGGAGGCTGGCCATTTTCTATATAGGCCCTAAATGAAACCTGATAATTCTGTGATACAGTAGCAACAACAGAATCAATTTTAAGTTCATTCAATTGTTTACCAATATCAACAGAATTACTAAGATTTTTAGTGCCGCATGGAAATTCAACTGCCAGGGTAGTGGTATAGGTTTGAACAGTTGTATTAAGCTTGTAATAATGTGTTGGAGAGCTACGATTTGAGCCCGTACTGTCTCCAAAATCATATATAAATTGAGAGGGGGTTCCGGAATAAATCCTGGGAGTAAAATGTACAGAATCGAACACCGGTATACCTCCCGGAACATTATAAGGATAATACCCCGTCGCAGTGATTGATTTATTTATATCTGATAATTGGCTGGAAGATTTAACAGTATCATCATTTATGGTAATTTGAATGCTATTTGCATTAGTGCCTGTATTCCGGAGGTTAGCTGTAAAATTGTATATGTTATTTGTATCGTGGGTATAGGACGAATACATATAGTAATTATTTACACCCGCTTGCATACTCAAACTATTCCCCCCAATTGTTCCACTGAATGAAAAGGCAGGCCCTCCCTGTACACTGCTGGGGCTTATCTCTTCCTTTTTACAAGTTACAAACACCATGCCTGTCGAAACAATAAGAATTGTATTTTTCAAAAACTTCATACCTATTTCACTAATTGATAAGAAATGGCAACCCTTACGCCATTATTTTGTTCTAACTGATTAGTGCCGGGGAAGGTACTATTACGTATATATTCAAATCCGTGATATAATTCCAGGCGCACGCCAAGCCTGAAGGTGAGCATTCTTGTATATGAAATCGTGCCCTGGATATCATAATTAGAAAATCCCTGGGTGTAACCATTTTCTTTAACACTGCTGAGTAATGTTTGCTCAAAATAGGTTTGATGGTAGGAATTTACCAGGCTTTGTGTCGTTAGCATCACTAAATACTCTCCACCCACACTCAGCATATTTTTATCGTCAAAGCTGTATTGTACTTTCACAGGAACGGTAATATAGTAAATAGTTTGGGGGGTTACTTTCACCACATTTTCATTCAGTCCAAAATCATACTGGATAACACTGCTTGTATACCCCGTTTCAAGACTATTAAGTTCAGCATACCCGGCACCGGCCGATGCAGATATCTTAGAGCCAAAGTAATGGGTATAATCTATTCCACCCAAAAAAGTAATTCCATTTGCTTCCTTTATCCCATTATTATTCCATCCGAAGGAATAAGCTCCGCCAATATATGCCGACAATATGTTTGCAAAATAAACCGGTTTATCAACGGGTTCTGTACCCCGAATCATTGGATACTCAGCTGCATGAGAAACATTGCTGTCCTTTTTAGGCTTCGCCGGGATATTATTTTTATTAGGCTCACCATTATTGGCTGCCGGAAGGGCAGAGTTTTTAGGAGGTGCAATGTTGTTGAGTGCAATTACATCTGGAGCTATAGGTGCGCTTGTTTGTGCCGCCGGGGTTATTGCATTTCCCTGGGGTATGCTGTTTCCGGCAGGCTTCATACTTCCTGTTTGCGAAGGAGTATTGGAAGAAGCAGGAGCGTTTGCATTCGCCGGACTTGCAGATGAAGGTGCACCCTCTTGGGAAGCCATCGTTTGCTGTGGCAAGTTTTCTTCACGTGCTATCATCTTACTGGTATCCTTTGTCCCTGAAGTAACGAAATCGGACGGACGTTTGTTAGCTGCGTTTGTAATAAAGGACCTGTTATGGGAAGAAATTCTTCCAGCACCCGTGCCGGTTTCCTTGTTGACAAAAGCAGGTTGCACGGGTGAGGAAGTTTTTTCTTCTATGGGAATATTTTTATTGGATAGGGGCATATTATTCTGCACCTGGCTTTCAGAAGACGATGCATTTTTGGGCACAGAAGCAGGCTTAGCAGTGTTAGAAACAGCAAAATTTGGAACAACTGGGTGAACATTTATCATAAAAGGCAGCATAACAAGTATACCTACGGCAAGGCCGGCCGAGAAAATCAGGAGAATACCTGCAAATTTCCTTCGTTTTTCCTCCTCAATTATCAAACGCTCTGCATCATCCCAACTTAATTCATCGAATGGGAAATCCCTTTCTGATAATTTGGAACTTAACAACTCGTTGAATCTATTTTCTTCGTCTTCAGCCATGACTTACATCACTTTAGCTAATTTTTCTTTTAATTGTTCACGCGAATTATGCAGGTGCCATTTCGAGGTGCCTTCCGTAATTCCTAACATACTCGCAATCTCCTTATGTTCAAACCCATCAATAACAAAAAGGTTAAATACCTTTTGGCTTATCGGCGGCAGTTCCATAATTAGCCTGTGTATCCTTTCTGCGTCCATTTTTGCAATTGCATTATTCAATTCTACCAAGGGAGTACCTTCTGCATAATCATACGCCACTCTCATATTTTTATCGTCTTTTTTCTTTTTGCGGTATTCATCTATAAGCACATTTATCATTATCTTCCTTATCCACGACTTAAAAGGCACATCGGTCCTGTATTTTTCAATGCTGTTTAATATTTTTAAAAAGCCCATATTTAAAGCAGCGTTTGCATCTTCGTAAGAATGTGTATATCGTATACAAATGCTCATCAAATAACGAAATACCTGCTTATAAAGCTCATATTGTGCCTTTCTCTCCTTTCTTACACAAGCAGTTATCAGGTCGATTTCAATATTCATCAGGGCGGCATTTACGGCTTATAAAAAAAACTTATACGGAGAGGATACAGTAAAGGTTGGGTAAGCAAAAGTAAAATTATAAAAAAACTTGTATCTACATACAAATCAACTATAAAAATACATTCCTTACAAAAAACCTGTCCCGCAATTTTGCGGGACAAGGCTTTTCGCTTAACACAAAAAATTATCGTTGAATCGCTATCCGTGAAACGTAGGTGTTGCCCGAAGTAATAACCTGCAACATATAAATACCGTTTTGGGCATTTTGCAAGTTTATATCGCTTAGGGTATTTCCCCCGTTAAGCTCCACATTAGCTTGATAAATTAATTGACCCATCATATTAGACACGCGGATTTGTGCACTTTTATCATTGGCCAGTCCATTTATGGCAATACGGAATAATCCATCATTGGGGTTAGGATAAATGGTATACATACCCTTGTCTGTAATGGAGGCAATTCCGGTAACCGTGCTGACATTTACGATTCCCGTAAACGTTGACAAATTATACCTTGGGCTTACTCCTGAGGGAGCATGTGGCTGTATAGTGTACCATTCCGTAAGAGTAGCGCTATAAGGCCCATTGTGCAAATAGGTATGATTGTATGTTGTCATTCCTAATCCGGAATCAGAGGGGTCGCCATCACCGGGGGTCCATTTATAATAGGTATACATGTATGTTCCTTTGGAGCAAGCAGCACTAAAGTCATACTGTCCTGCATGCATGCTGTCAGCTATGTAAGTAAAACATGCCTCCAATGAATCCCTGTTATGAATATTAATCCTTTCAGTATAGGAGGAAGTGCAACCCGAGGCATTGGAATCCAGCAGTGTTACGTAATACGACCCTAAAAATGGAAATACATGTGTTATCGTATCATGCGCGGTTACCTTAGGTATGCCGTCTCCAAATGTCCATTTATAGAAGGTACCTCCATTAACTCCAAGGGAGGTGCTGGTAAATTTCACCTGGCCATTGCTATCGTACGCATAGGTAAATTTAGCCTCCAAATCGCATGCATTGGTAACGGTAACCGGTAAAGTAATTGAATCGGCACATCCCGAAGTATCGCTGTGAATCGTTAATGTTACAGAATAGGTTCCATTAAATGCATACGTATGAGAAAATGGCCCTTTACCGGGATAATTATTGGTTGTATCACCCAATATCCAAAGGTAGTATTCTATGGGTCCCAAACCAGTTGAAGTATTGGTAAATGTAATTTGTCCATTGGGTCCCGAGGTGTAAGTAAAATTAGCATGAACATGACAATGTGAACTATCAGCCGTATTTACAGTAACGTATTCCGATACCGAATCTATACAGTATGGATTGCTTGTATCTCGTATAGTGAGCCATACCAAATAGGTACCCTGGTACAAGTATTTATGTGTAAAGGTTGAACCTGCATGCCTGCGCTGGTTGCTGTCACCCGGCGACCAATAATAGTATGTATTTGCGTTGACTCCTGAAGAAGTACTGGTGAAGTTTACCACCCCATGCGCACCCACCGTGTAGGTGAAGCGTGCATGTAATATACAAGGATTGTTCACATTTGTAACAGTTATCGCATGTGCGATTGAATCAGTACATGTAGTATCTGTTACCAAAAATGAAGCATAGTACGTTGCATTTGCCGTGTAGGTATATGCAAATGTTAAACTTGCGTGGTGCCACCCGCTTCCATCCCCCGGGTTCCAGTAATACTGTGCTCCCGGACCAGCCCCCACAACGGTGCCCGTAAAATTGTAATGTCCGTTAGCAACCGCCGTGTAAGTATAACTTGCAGAACAGGCTGTACTGTTATAACTGCTAAAGGTTAGCAGCCCCATCAGGAAAAGTGCTCCCCCCAGCATTTTCCCGACTGATTTTGTTGTTTTGTTTTTGAACTTTTTCATTGTTTTTTGATTTTGATTTTGGTTATTATTTTTTAATATACACTTAACGCTCTCATTCTCATTTAACTCACCATTACGTTAGCATTTATTTAAAGGTTGGGTAAATTCGAAAATATTTTTTGCATCCCTTAAAAAAACGTAAGGGTAAGCCCCAGATTCACAGGCAACGAAATCTTTTGGAACACCCATAGCCTCGCTAAAAGGGGGCTTATTGCAGGTAGATTTTTTAGGATTAGATTTTCATCTCCCGAACATCCCCTTCCACGATAAGGGTTCCGGCAGTTTTGGCTTTTATTTCCTCCACAGTTATACCCGGGGCGCGTTCAAGTAGTTTAAATCCCTGGGGGGTTACATCTAAAACTGCTATTTCAGTAACAATACGTTTTACACATTTAACACCTGTAAGGGGTAATGTACAAGCAGGAAGTAATTTCGATTCACCTTTAGGGTTGATATGCTGCATGGCTACAATAATATTTTTAGCAGAAGCAACAAGGTCCATTGCCCCGCCCATGCCCTTTACCATTTTGCCGGGGATTTTCCAGTTGGCTATATCGCCCGCTTGGCTTACCTCCATAGCACCTAATACTGTCAAGTCAACTTTTCCGGCCCGAATCATGCCAAAGCTTTCAAATGAATCAAAATAAGATGCACCCGGTAAAACAGTCACCGTTTCCTTCCCTGCATTTATAAGATCTGCATCCACTTCGCTCTCCTTTGGATAGGGGCCTGTCCCTAATATTCCATTTTCTGACTGGAGAATGATTGTCATTCCCTTTGGAATGTAATTAGCCACTAATGTAGGAATACCAATTCCCAGGTTCACATACATTCCATCGCGCAATTCCTGCGCTATACGTTTGGCTATTCCATTTTTATCTAACATAAGTCGATTTTATATTACGTTAACTTAATACCGTTCTTCTTTCTATTCGCTTTTCATAATTACTACCTTGGAATATCCGGTGAATATATATTCCGGGAACATGAACCTGGTCGGGGTCAAGTTCACCCGGCTGAACTAATTGTTCTACCTCGGCAATAGTAATATCCCCGGCTTTCGCAATAGGCACACTATAATTACGGGTTGTTTTCCGGAAAACAAGGTTGCCCATTGTATCGCCTTTCCATGCCTTCACCATTGAAAAATTAGCATGCAAAGCCATCTCCATTAAGTACATTTTCCCATTGAATTCACGCACTTCTTTCCCTTCAGCTACTTCGGTACCATATCCGGCAGGAGTAAAAAAGGCAGGTATCCCCAATCCGGCCATCGCTATTCGCGTAGCAAGCGTGCCTTGGGGTATCAAATCAACTTCCAGTTCCCCTTGTAAAAATTGCCGTTCAAACTCTGCATTTTCTCCTACATACGACGACATCATCTTTTTTATCTGTTTTGTTTTTAACAATAGCCCCAATCCAAAATCATCCACCCCGGCATTGTTCGAAATGCAAGTTAAGTTTTTCACTCCTTTCCTCAGAAGCGCCGATATACAATTTTCAGGAATGCCACACAAACCGAATCCCCCAAGCATCAATGTCATTCCATCTTTAACATCTGCTATGGCTTCGTCGGCATTTTTATAAACCTTATTCATATTCTACTCAATTTGAGGGCGAATTTAAAGAAATTTTAATCCTATTGTTGCCACATCATGTACCTAATCGTATTATTAGGGTGCTTAAATTTTAGCAGAATGGTATCTTTGTCATTGCCGCATGAAAAAAATACTATTTATAGTACCTCACAGACCCGGTAGATCCCCTGCACAACGATTCAGGTTTGAGCAATTTCTCGATTATTTTAAAAAGAACGGTTTCTCTTACGAACATTCCCACTTTATTTCCGATAGAGATGATAAACACTTTTACCGCAGAGGAGCTTATTTCCGGAAAATTAAGCTGGTTTTAAAGGCCATCTTCGTAAGGCTTAAAGACATTTCAAGGGCAAGTGAATTTGATATTATCTTCATACAAAGAGAAGCATTTATGCTGGGGACATCTTTTTTTGAAAGAGGCTTCAGGAGGTCAAAAGCAAAGTTGATTTATGACTTTGATGATTCTATATGGCTGGGAGATACATCGGATGCCAATAAAAAATTCCGATGGCTGAAATACCCCGGGAAGATTGCAAACATTATTGCCCTTTCCGATATGGTTTTTGCAGGCAACAAATACCTTGCCAATTATGCTTCTTACTATAATACCAATGTAAGAGTAGTTCCTACAACTATTGACACAGACGTACATAAAAGGATTCCGGGTAACCGGCTTCCCAATGGTAAAGTATGTATAGGCTGGACAGGAAGCATGACCACCATAAAACATTTTGAGCATGCAGTACCTGTGCTAAAAAAACTAAAGGAAAAATATGGCGATAAAATAGAAATCCGGGTAATTGGCGATGAAAGCTATGGAAATGATGAGCTTGGAATAAAAGGACAACACTGGGATAAAAAAAATGAGATTCGCGATCTTTCTGTATTCGATATTGGAATTATGCCCCTTCCGAACGATGAATGGACAAAAGGAAAATGTGGGCTAAAAGGTTTGCAATATATGTCCCTTGAAATACCTGCTATCATGTCACCGGTGGGGGTAAATACAGAAATAATTAATGACGGGGTAAATGGTTTTCTAGCAGATAAAGATGAAGAGTGGGTGGAGAAGCTTTCTATTCTTATAGAGGATTCCGAATTGCGAAAAAAAATAGGACAGGAGGCCCGTAAAACAGTATTGGAAAAGTATTCTAAAAATTCGGAAAAAGATAAGTATATCCAATATTTCAATGAAGTATTGGCTCAAAAATGAGTATCTATTTACTCCATAAAACGGTAACCTTTTTACCGGTTATTTCTTCCAGCTCTTTATTCATCTCCCGGTAGTAATCCAAAAGATATTCCCTGGTAGAAGCAGCCATAGCCTCATACCGGTGATGGGTTTTATTCAGGTTCTTTATAAAGTCTCCCACCTTATAGTTGTAATACGGAGGAACTACCAGGTTAGAATATTTCCGTAAAAAATAACTCTTCTTTAATAAATTAACCGCTATTTTAGCATAAATTTTTGGTCCCCTCCTCATGGTAGGATTGTATATTTTTATATGGGGAACAAATTTGTCATCCACACCAAGCCAGTGAAATATTTCGTGGCAAACCTTTACAGGGTCTTCTTTAATTTCTTCACATAACACAACCTTAACCTGTTCCTTAGGAAAATATTTATAAATATTTTTTAAATGCTTGGCATAATTACCCGCATCAATAAAAAGCTTGAATGGAAAATAATTAACGTCGGCTGTTGTTACCACTTGCTTGATTTCCTCAAATGGAAATTCCACATCTACATAGTTATATTCCATTAAATAAGAAGAGTATGCCCTGTCTACCGGGTTACGCAAGCTCAATATCAATTTGCAGTTAGGGTTATATTCATGTAGCCGCTCAATGGCTTTTTCCGACGTATAAAGGAAGGCATTTTTGGCCATCATTTTCTTTTTATCGAGATGCCCCATGCCATTATAATAGTGCGTAAGCGCCTTTTTATACCCCGCAGCATATTCATATTCATCGCTAAAATAAGCCATTTCCTGCTGGGGATGGGTAACGATAGAAGGATGCTCACCCAGGTATGCCTTCAATGAAGTTGTGTATGACTTTTGGGCACCCACAATCATGAGGTCTAAAAGAGGATATTTTTGCATTAGCGGCCTTCGCAGGTTTGGTTCAAATACATTAACTTTTTGCCAACGGGGAAGCGCAAATATATAAATTAGCTAATTTCGCACATCTTTAAGCCAATTTAAATCAATTTGTGAAACAGGGCATTCTCACTTGCAGTTTACTACTGTGTATTATTTGTTCGTGTAATAAGGACGTACTCTATCGCAACTGCATCACCGTGCCCAATAATATTTGGGATATGAATAAGCCCCTTGTATTTGATGTTCCGGTTAGCGACACCCTGAATAAATACAATATATTTGTTACCGTGAGAAATGCCGACAGTTACGACTTCAATAATCTTTACCTGTTTATAGATATTAATTCCCCCATGAAAGTTACCGAACGCGATACTATAGAGTGTATTCTTGCTGATGCAAGCGGCAGGTGGCTGGGTGAAGGGCTCGGCGATATATGGGACAACAAAATTCTTTTTAAACGCAATGTACGATTTCGCAAACCCGGAACCTATCAATTCACTCTCACACAAGCAATGCGGATTGACAGCCTCACCATGATTATGGATGCTGGTTTAAGTATCGAAAAATCCCCTGTCAATATTGCTTCAAAATAAATTCATATGAAAGTTATACAACATCTCAATAAAAGTAAATCCACCCTATTCTCGTTTGAAATTCTTCCTCCCCTAAAAGGTAAGAGAATTGAATCTATTTATGAAAGCATCGACCCCTTGCTTGAATTCAGCCCCTCATTTATCAACGTAACCTACCACCGGGAAGAATACATTTATAAAAAACGGGAAGGCGGCTACCTGGAAAAAATATCGGTAAGGAAACGCCCGGGAACAGTGGGTATTTGCGCTGCTATTATCAATAAATACAAAATAGACACGGTGCCTCACCTCATCTGCGGAGGCTTTACCAAAGAAGAAACCGAAAATGCCCTTATTGACCTCCAGTTTCTGGGTATTGATAATTTGCTTGCCCTACGGGGTGATGCCGTAAAAACAGAAGGCACTTTTATACCTGAACCGGGGGGCAATGAACACGCTCTCGATTTGGTTAAACAAGTAATTGCCTTGAATAATGGTAAATACCTGTATGAAGAAGACGCGACTGATTTAAGCTCCAGCTCCTCCTTTTGTGTGGGCGTGGCAGGTTACCCTGAAAAACATTTTGAATGCCCCAATTTCAGTAGCGATTTAAAGCATTTAAAAGCAAAAGTGGAAGCTGGTGCAGAGTATATAGTTACCCAGTTATTTTACGATAATGAAAAATATTTCAGTTATGTAAAAATGTGCCGTGAAGCAGGGATTACGGTTCCCATCATTCCCGGTATCAAGCCCATAAGCAATAAGAAACAGTTACACAGCTTACCAAAGTTTTTCCACATTGAAGTACCGGAAGCCTTATCTGATGCTATGGAAAAATCAAACGATGACAATAAGCTAAAAGAAATCGGCATTGAATGGGGCATCAATCAATGCAAGGAACTTGTAAAAGGTGGTGCACCCTGTATTCACTTTTATACAATGGGCAAATCAGAATCGGTGAAAAGGATTGCAAAGGAGATTTTTTAAGTTCTTGGAAGACAAGGGAATTAATTGGCACACAACCTTACTATCTCTTACCGATCATCACATATTTCCCCAATATATCAAACTCCACATTTATCGAATCGCCCTCTTTAATACTTTGAAAATTGGTATGCTTAAAAGTGTAGGGTATAATAGCAACCGAAAACTTCTTTTTAGATGCCTTTGCAACTGTAAGGCTTACTCCATTTAGAGCTACAGAGCCCTTTTCAACAATGTATTTGCTATCGCTTTTTTTTATGTTAAACGTAAAAACATGGCTGCCTTTTAGTTTTTTAACCGAGATGCATTCTATTGTTCCGTCCACATGGCCCTGTACAAAGTGCCCGTCAATTCTGCCATTGGCCAGCAATGAGCGCTCCAGGTTTATTTTATTGCCCACCCGGAGGTGCTTTAGATTAGTCCTTTCCAGGGTTTCCTGCACTGCCATTACTTCATAGCGCGTTTTAGATACAGGTATTACTGAAAGGCAGGTCCCGTTATGAGAAACACTTTCATTAAGCTTAAGCTCACCTGCAAAAGAAGCTTCAATTTGCAAATGCAAATTTCCTCCTTTCGTCACAAGGCTTCTTACCACACCGGTCTCTTCTATTATTCCTGTAAACAAAACTTTTAAAGTTTTAAGTTTGTAAAATTATAATTTTACGCTTTACATACTTTTAAATTTCTGGTTTTGCCCAAATTCCTGGTTATACGGTTTAGTTCCATTGGCGATATAGTACTCACCGGGCCAGTATTGCGGTGTATAAAACACACCTTGCCCGATGCGGAAATTCATTATTTGACCAAAAAAGCATTTCTGTCCGTTGTCAGGGCGCTTGGCAATACAGATAAAATTTATTCTATTGAAAAAGAGGTCAGCGAGGTAATAGATGATTTGAAAAAAGAACAATATGATTTCATAATAGACCTTCATCACAACCTTCGTACCATGCAGGTTAAATCAGCATTGAAAAAGAACTCGGCTTCCTTCCCCAAATTGAACATAGAAAAATGGTTGTTGGTCAACTTGAAAATAAACAGGTTGCCGGCAATTCATATTGTTGACCGCTACTTTGAAACCGTGAAAACCTTAGGCGTGACTAACGATGGCAACGGATTAGAGTATCATATACCCTCCGAAGAAGAAATAAACATAAATACTCTTCCAACTCCCCTGCAAAATGGATATATCGGTTTTGTAGTCGGCGCCAAACACTACACCAAACAACTTCCTGTACATAAAATAATATCCATCTGCCAAAAACTCGAAAGCCCTGTAGTATTATTCGGAGGAGCTGAAGATATAGCAAAAGCCCAGGAAATAGCTGATAGTTTGGGCGAAAAAGTTCATAATGCCTGCGGAAAATATTCCATTAATGGTTCCGCATCTCTTATTAAACAAGCAAAAAAAATTATCACCCACGATACGGGCCTTATGCATATTGCTTCGGCATTTAAAAAAGATATTATTTCTGTTTGGGGAAATACGGTACCCGAATTTGGTATGTATCCCTATATGCCCGGTAAAAACTCACATATTATACAAGTGAAAGGCTTATCCTGCCGGCCCTGCTCCAAGATTGGCTATAAGGCCTGCCCGAAAAAACACTTTAAATGCATGGAGCAAATAAATGAGCCGGAGATTATACAGTACCTGGAGTAGAAAGAAACTCACGTAATTAGAACTTTACGTACTTTTGAGCCTACATAAACTTAGCATGGAACTAACAGAACAGGAAAGATTTCGTCATGAGGCGGTAGAAGAAATACGCAAATTAGGCATAGACCCCTACCCTGCTGCCCAGTACGAAGTAAATGCCAATGCAGCCGATATACTTGCCAATTTTGAGCGGAGAAATTCTGATTACCAAAATATCAGTATTGCTGGGCGTATTATGAGCCGCCGCATTATGGGCAATGCCTCCTTTGCAGAAATACAGGACCAAACAGGAAGAATACAGATTTATATTAAACGCGATGAGATTTGCCTTGGAGAGGATAAAACCCTCTATAATACCTTATTCAAAAAACTGTTGGATATTGGTGACATTATCGGGGTAAAAGGATTTGTTTTTATTACCAATACCGGAACCATATCTATTCATGTTACTTCCCTGACTTTGTTATGCAAATCTCTCCGCCCTTTGCCCGTTGTTAAAGTAGACAGTGAAGGCAAGGCGCATGATGTAGTATCTGACCCGGAGTTCCGTTATCGCCAGCGCTATGTGGACCTAATTGTTAATCCGGCTGTAAAAAATGTTTTCATGCAGCGGGCAAAAATCATCAATACCATCCGCAACTTCTTTAACGAAAGAGGGTACCTGGAAGTAGAAACACCCATATTACAGTCTATCGCCGGCGGGGCAACTGCAAGACCCTTTATTACTCACCATAATGCGCTCGACATACCGTTATATATGCGTATTGCCAATGAGCTTTACCTGAAACGCCTTATTGTTGGCGGGTTTGATGCCGTTTATGAATTTGCAAAAGATTTCCGCAACGAGGGTATGGACCGTACACACAATCCTGAGTTTACCCAGATGGAAATTTATGTGACTTATAAAGACTACGAATGGATGATGGAAATGACAGAGGAAATGCTGGAAAGAATAGCTATTGAACTTTACGGTACCACAGTTATTCCCTGCGGCGACCATACACTCGATTTTAAACGCCCTTTTAAACGGGTTGGCATACTAGATTCCATAAAAGAACATACGAGCGACGATGTTTCAACTATGGATGAGGAAGGATTGCGTAAAGTGTGCCAAAAACACAATATACATGTAGACTCAACCATGGGAAAAGGCAAGCTGATTGATGAAATATTTTCTGCCAAGTGCCAAAAGCATTATTCCATGCCTACTTTTATTATTGACTATCCTGTCGAAATGTCGCCGTTGACAAAAAAACACCGATCCAAACCGGGATTGGTAGAGCGCTTTGAGTTGATGGTAAACGGAAAAGAATTGGCAAATGCATATAGTGAGCTAAATGACGCTATGGAACAACGCATGCGCTTTGAAGAGCAAATGAAACTGGCAGCCCGCGGCGATGACGAAGCTATGACTATAGATAATGACTTTTTACGTGCATTGGAATATGGAATGCCTCCCTGTTCGGGTATAGGAATCGGGATTGACAGGCTTACTATGCTAATGACCAATAATGCTTCCATACAAGATGTGCTTTTCTTCCCTCAAATGAAACCGGAGGTATTTTAGCCTTTTCCTAATCTTTTTAAACTTTGACAAGGCACTCATGTCCATATATTCAAGCTATCTTTTAGAGGATTTATTAAAAGATATCGTCTAACCTATGTCTATACTAAATATTAAAGTATCCCTTGCGTTTCCTTTTATTTCTTCTAAATTTGTAAATGAATTTTAAGGCTGTGGGTATACGCATATGGAAATCTAAAAAAGCGGCCTCTTTCATATTTGTAATACTGGTTGCAAAATACACCTTTGCACAAACCCACCAGGTACACGTTTCTACTCATGATAGTTTGGCAGCTAAAATTGCAGATAGTTTAGCTACACAAAAAGATTTGGCGGATATATTTAATACCCTTATTAAAAGACATCCGAAATCAGGCCCGGACAACACCCTGGAAAAACCCGGTAAGCTCTTATTTTCAGTTGCTCCCGCATTAGGCTATACACTGGAAGGCGGAGCTATTTCAACACTTACCATAAATGCATCTTTCTATACAGACGACCCATTAAATACCAATTTGTCTGTTTTTACATTTGGTGGGGAATATTCTGTCCATAACCAACTTATGATACCCATCATCAGCAATATCTGGTCAAAGGACAATAAATATGATTGGTTAGGTGACTGGCGTTATTACAGCTATCCCTCCAAAACATATGGATTGGGCTCCGATAATTCCCTATCGGTTGTTGACCCCACTTATTATTCTTATATAAAATTTTACCAGGAAGTACTGCGGCATTTCAGCTCTAATTATTATGTGGGGGTAGGATATAACCTGGATATTCATTATAATATTAGTGCCGGTAGCAACGCCACCGATTTTCAATTGTATAATAACGGCTTGACAAAAACAGTATCCTCGGGGCCGGTAGTGCATTTTATGTATGATAGTAGAACAAATATTAATAATCCCAAAGATGCTCTACTTGCCAGCATAACATTTCGTCCTAATCTAACCCTTATTGGAAGCGACCAAAATTGGCAATCCCTGCTCATAGAAATCAGGAAATATTTCAGGCTCTCATCCCGGAGTGTACTGGCATTCTGGAGCTGGAATGAATTTACCAACGGGCCTGCCCCTTATTTTGATTTGCCTGCTGATCAATGGGATACATACTCCAACACAGGAAGGGGTTATATACAGGGCTTCTACCGGGGGACTAACCTGGCTTACCTGGAAGGAGAATACCGCTTTACAATAACCCATAACGGATTACTCGGGGGAGTGCTGTTTTCGAATGCCGGAACTACCACACAGTGGCCCAGTAATAAATTTGTGTATATTGACCCGGGAGAAGGAGTTGGGCTGCGCATTAAGTTTAATAAATATTCTGATGTTAATCTTTGTATTGACTATGCTGTTGGCCTATATAACTCGCGCGGATTCTTTTTCAATCTAGGCGAAGTATTTTAACTAAACCTTATAATTTTTATGTCGTCTAACCGCCATATTAGCAGGCAGGTTTACAGGTTAAATATCGTCTAATAAACTCTTACCCCTGTTTGAAGGATATAGGATTATTAAATACATTAATTAAAGTTACTTGAACAGGAAGAGGGTAGTATTTGGAAAATACCGTTTATGGAAAGGTTGGCCAATCAGCATTTTGATATATGTAGTATGCACGAGCATCCCTATCAACATCACTGCTCAATCATCTAATTTTATTTTAAAAGACACTATTTCTTCCCGGAAAAAGCGGGATAGTATCCGTTATACCCAAAAAGATGCAATGGATGCAATTAATAAGGTAGTCAGGCCAAAAACTAAAATAACATCCGATAGCCAAAATATACGACCGGGTAAAATACTTACTTCTATTTTCCCTGCCGTAGGTTATTCTCTTTCCAATGGAGTTACCTTTATCCTGGCAACAAACTTCTCGTTCTACATGGATAGTCCTGCTACTACAGACCTTTCAGTAGTCACTTTCAACCCGTTATATTCACTTAAACAGCAAGTAATTATACCAATTATCAGCAGTATTTGGCTAAATGATAATAAAATTAATCTTCTCGGCGATTACCGCTTTTATCAATATCCCTCATTGACGTATGGATTAGGCGGCAGGCGCTTATTATCACAATCCGATTCAGTAGACTATGCTTATATAAAAATTTCTCAAGACGCACTCTACCGTATTGCTCATAATTTATACGCGGGGCCGGGATACGATTTGGATTATCATTATAATATTCATGAATTTGGAGATGCACGGCAATATGAAAGGTATACGGAAGATGCCTCAAAAACAACTTCGTCAGGCTTGGTAGCACGTATAAAATATGATGACAGGACCAATATGAATAATCCTACTAATGCATTTTACGCCGATTTTATTTATCGCGACAACTTAAGGCAGTTAGGCCGCACCAGCGGCTGGCAGGAAATTGAGATTGAGTTCAGAAAATACATTCAACTTGCCAAGCACCCCAGGGATATACTGGGATTTTGGAGCTGGAATGAATTTACTTACGGAGGCAAGGTTCCTTATTTTGATTTGCCCAGTACCGGGTGGGATGAATATTCAAATACAGGCCGGGGATATATACAGGGCCGTTTCAGGGGGGCCGATATAGTATATTTAGAGGGAGAAAACCGCTTCGATATATTGAATAATGGGCTGCTCGGCGGGGTAGTATTCTGTAACGGAGAATCTGTTCCCAATTATCCTAACAATAGGTTTTCGACTATTCACGTTGGTAAAGGAATAGGACTGCGCATAAAACTAAACAAGTACTCTGAAACCAATCTTTGTATTGATTATGGTTGGGGCGATGGAGGCTCCCAGGGCTTTTTCTTTAATGTGGGAGAGGTATTTTAGCTTCCGTCTTTTTTTCCCGGAAATCGTTTCCACATCCGAAACAATGGTATTTTCCTTTAAAAAAGGGCAGAGGAAATCCCAAAAATAAAAAGGAGATGGCAAAAACCGGCAGAGATACTTTTGACCGGTGCACACCATCAGAACCACAATGGGGACATACAGTTATTTTATCTTCTTCTTTCAAAACGTGTGGTAACAGTATATGGTTGTTGTGCTTGATATAAGGGTTAAATCCCGCCCTGAAAAAACAATATCGTAAGTGCCATTATACACAAACTTAAAGGTATCTGCCCGGGCAATAATAAGCTTATCCCCCGCAAGACTCCATCGGCCATTTGCAGCATACGTATTAAAGCCCGGGAGTTCCATAGCACCATCAGGTTTAAATAAAACCGATTCATCACAAAAATTATATCCGGTTAAATGGATTCCCAGGGTGCTTGGTCTATACTGCTTTCCCTGGTAATCAATTCTATTTACGCACCAGTTTTGCTTTGTAAGTTTTTCAACCGTATTGGGAGTCATTGCCCAAATTATAAGAGTAGTAGGTATAACTATCACAAAAGCCAGCCAAATGAGTAACCTCATTTCAAAACGCAATTTTTTGAAGAAGGGTAGTTTACCAGCAAACCTTTCTAATCCTGAATAGGAATCAACGGGCGTCTCCACTTCCTCGCGGTTAGCATATCCTTCACTATATAATATTTCCATCGCCTGCGGAACATCCTCTTCCCTTACTTGCAACTTTACCCCTCCAACCGCATTCGAAATTAAAGGGTCTACCTGTATAGTTGTATCATCTTTGGTATAACATTCAATACCCTCCGATTCAAGCCGCGCCTTGATAATGGAAACATTTCCCGGGAAGGGAATGGTTAATATGGTTACTAAAGATGACATCGTACGGATGCCCTAAATTAAAAAATATTTAACCCGGTTTGCCTCAGGGGCATTTGCAAGTATCTTTTTTCGCTACGTCATGCACGTAAATAATCCGCGTTATGCTGTCAAGCTGCATGCAAATAACATTCAGTTGTTTTCCCTTTGGGGTGGTCCCGTTAAAGTTAAACAAAGGGTGGTGCACATTAAAATCCTGGCTTTTTTTAGAGTTTACTTTTCCTACCAGCATAGCTTGTCTTACTTCAACTGAATCTACACCCTGGCATTTCATTTCGCAGCGTGCTGTATCAGAATATTGCATGGTTTGCCCTGCAAGCTGGTCTAACTTTAGCATGCCGGGGGTAAGCACCTTGTAATCCCTGTTGCCGAAAAAGAAGTAAACTCCAATCAATCCTATAATAACCCCAACCATATAGAGGCGTACTCTCCTCCACAAATCAGAGTTACCCTTTTTCTGCATAGATTAAGTTATATTTTAGAATACATCACTGTAGTAGGAGCAGGAACCTTCACAGTCGGTTGAACTGTTACCGTTTTTTGGTCACCAAGCTTAATCAGGGGCTTATAGTTTTGTACACCTATATGCGGAGCAATTATGAGCGATACAATACTCATTAGCTTAATCAAAATGTTCATAGATGGACCGGAAGTATCTTTAAATGGGTCGCCAACTGTATCACCTGTTACAGAAGCTTTATGCGGTTCTGATTTTTTATAGAACATCTCACCATTAATAGAAACTCCTTTTTCAAATGATTTTTTGGCATTATCCCATGCACCACCTGCATTCGATTGGAAGATACCCATCAACACACCGCTAACAGTAACACCTGCAAGCAGTCCGCCCAATACTTCGGGACCAAAGGTGAAGCCTACAATAATAGGCACAAGCAATGCAATAGCTCCGGGGGCAATCATTTCGCGTATAGATGCTTTGGTTGAAATAGCTACACACTTTTCATATTCAGGCTTTGCTTTATATTCCATAATGCCCGGTATTTCGCGGAACTGGCGACGAACTTCATTCACCATATCCATCGCTGCACGCCCAACGGCAGCAATACACAAGGATGAGAAGATAAACGGTATCATTCCTCCAATAAATAAGCCTGCCAATACTTGTGCCTTATAAATATCTATGGAACTAATACCCGCTATGCCAACAAAAGCAGCAAAAAGAGCAAGGGAAGTTAAGGCAGCAGAAGCAATGGCAAATCCTTTTCCGGTAGCAGCGGTAGTATTACCCACAGCATCCAGGTTATCTGTACGGCGGCGGACTTCTTCCGGTAAGCGGCTCATTTCAGCAATGCCGCCTGCATTGTCCGATATGGGGCCGAAAGCATCTATTGATAATTGCATGGCAGTGGTTGCCATCATGCCTGCAGCAGCTATAGATACCCCATAAAGCCCTGCAAAATAATAAGAGGTTACAATCCCGCAGGCCAATACAATAATGGGCATAACCGTAGATTCCATACCTACTGAAAGGCCTCCCAATATATTGGTTGCATGCCCCGTACCTGAACGCTTAATAATAGACAATACAGGACGCTTACCCATGGCGGTATAATATTCTGTTATCATACTCATTAGGGTACCTACCACTAAACCCGTAATAATGGCAAAGTAGACATCAAGGGAAGTGAAGGATACGCCCCTGCTTACCATTTGTGCCGGAAGGAACATGGTAACTATAAAATAACAGGCAATAGCAGTTAAAATAATAGATGACCAGTTACCCAGGTTTAGCGCTTTTTGTACGCTGTCATTTTCATTTTTTATTTTCACAAACCAGGTTCCTACAATAGAGAAGAGTAAGCCTGTTCCTGCAATAAACAGGGGTAGAATAATCGGGGATAATCCTCCGAAATTATCTTTCGAAGCATCAATTTCCTGCCCAAGTACCATAGTGGCTAAAATGGTAGCTACAAAGGAACCAAACAAGTCAGCACCCATACCGGCTACGTCGCCTACATTATCGCCCACATTATCGGCAATAGTGGCAGGGTTGCGCGGGTCATCTTCAGGAATACCGGCTTCCACCTTTCCAACCAGGTCGGCGCCTACGTCAGCAGCCTTGGTATATATACCTCCACCCACGCGGGCAAACAAAGCAATAGACTCAGCTCCCAGGGAGAAACCAGCCAGTACTTCAATAGTCCTTTTCATGTCGATACCCGTCATTAAAGCACCATTGGGAACAAATATTTTATAGAAAACAATGAATAAACTTCCTAAACCAAGTATGGCAAGTCCGGCAACGCCTAATCCCATTACGGTGCCCCCTGTAAACGAAACTTGTAAAGCCTTCTTTAAGCTGGTCCTGGCGGCTTGCGTGGTACGCACATTGGCACGGGTAGCAATCCGCATTCCAATATACCCGGCGGTAGCAGAACATACGGCACCAATAACAAATGATACAGCTATTATAGGGCTTGAATCGGGAACGGTAGTGCCTGCCCATGCTAACACTACGGCAGCAATAGCCACAAAAATACCCAGGATTCTCCACTCAGCTTTCAGGAATGCCATAGCGCCTTTAGCTATAAATCCGGCCAATTCTATCATGTTGGCATCACCGGCATCTTGTTTAGTAACCCACTTAGAAGTGCCTGCTGTATAGAGCAATGCTAAAATACCAAAAACAGGAACCGCGTACACAATTTCGTTCATAATAAATATAGTTTTTGTAAGGATATTTTTTAAAAGGCTGCAAATATACGGATTGGATTAATATGTACGTGGTTATGGACAAGTAAGATTGACAAGTAGAATATGTCACATTTGCGACATAACCGCAACATATTATTAATCTGTTAGTTGTGGGGCAATTATATACCACCCGACAGCAATGGAACACTTTGAAAGTCAAAGTAAATGCTTTAACCGAGTGGGAATAATTGAAAATGCCATGGCAAATCAAGAAAATAAAATGCTGGATTAAAAGCGTATGGTTCGCTATTATCGGTAAGAACTGGCATGAAATAACCTGGAAGGAGTGTCCTCCAAATGATGAAATATGGCATGAGGCATCCACGGGAATGGATTTTTTTGATAAACCATTAAAAGAAAAAGTTTCTTTAGATTCTGTCGAAAAAGACCTTCCTAACATTTTATTTATTTTCAGGAAAGAAAATGGGATAATTGATGCCTATTCCATTCCAGTTGAAAAGATTTATGGAGTTCTTAATTCTTTGCCAGAAGAAGAAAAGTTAAAATTAAGGCCCCATGAATTATAAGTCTTCTCTAACCTTCCAAGTATCTTTTATGAGTAATCTTTCTTCTACTCTATCTATAATAGGTTTGGCAACATTGACAGGGGAGAATATCCAATTACCGAATAACCTTATTCTTCCATCAGTTTCTTCACCACAAAAAGTAGGATAAAAATGAAATTTCTTATACAATGGGTCATTCTCATCTCTTTGAAATTCCTTATCTATCTGTTGACAGATACTATACATTTTCTTGTATTGGTCACTTGCCTTAAAATCCATAGTTAAAATATTTGAGAACAAAAATATACTCATAACAATATCTAACTGTTACTTAGTTTTCAAAATCATAAAATATGAACCCGATAATCAAATTTGACAACCTCGTAGAACTCACAAATTATTTCTCTGATGAGAATAAATGCTGTGAACACTTGGCTAAACTCCGTTGGGATAGTACTCCTGCCTGTCCTCATTGTGGAAGCACAAAGGTTTATAAATGTAAATCACCGAGAGCCTATATATGCGGAGAAAAGGCATGCCGGAATCGTTTTAGTGTATTAACAGGCACTTTCCTGGAAGGGACTAAAATACCCCTATCAAAATGGTTTATTGCCATGTACCTGTGCTTTTCTCATAAGAAAGGCGTTAGTAGCTGCCAACTTGCACGGGATTTGGGTGTAACTCAAAAGACCTCATGGTTTATGCTTATGCGAATCCGGTCTTTTGTTGCCAGTAGGTTACCGGAAATGCTAAATAACGTAGTGGAAGCCGACGAAACATATATTGGGGGCAAAGAAGGCAATAAACATGCCAATAAGAAATACAATCATCTTGAGCACACAGAGTGGGAAAAAAAGAAAGCAGCAAAGGGTCTTTACCACCATGATAAGATTCCTGTATTAGGACTGATAGAACGCAATGGAAAGGTAATTGCCAAACATGTGCCGGACACAAAAGCCCCTACACTTATCCCAATCATACAAAAGCACGTGGAAAAAGGAGCAACTATAAATACGGACGAACATTATGCTTATGCAGATTTAGAATATAAAGGATATCCACACAAAACAGTTAATCATAGTCAAAAAGAGTTCGTTAATAATGAGGTATATACCACTTTATGTCACGTTGCCCATTCCGTGAAAAACCGTGACATAACGGTTTTGGAAATTTGCAAAAAATTAAGTCTATTTTTGCGGCAATTTAAAAATCTCTATGAAAAATATTGTGTTAAAATATGGAACCGTCTCGGGCGTTTTAATGGTTATTCTGCTCTTTACTTGCATACCCTTGGCACCTAAAATTGGATTCAATACGGTAGGCATGTTAATGTTCCTGGGCAAGATAGCCGTCTTCATTCCCATCTATTTTGCCATTCGCTTCTTCCGGCAGAGTGAAGGAGATGGGTACCTTACCTTTGCGAAGGGCTTTAATATTGGCATCCTGATAGTAGTCATTTCTGCCGTGTTCTACGCCCTTTCCTGGGTGGTGCTTTATTATTGGGTAGCACCGGATTTCCCAAGTAAGTATTTCCAGGATTTTATAACCCAATTAAAACTACATGGGGCTTTACAAAAGGATATCACCGATGCCCAAAACCAATTTGAACAATCCAAAAAAACATTAGCAAATCCTCTTATAAATGCAGCTTATGCCTTCACCGACCCATTGGAATACGGCATTATTATGACCCTTATTTTTACCGCAGTACTTAGAAAGAAACCACCTGCGGTGAGCTAGGCTCTACATATTCCTCCTGTACTGTCCTCCTACCTCAAATAAGGCACCGGTAATCTGTCCGAGGGAACAATAGTGGGTAACCTCCATCAATTTTTCAAAAAGGTTTTTGTTGTGAATGGCCGCCTGCTGCAGTTCATTTAAAAGCTGTGGTGCCTTGTCCGCATTAGCCCTATTCAGTAATTTAAGATTATGTATTTGTAGTTCTTTTTCTTCTTTCGTGGAGCGAATCACCTCTTTAGGAATAATACTTGGTGAGCCCTTGGAGGACAGGAACGTATTAACTCCCACAATAGGGAATTCGCCTGTATGTTTCATACGCTCATAGTAGAGGCTTTCTTCCTGTATTTTCCCACGCTGGTACATAGTCTCCATAGCACCCAGCACACCTCCGCGCTCGGTAATCCGGTCAAATTCTGCCAGTATTGCTTGTTCTACCAGTTCAGTTAATTCCTCGATAATGAATGAGCCCTGTAATGGGTTTTCATTTTTGGCAAGCCCCAACTCCCTGTTAATAATTAACTGGATGGCTATTGCTCTTCTTACACTTTCCTCGGTAGGGGTAGTAATAGCCTCATCGTATGCATTGGTATGAAGAGAATTACAATTATCGTAGATGGCATACAGGGCTTGTAATGTAGTACGTATGTCATTAAAGTCAATTTCCTGTGCATGTAAGGAGCGGCCTGACGTCTGTATATGATACTTTAGCATTTGGGAACGCTCATCTCCCCCATATTTCAACTTCATAGACTTGGCCCATATCCTTCTTGCAACCCTTCCGATTACTGCATATTCGGGGTCAATACCATTGGAAAAGAAGAAGGACAAATTGGGGGCAAAGTCATCTATATGCATCCCGCGCGAAAGGTAATACTCAACGTATGTGAATCCGTTTGCAAGTGTAAATGCAACCTGTGTTATAGGATTAGCCCCTGCCTCCGCAATATGGTATCCGGAAATAGAAACCGAATAAAAATTCCTGACCTTATTTTGTATAAAATACTGCTGTACATCTCCCATCAAACGCAATGAAAACTCGGTGGAGAATATACAGGTATTCTGTGCCTGGTCTTCTTTCAAAATATCTGCCTGCACTGTGCCACGCACCTGCGACAACGTAAAGGCTTTTATTTTTTCATACACCTCTTTAGGAAGAACCTGGTCGCCAGTAATGCCAAGTAGCATGAGCCCTAAGCCATCATTCCCTTTGGGAAGCGTCTCATTATATGTTGGTCTTTTTATGCCTTTCTTTTTGAAGTGAGCATTTATTTTTTTCTCTACTTCTTTTTCTAAGCTGTTTTGCTTTATGTAAAGCTCACACTGCTGGTCAATGGCGGCATTCATAAAGAAGCCTGTAATGATTGAAGCAGGCCCGTTAATGGTCATGGATACGGAGGTCTTAGGGTCGCAAAGGTTGAAGCCTGAATACAATTTCTTGGCATCATCAAGGCAGCATATAGAAACACCCGCATTGCCAATCTTGCCATAAATATCGGGGCGGTAATCCGGGTCGCGTCCATATAAAGTTACAGAGTCAAATGCGGTGGAAAGCCTTTTAGCAGGCATTCCGGCACTTACATAGTGGAAACGCTTATTGGTCCGCTCAGGGCCTCCTTCTCCCGCAAACATACGGGTAGGGTCCTCTTCTGAGCGCTTGAAGGGATATACACCTGCCGTAAAAGGAAATCTGCCAGGGAAGTTTTCCTGTAAGCACCAGTGCAGTATTTCGCCCCAGGCTTTGTATTTAGGCACTGATATCTTAGGCACCATGGTATGGGAAAGAGACTCGCTATGGGTTTTTACTTTAATATCTTTCCCACGAACACTATAAATATAATATTCCTCTATATAGCGCTTCATCTCCTTTTCCCAATTTTCCAAGGCTTTCTTATTTTCAGGGGCAAGCTTTTCTTCCAGTTCCCCGGCTCTTTTCTGCGTCACTTTTTTTACGGCGGCATCCTTTTTGTCATCCAGCATCTCCTCCACCTTATGCAGTGCATAAAGCTTCTCAGCAATCTCGCTCTGGTTATCTGCCCAACTGTCGTATGCCCTTATAGTTTCGGTAGTCTCAGAGAGATAACGAACCCTGTCAGGGGGAATGATATATATTTTTTGAGATTGCTCTTCAGAATGATGATAGGAAGAATGCAAATCGGCGCCTGTTTTCTCAATCAGGGTATCCATCACCGTCTTATACAAGCTATTCATACCCGGGTCGTTAAATTGCGAGGCTATAGTACCAAACACGGGCAAATCTTCTTCCTTCTTTGTAAATACATTATGGTTTCTTTTATATTGCTTACGCACATCCCGCAGGGCATCAGCAGCGCCACGCTTATCGAACTTGTTAATGGCAATCACATCTGCAAAATCGAGCATATCTATTTTCTCCAACTGGGTAGCAGCACCATATTCAGGAGTCATTACATAAAGTGATACGTCACAATAATCCACAATTTCAGTATCCGATTGCCCGATACCCGATGTTTCCAAAATGATAAGGTCGAAAGCGGAAGCTTTTAATATTTCAACAGCCTTCGATATGCTTTGAGAAAGGGCAAGATGACTTTGGCGTGTCGCTAATGAGCGCATATACACACGGGGATTGGCGATGGCATTCATCCGGATGCGGTCTCCAAGCAATGCTCCACCTGTTTTGCGTTTGGAAGGGTCTACACAAACTATCCCTATGGTTTTGCCTTTATTTATATTTCCTTTTTCAGAAAAATCTATCAGGAAACGGCGTATAATTTCATCAATGAGGGAAGACTTACCTGCCCCGCCAACGCCAGTAATACCAAGAACGGGTACATGCTTGCCGCCACCCTGTTTTTTAATCTTATTATGTATTTCATGAGCCTTTTCAGGGTAGCTCTCTACCACAGAAATCAGGGAGGCTATAGATTTCGTATCCTTTCCTTTAAGATGCTTTATATTTTGGTCAATATGGTTAGCTAAGGGCACTGTATCACACCTTTCTAAAATATCATTAATCATACCCTGCAAACCCATTTTACGGCCATCATCAGGGGAATAGATACGAGCAATACCATATTTATGTAAGTCTTCAATCTCGCTCGGGAGAATAACCCCCCCCCCGCCTGCAAATATTTTAATATGTCCGCAACCCTGCTCTTTCAGCAGGTCATACATATATTTTAAATATTCGTTGTGGCCTCCCTGGTACGAGGTCATGGCAATCGCATTAGCATCCTCCTGTATGGCGCAATTCACCACTTCCTGTGCATTGCGGTCATGCCCCAGGTGAATTACCTCTGCCCCACTTGCCTGCATAATTCGCCGCATGATATTAATAGCTGCATCATGCCCGTCGAACAAGGAAGCAGCAGTTACAATACGTATCTTATTTTTAGGCTTATAGGGAGTTACTTCGGCTTGCATTTAGAGTTCCTGTTTTTTGCAAAGTTAGCAGAAATGGAAATTATAGGGGAATATTAACCTATTTCGGTATATGCTACAAAGACACTAAGGCGCAAAGTTTCACAAGGAAAATCTTTATTTACCTTTGTCTTATTGTCTTTGATTTCTAATTTCTAACTCCTGATTGAACCTATGCTCTCTATCTCTCCCACCGAAATCCCTCAAAATATATTGCACTCGCATTTGGTATCCTCTGTAGGGCCAAGGCCGGTATGTTTTGCCAGTACTATTGATTCAAAAGGTAATCCTAACCTAAGCCCTTTCAGTTTCTTTAATGTTTTTGGTTCTAATCCACCTATTGCGGTATTTTCCCCGGCGCGTTCAGGCAGAACAGGACAACAAAAGAATACACTTGAAAATATATTGGAAGTCCCCGAAGTAGTGATTAACATTGTTACTTATAGCATGGTTCAGCAAACATCGCTTGCCAGTGCCGAATACCCCAAAGGGGTGAATGAGTTTGTAAAGTCGGGTTTTACGCCTATTCCCTCGGAGAAAGTAAGGCCCTTCCGGGTAAAAGAGTCGCCGGTACAAATGGAATGCAAAGTGCTGGAAGTAAAACATACCGGCACTGGGGGAGGTTCGGGCAACCTGGTGATTTGTGAAGTGATACATATGCATATTAACGAAGATATTTTAACCCCCGACGGGAGAATAGACCAGCAAAAAATAGACACCGTAGGCCGTATGGGTGGGCACTGGTATTGCCGTGCCCATGGAGATGCTCTCTTTGAGCTGCCACAGCCTAATTTCAATCTTGGAATTGGGGTAGATGCGCTGCCTGCTTCTATCAGAAACAGCCATGTATTTACAGGTAATAATTTAGGGCAATTGGGCAATGTAACCCACCTACCAACTGATGAGGAGATAAAGGAATACGCCAATTTAGAAAGCTTCAAAGGGATGAAAAGCCTACCGGAAGAAAAACTTCATGAAGAAGTTAAAAAGCTTTTAGCTCAAAATAAGATTGCAGAGGCTTGGAAACTATTGCTCGCCTATTTGAAATGATTTCTTTAATAGGGTTGTAACTTTTTTGCCTACCTTCACGTCATAGAGTATCTTTTGAAACTAAATCCTATGAAACCCCCTATTTTATTGGCTGCTTTTGTCAGCCTGATCGTATTATCCTCCTGTGTATTTGTAGCCGGAGGTTCAGATATCAAATTCAGTTCTCTTCCACCCGAAGGAAAAACTATCCCCATTCAGCCATTTACAGCTATAAAAGCAGATGGCGTGTTTAATTTAATCTTGCAGCAGGGCAATACTGAAAGCGTGGTTGTAAAAGGCGATTATCCGAGTGATTTAAAAATAACAAATGATGGCAATACATTAATTGTAATGGATACCTTAAGCAACCATACTACCTGGGGAATCAAAAAAACGGACATATATGTAACATATAAACAACTGGATGCTATTGAAACCGAATCGGTGGGTAAGATTAAAACACTTGACACTATTAGAACACACCGGTTCACTTTTGAATCGGACGGAGTGGGCGAAAATGTTCTGCTTATTAACGCAGACTCTGTAACTACTTCCATAAACGGAGTGGGGGCAGATGTTCTGGCAGGCAAAGCCAACTATGCATCACTGGACGACAACGGGGTAGGTGCATTAAAGGCAAGAGATTTTAAAGTAAAAATACTGCATGCCAGCGTCAATGGTGTAGGCTCTGCCACTGTATATGCCGACAGCCTTATTTATTTAAATGTAAGTGGTGTTGGAGGAGTAACTTATTATGGCTCTGCCAGGGTAATGGAAAACGAAACTGATGGAGTTGGAAAGGTTAGACGAGGGGAATAATTAGAAAATTATTATAAACGAAAAGTCCATAAAATTTAAATTTTATGGACTTTTCTATTTCTACCTGCTTATTGCAGAGTACTATTCCAAGGAGTCAATATATTTTTGGCGGAGAATGGCCTTCAGTTTTTTCTGTCTGCGCACTATTGATGGCTTATTATAAACCTTGCGTACACGGAGTTCCTTAACAACACCAATACGGTCAAATTTCTTCTTGAATGCTTTGAGTGACTTCTCAAGGTTCTCGCCTTCTTTTATTTGAACAATAATCATATTTTATTCCTTATTTTTAGAAATGGGCTGCAAAGGTAATTATTTTTATAATACCTAAACAATTTTATAAAAAAATCTA
>Ga0206823_1018_pt1 | contig 52629 bp, 65 predicted proteins | sample Alteio_BWOrgCont_81_FD_152868 | JGI IMG/M metagenome (GOLD analysis project Ga0206823, IMG submission 152868) | Enriched cells from forest soil in Barre Woods Harvard Forest LTER site, Petersham, Massachusetts, United States -... | ecosystem: Environmental > Terrestrial > Soil > Temperate forest >...
AAAACAGATGCGAAAGCTACTATTGGATCTGACGGGCTTATGGGGAATAAAATACTGGAGGTTATACCCGGCAACTCTGGGGGTAGGCAAGTTCAAAATAACGATTACCTGCAAACATATACCCCTACAAGTATAGATGATATTCTATCTAAATTAAAAGTTACCACGGGTAATTCAGCCAATATTTCCAGCGACTTATCGGTAATTGTAAGTAACATACGCCAGGGAAAAGGCACCATTGGGAAGCTTGTTATGGACACTGCATTTGCCGAGAATATTAGTACGGCAGTAGTCAATATCAAACAGGGTGCAGGCGGTTTCAAAAAAAATATGGATGCTGCGAGCCATAATTTTCTTCTGCGGGGATATTTGAAAAAGAAAGAAAAACAAAACAAAGAAAAGAATTCACAATAGAAAATGACAGGGTTTGAAAATAGGATTCTTAATCTCTCTCCCAAATGCCTTCCGGCACTATACTTTTATATCCCTTAAAACAACCTACTAAACCAATAGTGAACCCGAAGAAAAATGTTTTTATAATGGCCGGGAGCAAATCAGAAAAATCTAATGTTGCAAATACATGATAATAAAACAGGCGAAAATTAATCGGGCCGGTAAGATTAACAGCAAGAAATGAACCGAATAATGCTATTGCATCGGAGTAAATAACCAGGAAAGGCACCATTAGTGTAGTCGCAATAATCCGGGTAACCACAATATATTTAAACGGATTAAGCCCGGAAACTTCCATGGCATCTATCTGCTCAGTTACCTTCATGGAAGAAAGCTCTGCACCTATTCCGGACCCTGCTTTTCCCGCGCAAATTAAAGCTGTTATTACCGGGCCAATTTCCCTGATAATAGATATCGAAACCATAGCAGGTAACCATGATTCCGCCCCAAATTCAGCTAATGTCGGACGTGCCTGTATAGTAAGAACAACTCCCATAATGAATCCTGTAATACCAACTAGTCCAAGTGATTTACATCCCACCGAATAACATTGTTTAAGCACCTCTTTAAAGTCATATGGGGGAACAAGAATCTCTTTAAAAAACCTGCCTGCAAACCGGGTTATCAGGGCCACTTCTGTGAGATATCCACCTAATGTTGGGGATATTTTTTTTATCTTCTCTGCTCCAAAAGACTCCTTGCTCATGGCATTATATTTGATTATTGGTTTTTCCGGATACAGGCTTTTCGTATTTCGATTTTATAGCATTCCGTATATTTTTATATTTTCTTCGAAACCATCCTCCATTTATATCATCCATTTCCTGGTAAGCGGTTGATAATTCGGAGGGTATTTCACCATTATATTTTAATTGGTAATAGGAGAAACCATTATAAGGAATGACAGATTGGGGAGCATCTATTTTTACCTGGCTTTCCACTCCGTTTTTTTGGAAGTAATTTATAAAATAATTTTCCCTTTCTTTCATGAGCCCGGCATAATCGGCAATAACAATATTGCTATCAATAAAATGGGCGCACTTTTCCTGGATGGTGAACATCATTGGAGTTGCAACATGTTTATTTAAATACCTGGTAAAGGAGGAATCCTTCACCGACATTTTATCAACTTTTATAGAGTCGTCAGTAGTGAAAGATGCAGCATGTATATTATTTTTTATCAGGAAATATTTTTTCTTCGCTTCATAAAGAAGAATATATTCTTTTTCCTTCGCAGCATATTCAAAGGGATAGATTGTAACAGATGTTCCGGGATTTTTTTTCAGATATCCTGTTAGTTTGTCAAGGAATTTGTCTCCGCCCGGCTGTAGTTTGGCATGTTGCATTTCCCAGGGAAGCATGATGGATTTTTCTACTTCTTCATCAATCTCATTAATATGAGCGGCATAAGGAATGGTTGGAGGTTTTATGAAAATATTGCCCAGTATATCAACAATCACATGTCGCAGGTGGAATGCAGGCTTATTAAAATTGCCTGTTACCGGTATTTCATAATCTATTACATCTCCCCGTTCCCGAACAATGGCCATTATAAGTGGAACGGGTAGCCATTTATTGCCTTTATTTTTTAAGCGGTTGGTGGTAAAGGGGTCAATTATAAGCAAATGGTTGGCACTATTTATCTCTCCTTTCCTAACAGTCCATTGTCCTGTTAATTCTAATGTTCCCCTGTCAAATGGAAATGAGGAATAGGTGATAGTGTATGGATTAAACAGTGGCAGGGGTAACTTGCGAAGCGAATAGGTCATGTCAAAATCCGTGTAATCTTTAGGATTCATGCTTAAATACACGTATGCTGTTCCATAGGGCTTAATATTTGTTTTTAAGGACAAGTGTACTCTTTGGCGGTCTTTGTAGATAGAGTCCGAAATAATGTTTACCGGGTTAGCTTCAATAGCAAATTTTTCGGTGGGAGAGTAGTCATTAAATTGGACACTGCCATTATTAATGGCAAGGTGATTGATTTTAAAATCGCTGCTGAAAAAATTCTTTGCCAATGCTTGTGCCCAATAAGCTAAAGCAATAAGCAGGTTAAATTTAGTTTGGTCGGAATTTGCGGTTGCCACATTCGCTCCATTCTCACCAAACATTCTCTCTATATTGTCAAGGTAGTCATAGCGTTCATAAAGAAAATATGGATGAGTTGCAATTAATGAATCGAAAAAGTAAATGTGATTTTTTGGATTTAGTTTAATTATTTTGAATGTCATTTTGTCAAATGAGGCATAATCTTCACCTTCAACCTTGCTAATATGAAAATCGTTTATCGTTATAAGCCCATTTCCATTAAGGTCGGAAGCGTCTTTAAAATTTCCTGTCGCATTAACATTGGCATCCATGTTGGCAGTAAATTTTCCATAATTTGCCATGGTGAGCATGTATTGCTCCAATGTCTTTAAATCAAGCCGGTGTATTATTGCATTAAACCGGTAACCCGCAGTAGCAAAATTAAAGGTCCAGCTACCATGCGCCTCTCCAGTGCCGGGGCCTGATTGAAACGAAAACTGGACATTGAGAGTATCTTTGTTCCACCATTTTCCACTCGATTCAAAGTAAGTATTTTTAATAAAGTAATTGGCCCCGACTTCTTTTTCTATATAATGGAATTCGCCATTATTAACCTTTATATTGAGAAGATTAAAATGAGTAGGAGAAGATGAAGGGCCTTTTGATGAGAATTTATCCAGTATATCACTAAAGTTAAATGTACTCTTATTGTTTTGTATAGCCCTTGCCCAGGGTTTATCTAATGTAATAGAAGAAATTTCGTATGTTTTTGATAATAATTTATTTATTGCAAAATCCGCACTTATCCCCTCCGATGAAAAAAATACAGTATCACTTTTGTTTTCATAAATTTTTAAATTACTAAAATAAACATGCCCTGTAAAAAGGTTTATGTATACCCAATCTACGCTTACCCGCCGCCCTGTATATTTTTCACCTAATTTTTCTGTTACATATTTGGCAATGACCGAACTGAACAGAATAACCAGTGCTATTGTTACAATAAGGGTTGTGCATGTAATAACTACTATTCTTTTAAATTTGGTATCAAGTAACATTTACACAATTTACAGGTATCGCCCCGAAAATCCGGTTTTTTTCGATGAATGCAATTTTTTTTAGGTTGGAAAGAATTTATCCGGAGATAACCATTTTAAGAGTTGGGAGTCAATATGCCAAGCTGTTTGCCAGATAAATGATGCAGTCTATACTTTATCAATCATCGGCTGCTGAGCGAATCACTCGTAAAAGAATGGCTATTAGTGCCAATACGAGTAGGATATGAACTATCCATCCAAGATTGAAAGCAAAAAAGCCCAGTAACCAAAGGATTACAAGAATGATGGCTATTAAATAAAGAAAACGTCCCATAACCTATATTCCAGGCCTAAGCCCCTTTTCGATTCATTCAGATTAATTTCGCCATATCCCTTATGAGAGTGCCCTTTTTGCGCGGAGCTCTTTCTTTTGCTTCTTTGCTTTCCGCCATCGTTCGATTTTTTCGATCGGGCTACCGCTTCTTTTCTTTTTTGCGCGTTCATGACTTCTATTTTTAGCTTATTTACAAAATAGCATGTGAGAATTCTTTTTTAAAATTACTCGTTACATGTCTCTTGTCCTGAAAAATTCGATAAAACGGTATTTTGAAAAGCTGAATGGGTCTTTAATCATCTTCGTACTATGAAGATACCAGAAAGAATGGGGGACCTGGTACCATATTACGAAGGTATGGTTGGCTCCAAATAAATCATATCTTGGAGAGGAACTGACAGAACATTTTTAATTGCCAAAACAAAAGTGAGTGAATGTGAACCCTAAAGTGAGGTCCCGGGCGGATTATCTGCGATGTTCCGCCCTTTCTCGAGTTGCAAACAAAAAAAGAGAAACTTTCGTCTCTCTTTTTTATATTTACTCTGAGGTCCCGGGCGGATTTGAACCGCCGTACAAGGTTTTGCAGACCTCTGCCTAGCCGCTCGGCCACAGGACCTTTTTTCAAAAGAGGCGCAAAGTTAGTAAAAAATCAAAATGCCATTAGGTTAGCTCTAACTTGCCTCTTACAATGAAAACGCTCAACACATCTTCGCGCTTAATTTCCATAGGTTCAAACTTTTCATTGGCGCTCTTCAGCAGGTACATGGTTTTGTCTGTCGGGTGGGGGTGGATGTACTTCAGCACCGAATGGTCACCAGCACTATTATATGCGGCTCCCCACTAACTACACAAATGCGCCTTTTGACACAGCGCGACCATGACCTACAGATAGCTATAGCACAGGAAATAGGCCTGGCTGTAATCACCATATACCAGTGGGTAAAATATTATCCCGAAAGGCTGGCAAAAAATCCTGCGGCACTAAAAGTAATCCTGAAATACATAAAAAAGTGCGGCAGGGTTAGTAAATCAAAAATAAAATAATTTATAAAATATACCAATATCATAAAAGCGTTTAAAAAACGAAGGCGATTTTCTCCTAAGCAGGTAAGCCCCACTAAGGTTACAACCAGCGCAGGGTTATACTCCACAACCCGTCCTGCCAGCATGCTTATATCAGAATTGAGCGAATTTATTATAATATTATTATCACTGATAAATTGAATGCTCTCCTCCAGCGTTCCATACACGTTCATGATGAGTGTAAAAATGTTTCGCCATTTGATATGAAGATATTCCGGTCTTATGAGAAGAAAATAAATAGATAGCGATAAACCAATCTCGCAATGAAATGTGCGAACCATGAAAAAGAGTATTTACTGTTACAGTGAAATTTCTATTACAACTCGTACATTTATAAGTCTTATTGTCTCTTAGTTTGTAAATCTTTTTATCAAATCCGCAAAGTGAACAAATTGGTTTTCCTTCCCATCTTAAGTATTCAATAAATTCCCTACACGTCTGTTCTTCATTAAATGTTTTTGTGAAAGAACTAAATCCTTTAAAATTGTAATAATTCTCCATAATAATCTACTATTTCCATACAATAACTTAGGTTCACTTTAAAAATAAGCATTTTTCGCCTATGTTTTACGTAAATCATTAATAATCAGTCAAATTATTTTCAATTTTTCTTTTGTTTTTACTTTATTTTTAGTTATATTACAATCTTGCAATAAGAGTATTGTAATGGCAAATAAAGTTGCGTATAGTGCTTATATTTGCAAAAGAAAACCCGTAGCGGAAACTACGGGTCGTGATTCACATTCACAACTCTTAAATTGGGAAACATGAAAGAACAAGAATATTATATTGCTAAAATAGAAATGTTTGAAAACGCTGTTCAGACTATTTGGGAGAAGTATGTAAGCGAGGAAAAGAGAGGCGTTTGTAATCTTGAGTATCAGAATACCGTTTATGAATTCTAAAAAAAATGGAATTCTGAAGAGAAGCTTCCGCCTCTATTAGAATTTCTTTGACAATGTGTTTTGGTATTAAAGCTATTCTTGTTTCCAATATTATTTTCTTTATCTTCTTTTTCATAAGGGTTTAATTTCATCACATTCTTCGCTAACAATTATATCTATTCCTTTTAAATCTGTATTTGTTAGCTTCTCATTTTCTTCTACTGACATATTGTTTTTAACTGTAACAGGATTTCCGGTTTCTTTTACTTCATTTATGCACTTCCGGTAATCTTCTACTTTTGTGATTGTTTTCATATCCATTTGTATTGGTTTTACTAATTTAAGGCTTTTTCTAATATGATTAACTTAGAATAGAAAATGTTATAGATTGATTTTTAAAAGACCTTATTACCTAAATTGTTTATCTTGCGGACTCGGAGTAGTATCGGTATATGTAGTGAACTTATGGCTGCCTTGCAACGGCTTGGCAGGAGTACTTTTGCGGGCTGCTTTAGGAGTATGTATAGCCTTGCTTTTTTCTGTCCTTGGAGATGCCCATAAATACTGAAGGCCGGGCAGTTCTGTTATCCTATTTATGGATGCCGGAGTTTGTAATCTTCCTGCACCTGCAAAAACATTATTGGTATTCCAACCCGGGTCTGTTCGTTCCCCTGTTTTCATGCTCAGGTGTCCGGGCTGAATGGTGCCGGGCTCGTACTTATGAGTGGTTGAATTTAATAAATCAATAATTCCGTTAGCGGTGTCAACTCCCGTAGCTATGGCTGTATGTGCAAACCGGGCATCGGGATGCGCAGAATCATTTTTGGAAGCCTCGTTTTTCGAAAAGAACAAATAATCACCTGCTCTCACATCTTTCAAATTTGTTATCCATTCCCCATGTGTCATTATATAACTAACCTGGTCGGGAACATAATTGGGATAATCTTTATCTCCCTTGCTGTGTTCTACTTTCTGCATGAAATTTCCGCAGTCAGTTTCAGTAGTATTATAATCGTGTCCGTAGGTGTAAGCACTTTCCCTTTTTGCAATGCTTTTGGCAGTATCAATATGCCACTCCCCGTATGAATCTAAAGGCAGATATGAGGGTGATTTGCCAGGCAAATCTTTTTTCTTTACAAGGGCAGGCAGCGGAATTTGAAATGGGCGCAACATCCGGCTCTGCAAGGCTTGCCCGATGTCTTTTAATTGTTTCGGACTGCGCTTTGTTAAGCGCTTTGTGGGCACTGTTGCCATTTTTAGGTGCCGTATGGTATTGCCCATAAATTAGTAAGAATGTGTATTGGCTTAGAGAACTATCCCGCAAAAATAGAGGAGGAATACATGGCTTTTTAAAAGTCAATAACTCTGCAATATTCCTGTCATTTTTGAAGATGCAGTAGTTAACCTAAAGGGTTTAACCGCCTTATAAAGTTTTTCTTATAAAAAGGACCTATGGGAATAGGGATAGAAGTGTTATTTATAAAAATAGTAGTATTCTCTACTACTTTTATCATATCAATTTGAACAATATAGGAACGGTGTACGCGTACAAATTTGCCGGGAGGTAATTTGTCTTCAAGAGATTTAAACGTGATGGGCAAAATAAAACGTTGGTCTTTTGTGTTTACAATTACGTAATCTCCAAACGCCCCTAACCATAAAATATCATTATGAGGGACTTTAGTAAGAATAGAATTCTTCTTAATAAAAAAATAATCCGGTCCATTACTTAATTGATCAGTTTGTTTTGTGTCGTATGTATAAGTAGTAGGTTCTTTTTCTGAAAGAGCATAGTTTGTTGCGTTTTTCATTTTTGTTTTTTTAAGGTGTGTATGTGAACAAATTTGACGATACAAATATGCCTTCATTAATTTCAGCGAGCGTTACACAACTTTTAAAGAAAGTTACATATATCACACAATATCCTTTTAACTTAAGATACATATCCTGGATGCTTTGCCTGCTGCAAGTCTACCTCGTACCCGCTATTTGCACCCGTCCGAACGGTCCATCCGGGCGGGCATCGTGGGTGACAAAAAAATAAGTTGTACTTATTAAGTAAAGTTTAAAAAGATAATTACCCACTAAAACAAGTTAGCGGGTACGGGACCTTAAGAGGGAGATGAAATTCTTCTCTAGTTGTATTTTATATTTGCAAAAGAACCATTTGTAATGACAGGGCCTTTTACTGATGCAGTATCCAGACTAACAGTTGCAAAACTAAAAGTTCCGGAAATTACCCCATTATTATTTGAGTTTATGGTCAAAGTTCCGATAAAAGGAGCTATGTTTGTGTAGTATGTAGTTAAGGTTCTTGGATTAGGTCCAACTGAGCACTCTGCATATCCCGGTGTTACACCTCTTGATAATGAATATGTACCAATTTCATCACTGTTAATAACAAGTCTTACAACTTGTGTAATTGATGAGGAACTATAAGTAGCTGTAAGGCCATTGATAGATGTAGGAGTAAAAGCTGTACCATTTATGTCACAGGTAAAACTTTGCACCGCTGAAGGTGTTGGACTATCAGATTTTTTACAATCTTGGAATGAAACCAATGTAATTGCTACGGCAATAATTACGCCAAATTTTTTCAGAGGTGTTTTCATGGTGCGTTAATTAAATAGTAAAAGATATAACAAATATACAAAATATTTAATATATCATAGGTACAAGTCTACTCCTCCTTCCCTGCCTTTTTCATTATCTTTGCGGATAAGTGCAAAGAGTTAGACCAATTAACAGGGAAAAATAAGATAATGAAAAAAATCCTTGCGTTTCTGATAGTATTGTTCTTAGTTACCTGCCAATCTAAGAAGGCTGACTTTGCTAGAAATTTAACAAATAACAATGGAAAGTATTGGGATGTTGTAGCTATAATTCGACATAACATTAAGTATAAATCGTCACTATGCTTTTATTTTAATAAATCTGGTCTGTTGATTAAATATTTATATTATTCTCCAACTGAAAAAAGAATAGATGAGGATTCCTTAAAGGATAGTTTGAGTGTAAAGTATGTTATCCAGGAATCTCGCTGGAAGTATATTGATAACGATTCAATAAGTATAATGGGTGCTATTTATGATATAAGGAAATTATCCGATGATAGCTTAATAATTTCTCCAAAAGATACCCTTAATTTTGATTTTTCAATGATTTTTCTTGCTAAAAGTAAATTTCAATCATCAAAGTATGATTCTTCGATGGGTAATATTCCAAATCATTAACTACAGGGGTAGTGTTGGGCGACAAATCACTCCTCCTTCCCATTCACCCAATTAAGGCAATAGCAAAGCTGAATCCATAATTTTTCAATGCGTTCCTGGGACAGCTTGTCAGCATCTACGTGGAAATAATAACGCAGCAGGGCCGCTTTTTTCAGTGTTTCGCTGCCCTCAAAAACCTCGTAATAGCGGTCTAGTTTTTTTAGCAGGTAGCGGGCCACCCGTATAAGCTCGCCGCAATATTGTACGGCTCCCAGGTAATACGTGTCGTTGTCATTATCCTGCATAAAGACCCTCGTGTCCGATTCTTCTTTTATAACCGTTGCATCAAACATGGTAACACTGGCCTTCATCGGGCTTTGAATGGCCAAATCCATGCACTGCATTTTCGTGAAGGTCGTCGCCGCTTTAAAGTAGACAATACAGCATTCCTCGCCCTTTTCACCGGCAAGCACAGCCATATTTACTTTGCATTTATATTTTGCCTCCAGCTCTTTTCTCTTAGCGTTTACGGGCAAAGACACCGAATCACATGCCATACGCACCATTATTGAAGAGAAATTCGATAAGTTGCCACTACCCGATAAACTTATGTACAAGCGCTACATCCAAAAGCATTTTCCCGAAGAGTCCCGGTGCTTTGAAGCGGTAGAGTGAGCGTTCAATACAGCCCCACTGTACGATACCAATAACAATAAAACTTTCGCCAGGAAGAGTGTAACCGGGCTAACAAAGCGGATTTGAAAATCCTTTTTCGGGTAATAATAATGTGCATGTACGCTTCGTTTGTCATTAGTACATCGAGCTTCAAATATTCCATTATCTCTTTTAAAAGAGGCATATCAAAAACATGGTGGTGCAAAGCTCTGTTTTCAAAATTTTTCAACGACCTTGCTTTAAATTGTTCAAAATTACCTGCCTGCAAATCCATCGATAAATCGTGCAGGGAGAGTATTTCGTCTAAATGGGTTAAATCATCTTCCTGTACATCGTTTTTAAAATCTTCCAGCAAATGCGAAAAACGTGTGACAGGGCGCTTACGGTCGAAACAGTAGTCTTTATTAGGCAAAATGAGCAACAGAATGCCGCCGGAATCTACAACCGACAGCCACTCATTTAATGCTTTCAGCGGGTTTGCCACATGCTCAAGGCAGTTGGAAGATAATAAAAACCTGTAATTTTTTTTAGGTATGTCGCTAACCAGGGTAGCTTCGGCAATAAATTGGATGCCCGTTTTGTTTTCGTGGTAGTTGAATGTTTGCCCGCTGTTGATACTGCCTTCCCATATAGTGCTGGCAGAAAAATTACAGTTATCAAGCGACTTGACAATAGTATATAGCGGCAAATAATTATTTTTCTTCCCGAATAATCCACTTGGGCCTCCTATCTCTATACCCGCTTGGCCTTTAAACAATCTTCTTACAAGGGTATAATTTGGAACAACAGGCGTAGTATAGGGTTGCTGTATGAGCACCTTGCGGAGCGCATATTTAATACCCTTCTCTTTTAATACGGCCGGTAGTCTTTTTAAACGGTTCAATCTGTTGTTTTCTAACTTACATCAAAGATAATAAATGAACTTTCTAATCGTTTATTAAATATTGTACATTTGAATAAAGTATATAATATCTATGAAAACCACACTTCTTCTATTTTCTCTTTTTCTATTCAGCTATAGGCAGGCTCCAATAGATAAGCTTGTTGGTAAGTGGCAATTACAAAAAATTGAAATGAAAAGTGGGAAAATTTTACACAGGGATGGTTTTGATTTTGTAAATATTAGTAAGGATGGAATTTCTTTTTATAACGGATGTAATACTTGCGGCACGCGCATTATTTCAATTGACGATACATGCATCATATTGGACGAAGCGAAGGAGGCTTGTACCATGAGATACTGTGTTGGCCCCGATTTAATTACGATAAACTATAGCGGAAAATATGAATTGCATGATTCCTTATTGATAATTACGAATGCCATTGGCAAGGAATATTTGAAGAGGCAAAAATAATTTTTCACACTTTCAACTACCTATAACTATATTCTGCCCATTCACATTAATGGTGAGTGTGCCATTCGTATTCTTAGAAGCAGAAAGGGAAGTAACCGTTTTTCCATCTAGTTTTAGTTGCTGGTTAATGGTATTGCTAAGTTTTTGCCCCGTGCCCGGGGAATTGAGATAATTGGGTGCTGCACATCCTACCAGCGGAAATTCTTTCCACCAGCCCGGGTAACTCATAACGATGCTTTGAACCTCTTGCAAAGTGCTGTCGCCAATGGTAAAATCGCCGGTGGTGATAAGCAAGTCATTACCGGGATCTGTTAAAATGTCAGTCATGTAAAATCAATTATTAATAGATGGTATCCATTATATTATAAAAGGCTTCAAAGCTAAAAGTGTCTGACACCGGTACATTTGCTCCCGACAATGTTTGAGCATTAATATTTGCTGAACGGTCAATAGTTATAATACAAACTGTTCCGCTAGTCTGTTCCCATAAAAGGAAATTACGGGGAATTTTAGGAGCATATCCTGTGGGCAGGGTTGCAATCGTTTGGCTGCTGACGGAGACTCCTGTAGAAAAAATGCCGGATATATAAACATTACCTAAGCCGTCCATTCTGTAAGTAGAGGATGGAACTAAATGATATGACAGGCCACTATACCCATTTGCACCTATATAAGTTAAGGTTGTTACTGTTCCGGTATCAAGTGCAGCCGACCACACCCCGTTAGTTGACAAATCTTTCCAGTTTGCATAAGCGGGAAAGTCACCGGGCCCGGCTTCAACAAATAATATCGTGCGAATAACATGCGCATTTGCCGTTCCGGAAGTGGAGAGTGGCGTAGGGTCGGATGTAGAATAAGTAGTTGCCACATTGCAAAATGGCAATCCGCTTGTATCCTGTGTGGGAACATAATAAATTTCGCCCTGGTAGTAAATCCAGCCCTGTGCATCGAAGCCCGATGTCTGGTTCCAGAGCCAGGTCACTTTTGTATCGTCTGTAATAAGCGATTCGCATATAGCTTGTATGCATTCGTAATACGACTGCTGCAAAAAGTCAATTCCTGCCAGTGCCGGGTCACCGTTGTTATTCATAAAATTTTTGCCCTGTGCATTTGCCAGTAATGCCAGCCAGTTGCTGTTTGTTACAGCCGATGTATCTATATTTTTCATTTTATATTATTTTTACTTTATAACTAATACGTTACTATATTATAACTCATTCCCGCCGCATTAATGGTATTCACAAAGGCGATTACAATCTGTGTCTTTTTTGTTGTATAGCCGGATGCCTCAGTGGTTAAGGAGTTATATACTGCCACGGGAATGTATATGGTAAAATCGGTGGAGGACAGGGCTTGTGCAACCGTAGCCATAAAATAAACTGCCGGAGGCGAAGCAGGTGCCATAAAGCTTTGGGAGTCGGGTGAAGAGGGCCCCATCATAAACTGGGCATCTACATTATCGTTTGTATTGATGTAGATATCGGGTGTACCTGTGGGATTACCTACAGGGTCATTGCCCAGCCCGTTTGGCTGGCGGAAAGTCGTGTTGAACCAGAGGTTCAGCGCATATTCAAAAGCCAGGCAGGTGGAGTTGAAAGCTGCCCGCGAAACAGCACCGATAAAATTATCCTGCACTTTTACCCACGAATATTGCTGCACCCATGCCAGCACAGTGGCCCAATTATAATTGGCTGCGGCTGTTACAATACTTTGGGGCGGAGTATCGGGAACTATGTTTGCAACGCTTGGAGCTGCACTTCCCGTGCTATTATTAATCCATTCATACACGGCATTATCGCCAATATTTCCATGCGTATCGTTGCATACGCCAAAAATGACACGGTCGCCTAAGGAATAGGAACTTGCCCCCGAAAAATAGGGTGTAGTTACCACCGGGCCGGCTCCGTTTGCGTAGCTGCCTAATACAGCATCTGCTTTCCACTGTTTCCCCGACAATAAAGCTATTCCCCATTCAAGCCATGCAGGTGTGCGCCTGTCGGGTGGTACCAGCAATTTCCATACCACATTTTGGTAATCTATGCTGTATATGCCTATGGGTGTAGGGTAGCTCATGGGCTATTACACGGCGATGTAGGTTATGCTGTCGTCCCAGTTATAACCCGACGTTTCTATTTCTGCTACATTTCCGGCGTATGGCTGCCAGTTCCGGTTAATGATGGCATTGCTTTGAACCAGGTACGTTCCATTGCCCCACGAGGGAGGTGGGTGGATTGCATTTTCTGCTGCCGTTTGTATCCACACATTGTTCAGCACCACGTCCTGCACCCCGGCAACGGCTAGCATAGCTGCTTCCATCTGGCTTATTTCAAATGTTCCGTTAAATGGCAGGGTGGCGAAAAAGGCTGTTAAGGTAGCATCCATATTGGTGCCTATCACGGCGGAATAAGCAGCATTGTAGTAAACCTGTGCCTGTATATAAATTAAATCCGGCGAGGATGACTGCAAGGTAAATTGCGTTCCGGGTATCATCCAGGTGTTCATGTCACTCAACAAGGCATCGTATTGTGGCGTAGTTAATGCCCCCGACGATGTAGATGCCTTAATAAGCAGGCTACGGTTGCTTACCGCCACCACAGCAGCATTGGTAATAATTTGAAGTGATGGTATTACGGTGGGATAGCTGATGGTGAAGGGCGGAGCAGTCAGTAATGTCCTTACCTGTATGGGGCTCGATGCATATTGAAATTGCTTAAGCATAGATACTATCCAGGCGGGAGTGTAAACGGTTGCTTCGGCAATATTGTTTTCGATGGTGGCAGTAAATAAATCACACAACTGCTCAAACAGGTTTTGCCCTGCAGCCGTTATCCATAGCCACAAGTTCCATATGCTGACCTGCGAGGCAGAGTTGAGCCCGCTTAAAGCCGGTTGGTTATTTTTTTGCTGGAGAAGCTGGGTGTATATGGTGGGAATGCTACGCAATTTATTATGAGTTATGAATGATAAATAATTAGTAATGAAAAATAATATATAACAAAAATTATTTACAATTTGATTACTAATTGCTAATTATTAATTTCTAATTATCAAAAATAGCCGGAAGGATATGCTCGTTTATTTTAGTCAATGACTACTCACGCTTTCGCTTCGGGCCCGAAATAGGCAAGGGCATCTTCGCCGCTCGTTGTGAAATAATGTTCAAAATACATTTCCGTTTTTTGCAAACGACTCCCTTTTTTTATGTCTACATCAAATATGCAAAGTATAGTATCATCGTCCAAATGCTCGCCTGTTTGGCGATGCGTGGCTTTATCCATGTAGGCGAAAAACTTTTCATACCACGAAGGGATGAGCGAAATAGTGCGCAGCGGAATAAAGTTATCCTGGTGAAATTTGATAGCTGCCTGTATGCAGTCAATCACTTTATTACCTGTGAGTACAATATGTTTTATAAAACGGAGTTTTTCCGTTCCGGGAATTTTTACACCTGATTCACTTTCCATACCTGTTGGCTTTGAATCCAAAAGTATGGAACAGGAAAAATGCTTCTCAAAAAGTCAATGACTTATTTCTCCCCTCAGTGCCTCGTATTAAGATAAAGAAGCAAAACAAACCAGGCTGCCGAGCCATACCCGAAGTATGCCCATATTTTCCTTCTTTTTATTTTCCTTGCTTCATCGCTATATCCGCGCATGTAGTCGTTGTCATGAAACAGGCTCCCGTCCCTGATTCCTAAATTTCGTACAGGGGGGCGTATGGAAGAACAAACAAGTGCTGGCACAACTCCCCCAAAAGGGCTGAATACAAAAGTGGTCAGGCCGGTTACAATGCCCCCGCTGCTTTGTGCCGTATAATATAAATGCGCATCTTTTACCCCGTCCATATAGGTTTTTTGGGGTATTTGAGTATTCAGAATAATAGGGACAGCACCTGTGACAACAACTGTACTATTAAATGCGTCCTTGTTTCCGTTTTGATAACTAATTTTTGCCACCTCCGATTTTCTAATCGTGTACGTAGGGCTGTCGAATCCAAATTTTAAATAACTGATTTCATCCACACCCACTACCGTTATTTTAGCCAGGATTTTCTCCCCTGTCCTAAGCATAATAGTGTCCTGCGCTTTGCCCAATAAGCAAATGGAAATAAATAAGATGGCTAAAATAAATTGTTTCAAGGGAGAGGCTGGTTTTGCAGAACAAAGATATAAAAAGCGGTTTAAAACAATCGGCCTATCTTTGCGTCACAAATAATACTATTCTCTTTTTATGAAATACAAATTATTAGGTAATACAGGGCTTAAAGTATCGGAACTATGCCTCGGTGCCATGACTTTTGGCGGCAAAGGATACTGGACTAATATCGGCACACTCGGGCAACCCGAAGTGGATGGGCTGGTAGGCAAATCGGTAGAAAACGGAATCAACTTTATTGATACAGCCAACGTATATTCCGAAGGAGTGTCGGAAGAAATGACCGGCAAGGCCATCCGCAACCTGGGTTTGAATAGAGATGATTTAGTGATTGCTACCAAAGTGCGTGGCAAAATGAGTGAAGGGACTAACGGAGTAGGGCTTAGCCGTAAGCATATCTTGCACGAAGTGGAAGCCAGCCTGCGCCGCCTCAACATAGATTATATTGACCTTTACCAGATACATGGCTACGATGAAATTACTCCCATCGAAGAAACTATTGATGTACTCGACTCCCTCGTAAAAAGCGGGAAGGTTCGCTATATCGGTTGCAGCAACTTGGCAGCATGGCATATTATGAAAGCCGCAGCCTATTCACATTATAACCGCATTTCTAAATTTATTTCCCTGCAAGCATACTACACTATTGCAGGCAGAGATCTGGAGCGCGAAGTAATCCCCTTATTGAAAGACCAGCAAATGGGCCTGATGGTATGGAGCCCCTTGGCAGGCGGGCTGCTGAGCGGAAAATATAACCGCAGCATGGAGGCCGATGCAGGCTCAAGGCGTATTAATTTCGATTTTCCCCCGGTAAATAAAGAACGGGCATTTGATATTATTGATATGTTGCAACCTATGGCACAGGAAAAGAAGGTGTCGGTGGCACAGCTTTCGCTCGCATGGCTATTGCATCAGCGGGTGGTAACAAGTATCATCATCGGGGCAAAGAGTATTACCCAATTGGAGGATAACCTTCATTCTGTTGAGGTAACATTTACACCCGATGAATTGGATCAACTGGATGAAGTAAGCAAACTCCCCGCCGAGTACCCCGGCTGGATGATCGAACGCCAGGGTGGCGCGGACAGGAGGAAGCAGTCTTAACCGAACCGCTTCTTACTAGAACGAATATCCTATACCTATACTATAGCTCATCAAAGAGATGGGAACCGTGTTTGATATATGCGTATAGCTGGCATTGCCATATTGGTCAGTATATTGCTGGGTAGTATTGGCCATAACACTAGTAGTTACAAAGTCAACACCGGCCATCAGCGTTGTCCTCCAGAACCTGTAACGCAATCCCCCGCCTACATCAAAGGCAAAAGCAGAAGAGTTGCTGTGGTAAGTATCCCATTCAAAGTCGTTGGTAGCCGTCAGCGATGTGGCTTCAGCTCCATAATCCACTTCAGGCAGGGCACATAATGCCACGCCGCCCAGCACCCTGAAATCGAGCGACAGCCTCTTGGCGGGTATGGTTACATATAATCCCCCCATAATCATATTTTCACTATATCCGTCGCGCCTTAAGGGATAATAGCTATTGGTTTGGTCCGATACCTGGATATTATCCACGTAGGTATTAATATCATACGCATTATAGTAATAACTATACATAAAGGCTACCCCAAAATAAGAATGGTCGATAGGGACGCCAAATGAAAGGCTAAAATCATTTCCCGGAAGGGCGTATGTTCCGTAGCTGGTTCCCATTTCATTGGCAAAATGACCCATCGGCTGGGTAAGGCCCACACCTAGTTCAAAATAGCCCGTTGGTGGTGAGTTGAGATCCGATTTATCCTGGGCACCGGCAACATTCATGATGTTTACCAGCAGCCCCGCTAAAAGTACCTTCTTGGTTTTCATAATGTTGAACATTTAAGATTAGTACTCATTAAAAAAGGCTTTTATTCCTTTTCTTTCTGATGTAAACTTACACAGGTTCCCAGCAGGGTTCAGCAACTATTCGACAAAGACTATGTTAGAATGGTTATACCAGCAAATCAGGAAGGTGAAGGGGGGGTAAAATATGGTATATTTGACAGACAAAGCATGAAAGCCTTTTTAATAGTCATATTCCCGGTATTGTTTTTTTCAGTTTGTAAAGCACAATCAGATAGTATTTCATTGGTATCCGACGGAGCACGGCAAGGTTTGATTTGTCGTTTAGTAATAGGAAATTGGAGTAATATAGATGACACTAATTGGTCTATAGAATTTTCAGAAGATTCTATGATAGAAAGAAACTACACTAAGGATGGGAAATACTGTACTATAATGCGATATGCCTATAGTGTTGGATTCGGTGCACCTTCCGGTTCCCTTGCAGGCACACCGGATTTAATAAACTGGAAAGGATTTTACGTCGAAGGATGGGATGATTCAAATCCCCAAAGGGAAGAACTTAGAACATTTGCCATATTCTCCGTAAGTAATAAGTATCTTAGAATTAATCAAAATGGAGAACTTTTATTTAGAAAGAAGCTCTTCAGTTCAGGAAGGTGAAAAGGGGGGGAATGATAGAGGAGTACCGGAATATGGTACAGGTTTTATTGATGACTTCCCAAAGGATATATCTGCAAATAAATGCTGTCACCTGGAGTGGCAAGCATTATATCGAAATTGTTTGGATTATGAAAGGCTTGGTTGATGGAATGACCAGATATTCGAACAGTTTTGCCTAGTAATTTTAATTTGGCTTCAAGTTTTTCAGCATACCTATCGGGCTCAAGTTTATTATCATTAACAGTAAAAATATGTATTATTTTAATATTCATCGATTTAATTTTAGCAACAACAGAATCAATTGGAGGTCTTTGTTCTGTTCCGTTATTTATTGTAACAGGAGCATTTGCTATGCCTTGAAAACCATTATTCGAAGCATTATTTGTAATATTAAACATTGGAGTTTCTCTAGAACAAGTTTTATATACAATACAAAAAATACCTATTAGAATTATGCTTCCAGCAATGGTTGCTCGATATTCCTTTTTAAAAAAATTTATAAGTCCTGCAAAATCCAAAATCAATACTAATAGTATTGCAAATATAAATATTTCGAACATGATATTATGAGTTTTATTATATACTAAAAACTTGGTTTTTAATTTTCAGGCTAAATATGATACACGGTACCAAAGAAAATTGCGGCAGCTAAAAACTACCTCCCTTTCATCTTCACCCCCGTCTGTTCTTCCACAAACTTTTCATCCACTGTAAATCCTGCGCGAGATAGTGTTTCTACCAGGTTGGCAAAATCACTTTTGCGTTTGCTGTCAACTTCGGTAATTTCGTTTAATTCCGAATTGTTGGGGTAGCCATAACGTATATCCTGCGGGATATGAAAACCGAGCTTGCGCAGCTTGGGCAGCACATTGTCGTTTACTGGGCATTTTCTTCCGCATCAGCTTGCACCAGCGGGTCGCCTTTAGTAAGTTGGTTAAGTATCGTAGATTGGATTTGCGGCAGGTAATCGCGGGCTCTTAGGAAAGACATTTTGTTTTTTAATTAGGAATCTCTGCACAAAAGTAGAGCGTCGAAAAATCTGTTCCTCAAAAGTCAATGACTGTGCCGGGCAATGCCGGGCATTAGAACGAAAAATCTTTGTGAGCTTAAAGAATGATTTTCCATTTCCATTTTAATTTATAATTCCATTTTAATTTCCATTTCCCATATGTAGTATCATATGTTGTTGATATGATGTTGTTGATGATACTCCGTTAATTGTGATTATTATGCTTTAAAAACCAGTAGTATATACATTGCTTCTACCCATGTATACACAATCGTATACGCAATATTGTGTATTTCGTACTCTTTTTCTTACTACCTTTGCAAAGTAAATAGTAGAGAATTGGGTTATGTTTTGGGCAACCCCCAATGATAAACGTCATTATTTCTTCATTTTTAGCAGAATAAATTTGTAATCCAAAATAAACAAAATGGGCGCTGTAATAACCTCGAAAAAAACCAGTAAAGGGAATAAGATTAAAAGCTATAAGACAGCTAAATCTACCCGCAGGGGAGTATCATCCCTAAAAAGAGGCTTTGTCATCCTAACTAAAGAGGATGTTGAAAGAGACAGGAGCTCTGCTTATGCGTATGTAGTTACTGCATAAACCCAATGGGTTTAAAAGGGTATACCTACAATTCTGTAGGGGTAGGCAGAAGAAATGACCCTCCTTTAATAAAAGAACTTAAATACAGTTTTAAAAATAAGTATAATCTACAGTATATTGTAAATGTAGAGCAATATGAGTATGATATATTTGTAGTAAAATTTCATTTGGCTGACCATAGTAATTCAAAATGGAGATATTCCCATCTCACAAATCAAAGGGATGCCAGGAGAATAATATACACCTGTGTTGATATTGGTGAAGAAATACACTCTCAATACCCCAACGCATCTTTTGGTTTTATTGGGAATCCCACAAAAAAAGAGATAAAAACAAAGGCATTTAGGAATACAAAAAGATATAGGGTATACCAGAATTTTGCAAAATTCTTTTTTGACCCATCGCTATTTGAACACATCTATAACATAGAAAAAAGCACGTATATTCTCTTAAACAAGAAAAAAATAGCACAAAATAAAAATCTATTGGATTGCGTAATAACAATGTTTGAAACGCATTATGATATTGATAATATCTATTCAGGATTAGTTTATGAGGTAAATAACGAGAAAAAATCAAACTAATCCCAATTACATCCCCCCTCCATTCTGGTTAAACAGTGGAAGCTGGGTGCGCTTCAATATGCGGCAGCATAACAGCGTAACGTCATCGGTATATTGTTTCCGGCCTTTGTAAGACATCAGTGTTTCAGCTATTTTATCATTTACTTGCTGGGCCGTCATTCCCGAATTGGCATAGGCAACAAATAAATCGGCCAGTGTTTCGGTGCCGAATTCTTCATGTTTATCGTTTTCTACTTCCGTAACTCCATCCGTATATGCCAGTATAGATGCAGGAGTGTTAATGGCTATGATACCTTCTTTCAGGTAAGGTATTTGGTGGAGCATACCCAATGCAGGCCCTCCCGATTTTAGCAAAGTTACCATATTTTCCATCAAAAGTATCGGAGGGTAATGCCCCGCATTTACGTAATGCAACGTTTGTGTAAGGCGATTAAATTTTGCTATAAAAAACGTAATGAAGCTTTCTCCTTTTGCTGTTTCCATTACATTTTTGTTCAGTCGGGTAATCAGTTCGGTGAGGGAGCCGGTAAGCTCAATCTGTGCATGGAGGCTTGCCTGGAAATTACTCATCAGCAAAGCCGCTGCCACTCCCTTGCCCGACACATCGGCAATACAAAAAGCAAATTCCGTTTCGTTTAACGGGATAAAGTCATAATAGTCCCCGCTTATTTCATGAAAAGGAAGATAGTAAGCCGCCACATCCAGCTCTTCATTATGCGGCAACACCGAAGGAACCAAAATAGATTGTATTTCCCTGGCAAGGTCCAGCTCATGTTTTAGTAATGCCTGGTGAATATGGTCCTTCGCCAATTTTTTATTTTCAATGGCCACCATCAAAATGTTGGTCATAGTTTGAATGTAGGGCAAGTGTTTCAGCGCCGAAGAACCACCTTTTGGCACTTCTCCCAAATCACCCAAAAACACATGCGCCAGTGGAGTCTGCTTATGGTAAACAGGAATAAGAATATCCATCTCGGCGCCCTGTGGCCAGCCATCTTTGCTCACTTCGGTAATTTCAGCAAGGTGGGAATATCCCTTCGTTCTTTCAAAGGCAAACTCCAGGCTGCCCTGTGCAATTCCATAACTAAGTATGCACTTCCAGTCGCTGTCATAACTCAAGAGCAGCAGCCTGCCCACATTCAGCCGGGTTTCCAGCACATCGCGGTAAATGGCAAGCAGTTCCCCCACATGGGCATTCAGGTTGATGGACTTGGTAAGCTCAAACAACGAGTTCAGTTTCTCTTCCGATATGTCAGTTACTTCTTCCATTAATCAAATTAGCACGAAAAATAACATGCCATCATTAAGTATGAGTTAAATCCTTTACGTATAAGACGATAATTGCCTCCGGTCAGTTGGCAGGGTCAAAAGTACAATTAATCAACTTAACTCCTAATTAAGTGCATCTTGGCAATGTTTCAGTTTGAAATTTACTTAATTTGATGTTCCACATCAATAACGTCAGTAAATGGGTGAGTACCTCTATTACCGGGAATTGTCGGCCGTTGGTCATGCAAATCCGGAATAGTCTGTGTAGTATTATTAAAATCGGATTGAGTTTGCGCCTCTTTTATAAGTTTCTGAATATATATTGAATCTTTATGAGTTAGTATAGTTGGTGTTGTTTTTGCTTCTGTTGCCTTATTACCTGCTTTTGTATTTTGTGCAAATAATCCTACTACACTAAAACAAAGAATATTTGTTGTTAAAATAATTCGTTTCATGGGTAATTTTTTACGAAGTTACTAATTTAACAATATCTTCTATTTCCATACTATCATTCGGTAATGTCTCAGTTTGAAATTTAATTTTCACTTGTAGCCTCAACCCCATATCGTATTGCCGCTTCAAGTACATCAATGTTTATCTCTTTTAGCGTTTTGAACTTAATGCAATACCCGGTCACGCTCGCCTTGCCCAGCTTTTTTCCATACGTTTGGGCTAAGTATGTCTTATCTTTGATACCGAGGATATAGACAGAGATTCCGGTTTTGTTTGCGCTCAAACCAATTTGAAAAAAATCCCTGGTCTTTCCGTCCGCATATTTTATGGTGTAAAATCCATAGCCTATTGTAGGGTTATTAACCGTTTTATTTTCGCTGTTTTTACCGGTGTCGAACCATAATTTACAACCTGGTAAAACTTGAAGTGTGAGTTCGTGCAACGCTTGCATATCACTATGCTTTGGTTCAGGTTGGCCGGCAATATACTCTTTGATTTGTTCTTCTACGTTCATATAAAATATGGGTAGTGTTTCAGTTTGAAATTTTATCCTTTGGTGGGATAAACTTATTAATAGTAGGGTATTTCTCCAAGCATAAATTGCAAACGTAAAAATCAATCGGAGATTCAAATAGTACTACTTTATTGAACTCAGTTTTGTGGAAAAAAAGCTTACACATTAAACATTGCTCTATTACAGCTTCATCAATCATTCTACTGTTATTTCATTTGTTAATTTTACAATATCGGCAATTTTCATAATATCACTCATTAATCCCACTTTCATAGCGTGTACTGAGGCACTATCTCAGGTTCCATGCTTCGGGCTTGTTGCAAAATAATATTTTCGTTTTTGCCCAGGTTTGTTTAAACAGTTCAGAATGGCGGTAGTTTTCCAAATCCTGCTCCGATTTCCAGGTGCTGTAAGTGAAAAAAATATTTTTCGCATCCACAGAATTCAACAACTCTAATCCGGTGCACCCTTCAAAACCGGCAATCTTTTCGCAGGTAGAATGAAACAAGTCAAGGAAAGTTTGCACCTTCTCCGGCTGAAATTCCATCTTTACAATTCTTACTATCATATCAGCGGAGCGTCGGGTTTAATCCCCATCACGCTTTTACCTGCGACCGTATAATATTCAGCGCACCACCGGCTTTAAACCATTCAATCTGGTTTTCGTTGTAGCTATGGTTTAGCTTTATGGTATCGCTGCTGCCATCTGCATGGTTAAGCACCATACTAAGCGGTTTTCCGGGGGCAAAGGTTGTCAGCCCGAGTACGTCAATCGTGTCATCCTCGCGCACTTTATCGTAGTCGTTTTTATCGGCAAAAGTTACTGCCAGCATACCTTGTTTCTTCAAATTCGTTTCGTGGATGCGGGCAAATGATTTCACCAATATCACACGCACACCTAAGAAACGCGGCTCCATAGCGGCATGTTCGCGGGAACTGCCTTCGCCATAGTTTTCATCACCTACCACTACGGTGCCTATATGCCCGGCCTTGTAAGCCCTTTGCACTTTGGGTACTGAATCATACTGACCCGTAAGCTCGTTCTTCACCGAATCCGTTTTCCCGTTGAAGGAATTAACTGCTCCAATCAGCATATTGTTCGAAATATTGTCAAGGTGTCCCCTGTATTTCAGCCAGGGGCCTGCCATGGAGATGTGGTCGGTAGTGCATTTGCCTTTTACTTTTATCAGCAGGCGCAAATTTTTCAGGTCAATGCCCTCCCATGCAGCGAATGGGTCGAGCAATTGCAGGCGCTGCGAATCGGGCGATACCACTACTTGTACTTGACTGCCGTCTTTAGCAGGTTCCTGGTAGCCTCTGTCCTTCACGTCAAACCCCTTTGCAGGAAGCTCAATCCCTTCCGGGTCGGGCAATTTCACCTGCTCACCTTTATTATTGGTGAGGGTATCTTTCAGCGGGTTAAATGTAAGGTCTCCTGCAATAGCCAATGCCGTAACTATTTCCGGAGATGCCACAAACGCGTGTGTATTCGGGTTTCCGTCATTGCGCTTGGCAAAGTTTCGGTTAAAGGATGTAAGAATGGAATTCTTCTTGTCCGGATTAGTGGTGTGCCTTGCCCACTGCCCTATGCAGGGTCCGCAAGCATTAGCCAGTACAATGCCTCCCAGCTTTTCAAACCATTGCAGGTAGCCGTCGCGGTCCACAGTATAGCGCACCTGTTCCGAGCCGGGTGTAACCGTATATTCCGACTTGGCTTTCAATCCGTGTTCTACGGCAAACTTAGCCAGCGATGCAGCCCTGCTAATATCTTCGTATGATGAGTTGGTGCAGGAGCCTATCAGGCCTACTTCCAGTTCCTGTGGCCAGCCGTTGTCTTTTACGGCTTGTGCAAAATCCGATATCTTCCATGCCAAATCGGGTGTGTATGGCCCGTTTACGTGGGGTTCCAGTTCATCCAGGTTTAATTCAATAACCTGGTCAAAATATTTTTCAGGGTTTTCGTATGCTTCATGGTCACCCGTCAAGTGCCCGGCAATGCCGTCAGCAAGCCCGGCAAGGTCAGCACGCCCTGTCGCTTTCAGGTAGTCAGACATCTTTTTATCGTAAGCAAAAATAGAAGTGGTGGCTCCAATTTCCGCACCCATGTTGCATATAGTGCCTTTGCCTGTGCAGGATATGGATTCTGCTCCCGGCCCGAAATATTCCAAAATGCGGTCAGTGCCGCCTTTCACGGTCAGTATGCCCGCTACTTTTAATATTACATCTTTAGGTGAGGTCCATCCGCTCAATTTACCTGTCAGCTTCACGCCAATCAGTTGGGGAAATTTAAGCTCCCAGGGCAGCCCTGCCATCACGTCGCAGGCATCGGCTCCGCCTACGCCTATGGCAATCATGCCCAGCCCCCCGGCATTGGGGGTGTGAGAGTCTGTGCCAATCATCATTCCACCCGGAAAGGCATAATTTTCCAATATCACCTGGTGGATGATTCCCGCTCCCGGCTTCCAAAAACCAATACCATATTTATTCGATACCGAAGCAAGAAATTCATATACTTCTTTGTTCTTAGTTATAGCGGTGTCCAAATCGGCTTTAGCACCTACTTCCGCCTGTATGAGGTGGTCGCAATGCACCGTGCTGGGAACGGCCACTTTGCTGCGCCCGGCCTGCATAAACTGCAACAGGGCCATCTGTGCTGTAGCATCTTGCATGCCTACCCTGTCAGGCTGAAAATCAACATAATCAACTCCGCGCTTGCAGGGGCCGGGAGGTAATTCGAGCAAATGGGAATAGAGTATTTTTTCGGTGAAGGTCATTGGCCTGCCGAGGAGTTTGCGTGCTGCTTCAATGTGCTTGGATAGGTTAGAATAAACCTTTTTAATCATATCAATATCGTAAGCCATAACTAAGATAAATTGGTTGGCACAAAGTTAGTGAAAACGCAGGTATTAATTATAAATTATGAATTATGAATTATGAATGAGGAGGTTATCGTTTTGGGACTTGCAGGACTCTGGCAAAAAGTCATACGTGTCACGCGAGTCCCAAGTTTATTTAAAGATGGTGTTTAAGGCTAAAGCCAATTTTGTGCATTGTTCTCTTTTCCGTCAGCTAAAGCAGACGGCAATTGAAAAGCTCCCAGTGGCACCATGACATAACCCTATGCTCTGAAACTAAGTAACAGTTATATGTTTCAAGGGATATATTTTTGCTTACAAATATTTTAACTATGGTATATCTTATTAATGGTCTTCCCGAAGAAATAAAGGAACAGATAACCGATGCAATGAATCATTCTAAAGATTTGTGTTTTAAAATTTGTCATGATTTCTATAAATCGCTTACCAAGCATAATATGAATGATAAAGAAATTGATTTCTTAAAGGATGCAATAGAACCTCCGAATACAGATACTTTCATATTTTATGTATTAAAACATATCATCGAAGCTTCGCCCTACCCGCGATTTGCACCTTAATTTTTTTCAATTGCCGTCTGCTTTAGCTGACGGATAAAGTAAATACTGCTAATTTTGGGCTTTAGCCCCCCCTACCCGCTAACTTGTTTTAGTGGGCAATTATCCTTATAAGCTTTGCTTAATTTTTTTTGCTTAATTTTTAAACTATATTTGGTTATTTATTAATATTATTTTAATAGGTTTTACTTAGTCTTTAAGTTTCTATTTTGTTATCTTTGTCTAAATTTCAGCGGTATGAAAAAACTACTTATAATTTCGTTTTTCATTTTTAGTTTTCCGTTTTTCACTTTTTCGCAAATCATTTCCGCCTTTGCAGGAATAAATTTATGTCACGCTGTTTTAAACAGCGTGACATAACCTAGTTATAATTTACCCATCCTAACCTGTTATCTCAAAGGCTTCTTATAATCTGTCTGTCTGTAACTTACAGCCGCCTTATTTGCTATGCAATTAGCATACACTTACATCGCAAAAAGATATGTCACGATGTCCCAAAAAATACGTCACGGTAAAAAGATACTATAAGTACTTGGTTTTGTGAGCCTACTATCTTTATGTCACGTTGCCCATTTCGTGAAAAACCGTGACATAACCGTTTTTGAATTTAATAGTATTTTATCGTTTTTTCGGGCTTCTAAAATATCTGCCCAATGCCAAAATAGAACTGGCTGCCTTCGGGGCATAAGCCGAAATCGAAGCGGAGTATAGTATCTTCGTTCCAGGCTATTTGTGCACCCGGCCCTGCCGAAAAACGCAGGTTCTGGAAATTGGCAACCCTGTCAAGTGTATTGCCTATTCCGCCCGCATCAAAAAAGGGAATAATATAAAAACCCAAGTGTTGTTTTAAAAAGTCAGTTTGTGCAAAGCGGTAACGCAGCTCCACATTGGCAAGCGACACTGCCGGACCTGCAAAGCGGCTTTCGTCGTAGCCCCGCAAGGTTTGTGAGCCACCCAATCCTTCCACATCGCCGATAGAGGTCCATTGGTCGAGGTATTCATAAAAGGGTGCATTCAGCGTAGTGTAGCCTACGCCAAAGCGGAAGGCAAAAACCAATTTCTGAAACGTCCCCGGTAAAAGGCGCTGGTAATAATTGTAATGGAAAAAAGTACGGTTGTATGTAAACTGCGAGCCCAGTGCAGGCGAAGAATATTCATTGGTAAGTTCAATATAAGAACCTGCCGAAGGGTCGGCTTCCAAATCGCGGGTATCGTAGATAATTCCCAATTGCAAAAGCCCTGTATGGTTGGTTCCGTAGCCCTTTATAAGTCCCTCTTGAGCCTCTTGGTAAAGAAGGGCATTATTATCGAGCGGGGTACTGGTTTGGTAGCCTGCCAGCTCATATCCTATCAGGGTTCTCACCTTGCCCTCAAACCAGGAATGCTCCAGGGTTACATTGGCCGATGCTTCCTGTTGCTGGTAGGTGTTATAAAATTCGTCTGAATTAGTAAGGTTGCCCAAAGGCTGCAAGGTGTTTTCATTCACCCCGAAAAATAAAAAGTCAGGATTTACTGCATATTCACAACGTCCCCGCAGCCTCCACTTACTGTCGAATATATAGGGCACATCCCACACTAGTTCAAATTCCCTTTCGCTTTTGGTGGTATAAAAAACCGAGAGGTCTATTTCGGCACGATAGGGTGTGTATGCAAAAAAAGGGTCATTGCGTTTTCCATTTATAAAAAATTGTCCTTCCACCCCCGCTCCGAAACCTGTTTGCGGGTCCGAACTTAAATCGGGTTCGGCAGTAATATATATTCCTTCTTTTTTGTCTTTCAGGTCGTCATCCGACAGGCGTTTTTCCCGGGATATGGCAAAGGGCAGCTTACCTGTATCCGCCCTGTTAGCCGAATCCTTCTTGGGTGAATCATCTGCATCCTTTGTTTGTGCAATAGAAAGCAGGCATGAAAATAGAAAATAAAACAGGGCTGCAATCTTCAGTTTCTGCTGCATCTCGGGGTGTTTTCTTTTAGGGGCGGCAAATATATAAATAGCATGTTACTTGCAAATTAATCGCTATGTATATTTTGTCAGAGGCAGCAATTTAAAGCGTATACTATAATAATATATTTGTCGTTATAAAGAGATAATAGTTTTAATAATTTTCCATTTAGTTTGAAATCATACAACATAAAAAGAGGCTGGTATTATATCATACTGCTTTTTCTGTTAGGCTGTCATCAAAGCAGCAAAGTGGTTTCTACTTTTGGCAAAAGGAAATATACCGGGGGATATTATTTCCTTCCCCCTAAATCATTGCCTGCGTCGGCAACTGTCATCAGCAAGGCACCGCCCCAAAATGTCATTAAACCCCTTCCCGGAAACAGTTCAACACTCCAAGATATATCCCTCCCCGCTATAAGCCGGCATTTGCTGCCTGTTTTGAAGACACTGCCTCAAACAGTGACAAGCAAGACAATAGATATACCCGGCAATACCGTAACAACAAAAAGTGTTAATGAGGATGGTGTCCCTGACCACAATCTCAGTCAAAATACCAGGAACCATTCCCATTATGGGGAGGTTGGATTTACCATGATAATCTTGCAAATAGTGCTAATCCTTTTAGGTGGAATTATCCCCGGATTGCTTTCTGCTACGGGTGGACTTATTTTACTTCTTCTTGTAGGGTCATCAATTTTATGTATAGCCGGCCTGGCGGTAAAAACAGAAAAATACCGGGGCTATGCCATTGCCGGCCTGGTGATTGACATTTTAGAAATAATAGGATTTATTTTAGTCATTGCATTGCTTGTTTCATCGTGCGTGTAAATAATAATCACCATCGGAGGCAGCAACTTTTAGTATACACTATAATGATATATTTGTCGTTATAAAAATTAATAGTTTTAATAAATTTCCATTTAGTTTGAAATCATACAACATAAAAAGAGGTTGGTATCTTCTTATAGTGCTGTCTCTGTTGGGATGCCATCAAAGCAGCAAGGTGGTCTCCAGTTTTGGCAAGCGAAAATATACCAAGGGTCATTTCTTCGTGCATCCCAAATCAGTTCCTGAATCTCCTGTTATTGTTAGCAAAACTCCGAGAAAAGATATACTGAAAAATACCCCTGTTCCCGACAATACTATTATCCCTCTTTCATACAGGATTTCTCTTCCTGCTTTAAAGAACTTGCCCGGTAACGCAGTAGCAGTAACTGAAACCACTGCCGACCCGGCTCCTATTGCCCCGGTAGAAAAACAGTTTACAAAGGAGGATGGAATACCTGACCATAATCAGACTCAAGGTAACACAAATACAACTAGTTTTGGACTTATAGGATTTATATTAGCAATCGCCGTACCGGCCTTATTGCTTCTATCTGGCGTAGCCGCTCCTTTATCATCTGTTGCGGGACTTTGTTACCTGGCATCGCTTGGCTTTTGCATAGTAGGGTTATGTGTAAAGACAGAACCATCCAGGGGATTTGCCCTCGCAGGCCTCATTATTGATATAGTCGATATACTAGTAGCTCTTTTATTTATTTTGTTGCTAGTTGCACTGCTTGGAGCATAATTGAGTTCACCGCCCTGCGAGATTACGGATATCTCTTACCAGCTATAATAAATGCTAATGTTTCCATATATACAAGGGTACACTCCCTTTAGCACTTGTGTATAATAGCTTTGCGTGAACGACATGCTGAAATGCCGGTATGCTAAAACAGGCCCGTAGGCTATATACCCGACAAAATTTTCGATAGCCTGCTTGGGTTTTTCAAAATAAATCTGGTCCCTCATATTGTCAACAGTAATAAACGTACTGACTGTAGGGGACGCACTGAATAACCCTCCCTGTAGCATAGCATTATACAGCACATACTGTATTGCCGGCCTGATGATAAGATAAAGCTGCACGTAGTTCCAGCCTTTTTCTGAATAGGAAGTATAAAAATGGTTCATGTAGCCCTGAAAATAAGGTTGCATTTTTCCAATGCGTATCGTTGGCCCTATTTCGGCTTCATCCAGCATGGTTCCGGCACAAAGCCCTGCATCTCCTATAATTTCTATGGATTTATTATTAGAAAACAATAGCTTTTCAGCCGAAAAATTTATATTAAATAAAACATCATCCAGGTATTGGTTGGCCCACCCGTTGGGCATGCCCGTATCGCGTATGGCATTGTGCAGCCAGCGCTGTGCCTGCTTTCCAAGTGCGGCAGGGCCCATTATTCCCGCCACTACCTCCGTTTGAAAGTCGTACTTCTTTTGGGCATTAAAAGAATAGAGGGAATACTTAGCTATATTTGCTGTTGCATACGTGTAGTCATTCGGAATGTAATAGGCTGCACTCAAATCGTTGGGTGTATACAGGATTTGCATTAAGCCTATTCCGTACGTATTTACGCTGCTGTCGCCCGCTTTGGGCAGCAAATGGTCCACAAAAAAACGGGAGGGATGGCTTTTGGCATAAAGCAAGTTGACTTGCAACCCGCTGGTATAAGCATGGTCAGTGCCTCTTCCCAGGTCGTTCAAAAAGCCATCGTTCTCGTAAGCGTGAAATATATCCGATGGAGCAGCCGTTTGCCCAAACAGCTTTACCGCTTGAAACAATACCAGTAATAAAATAAATCCGGCGCGGGAAAATCTTGTCATATAAGTATAACGCAAGTTTACGAAAAACTGGTATTTTGCCGACAGAAATGTAGCTTTGCACTATGACAGAATCTATTGCCGAACGGGATAAAAAAGTAACCTGGCATCCCTTTACACACCAAAAGGATGCTGCCTATCCCTTGCATATTGTAAGAGGGGAGGGGGCTTACCTTATAGATGATGCAGGCAAAAAATATATAGATGCTTTTTCGTCGTGGTGGGTAAACCTGCACGGGCATGCTAATCCCTACATTGCCGAAAAGATATTTGAACAGGCTAAAACCCTTGAACAGGTTGCCTTTTCAGACTTTACCCATTTGCAGGCAGTCACACTTGCCGAGCGGCTGCTGGAGCATTTGCCGCCAAACCAGCGTAAAATATTTTATTCCGATAATGGCTCTACAGCTATAGAGGTAGCCCTGAAAATGGCCATACAGTACCACTATAATAAAAGGGCTCCCAAACGGAAAATTATTGCCTTTGAAAATGGCTACCATGGCGATACCTTCGGCTCCATGTCAGTAGCCGAGCGGAATGTATTCAATACCCCGTTTTCATCTTTTCTTTTTGACCCGATTTTTATACCCATCCCGGTAAAAGGAAAAGAATATAGTAGTTTTGAAAAGCTGGAAGCAGCATTGAAGGATAAGGATGTTTGTGCCTTTATCTTTGAGCCATTGGTGCAGGGCGCCGGGGGCATGGTGATGTATGAGGCAGAGCAGTTGGAGAAAATATTGAAACTATGCAAAGGCTATTCCTGCATTACCATTGCCGACGAAGTAATGACAGGCTTCGGGCGCACAGGTAAATTCCTGGCAACAGATTATATAAGTGAAAAGCCCGATATAATATGCCTCTCCAAGGGAATTACGGGAGGGTTTATGCCCCTGGGCGTAACCTCGTGTGCCGGGTTTATTTACGAGGCATTTGTGTCGCAAGATAAAACCAAAACGTTTTACCACGGGCATTCCTATACTGCCAATCCCATTGCCTGTGCGGCTGCCAATGCCAGCCTCGACCTGCTGGAAAAAGCAGCTACACGAAAACAAATTGAAATAATTTCCTCTTTTTTTACGCAATTGCAACACAAGTATGCAAATCACCCTGCCATTTCCAATAGCAGAAAACTGGGAACTATTTTAGCCCTCGAACTGAAATCTCCCGAAGGCACTTTTTATCTGAATGAGATGGGCAAAAAAGTAGGCACATTCTTTTTGCAAAGAGGAATCATAGTGCGCCCGCTGGGAAACATATTGTACTTTATTCCTCCCTATTGCATCAGCAAGGCACAGCTTGAGAAGTTGGAAAAATGTACCGATGAGCTGCTATCAGTAATAGATAATTTGTAACGCAAATGGGAAGCAAAGTCTGGAAAGTAAATACCCTCGATGAGCTCCGCGAAGAAGCCAAAGCAGTTATTAATGACAAGGCATTATTTACGGATGGGACGGCTGTAATTCATATACAGGTATTGGAAACCCCGCTTGGGAAGATGCTTGCCTGTGCCACCGGTGAAGGGGTTTGCCTGCTCGAATTTATTGACAGGCGTGCATTTGTAACCGAACTCAACGACCTGAAACGCCTTCTGCGTGCCACTCTTGAACCCGGCACCAATACGCATTTGCAGGCATTGGAAAAGCAGTTGGATGAATACTTTAAACATGAGCGGAAAAAGTTTGATTTGCCTTTGGTTACGCCCGGAACTGAGTTTCAAAACACCGTTTGGAAAAAGCTGTTGGATATACCCTATGGAGAAACCCGCTCCTACAAGCAGCAATCTATTGCTGTGGGCAACCTGGGTGCTATACGTGCCGTGGGCACTGCCAACGGGGCTAACCGCATTTCCATTGTAATACCCTGCCACCGCGTAATTGGCGAAGATGGCAGCCTTACAGGCTATGGTGGGGGCTTAAAGCGCAAAAGGTGGCTGCTCGACTTTGAAAGCGGGGCACTGTCGTTGTTTGATGAATGAGTTAATAATGTAAATTTGACGAATAAATAAATCCAAATGGCTGAAGATATCCACGATTATCCCCGTTGGGATACACACGAAGAATGGAAAACGAATTACGCTCCTTATGTAAGGTGGGGAATGTTTTATTGTAATAAAAATGATAAGAGACTGTGGGTTCCTAAATATAAATCGATACGGGGAAAAACAATGAATATGTCACATCCTTATGCCCCATTAGTTTGTATAGCAGCAGTGTTATTTCTCGCTGCTATTTGCACTATTCCCTTTTATATTCATTAAGGATTTTTCAAACTGACTCAAACCAAGTACTTATTATTTCCCTGATAAGGCATTATTTCGTATCTTTGAAAAAAGTAAATAATGAGTGCTATTCTAATAAAATCAGTGGATAAGAACCAAGAGGATTTTATATTGAAACTTGCAAAAATCCTTCATGCTCCTGTAAAATTGTTGAATGAGGACGAGGAATTGGATGCCCTATTGATTGAATCTATTGAAACGGGCATGAAATCAGGCAAAGCGTCAAAAAAAGACCTGCAAAATTTTTTTGGCAAGCATGGAGTGCGAATTCACTAATCAATTTCTAAAAGATTCCAGGCGTTTTCAAAAGGACAGTAAACTTGTTCACCTTCTTGGTGCAAAAATCAATGAAACAATAAAGGCAAAATCTGTTAAGTCTATAGGTGGGCTTCAGCTCATAAGGGGTACAAAAGTTCATTACCGCTTTAAAATTAAAACTGACAAGCATGTATACCGCGTTGGGATTAAACGGTTGAGCCTGTGTTGATAATGATAAAAAGCGGTTTTATAAACGGTTTCCATAAATAATTGTCCCTGCAATTTTGAGACGCTAAGCAAGTTCAGACAGTAGCTTAGTTTGAAATTTTCTATTTTTTATTTTAGATTTGTCCCCTAATTTAATATAAAAACTATGTCATCTTCTGCTGATATTCTAAAACAACTGAAAGGCTTGGGCCAGGAATCCATAAAAAAAGTATTGCTGAAACATGGTATTAAAGAACCTTTATATGGGGTTAAGGTGGAGGAATTAAAGAAAATTCAGAAAAAAGCAAAATTCAACTATCCTCTTTCTCTTGAATTATATTCTTCAGGAATATATGATGCCATGTATTTAGCAGGATTGATGGCAGAGCCTGAAAAAATGTCTGCAACTGATTTGCAAAAATGGGCAGAACTGGCAAATGCCCCCACACTGCATGAGTATACGGTTGCATGGGTGGCTTCGGAAAGCAATTTTGGCAAGGAAATGGCATTGAAATGGATTGAATCTCCTGATGAAGGCATAGCAAGCTCCGGGTGGGCAACCCTGTCCAGCCTGGCTGCTATTAAAGAGGATTCAGAATTAGATATTCCGCTATTGAAGCAATTGCTGGGTAGGGCGAAGAAATCAATTCATGGTAGCCAAAACCGTGTAAAACTAACCATGAACAGTTTTGTAATTGCGGTAGGTACTCATGTTAAAGAATTGAATGAATTGGCTAAACAAACAGCAAAAGATATTGGTAAAGTAACTGCTGATAAGGGCGATACTGCCTGCAAAGTGGCTTCTGCATTAGAATATATTCAGAAAGCAGAAAGCAAAAACGCTATCGGGAAAAAGAGAAAGTCTGCCCGTTGCTAATATTCAGTACCGGTCAGTTTGAAGTAGTAGCGTAATTTTTATTTGCTCTTTTCTTTTTCCGTATCAAGTACCTCAAAAAAGTACAAGACAATGCAACTACTAAACCAATTAAAATGCTTTGAGGAAGCTCGGTAATATCTTTAAAGTGAAAGAATAAGGATTTAGTTTGTGCTCCGAGTGTACAAAAAAACCACAAAGGGATAAAGTCCCATAGTATATCAGATTTTGTTCCTTGATAGGACATGATTCTGTTTTTGATTTGCTTTTGAATAGCAAATTTAAAGTATTTATATTATCAGCTTTACAATGTTAAATTTTGTAGGGTGGCAGATTTTTAATTCCTGTTCTGCCATAATTTGTATTGCAAATCTTTTGGCAAGGTTTTTGAAGGTATATTTGCGGGCCGATTTGAGTTATGAATTATTAATTATGAATGTTATTTGTTGTTTATCAATAGATTATATAATATAGTATGAGCAAAAAAGAAACTGAAAAACCTGAAAGCCAAGAAAACGATAGCGAACAAAGCAGTAACCCGGCTGAAGCTACTGAAGCTGTTAACCCTGCCGAAGTGGTTGCCAAATTTGAAACACTGGTTAAAGAACTTAATGAAAAGTATTTGCGCTTGTATGCCGAATTTGACAACTTCCGCCGGAGGACGCAGAAAGAAAAAGCCGACCTGATAAAATACGGAGGCGAAGAAATCATTTTAAGTATCCTGCCTGTGGTAGATGATATGGAAAGGGCCCTGGCGCATCATAAAGATACGGATGACCATAAGCCCCTGCAGGAAGGACTGGACCTTATTTGCCAAAAATTGAAAACCATACTCACTTCTAAAGGAGTGCAAGCTATGGAACCTAATGGCGAAACATTTGACCCCGAATTGCATGATGCCATAACCAATATTCCTGCTGCTTCGCCCGATATGAAAGGCAAAGTAGCCGAGGTGGTTGAAAAGGGCTATTCACTGAACGGCAAGGTAATCCGTCATGCGAAAGTAATTGTAGCGAACTAACAAGTAAGTGTTAAATTTCAATAATGGCTAAAAGAGATTTTTATGAAGTGCTGGGTGTGGATAAGAGCGCATCGGCTGACGAGATAAAAAAGGCATACCGTCAAAAAGCATTGCAGCATCACCCTGACCGCAACCCTGGCAACAAGGAATCAGAAGAACATTTTAAAGAAGCTGCTGAAGCCTACGAGGTACTTAGCGACCCTGATAAAAAAGCCCGTTACGACCGCTATGGACATGCCGGAATAGGCAGCAGTGCCGCATCTGACGGGGGCATGGGCGGTTTTGGCAATATGGAAGACATTTTTAGCCGTTTTGGAGATGTATTCAGCGAATTTGGATTTGGCGGAGGAGGTTTTCAACAGGGAGGAAGGAGTGTTAACAGGGGTTCTAATCTTCGCGTAAAATTAAAACTCACCTTGTCGGAAATAGCCCATGGAGTAGAGAAAAAAATAAGGGTAAATAAGCAGGTATCCTGTGCAGAGTGCCAGGGCACGGGAGCTGAAAAAGGCTCGAGCTATAATACCTGCACCACCTGCCATGGCTCGGGATATGTAAACAGGGTTCAACGTACTTTTATAGGGCAAATTCAAACTACAACTCCTTGCCCCACTTGCAACGGCGAGGGAAAAATAATTACTAAAAAATGCAAGGCTTGCCATGGGCATGGCATAACGGAAGGTGAAGAAGTAGTGAGTATCAAGATACCTGCCGGGGTGGAAAACAATATGCAGTTGTCTGTCTCGGGGCAGGGCAATGCGGCAGCACGGGGAGGCATTCCCGGCGACCTGATTGTGTTAATTGAAGAGATGGAGCACGAATTGCTGAAGCGCAATGGCTCCAATCTCTATTACGACCATTATATCAATATTGCTGATGCGGCTATGGGCATAACTATTGAAGTGCCTACCATTGACGGCAAAGCCAGTGTAAAGGTAGATGCGGGTACGCAAAGCGGAAATATTTTACGTCTTAAAGGGAAAGGGCTGCCCAGGCTGAACCAGTATGGCAAGGGCGATATCCTGGTTAATATATCTGTATGGACCCCGCAAAATCTTACCAGTGAAGAAAAGAAGGCATTAGAGTCGCTTCGCAAATCTCCTAATTTTAATCCAGACCCGGGGAAAAAGAACAAAAGTTTCTTCCAGCGGATTCATGAGATGTTCGACTAATATTTCGTACTGCGTTCCATTTATTTGTTATTTTCGTGCCGGAATTAGAAGAGCACGATGGGGAATATTATTTCAGCAAAAAATATTGTTAAGCGTTACTCCAAGCACGTAGCTTTAAATGATGTAAGCTTTAATGTTCCAGAGGGGGTAATCTACGGATTACTGGGCCCTAATGGGGCAGGCAAAACTTCCATGATTCGTATTATCAATCAAATTACGGCTCCCGATGGGGGAGAAGTGCTGTTTAATGATGAGAAACTGGTGCCAAACCATACCAAGTTTATCGGCTACCTGCCCGAAGAAAGGGGACTCTACAAAAAAATGAAAGTAGGCGAGCAGGCACTCTACCTTGCCCGCTTAAAAGGGATGGAAAAGAATGAAGCTATTGCAAGACTGAAAGAATGGTTTATCAAATTTGATATAATAGCATGGTGGGATAAAAAAGTGGAAGACCTTTCGAAAGGGATGCAGCAGAAGGTGCAGTTTATTGTAACCGTTTTACATGAACCTAAGCTGCTGATACTCGATGAACCTTTCAGTGGCTTCGATCCCATCAATGTGGAATTGATAAAAAGTGAGTTGTTGCGCCTGCGGAAACAGGGTGCTACTATTATCCTGTCTACCCACAACATGGCTTCGGTGGAAGAGCTTTGCAATAACATAACCCTCATTAACCAATCGAAAGCCGTATTGGAAGGAAATGTGAATGAATTGAGGCATAATTTCAAGCAACATGCCTGGGAAGTGAAATTTGAGGGAGAAAAGGAAGCTGTAAAAAATGCATTAAGCGGCAAATTTGAACTTTTGGATATTGCACCTGAAATTAATTTCATGGTTGCAAGAATTAAAATTCCCCAGGGGCTTCCTTCCAATGACCTGATAAAAACACTGCTCCCCGTGTGCACGGTTATTGGTGTTTCTGAAATACTTCCCTCTATGAATGAAATATTTATTTCTGCCGTAAAGGGTACCTCACCAAAACAACAAGCATGAGCAAAATATCACTTATCATACAGAGGGAATATACGACAAGGGTGAGGAAAAGAGCTTTCCTTGTTATTTCTATTTTGGGGCCATTGCTGTTTGCCGGAATTATGTTTGCCCCTATGTTGATTGCTAATAGCAAAAATGAAAACCAGCGGGTGGTGGTAGTGGATGAAACCAAGACTTTATGTAACGTTTTGCAAAGCAACTCTACCGTCCATTTCGATTATAATTATTGTAGTATCGACATCACCGCTGTAAAAAAAATATTTGCTGATTCGGGGCATGTATCGGTGCTTTATATTCCGCGTGTGGAACAAATAATCCAGGTAGAGCTTTATTCGAAAAACGATCCGGGCGATGATGTGGTTTCAGCTATAGAGTACCAATTGAACAATGTGCTTGAACGGGCTAAAATGCAGGCTGAAAACCTTGACCAGTCTACCATTGACAAGGTTAAATCGAACGTCAGGGTGAACGATATTGTAGGCAATAAATTGTCGAATTCAAGCTATAATGCTGTGCTTGGCTATGCCTGCTCTTTTCTCATTTATATTTTTATTCTCCTCTATTCCGTGCAGGTGATGCGTGGTGTGATGGAGGAAAAAACCAGCCGCATTGTGGAAATAATTATATCCTCGGTGCGCCCCTTTCAGCTTATGATGGGTAAGGTGATTGGTGTAGGGCTTGTAGGTTTGACGCAGTTTTTGATATGGGTCATTTTGTGCTTTGGGGCTTTCCAGGTGGGCTCGGCTTATTTTCAAAGCCAGCAAATAAACCCTAAAAATGCAGCCATAGAACAAACTATTAAATCAGGAATGCCGGTACAAAGCAATAATACTGTAACTGCAAAAACTGAACATGCGAGCGCAACTACTGTCGGTGCATTAGATAATATGGATAATATGCTAAGGGCAACTAACTGGATACTTGTTATCGGCGGCTTTTTATTCTATTTTCTCTGCGGGTATATTTTGTATAGTGCATTGTTTGCGGCGGTGGGCTCTGCCGTCGACCAGGACACGGAAACGCAGCAGTTCATGCTCCCCGTAACCGCTCCGCTGATACTTTCTATTATCATTATGCAGAGCATTATCACCAATCCGCATAGTAGTGTGGCTGTGTGGTTTTCTATCATTCCTTTCACCTCGCCCATTGCCATGATGGCGCGTATCCCTTTTGGAGTGCCTGCCTGGCAATTGGGCTTATCAATGGCGGTGCTGGTGGCATCTATTTTTGGCACGGTTTGGCTGGCCGGAAGAATTTACCGCGTAGGGCTGCTTATGTATGGTAAAAAAGTTACCTACAGGGAGCTCGGCAAATGGCTATTCTATAAATAATATAGGTTTTGCGGATATTCGTTTCACCTTTGGACTGGGGCTTAGGCCATGCTGCAAGGTGCATTCCGCTTATCCGGTATTTACTCGAAAAAAAAGCAGAAATTGTCATAGGCGCGGAGGGTGCACATCTCACTTTTTTGAAGGAGTACTTTCCCCATCTTGAATATATTGAGTTTCCGGGGTACCGTATTTCCTACTCTTCTCTTTTTTCTGCCGGAATTAAGGTATTGTCGCAAGTGCCACAACTTGTTTCCGCTATCAAAAATGAGCATGTGTTAGTAGCCCAAATTATTAAAGAGAAAAAAATTGATGCAGTAATTTCAGATAATCGTTATGGCTTGTGGAATAGAAATGTTCCCTGTGTGATAATTACCCACCAATTAAATATACAGGCAGCAGCGGGTAGCAGCTTCCTCAGCTGGATAATCTATAGCTATATTAAGCATTTCCGGGAATGCTGGATTCCGGATTATGAAGGCGAAGAAAATTTATCGGGAGTGCTTTCTCATCCTGTTCCTAAAGGGATAAATGGAAAATATATAGGCCCCCTTTCAAGGTTCGGTTCCCCTAAGGACTACTACAAGAAAGACAAGTACGATTTATTGGTAATTCTTTCGGGCCCTGAACCGCAACGAACCAAACTGGAACAATTAGTTCTAAGCCAATTAAAGGATTTACCACATATTAAAACAGTAATCCTGCAAGGCTTGCTGGGGGCTAAACGCAAAGATACAGGCTTGCCCCATGTGGAGATGATTCCACATGTAAGCGATGAAGAATTCCATGAAAAGGTAATGGGCAGCAATATAGTACTAAGCCGCCCCGGCTACTCTACCCTTATGGATTTGAGCGCCATAGGCTGGAAGAAATCAATTTTAATTCCTACTCCGGGACAAACAGAACAGGAATATTTAGGGAAACTGGTGCAAGAGAAAGGCATAGGTATAAGCTATCCTCAGAAAAATTTTATATTAAATAAAGCAATTCAGCAGGCGGGAAAATTAAAACCTATTCAGGCAATACACGGAAATAGCAATTATAAAAAAGTAGTGGATGATTGGTTAAGCCAAAGCCATTGACTTCTCATTGACCTTTTAAAAGGGCGCTTTACACGAAATTATTTTTGCGGCGGAAGGATAGGGGATAAATTCTCCCTTACAAAAACGTATGCCTACTGCTTCATTTTTCAACGCCATAAAAACACAACTGCAGGTTATTGATGAAACCAATAACACTCCATCGTTTGTGCAGCTATGGAACAACCAATTGGCAAGCCTTAAAGCGGTTGATACGGAAGCAAATATCCTATACTCTTTTTCGCTGCCGGCATTTTTTATAGAATTTCTGAACCTGGAAACCGAGCAACTCGGCAACGGTAACCAGGTATATCCCAATTTAATAGTGCGCATACATATTCTCCACCGCCTGGAGGATGCGGGGAATGGCACTATGGAGCAGGACCTTGCTGTGCTTGAACTTCGCGATGCGGTGCAAACGGCCTTGCAGAATTTCAGGCCTGCAGGTGCTTCCGAATTTACCAGGCAAAAGCAGCAAATGGATTATAGCCATAATAACATTTATCACTATATTATAGAATACGGCTGTGCCTACATTGACACCCTTACTGCCCAGCCTGTAAATGGCATTATTGCTAATCCACCGTTCAACCTGGTGCTCGATAAGAGTTATAATCCTCCTCCCTACATGAAACCGCCTGCCGATTTCAATTCTGAGGATTTTGATGACAACGACTTTTACACAAATTAAAATATATTGAACTAATATAATGAAAATAAATTTTGTAACTTTACTCTTGGCTCTTAGTTCTTCACTCTTCACTCTATGTCACGCCCAAAGCCTTCCCCGTGCAGGATGCGATACCTTAATTGATAACCAGTTGCCGAGCAATACACAATTAAAGATGTCGCAGCTCCGGCATGTTTTACATATACTGGACAGCTCCTACGCAAACAATACTACCGACACCAATAAATTTATAGCGACCCGCCATTATGTGTTGGCAAACAAAGGTGTTGATTCATCTATACTTGTCAATACTCCACTTATTGCCATACGGAGCACTAATAAGGTCAATTTGCAGATGATTCAAAAATATGCGGATTCACTTTGGTGTAATGGTGGCAACACAATTACAACCAATGCAGTTTTTGGAACGCTCAACGATTCTGCCCTGCGCTTTATAACTGACAATACTCCCAGCGGAGTTATAGACCCCAATAATAACAATATCGTTCTGGGCTTTAGCAGTGGAACCCTGGGCGTGCAAAATACCGGTGTCGGGAATTATGTTCTCCGCTTCAACACCGGTTCGCAATGTACAGCCGAGGGATACCTTACATTAAGTGGAAACCAAACTAGTGCATGTTGTGCGTTTGGATTTGAAACCTGTGAGGCCAACACAAATGGGGCTGTTTCTACTGCCTTTGGAACACAGGCATTGCGCTTAAATACTACCGGAAACAGTAATACTGCTATGGGATATAATGCAATGTATAATAATTTGTTTATTATTAGAATTGTTCGATTTTTTGAGTATTTGATATCAATAATCATTATGGGTTATTTAATGTGGTACTTCCAAAGAATAAGAAACTGGCTCAAGGGGCAAAAAGAAAAGAATCGCATTGACTTATTCACAACATTAGGAATAGTCTCATTTATCATAATCGTTGGATTTCTTATTACCCTATCATTAATTGCTCCATTACAAATATCTGATTTTGGTCCCTCTTGGATGCCTAAAATATCTTTTGTTATGAAAACAAGATATTTTTTGATACTAATATTTTTTATTCAAATATTTTTCTTTTTAATAATTGATGATATTTTACGCGGAGCGATAAATAGAAAGTTTGTACTTTATTTCTCAGGGTTACTTTTTGGAACAGCAATTCTTTTTAATATGATTCATTGGTCATATACAAATTATCAGTACTACTCTGGTGATGGAGCAAATTCCTTCTGGCATACAGGCAAATGCCAATTGACTATGCACAGCATTATTGATTCCGATGCAAAAAATAATCTTGGAGAAAATATAGTTCTAACCGCATTTAATTGGAATCTTATAAAGGGGCCACCTTTCTTTTCATGGTCGACTAATTGGACAACAGAATTTGACTCTGTAATCACGACTGGATTACCACATACAAAACCTGTAATAATTTATACTTTTATGCCAGATAACCCTGGGGAAAAAGAAATAAACTTTATTTCAAAATACAATCCAAAAAAGGTTTTGGAATGTAAAGAAGGTGTTTTATATAGAATACACCTACAGTAAAATATCCTCCCCCTGTTCTGCATATTTTCCTTACTTTTGTGTGTAAGTAAAATGCTGAAAACAATTACATTGGTAGGAATTGGCGGTGCTATAGGCAGTATGTTGCGCTATTGGATTTCTACGGGGATACAAGGTAAGTTTTTATCTGCTTTTCCTTTTGGCACTTTATGTGTAAACATTAGCGGTTGTTTTCTAATTGGAGTTATCTATGCTCTTGCTATCCGGAACAACATCAGTCCCGAATGGAGGTTCTTTCTTGCTACTGGAATATGCGGAGGCTATACTACCTTTTCTGCTTTTTCATACGAAAGCCTTGCCCTGCTGAGGGGCGGGGAGTTGTTTTATGCCGCTGCTTATATAGGGGGCAGTGTAGTATTGGGGCTGCTTGCTACTTTTATACCCGTTATAGCCATCGAAAAACTTTAATACCTATGGAAACTATTCAAAATGCTAAACTCTTACGAATTTTTACAGGGGAATTAGATAAAGTGGGCCACCAGCCTTTATATGAAGCTATCATATATAAAGCTAAAGAAACAGGCCTTGCCGGCGCCACTGCCATAAGGGGAATATTTTCGTTCGGTGCCAATAGCCGTGTCCATAGTGTAAAACTATTGGATATAAGCCCCGACCTTCCTATTATTGTGGAAATTGTTGATACCGAAGAAAAAGTGAATGCCTTTATACCCCTTGTTAAGGAACTTTTTGAAAAATCGCATTCCGGGGGGCTTATTACCCTGGAAAAAGCCGAGGTAATTATGTACCGCTCTGTTAAGAAATGATTAAATGTTAGCCCTTCAGTAGTTCTGCAGATGCTTCCACTATGCCTGCCTGATGGGGCTTATTATCTGTTCATTAGGTAGCTTGGATGAGCACCCGGGCATCCCCCCGCTGACTATGCCTTCCGGAAGCGTTTACTAAATTTTGTTACCTTTGCCGCTTCTTGCAAAGGACCCTAAGGTTTTATTACAAACAAAGCGGAATGAAAGAAAAGGAAACTACCGAGCACTGGGATGTGGTTGTGGATGCTGACAAAAACAGAATATCTATAAATATCAGGGAGTTATGGAGGTATAGAGACTTGATAATGCAGTTTGCCAAAAGAGACATTGCCACCGTATATTACCAAACCATTCTCGGCCCCCTTTGGTTTCTTATCCAGCCCTTGCTTACCTCTCTATTATTTATTGTTGTTTTTAGTAATATAGCTGGTATAAAAACTGATGGTATTCCCGGCATACTTTTTTACTTGTCGGGGCTTACCGTTTGGGGATATTTTTTAACTAGCTTCAATGCCACCTCCAATACTTTTGTAACCAACGCAGCCATATTTGGCAAAGTATACTTTCCGCGAATGGTAACACCCATATCAAAAATAATAAGCAGCCTTTTTATTTTCGGTGTACAATTTCTGCTCTTTTTAGGATTCCTGATTTATTTTATGCTGTTCAAGGGCCTTCATATGTCTGTTAATATATATATGTTGCTTATCCCCTACCTGGTATTGGTTATGGGGGGCATAGGGCTTGGGGCAGGTATCATTATATCGTCGCTCACCACCAAGTACCGCGATATTACCTTCCTGGTAACATTCGGGGTACAGCTGCTTTTATATCTTACCCCGGTTATATATCCTATGACCGAAATTGTAGGCAAAAAGAGGATGATTATTCTTGCCAATCCTATTTCATCGGTTGTAGAAGGTTTCCGGTATGCCTTTTTCCCTGTCGGGCAATTTCCTTTTAAGCACCTGGCATATAGCAGTATTGTAATGGTTATTATGCTGTTTGCAGGCATGCTTATGTTCAATAAGATAGAGAAAAACTTTATGGATACGGTATAAGATGAGTGATGTAGTAATACGGGTAGAAAATTTGTACAAGCACTACCGGCTGGGGATGATTGGTACAGGAACCCTGTCGCACGACCTGAACCGTTGGTGGTATGCTATCCGCGGAAAAGAAAATCCCTACCTTAAAATCTCGGAGAAGAATGTACGTGGAGTAAAAGGCAAGTCAGACTATGTGTGGGCATTGGAAGACATAAACTTTGACGTGAAAAGAGGCGCTACGCTGGGAATAATTGGGAAAAACGGCGCCGGCAAATCTACCCTGCTTAAAATATTGTCGAGGGTTACAGGCCCTACCAAAGGAGGCTTTAAAGTAAAGGGACGAATTGCCAGCCTGCTTGAAGTAGGTACAGGCTTTCACCAGGAACTGACGGGGCGCGAAAACATATTTACCAATGGTGCCATTTTAGGCATGACCAAAGCCGAAATAAAAAAGAAGCTCGATGAAATCATTGCTTTTTCAGGAATAGAACGCTATATTGATACTCCTGCCAAACGTTACTCTTCGGGGATGTATGTGCGGCTTGCCTTTGCTGTGGCTGCTCACCTCGATTCGGAAATACTGATTGCCGACGAGGTATTAGCAGTGGGAGACGCCGAATTTCAAAAGAAATGCCTGGGTAAAATGAAAGATGTAGCCGGTTCGGGCCGTACCGTTTTATTTGTAAGCCACAACCTTGTTTCGCTGCGGGCTTTATGCACCACCTCGCTTCTTATGCAACATGGCAAATTAATAGCCTCGGGCGAAACTAACCAGATGATAAGCATGTACCTTGCGGCCAACAAGCAGATAGAAGGCGCAGCCGGTGCAGATATTCCGCAAAGTGAAAGCTCCGTTTTTACAGGAGAAGCCAAGTTTAAGAAATTATATGTACTTGATGAGAACGGAGAACCAAAAAATACCTTCTTTTTTAATGAAACAATTGTTATAGTATTGCATCTTGAAGTATACCAAAAGTTGGAAAATGTAATGAGTAACATATTTGTACTGAACCAATTTGGAGAAAGAATACTGATGGCAACAGCCAATTCCGGGTACAAGCCCTGCACCTATGAAAAAGGGGAACACGAAATAACCATAAAATTTAATGATAACCTGATGCCCGGCGAGTATTCGTTTGGGCTCTCCTTAGCCAACTTTTTTACAGGGGCAAATATTGATTTTGTTGAAAGTTTTGGCAACTTTACCGTAGCCAAAGAAAGCAAATCGGGCGATACAGAATACCCCTGGGCTACGGTGCACGGGTATATACAGCCTGATACCGATTGGAAAGAAAAGAAAATTAATTAAAATCTATATGGACATAAAAGATTCAAGAATACTCGTAATCGGCGGTGCAGGCTTCATCGGGGGCTTTGTAATAGCCGAACTGCTGAAAGAAGACGTAAAAGAAGTTATCATTTACGACAACTTTGCGAGGGGTAAAATGGAAAACATCAGGGAGTCGCTGAAAGACCCGCGCTGCACCATCTATCCTTTCGGGGGCGACGTGCGCGAAACCGACATCCTGAATGATGCTATGAAAGGCGTAGATTATGTCTTTCACCTTGCAGCTATGTGGCTTTTGCATTGCAAAGACTACCCGCGCACGGCTTTTGAAGTGAACATTGCCGGTACATTTAATGTATTGGAAGCTTGTGTTAAAAATAAGATTAAGAAACTGATCTACTCCTCATCGGCATCGGTGTATGGCGATGCTGTAGAAGTACCCATGACCGAAGAACACCCGTTTAACAACAAGAATTTTTACGGGGCAACCAAAATATCAGGCGAAAGCATGTGTACCGCCTTTAATGACCGTTATGGCCTGTCGGTTATCGGGCTGCGCTATATGAATGTATACGGCCCGGGGCAAGACCAGCACGCCGTATATAGCGGGGTTATTCCCATTATGCTTAATAAAATTGATGCCAACGAAGCACCTGTAATCAATGGCGACGGAAGCCAGGCGTATGATTTTATTTATGTGGAAGATGTGGCCCGTTGCAACGTGGCCGCTTTAACTACTGAACAAAAATTCGGCTATTATAATGTGGGTACCGAAGTACAAACCACCATCAAGCAATTGTGCGACACTATTCTCCGCTTAAAAGAATCGCACCTGAAAGTGACATACAAGCCCTATAGTGCCGACGATGCCCGTGCCCTGGTTCAAAACCGCATTGGGTCTATTGCCAAAGCCGAAAAAGAAATCAACTTTAAATATACTTATACATTAGAGCAGGGCCTTACCCGTTTAATTGAGTGGAGAAACTACAGCAAGAAGAAAATTGCATTTATATAATATGGAAAAAAGAAATATCCCCATTGCACTGCCATTTATGGGGCAGGAAGAATGGGAAGCAACAAGAGAACCTATCTTTTCAGGCTGGATAACCCAGGGCCCCAAGGTGGCCGAGTTTGAAAAACTATTTGCACAGCGCCATAAGGTGAAACATGCCTTGGCCGTTTCCAATTGCACCACCGCCCTACACCTGGCTATGGTTGCTTTGGGCATTAAGGAAGGCGACGAAGTGCTGGTACCCGCCTTTACGTGGGTTTCAACAGCCAATGCAGTAATGTATTGCAATGCTACTCCCGTATTTGTAGATGTAGATACCCGCACCTTTAATATAGATGTAAACAGCATCCTTAAAAAGATAAACCCTCGCACCAAAGCTATCATTCCTGTCCATTTATTTGGTTTGTGTGCCAATATAGACGAAGTTAAGCGCATTGCCCCCCACCTTAAAATAGTAGAAGACGGTGCTTGTGCCTCCGGGGCAGGCATTGGCGACAGGCCAGCAGGAAGCCTGGGCGATATCGGGTGCTTTTCTTTTCACCCACGCAAATCAGTAACAACAGGCGAAGGCGGAATGCTTACCACCAATGATGATACGCTGGCCGAACGCATCAATATGTTGCGCAACCACGGTGCCTCTATATCTGAAGAACAGCGACACAAAGGGCCCAAACCCTATATACTTCCCGAATTTGACATGGTGGGCTACAACTACCGCATGACTGACATACAGGGTGCCATAGGAGTGGTACAGTTAAAAAAGCTGGACACCTTTATTGACGAACGCCAAAAATGGGCCGATTACTATACCGAAAAACTATCTGCCGTCCCTTGGCTCAAGACCCCTTACATTCCTGAAACATATAAGCACGGCTGGCAATCGTATGTATCGTATGTAGATGAAACCAAATCTCCTATTAAGCGCAATGACCTAATGGAACACCTGCAGCAAAAAGGCATTAGCACAAGGCCGGGCACCCATGCCGTGCACATGCTGGGTTTTTATGCTAAAAAATTCAATATAAAACCTTCCGATTACCCCGGCGCTTATGCCTGCAACGAATATTCCATGTCTATCCCTTTACATAATAAAATGGTAAAGGAAGATTATGAATACATTGTAGATGCCCTGCTATCTATCAAGTAAACAGAGTACTTTTTAATAATACCCCAAAAACAAAAACCGGATGAATGGCGATTTATTTAAAACGGATGTAAGCATAAAGGATAATTTGATTTTTATAAAATCAAAAGCAGATGAGGCTAACCAGGCACAAACCAACAGTGCCTTCTCCGAAAAATGGGAATATACTGCCGAAAATGCTGCTGAAAAAGACTTAGACATGCTGGCACAAACCATGCACCGCAATTATTTGTCGCAATATGGGTTTGACAGTGAAGAGGCACTGGCAAAATTTTTACAAACCAAAAAAGTAATCCTCGATGCCGGCTGCGGAGGAGGGATAAAGACAGCTTGGTTTGCACAGCTGGCACCCAATTCAACGGTAATAGGCATGGACTTTTCGGAAGGGTGTATGATAGCAGCTAAAAAATATGCCGCCCTCAAAAACCTTTATTTTATCCGGGGCGATATTGCCGATACTCCTTTTAAACCGGGAGTTGTAGACTATGTAAACTGCGACCAGGTAATTCATCATACTGAAAATCCACCGAAAACATTTGCCCACCTTACATCGCTTATAGCACCCAATGGCGAATTTGCCTGCTATGTGTATGCCAAAAAGGCCCTGCCCCGTGAATTGCTCGATGAATATTTCCGCACCCATGTACATAATTCCACCAAAGAGCAGATATGGGAACTCTCCAAGCAAATGACACAATTGGGGAAAATATTGACCGATTTACATATAAATATTACAGTACCCGATATTCCGATGCTGCAAATAAAAGGCGGGGAATACGATTTACAACGCTTCCTTTACTGGAATTTTCTGAAATGCTACTGGAACGCCGAGCTGGGAGAAGAGGTATCGAACATTATCAACTTCGACTGGTGGGCGCCCAGCAATGCCTATCGTTATTCGGAAGAAGAATACAAAAAAATAATTGCCGACAATAACCTGAAAATAATCTTCTTCCATAGTGAAGAAGCCTGTTACTCCGGAAGGTTTGTAAAGTAGGCATATGAATAAATTAATAAGTATGAAGTATTTAAAATAGTATAAAATGAATGCGGTAAATCATTTATTTCAGGACGAGGATGTTGCTATTGAAGAAAACTTGATTCGAGTGTCGAGCAACTCAGCATTCACTAACCAGGAACAAACCAACCAGGTTTTTTCTGAAAAATGGGGCGAGGTTAATAAAGAGGAGGAAGATGTAGAAAAAATGATAGACATGCAGTTAAAATGGTATCTCAAGCTGTATGGTTTTTCTTCCAATGATGATTTAGCTGCATTTCTTTGCCGGCAAAATGTAATATTGGATGCCGGATGTGGCTTAGGCTATAAAGCAGCCTGGTTTGCAACACTGGCACCCGACTCTACAGTTATTGGCATGGACTTTTCGGAGGCTGCTATTTTAGCTGCAAACAGGTATAAGCACATAAAGAATTTATTTTTTGTAAGAGGAGATATTGCCAATACCCCGCTAAAAAAAGGTAGTATCGGTTATGTTTCCTGCGACCAGGTGATTCATCATACAGAGAAACCTGCTGAAACGTTTAAACATTTGGCTTCTCTCCTGGCACCTGGTGGCGAACTTGCCTGCTATGTATATGCTAAAAAAGCCCTGCCACGGGAACTGGTTGACGATTACTTCAGGGAATATTCCAAAAAATTGACCCACCAGCAATTATGGGAATTATCGGAACAGCTTACCGAGCTTGGCAAGAACCTTACTAAATTAAAAGCTTCTTTCCATTGTCCTGATATTCCTGCATTGGGCATAAAAGGAGGAGAATATGATGTACAACGGTTCCTTTACTGGAATTTTCTGAAATGTTTTTGGAGGGAAGACAGTAGCGATAAATTATCTGTAGCTACCAATTTCGATTGGTATGCGCCCAGCAATGCAGCCCGCTACAGTCTGGAAGAATTTAACCAATGGGGCATTGATAATAAACTGGAAAAAGTTTTCTCCCATTCCGAAGAAGCTTGCCACACCGGAAGGTTTAAAAAGAAATAAAAATGTGCGGAATAGCAGGTGTTTTTAATATTGGCGGAGAATCGGTAGCGTTACGCACCATCAAGGCAATGACACAGCGTATTGCCCACAGGGGGCCTGACGGAGATGGTTTCTTTGTGGAGGATAATATAGCATTAGGCCACAAAAGGCTGGCTATTTTGGATGTTTCTGATAAAGGGGCCCAGCCTATGCAATCGAGGGATGGCAAATGGGTAGTTGTTTTTAACGGGTGCATTTATAATTACCTGGAACTAAAAGCAGAACTAAGAGCATTGGGGCACAGTTTTGTCTCTTCTACCGATACGGAAGTTATTACCGAAGGATTATCTGAATTCGGAACGGATTATTTTGAACGCTTTAATGGTATGTTTGCTATTGCTGCCTGGCATAGGCCCAGCAAAACGCTCTATTTAAGCCGCGACCGGTATGGTATTAAGCCACTCTACTATTATCAGAAAGGGAACCTCCTTTTATTCAGTTCCGAAATAAAGGCATTTATGGAGCACCCGGAATTTAAAGTGGAACTGAACCCTTCTGCCCTAAACGAGTATTTTACTTTTCAGAATATATTTACCTATCAAACACTTTTTGGAGGAGTAACCATGCTTCCGCCTGCTAATACGGTAAAAGTTAACATCTCTTCTCCCCTGCGCCACCACTCTTGGTGGGATTATGACTTTTCGGCACCCGATGAAAAGATGACCGTAGGAGAGGCAAAAGAAGAAACCGAGCGCCTGTTTAAACAGGCTGTAATAAGGCAAATGCTTTCCGATGTTCCGGTGGGCTCTTATTTATCGGGGGGCATGGATTCCGGTTCCATAACAGCTATTGCCAGCAAGCATGTACGAAGGCTTGCTACATTTACGGCTGGTTTCGAGCTTTCGGAAGTGGATGGGGTGGAAGCCGGCTACGATGAACGGATTGATGCCGAGTTGATGGCTAACCACTTTAAAACCGAGCACTATGAACAGGTAATAAATGCAGGCGATTTGAGCTGGTCGCTTCCAAGGGTTGTATGGCATTTGGAAGACCTGCGTGTAGGGATGAGTTACCCCAATTATTATATCAGCAGGCTGGCATCGAAGTTTGTAAAAGTGTGCCTGCAGGGCACCGGAGGTGATGAACTTTATGGAGGTTATCCCTGGAGGTACTATAGGGTATTCCAGTCGCTTGACCAGAATTCATTTTTTAACAACTATTATGGTTTTTGGCAGAGACTGGTGCCGGATGAGCAAAAAAAAGAAGCCTTTTCGTCCGGAATATATAGCCATATGGACCTGGGCGAGCCCCGAACAGTATTTGAACGGGTATTTACCTTTAATAAAAAACTGAAATACGACACTCCTGAACAGCATATTCAAAACAGCCTATACTTTGAAATAAAAACTTTTTTACCAGGTTTGTTATTGGTGGGCGATAAGCTTTCCATGGCAAACGGGCTGGAAGAACGCTTCCCTTTTCTCGATAATGATTTGGTTAATTTTGCACAAAAAATACCCGTAAGATATAAATTGGGGAACCTGGAGCAAATGAAAAAAATTGATGAAAATACAGTAGGGAATAAAAAACATGCTTACCAGCAGTTTGATGATGGTAAAAACGTATTACGCAAGGCCATGGCAGACTTTCTTCCCGAAAAAATCATCAACCGTAAGAAGCAGGGCTTCTCTGCCCCTGACGAGTCATGGTACAGGGGCGGAAATGCAGCCTATATAAAAGAACTCTTATTAAACAAAAAAACCATATCCTCCGAGTTTATCAATCCGGCTTATATACAAAAAATTGTAGACGAGCATGTCAATAAGCGCATCAACCACCGCCTGCTTATATGGTCGTTTATGAACTTTGAGTGGTGGTGCCGGATATTTTTAAATAATGAGAAAATTGGAGACTGATGGAGCCGGCAGGAACAGAAAGGGTCAAGAAAATAATTGAACAGGTTATCTCAACTCTTCAAATTGATTTATCCGGTTTAACTGTATTAACCGAAGCAGGCAGCGGCCTTTTCGTATATACCCCTCTTATTGCCGCCCGGGCAGGAGCAACGCAGGTATTTGTCTGGACCCGCGACTCGTCCTATGGCAAAGCCTCCGATATTATTGAACGCTGTAAGCAGCTTGCCCATAGCTTTGGCGTACCTGATGTAATGGTGTTTGCCGAAAACAACCGCCCTACAGAGCATATTGAAAAAGCAGACATTATAACCAACCTGGGATTTGTGCGTCCGCTTAACGAAGAGTTTCTTAAAAAGGTGAAGCATGGAACTGTTATACCCGCCATGTGCGAAGCATGGGAGGTGAGAGAAAAAGATATTGACGTTACATATTGCAAAAAGAAAAATATACCTCTTGCCGGAACCTGGGAAAATTTTCCTGCTATTGAGGTTTTTAATTATAGCGGCCCCCTCGCTGTAAAACTCGCACATGAAGGCGGCTTCGAGGTGTTTAAAAACAATATCGTAGTATGGTCAGACGATCATTTTGGGCAGGTTATATCGGAAACATTTAAGAGATTTGGAGCAAAAAATGTGATTATGACCACCTCGGTCGAGCAGTTGTATGAAAACAGCTCCGGCTTGGATTTTGTGTTTTTATGCGATTACAGCGAACAAGCTACCCTGCTGGGAAAAGACGGAATAATAGACATTGCCAAAATAAAAGAATGGAACCCCTCCTGCGGCTTCATACACCTGTATGGAAAAGTGGATAGCGCTTTTTTGCGGGAAAACAATATTTCTTTTTACCCCCAAAAAGATGGATATGCTTCCGTTATGTCGCACACGCTTGCATACTTGGGGCCTGCTCCTGTTATCAATCTTCATGCTGCCGGCTTGAAGGTGGGTGAATGCCTGAAAAAAAACGTGGAACACGAGTTGGTCCAGAAAATGTAATATGCCATGATTACCGAAAAAAATATTACAGAACTTCTGGGAACATACAAAGGGCCTTCTTTCAACTGTTCTATTCCGGGCATGGCCAATTCTATAACCCCGGACACTATTTCGTTTTTGGATACTGAAACATTTTTGCCCCAGCTTAACCGGAACGAAAATATTACCGTTGTTTTCACTACGCCTGAATTTGCCACCCGGTTAAGGCAAGGACTTATTTCAATAGTAGTAGATGACCCCCGGTACTATTTTTATTTGCTAATAAACCGGAACCTGGAGGCTACCTATATAAAGACTCCTTCCGTTATTGCACCCACAGCCAATATACACCCCCGTGCTTTTGTATCGGAATACAATGTAATCATTGGGGAAAATGTACTTATTGAGCCTAATGCAACCATCCTGCCCGATGTGGAAATTGGGGATGATTCAGTGATAAGGGCAGGAACCGTAATAGGCTGTGAAGGATATGAACATAAAAAAACATCGAAGGGGCTATTATCCGTCAAGCATGATGGAAAAGTGATTATTGGCAAAAAGGTTGTAATTGGTTCCAATACCTCAATATGCAAAGGCTTTTCATTCCGGCAAACCATTATTGGCGATGACACCCGGATAGATAACCTGGTGAACATTTCACATGGGGTTCAAATAGGAAAAGAATGTTTCATTGTTGGCTGCACAATGCTGTCAGGTTCCTGCACCATTGGAAACAATGTTTGGCTGGGCCCCAATTGCAGTATTATTGCCCAAGTAGTTATAGAAGATAATGCATTCATTACGGTAGGCTCCGTGGTAGTGAAGAATGTGAAGAAAGGTGAATGGGTTACCGGTAATTTTGCTGTA
>Ga0206823_1019_pt1 | contig 51770 bp, 54 predicted proteins | sample Alteio_BWOrgCont_81_FD_152868 | JGI IMG/M metagenome (GOLD analysis project Ga0206823, IMG submission 152868) | Enriched cells from forest soil in Barre Woods Harvard Forest LTER site, Petersham, Massachusetts, United States -... | ecosystem: Environmental > Terrestrial > Soil > Temperate forest >...
CCGATTGAGGATTTTGATTCCTGCTTGAAGGGTGCGAATGATTATAAGGATATAGCGGGCGCCGATGTGGTGATTGTCACCGCCGGAATTCCGCGGAAGCCCGGCATGAGCCGCGATGATTTAGTTGCCACCAACACCAATATCATCAAAAGCGTCGCCGAGGGTATTAAAACACATGCGAAGGATGCGTTCGTCATCGTCATCACCAATCCGCTCGATGCGATGGTGTGGGTGATGCGGGAAGCTTCCGGGCTGCCGCACCATAAGGTGGTAGGGATGGCCGGGGTGCTGGATTCGGCGCGGTTCCGCCATTTCCTGGCTGAGGAATTCAAAGTCTCGGTTGAGGATGTAACCGCGTTCGTGCTCGGCGGCCATGGCGATACGATGGTGCCGCTGGTGCGCTATTCCACAGTGGCCGGAATTCCATTGCCGGATTTGGTGAAAAAAGGCTGGACGACTAAAGAGAAGCTAGACAAAATCGTTCAGCGCACCCGCGACGGCGGCGCGGAAATCGTCGGTCTCTTAAAAACCGGCTCCGCCTTCTACGCCCCGGCCAGCGCCGCAATCCAGATGGCCGAGAGCTATTTAAAAGACAAAAAACGCGTCCTGCCCTGCGCCGCTTATTTGAAAGGCGAATTCGGGGTTAAGGATTTATATGTCGGTGTCCCTTGCGTAATCGGCGCCGGCGGCGTGGAAAAAATCGTCGAGATTGACTTATTGCCGGAAGAACGCGCCGAGTTCGAGAAATCGGCTGAGGCGGTTAGGGGGTTGATTAAGGGGATAAAGGTTTAGGGTCTTATAATCTCAAGTGGCGACGATATACGAAGATGCGAAAAATTTATGGCGGAAGTTTAAAGCTACTCAGGAAAAGGTTGATTGGAGGTACAAGCCGGATAAAGAATTTCCATATTTCCTGATTGCGAGGTTGGATAAGGCTATTCCAATTAGACAAGAAGAGGCGTCATCAGAAGGTGAAAGAGTGGGTGCAATCATTAACGTATTGATTGATGCACTTGATAAGAACTGTAGGGATAAGTCCTTGGGAATAATTGGTAAAACCTATATGCTCGAATCCCGTCTTAAGAAAAAATCGATTCCTTCGGAGGAGTTACTTACGGGTGTGATTCTACAAGCCAAAAGCAATGAAATAATAGATTGGGAGGTCCTGCGAACCATTTCCACAATAGCGAACATACAAAATAGGGGGTGGACCATATTTATCGATACTGAGAAAGTTAAATGGTTTCAGAGACATCTTCCTAGTAACAGCATATATGATCTAGATAACACCTTGCATTTGCTGGCCAGTTCAATAAAAGCGCCAAGAGGGATGATTCAATATGATAGAAAAGAACTAATGGAGAGAGTCAGAGCCGATAGGTATGGTGAAGAAATACTTGGGTCCAACGGCATCGGAGTGGATTTGGAGAGGCTTAAAGCCTCGGGCCGTGACGGTGTTTGATTCTCATTGGCTAACCGGGAGAGAGAATTCCTTGAGGTATAGGGACTAGGAGTTTTGCCTTCTCGCATTTAGGATTCCCGCGTACGGCATAAACCCTCTTCTCCGCCTCCGCCCACACCACCGCGCCTAAGGCTGGGTAAAAGAAGTGGGCGATTTTATCCAATAGGCGGTGGTTTTTTAAGATGGGCCGGGCGGAAACGGGCGGAATGTGTACCGCGCATTTGGTTCTTAAAACTTGGAACATGCTGTGATTTAATAGCGCCGCGATTTGGGCGCGGGAGAAAGGCTGGCCGGAGCCTAGCGGGGTTTTGGCGATATGCGCCCATGGGCTTAGGCGGTTTGGCAGGATAATCAATACCTTTCCCCCTGGGGCCAGCACCCGCCATATTTCGCGCAGCATTCCGGGCATATTTTCGCAATATTCCAGGGCATGAACCAGGATGATTCTATCCAGGCTGTTATCGGGCAATGGCAGGGAGGTTTCATCGGCAGCAGCGGTGAGGCTTAAGTCCCGCGGCCATTTTATCGCGCCCATGCCGCCCGGCATGATGGCGATAACCCTTTCCATGCGCGGCAGGAATATTTGCAGATAAGGCGTGGCAAAGCCGATGCCGGCGATGGTTTGTTTTATTGGACTGCCAGCAAAAATATCCGGCCAGATTTTCCTAATCTCCGCCCGCAGCAGGCGGCAGAAAACTTTGCCCAGAACCGAGCCATAAAACTCCGTGAATTTTTTTATCTCAGGCCGGGACATGGTTCGATGATTCGTGATTCGATGATTCGAGGAAGATTAAGATATACTACGAATCATCGAATCATCCAATCATCGAATCATCGACCTTCCTTTCCCCGAAAATCGCGCTGCCAATCCGCATATGCGTCGCGCCCATCGCCGCGGCGATTTCGAAATCCGCGCTCATGCCCATGCTTAAAATTCCAAGCGCATTTCTCTCGGCGATTTTTCTGAGCAATCCGAAATGCAAGGTGGCGGGCTCACCCACCGGCGGGATGCACATCAAGCCTTTTACCGGCAGGCGCAAATCATGCAGGCAGAATTTTATGAATTCATCGGCCGCTCCAGGCGCAATACCGGCTTTCTGCGGCTCCTCGCCGGTATTAACCTGAACCAGAAAATCGATTTCGCGGTTTATTTTTTTTAGTTCCGCGCTCAGAACCTTAGCGATTTTCTCGCGGTCAACCGTCTCTATCACATCGAAAATCTCCAAAGCTTCCCGCGCTTTATTGGTTTGCAATGGGCCAATCAGATGCAATTCTATTCCAGGATATTTTTGCTTAAGCCCCGGCCATTTGGCGTGAGCTTCCTGCACCCGGTTTTCTCCGAATATTCGATGTCCGGATTCGAGTAGCGGTATAATTTTCTCGGCTGCATGATTTTTGCTGACGGCGACAATCAGCGGCTTTTTACCAGGGGCAATATTAAACCGCGCCGGAACTTTCCCGAGCATATCCTCTATCCGCTTAAAATTTTCCACCACATCTGCCATAGTGGCATTATATGAAAAATTCTTATCTTAGCCACCGGCAAAATCTGCCGAAGTTTTTTCTGATTACGGACGCGGCAGCCCAAGGTAATAGCGCGCGGATTATCGCTAAATTACCGTGCGGGTCAGGCGTGATTTTCCGCGATTACCATATAAAAAACCGTAGCCGTTATGCAGCGCGCATCGCCGCCATCTGCAAAGCCCGGCGGCTGATGCTGCTGGTGGCCGGGGATTTTCGGCTGGCGCTCCGCGTTAAAGCGGATGGCGTGCATTTTCCGGAAAGAATGAAGGCCGAGGCAATGATGGTGAAAAGAAAATTTCCTCACCTGATTGTCAGTGTTGCGGCGCATGGCGAAAAGACCATAAGGAATATGAGCGGAATTGCCGATGTGATTTTTCTCTCAGCCGTTTTTGCCACAGAATCACATCCGGAAGCTAAACCCCTTGGGCCGCTTGCAACTGCGCGCCTAGCCAGGATATCAACAACGCCGCTATATGCCTTAGGCGGAGTGAATGCAGTCACGGCAAAAAGGCTGAAGGGCTGTAAACTATCCGGCACCGCAACCATACGCGGAATTTTAGCTTGAAAAATTTGTGCTCTAATTGCCACAGAATACGCCGCTAATTCTTTTCCGGCGAAACTTTTCCCACCATATTTATTGCCCTAAACCTTAGAATATTCATATATAAATATATGAAAAAATTTTTACTCGGCGCAATCGCCCTTATCGGATTTGGCATGGTGGCTGGCGCTGCCATGGCTGATAATAACAGCAATGCCATGCCGGGAAATGGGCCGATAGTATCAATCGGCGGGTTTGCGGATTTCGAGGCCGGGTGGGCGAGCCAGAAAAGCCAATTCGAAACCCCGCCCTTCAATCGCAAATTCAAGCTTAGGGATTATGATGAAATCCATGTCAATGTAAACGGCCAGACCGATAATGGCATCGGCTATGGCGCGGTGATTCAGCTGGAGGCCGATGTTACGCCGGATGATACTAATTTCGGTGCTAATGCCGACAAAACCTATATATTCTTAGAGAGCCGCCTGGGCCGCCTGGAATTTGGCTCCAACACCGATGCGGCACGCACTTTGAAAGTCGATGCCGCGACATTTGCCCGCGCCAGCGGCGGAATCGATGGCGATTGGTATCATTGGGTCAACTTAACCGGCACCAACCAACAGCAGATGTTCATCATCCGGCCTGATTTGCCGACCGCGCACGCTCTTGGCACCCGCGCGCCGAATGCTAATAAAATCACTTATTACTCCCCGCGCATTGGCGGTGTGCAATTCGGCCTCAGCTTCACTCCTGACCAAGGTGATATCGGCACCGCCACCGGCTGGACCGGTAATACTAACGGCGATTATCAGAATGTGGTGAATACCGGGCTTAACTATACCACGCAGTTCGGCCAAGTGAGCTTGGCTGCCGCCGTTACCGGCGAGTTCGCCCGGAATGAACTGGCAATTAAGGAAGATTTGCGTGCCTATAATGGTGGTCTTAATCTCGGTTATGCCGGGTTCACCTTGGGTGGTTCATATGGTGGCTGGGACCGCAGCACACAGCTAAAAGCCCTGCCTGGCGTAGTTCTAATAAATGCTAATGGAAGCGGCCAATCGAAATATTGGGATCTTGGCGCCGCCTACGAAACCGGCCCTTATGCCCTCAGCCTCACTTATCTTGGCAGTACTTATGCCGGGGTGAATAAATTCAGCAACATCTCCGCTGGCACTGATTATAAGCTGGCTCCGGGCTTAACTCCTTTCCTTGAGGCGAATTTTTTCAAGCTTGACCAAGGCGGCGCCACGGAAAGTAACAGCGGCACCGTTGCTTTAGTCGGAACGCAGTTGAATTTTTAATTTCAATCGTTTAATATAAAGGCCGAAAGCTTTTAAGGGGACTTTAATAAAGTCCCCTTTTTTATTTCTTAAAAAGGTTTATGAAAAAAATCATTCTTTTTACATTCATCGCAACTCTTGGCGCATGCTCGTTATTTAACGGCAGCAAACCTGAATATCCTAAAGATCCTGATGATTTGCATAAGCAACGCAACGGCACCTTAAGCGCCAATGGCGGAATGCGCCTGTTCGGCGAAAGCGATGCCGATAGATACGCCGCTGGCAGTGTCATCTCCGTTAATGCATTCCTCTGGCGCGCGAGCCTCGACACCATTTCCTTCATGCCAATCGCCGCCGCCGACCCGGTTGGCGGCACCATACTGACTGATTGGTATGAAAACCCGGAAACCCCGGGCGAGCGTTTCAAAATCAATATATTGCTCCTCGATAAAAAACTGCGCAGCGATGCTGTGAAAGTTTCGGTTTATAAGCAGGTTTTGGATAAAAATAAAAACTGGCGCGACGCCAAAATCGACGGCAAACTGGCCCTAAACCTCGAAGATAAAATCCTGGTGCGCGCGCGCGAACTGAAAATTGCCAGTCAGAAGAAAAACTAATGACGGAGAATAGGGAAGAATCGTTGTCCGTTGCTCGTTATTCGTTGCTCGAAAAAGAAAACGAACAACGAACAACGAGTAACGAGCAACATCTTTACAATCCTTTCGCCATCGAAAAAAAATGGCAGGATATCTGGGAGAAGAAAAAGCTGTTCCAGGCCTCTGACGCGCCCAAAAAACCCAAATGCTACATCTTAGAGCAATTCCCCTATCCATCCGGGCGGTTGCATATGGGGCATTTGCGGCTTTATACGCTGGGCGATGTGCTGGCGCGGTATAAGCGGGCTCGTGGATTCGAGGTGATGCACCCGATGGGCTGGGACGCGTTTGGCCTGCCGGCGGAAAATGCCGCGATTGAAAATAAAATCCACCCCGCCGAATGGACTTACAAGAATATCGATAATATGCGCGCCCAGCTTAAGGCGGTCGGGCTTTCCTATGATTGGAGCAGGGAAATCGCCACTTGCGCGCCGGAATATTACATGCATGAGCAGAAAATGTTCCTGGATTTTCTGCAGGCCGGAATTGCCTATCGCAAGGAATCCATGGTGAATTGGGACCCGGTGGATAATACCGTGCTGGCCAATGAGCAGGTAATCGACGGCCGCGGCTGGCGCAGCGGAGCGCTTATTGAGCGTAAAAAACTCACCCAATGGTTCCTGAAAATAACCGATTTCGCCGCCGATTTATTGGCAGGATTAGAAACCCTGCCCGGCTGGCCGGAGCGTGTTCTCACCATGCAGGAAAAATGGATTGGGAAAAGCGAAGGAGCGTTGATTGATTTTGAGGTTTCAGGTTCCGGGTTTCGGGTTTCAGTCTACACCACCCGGCCAGACACCATTTTCGGCGCATCATTCATCGCCATTTCGGCGCAGCATCCGCTGGCGCTGGAATGCGCTAAACGCGATAAAGGTGCGGCGGCATTCATAGAGGAAGCCGGGCGGCTCGGAGTGGCGGAGGAGGCGATAGAGAAGGCGGAGAAGAAGGGTTATGATACCGGGTTAAAAGCGGTGCATCCGTTTGCCGATAAGGCGTGGAGCGTGGAACGTGGAATGTGGAATACGAACCACGAACCACGAACCACGAACCACGATCTCTTACCCATCTACATAGCCAATTTTGTTCTCATGGAATACGGCACCGGCGCGCTATTTGGCTGCCCGGCGCATGATGAAAGGGATTTTGAGTTTGCGGAGAAGTATGGGTTGCCGGTGCGGCAAGTTGTGAAGGAGTCCCAAGTCTCAAGTCCCAAGTCCCAGGAAAAGAATTTGGGAGTTGCAACTTGCAACTTGCAACTCCCTTTCACCGGCGACGGCATCGCCATAAATTCCGATTTTCTAAACGGCTTGCCTACAGCTGAAGCTAAATCCAAAGCCATTGCGGAGCTCGAAAAAATCGGCGCGGGGACTAGAAAAATCAATTATCGCTTACGCGATTGGGGCATCTCCCGGCAGCGTTATTGGGGTTGCCCGATTCCGATAATACACTGCGAAAAATGCGGCGTAGTACCGGTGCCTAGGCAGGATCTGCCGGTAGTTTTGCCGGATGATGTGGAATTCGATAAGCCGGGAAATCCGCTGGACCGGCACCCGACATGGAAGCATGTCTCCTGCCCGGAATGCAGCGGAAAGGCAACCCGCGAAACCGATACATTCGATACATTCATTGAATCCTCCTGGTATTTTGCCAGGTTCTGCTCGCCGCATTCGCCCCAAGGCATAGATAAAAAAACCGCGGAAACCTGGCTGCCGGTAGATTATTATCTCGGCGGCATCGAGCATGCGGTACTGCATCTTTTATATTCCCGGTTCTTCATGCGCGCGCTGGCGAAATGCGGTTATACCGATATTAAAGAGCCGTTCAAAGGGTTGCTCACACAAGGAATGGTGTGCCGGGAAACTTATAAGGACAAGGCGGGAAATTGGCTGTATCCGGAAGATGTAGAGAAAAAGGACGGTAATTTCATCCGCAAGGGCACCGGCGAAGAAGTAAAAGTCGGCCGCACCGAAAAAATGAGCAAATCCAAGAAAAATGTCGTCAGCCCGGAAGCCATACTCGAAAAATACGGCGCCGACACTGCCCGGCTATTCATGCTTTCCGACAGCCCACCGGAGCGTGATTTGGAATGGAGCGATGCTGGTGTGGATAGCGCTGCGCGGTTTTTGGGGAGATTGTGGAAAATGGCAGATTCGTTATCCGTTGTTCGTTATTCGTTTTCCGAAAGCGCGAACAACGAACAACGAACAACGAGCAACGTTCTTAAATCTTCCCACAAAACCATCGCCTCCGTCACCGAAACTATCGAAAAATTCCAGCTTAACAGCGCGGTGGCGCGGATTCGGGAATTGGCCAATTCCATCAGCGATGCCGGGGTTACGCCGGAATCTAAGGGCGCATTCGAAATATTAATTCGGCTGATTTATCCGATGGCGCCGCATATTGCCGAGGAAATCTGGGAGTTTCTGGGGAATGAAACATTATTGGCGGAAAGCGATTGGCCGGTTGCGAATCCGGATTTAATCGCCGATAATAGCGTTACCATTGCGGTGCAGGTGAACGGCAAATTGAAAGGCACGATTGAATTGCCGACCGGCGCGCCGGAGGGTTTGGCAAAAGAAAGGGCCATCGAGATTGCCGCGGTTAAAGCCGCCATCGGCGATAAGCCGGTGAAAAAAATAATTTTCGTACCGGGTAAAATTCTCAATGTCGTCATATAAAATATTCTCCCTGCTTCTTTTATTCACTCTCGCCGCCTGCGGTTTCCAGCCGGTTTATTCCCAGAAAACCGCCTCTGCCAACCCGGAATTGACGGGTTTCTTCCGCAATATCAGCATTGAGGAAATTCCCGGCAAGGCAGGGCAGGATTTGCGAAACAGCCTTTATGATACTCTCAACCCGACCTCTGCCTCCGGCGAGAATCTTTACCGGCTGGAGATTAAGCTGAAACGCGATATCATCCCGATGATAATAGAGAAGGATCGCAGCATAACCCGCTATAATCTGGTTTATGAAGCCCATATTAAGCTAATTGAGATTGCCAGCGGCAAGGTTATTTATACCGGCGCGGCGCAAATGTCCGGCGGTTATGACGCCATCAATTCCGATTATGCGGTCTATATGGCCGAGGGCGATGCCGGGCACCATGTCATTCGCGATTTGGCGGAGGAGATAAAGAACAAACTCACTTCCTATTTCATCAAGAGAGAGAAGTGAAACCGGCGGGCGGGCAAATCGATAATATTATCCGCAATCTTCCCGTCGCGGTAAAATCCGCCCTGGTTTATGGGCCGGATGCCGGCCTCGCCGATGAACGCGCTGCCATCATAGCAGCCGGAATCACCGGCCCGGCGCCTGACCCATTTTCAGTTACTGAAATCAGCGCGGAAAAAATTAAGGAAGATGCGGCGATAATCGCGGAAGAGTTAAGCTCCCTTTCCTTTTTCGGCGGACGTAAACTGGTGAAAATTCGAAATGCCGGGGATAGTTTAACTTCCAGCATCACCGCGGCGCTAAAATTCTTAAATTCCCGCCCCGATGATAATTCATTCCTGCTTGTTACCGCCGGGGAGCTGGGGGCGCGCTCCTCGCTCAGGCTATTGTTTGAGAAAGAAAAACATGCTTACGCAATTCCCTGCTATCAGGAGGATGCGCAAAGCCTTGCCGCCGTGGTGCGTGGCCGGTTGAAAGCCGCGGGGTTCCTCTGGGAAGATGGCGTGATCGAAACCATCTCGGCTAACCTGGTTGGAGATAGGATGATATTGAATTCCGAATTGGAGAAGCTGTTCCTATTCAAGGCCGAGGATAAAAACATCACTATGTCCGATGTGGCGGAATTGCTGGTGGATTCCGGCGAAACATCGCTCGACGAATTATGCATTTCCTTGGCCGACCGCGACGCCGCGAAACTCTACCGCCTGTTCGCCAAAGCCCTTATGCAAGGCATTGAGCCGGTGCGCATCATCCGCCATTTACTTGGCTATTTCGGGCGGATAAATATCGTTTACGGCAAAATCCGCAGCCGCATTTCCGAGCAGGAAGCCATCGCCGGTTTAAGGCCGCCGATTTTCTGGAAAAACCTGCCGAATTTCAAACGCCATATCGGCTCCTGGGCGAAATCCAGCTCCGGCGACGATAATAAACTAGATAAAGTTTTCGCCATATTGCTGCAAGCTGAGCTGGATTGTAAAAGAATGGGAAATCCGGAATTGATTTGCGCGGATTCTTTGCTGCGGATTTGTAGGATTAGGTAATATATATTTAGTTTTGTCATGCCAAACTTGATTTGGCATCCAGTAAAACGAATCGGCGCTAAAGCGCCTCAAATTATCTAACTGGATGCCAGCCTAAAGCTGGCATGACAAGCACGAAGCAAGCTACGAGGAATTAGACCTGTCAAAGATTAAAAGGCCGAAGCAAGGAAGCAATCCAGCTTGTGCCGTACCTCTGGATTGCTTCGGCTAATGCCTAGTAATGACAATTTACCCTAATTTGCTATAGTCAGCCTGCGCGCACTAGCCGTTTCAATATAGCGTCCAATTCCCCTGAGGAGTTATAGGAAATCACTACTTTGCCTTTCGTCCCTTTATCCTGAATCGCCACACTCAGCCCCGTTTCATTCAATGCTTTTTCGATGCGGATTATGTTGTCTGCTTTTTCCTTGAGCTTATGCGCTTTCGGGAATTCGGCTAGTTTTTGCACCAAGGCTTCGGTTTGGCGCACATTAAGGCCGCGTTTTACTACGCGGTTGGCGACTTCGGTGGGGTTATCGGAGCTTAATATTGCGCGGGCGTGACCGGCGCTGATTTTATCGCTGTTTAATAATGCTTTAACTTCATCCGGCAGGGCCAAGAGCCGCAGGGAATTGCTTACCTGGGCGCGGCTTTTGCCGACTACTTCGGAGAGCTCTTCCTGGGTATAATCGAATTCTTCGATCAGCCTGCGGTAGCCTTCCGCTACTTCCAAAGCCATCAGGTTTTGGCGCTGGATGTTTTCTACCAGCGCGATTTCCAAGGCCTGTTTGTCGGTTACCTGCATGACGATGGCGGGGATATTTTCGAGTCCTGCCAGGGCCGAAGCGCGCCACCTTCTTTCCCCGGCGATTATTTCGTAAAACCCTTCCTCGCTTTTCCGAACCAATATCGGCTGCACGACGCCGTTTATTTTGATAGATTCGGCGAGTTCATTTAATTCATCTTCACCGATATAAGTGCGCGGCTGCAACTTCCAGGGGCGGATGGATTTTAAGGATAGTTTTTTCGCCGATTCCTCAGAATCATTGGCGGGAATTGTTGCGGGCGTGCTGAATTCTTTGCGGCTGGTATCTTGAATCAGCGCTGATAAACCACGGCCTAACCCTCTGTTTTTTAATGCTTTTACTTTGTTATCGCTCATACTGCCTTCCTCCATTCCGGTTGCTCGATTCTTATGCGTCTTTTATTCAATATTTCCTTCGCCAGCAGGATATAAGCCTGGGAGCCGGGCGAGCGGAAGTCATAAATCAGTGCCGGTTTGCCATGTGAAGGAGCTTCAGACATGCGGACGCTGCGCGGAATCACCGTTTCATAAACCTTATCGCCCATATAATCGCGCACATCGCGCTCCACCTGCTCGGTAAGCCGGTTGCGCCTATCATACATGGTGAGGACGATGCCGCTAATGCTCAAATCCGGGTTGAGATTGGCTTTCACCAGATCCAGCGTTTGCAATAAATGGCTCAGGCCCTCCAGCGCAAAGAACTCGCATTGCATGGGAATCAAAACCGAATCGGCGGCTACCAGCGCGTTCAATGTCAAAAGCCCAAGCGAGGGCGGGCAATCGATTAATATATATTCGTATTTAGCTTTCGCTTCCTTGATTTTATTTTTGAGCACGCTTTCACGGCCCGGGATGGCAACCAGCTCCAACTCCGCCCCGGAAAGGTCAACCGTTGAGGTAACTATATCAAGGTTCGGCACTAACGTGGGAACAGCAGCGCCCGCCACCGAAACATTATCAATAATCACATCGTAAGAAGTAAATTCCCTATTTTCCAAGGTAATACCAAACCCGGTGCTGGCATTCCCTTGTGGGTCTAGATCTATCAGTAAGGTTTTTTTATCCACCGCCGCCAGGGCTGTGGCAAGGTTTATCGCGGTAGTAGTTTTTCCCACCCCGCCCTTCTGATTTACGATAGCGATTATTTTGCTCATCATGCTTTCTTTGCAATATTGGTTATGGTTAGAATTTTTCCGGTTTCATCGGTTAAGCTTGGATGCATTTCCATATTAAAATCATAAAATTCTTTCGCATTTTCGATTTCGGAAACGACATTACTACCTTTGAGTAAAATATTCAAACAGTTAGTATTCTGGAAAGGCAATGCAAATTCGATGAAGGTTTTCACATCGGCAAAAGCGCGCGCGGTTATTATATCGGCTTGTAAATCGATGATTTTTTCTATCCGGGAATTGTGAATGGTGACGTTTGTTAGGGATAATTTGGCTTTTATTTCCCGAAGAAATGCGTATTTTCTCGCATCGCTTTCGATTAGGTGAACTGTAATTTCCGGTTTCAGTATTGCAATAATCAATCCCGGCAATCCTGCACCGCTACCGAAATCGATTAGTGTTTTTGCATTTTCGGGAATGAGTTTGATAATTTGGGCGGAATCCATAATATGGCGCTGCCAAATATCATGTTCGGTATTTCTGCTGATTAGATTTATTTTGGCATTCCATTTGAGGAGGAGATCTTGGAAGGTTTCTAGTTGGGCAGTGTTTTGCGGAGTTATATTCATTCTACTATCCTTCGTCATTGCGAGCCCGAATGGGCGAAGCAATCCAAAGCCGTTATGCCGAGCCGGTATGGATTGCCGCGGTCGCTTTGTTTCCTCGCAATGACGCTATTTCCCGACATTGGCGATTTTAAGCCGCCTTTTCCAGTTTCTTAATATATACCAGCAAAATCGTTATCGCTGCCGGAGTCATGCCGGGAATTCTTGCCGCCGCTCCCAGTGTCGCAGGTTTGGCCCGTTTTAATTTCTCCCGCACTTCATTGGAAAAACTGGCGATGGAATCATAATCTATATTTTCCGGAATCGTCAGCGATTCATCCTTGCGGAAGGATTTTATATCGGCGGTTTGGCGTTCCAAATATCCCGCATATAGAGCATCGATTTCGAGTTGTTCTATAATTTCGGGAGCGAATTTTGCTAAATCCGGCCAGATATATTTTAGGCTGGAGAAATATACGCCGGGATAGGAAAGCAGGGCGGAGGCGCTGCGAAGAATGCCATCCTGATTTACTTGAATGCCAAATTTTATTGCTTCATTCGGGCTGATTTTTAGTGAAGCCATCAATTCCCGGGCTGTGGTCAGCTCGGAAAGTTTTTTAGTGAAAGATTCCGCTCTTTTCGCCCCCACAACTCCATATTTGATGCCCTTCGGCGTCAGGCGTAAATCGGCATTGTCGGCCCGTAAGGAAAGCCGGTATTCGGCACGCGAGGTGAACATGCGGTAAGGCTCGCTGGTGCCGTGGGTGATTAAGTCATCAATCATTACCCCGATATAGCTTTCGGCCCTATCCAATATGAATTTCTCTTTGCCCGAAACTGACAGTGCTGCATTAATCCCGGCGACGATTCCCTGGCCGCCGGCTTCTTCATAACCAGTAGTGCCATTTATCTGCCCGGCGAGATATAGCCCGGAAATTTTTTTAGTTTCCAATGTCGGGTATAATTCCCGTGGGTCGACATAATCATATTCGATGGCGTAACCGGGGCGCAGCATTGTGGCATTTTCGAGACCGGGAATGGTTTTTAATATTGCCAACTGCACTTCCTCCGGCAACGATGTCGAAATGCCATTCGGATAAATGGTGTCATCGTCCAATCCTTCCGGCTCCAAGAAAATCTGGTGCCGCTCTTTATTGGCAAACCGGACAATCTTATCTTCGATTGACGGGCAATAGCGCGGGCCGATGCTTTCAATCTGGCCGGAATACATTGGTGACCGATGGACATTCGCACGGATTACTTCATGGGTTGCCAGTGTGGTTGAAGTTATATAACAGGCAATTTGGGGGATAGTGATTTTGCTAGTTAGATAGGAAAATGGGCAGGGCGGATTATCGCCCGGCTGTTTTTCCAGCCCGCTCCAATCTATGGTGCGGCCATCAAGCCGCGGCGGCGTTCCGGTTTTTAGCCGACTCATATTCAGCCCGGTTTTTTTTAAGGAATTGGAAAGCCCAATCGAGGGCGGTTCATTCACTCGCCCAGCACTGATTTTTTTCTCTCCGATATGGATAAGCCCGCCGAGAAATGTCCCGGTGGTGAGGATAACTTTCGCCGCTAAGATTTCCTCTCCACTGGCGAGAATAACGCCCTGGACTATATCGTCCTCAATAATGAGTGACTCTACGGAGCCTTCCAGAATCTCCAGGTTCGGCTGATTGCCCAATATATCCTGGATAGCGGCACGATATAACTTCCTATCCGCCTGCGCGCGCGGCCCCCACACGGCCGGGCCTTTGCTGCGGTTCAGCATTTTATAATGAATTCCGGCGCGGTCAATCGCCCGGCCCATCACGCCATCCAGCGCATCAATCTCCCGCACCAGCGTACCTTTGGCAATCCCGCCAATCGCCGGATTGCAGGACATTTCACCAACTTTTTCCCGATTCTGCGTAATCAGCACAGTCCGCGCGCCCATACGCGCCGCACCAGCCGCCGCCTCCGTCCCCGCATGCCCGCCGCCAATGGCAATAACTTCGTATTTTTTCATATATGAACAGAATGTTTCACGTGAAACATGTTACAGAAGTGTTAATGGGAATTAATATTTTAGTGTTTTTAAGGAAAAAGTTTATAGCATGAAATGGGAATTAATTCCATAAATATAACCCATATATAGGGTTTTATTCTACAACCATCGTCTTTAACTCATTTCCGGCAAAACCTAGTTCCACATTACCCTTGTGACAAGTCTTTGCCGCTGCTTGAAAAAGGTATCTGGCTTCATCTTTCATGCCTCGCTGTAAATAAAATTCTGCAACATAGAAATTGGCATCGCAAGCCTGATCCGCTTTCATATAATCGTTCCCGATTTTGGCTTTTGCCAACACTTCTTCCAAGGTGGCCTTACCGCGATAAAGGTTTATTATTGGTGCAGGCCACTTATCGGCCAGAACCATACTGCTATTATGCTCTAATTCCTGGTTGTCATCCTGCCCGGAACGGATGCGGGCGAGATGGAGCCAGATGACTTTGAATGAATCAGTAGAATCCAATTTTACTGCCGTTGCAAAATCGTCAATGGACGCTAGCGGAGAGATACTATAGAATTTTGTCATTCCGCGGACAAAAAGTACGGTGGCCTTGGCTTTATCGGTGCTATGCGCTTTGAAATTCGGTGCTCCGTCCAAGGCGGATATGGTATTTAGGGCCTTATCGAAATTCCCCATTGCATTATCATACTGGCCTTTGAGAAGATAAGCATTACCACGAAGAACGAGAGTCATGGTGCCATTAGGCTCAAGGCGAAGGGCGGAATCAAAATCCTCTATGCCACGATCATACATTCCCGCATTAAGGTAAGCGGCGCCGCGATAATTAAAAACTTCTCCGCTCTGCTCCCCGAAGCTAATCAAAGTCGTGCAGGCATCAATAGCGGTTTCATAATGTTTTATGTCAGCGCATTCTACCCTATTCCTATGCCCGATGATGCCGGTAGGGACTAATATAATGATGGCAACAAAAAATGCGAGTTTAAGACTCTTCTTATCCTCGGATGCTGGCGTTTCCTTGCCATCCGCTCTCTGCTTTCTTTTTCTGTAATAACCATAAGAGAGAATGGAAAACATGCCGATATACATCAGATTTCGCGAGGAGATATGCCAGGTTGCGAATACTTGGATTAACCCCATCAATATGAAGAACCCACTAATAATAAGCATGAGCATCGTCGCCTCGATTGGTGTAATGCCCGTAATGCGTTTCACAATATCTCCAATAAATACTCTGCAGTCTTGCGGCCAATAATAAACGGTCTGTGGAATGTTTACATAAAAACTTATCTTACCGAATCAAAATTATCTCCACCCCAATATCCAGATTTTTCCAGGCGGTATCGGTAGTCAATACTTTGGCTTTCATGGTAATTCCAGTGGCCAGGCAGGCTCTATCGCCTAAAGAAAGGCCATGTTTTTTCGTCATGGCGACCAGCGAGCCGGCAAGTTGTGCATGTTCTGGGGTGAATTCCAGAATATTTCCGAATACGCTCTTGAGGCGGCTATCTATCCAGTCCTTTTTGATATCGCTAAGTGTCAGGACGGTGATGATTTCGGCGAGATTCACGCTGGAGATGGCGATTTCACTTAAGTGTTTTGCCACCATATCGCTGCCAGGCTCAAAATTGAGATAGGCGAGAATCGCGGATGCATCGGCCAGCAATGGTTTCACCGCTTAAGCCTCGGATTCGCGTAGTTCTTTCAATTTGGCAGTTAAGCTTTTGCCGGGCTTCAGCATTCCACGCAACTCTTCCCGCATCTGCTCGGCTTGTTGGCTGAGTGAGGCTATGGAAAGCCGGTTTCCGTCTTGTATAAGCAGCAATTCATCTCCCGGCGAAAAACCCAGACTGCGGCAGAGCTTGGCTGGCAAGGCTAACCTGCGATTATCACCAAGAGTAACATGAAAGGTATTTTCCACAAATGCTCCACAAAATAAATTTATGTCAATTAAATAAAATATACCAGAAAAATGGGATACCGGTCAATATTATTCACTTCCCGATGCAAAAACTTCGGAAAAGCTCGTCCAGCACTTCTTCCAGCCCGATATGGCCGGTGATTTGGCCGAGGGAGTGGGCGGCAGAGCGGAGATTTTCGGCGGCGAGTTCAATGTTGTGGAAGATGCCAGGATTATTTAGGGTTTTCAGATGGATAATGGCATTAGAAAGTAATATTCGGTGCCTCTCCCGCGTTATTACGGGCTCGTTTGTTGGGGTTAGATGCGTTTCTAAGAATTTTGCGAGCTTCTGGAGAAGGTCGGTCAGGCCGGTTTTGTTTTTTAGGGAGATGTGGAGGTATCGTGATTCGTGATTCGTGATTCGTGGTTCGGCGTTTTTATTCTCAATCCACGAACCACGATCCACGATCCACGGATTAAGATCACACTTATTCACCACCACCAATGTATCCTCATCAATCAGCGCCAGAGACTCCTTATCGAAATCCGGATATTCACCTGCATCAAGCATTACGATTTTCATATCGGCCTCCAGCCCGCGTGCGCGTGCGCGTTTTACGCCTTCGATTTCTATTGCATCTTCAGTTTCCCGAATGCCCGCGGTATCGGCGATGATTACCGGGAAACCGGCAATATCGAGGCTGACTTCGATTACATCGCGGGTGGTGCCGGGTATTTCGGAGACGATGGCGACATCGCTGCGCGCCAAATAATTTAAGAGTGAGGATTTGCCGACATTTGGCGCGCCTAATATTGCTATGTGAAATCCACGGCGGATAATCTGCCCGCGCGCGCCATCATTCAAATGTGCTTCGATTGAATCGGCGAGGCGTTTTATTTCGCGTTGGAAATTCTCAATTAAAGATGCCGGTAAATCTTCATCGGGAAAATCGATATAGGCTTCGATATGGGCGAGGGCGGAGATAATGCTGGAGCGCCAGCTTTCGTATAATTTCCCAAGTTCGCCCTGCATTTGACGCAAGGCTTGGCGTTGCTGATATTTTGTTTCCGCCGCCAGCAAATCGGCAAGGCCTTCAACTTCAGTTAAATCCATCCGGCCATTTAGTAATGCCCGCCGCGTAAACTCCCCCGGCTGGGCAATATGCATCCCGAATGACAGCAGGGTTTTAGACAATATATCCACCACCGCCCGGCTGCCATGCACATGGATTTCCGCCACATCCTCGCCCGTAAAACTATGCGGCCCCGGCATCCATAATATCAATGCCTCATCAATAATTTCTCCGGCCGAATCATAAATTTTGGCGAGCCTCGCCCGGCGCGGCTTAGGAAGATTGCGGAGGCCGAGATGCAGGAGAGCATCGCCTGACATAGTCCCGGAAATGCGGATAATCGCGACTCCCGCTTTGCCTCTAGCGGTGGCTTCGGCGAAGATTGTGGTGGAAGAGATTGGAGATGGGGAGATGGGGAGATGGGGAGTTGAAGAATTGCATTTTTCTCCCTCTTTCTTCTCTCCATCTCTCCATCTCCCCATCTCCAATCTCCTCAAGCCACTATCCGCCGGTTATAACTCAAAGCCTCCGCCAGATGTGCCTTGCCAATAGTTTCCGCGCCTTCCATATCGGCGATGGTGCGGGCTACTTTTAGGGTGCGGTTATAGGAGCGCATGGAGAGCTGGGACTTGGCCATGGCTTTGACGATTAGTGCTTGTCCTTCTTCCTCCAGCGCGCAGAATTTCGCCAGATTCTCGCCGGAAATTTCGGAATTGGTGGTGATATTATCGTTTTTATAACGCTCCAATTGGCAGCGGCGGACGTTTTTTACCCGTTCCGCTACTTTGTCGCTGGCTTCGGCCAAGCCCTGGGAAGCATGGATTTCGGCTATTTCCACCGCCGGGACGTCAATGCTCATATCGATGCGGTCGAGCAGCGGGCCGGAAACTCGGGATTGATATTCATTACCGCATTTCGGGGCCTTGTTGCAGGCTTTCCCCGGATCGGACAAATGGCCGCAGCGGCATGGGTTCATTGCCGCAATCAATTGAAAATTTGCCGGATAAGTCACATGCGAATTGGCGCGGGATACGGTTATTTTGCCGTTTTCCACCGGCTGGCGCAGAGAATCGAGCACCTGGCGGGGGAATTCGGGCAATTCATCGAGGAATAAAACGCCGTTATGCGAAAGCGTGACCTCACCGGGGCGGGCGCGCATACCGCCGCCGACCATCGCCGCCATCGAGCAGGAATGGTGCGGGTCACGGAACGGCCGCCGGTTCGATAAACGCCCTTCGATGATAGCGCCGGATATGCTGCTAATCATGCTGACTTCGAGAATTTCCTTCGGCTCCAGCGGCGGCAATATTCCCCCTAAAGCTTTCGCCAGCATCGATTTTCCGGCGCCGGGCGGCCCTACCATCAACAGGTTATGATTTCCGCTTGCCGCAATTTCGAGTGCGCGTTTGGCGGATTCCTGGCCGACTATCGATGATAAATCCGGGTATGATGAATCGAGTTTCGCCGTATGCGTTTCGGGCCTTTCCGGCGGGCTTAAGAATTGGCTGCCTTTGAAATGATTGATGAGCGATAATAAATGCGCGGGGGCCAGAACTTCAATATTCCCCGCCCATAAGGCCTCACTGCCATTGGCCCTTGGGCAAATCAAGCCCTTTCCCGCTTCGCTCGCCGCTATCGCCGCCGGGATTACGCCGGAAATGGGGCCGAGCCCGCCATCTAATGCCAACTCTCCCATTACTATATAGTTATTAAGCGAACTCTGCTGCAATACCTGCATTTCCCCGAGCAGCCCTAAGGCTATCGCCAAATCGAAATGGCTTCCTTCCTTCTGCATATCGGCGGGAGCGAGGTTTACCGTTACACGCCGGGGCGGCAGGGCAAGGCCGATGGAAGATAAGGCGCTACGCACCCTTTCGCGCGATTCAGCCACCGCTTTATCGGGGAGGCCGACAATGGTGAAGGCAGGCAGGCCGGAAGTAAGATGCACCTGGACATCGATTTCCATCGCCTCTATCCCTTGAAATGCAACAGTTTTTACGCGCGATACCATTTATTTTCTAAAAAAACCTCGGTTTTTTACTATCCATTTACGATTTATTAGGGTATAATTCTTAGGAAGTCTAGAGGTGAGAACAGCTTCCTCATGCACCACGCAGGTGGTAACTAACTCTGAAAGGGGCCAAGAGATGCGGGATTTAGCACCCCGCCTAGACTTCATAAAAAGGCATCCTTAAGGGGTGCCTTTTTCATATCCGCTTTAGAAAACCTTTGCGTAGCCGGTGGTGCAGTGCGTTGTTGTCTATGGTGTAAGATGATTGCACCGGGTAATCCCCATGCTCATCAGGTAGGACGCTGATTGCCGCCAGAAGCATCAATTCCTGAACTTGCTTGATGAGAATGAAATTATCCGGATGAAGGGGTGATTGTCCTGTGAAATCAGGGGTAGAGACAATCACTTCAATAGCCTCCATGCAGACATGGTAGTCATTCGGGTGGCGCTCCCAAATATGGTGTATCGCCTTTTCACTTAAATAAACGGTATCATGCTGCAAATTCAGGGATAAGGCCTTATTTATCGCTTGGTAGGGCAAATTACCTATATGTCTTGGCTTATCACCATCCATCAATAACTCCCACTTGATGATATGGTGGGATTTTCGGCGGCCCGGAAGTTAAGATGCACCTGGACATCGATTTCCATCGCCTCTATCCCTTGAAATGCAACAGTTTTTACGCGCGATACCATTTATTTTAAAAATAATCGTTTATCTTAACGTTTCGTTAACTATTTTCCTATCTAATAGGAATTCGTGCGACAAATCTAAACAATCTTTATAGTTGTTCATAGTTAAAAAATTAGGCTAGTTTATTTCAAGTGTTTTCATACGGTAATAAAAAACTTCCGCTGGCCAGGGCGCTGATAATTTTCAGCTGCATAATCATTGCGCTTAATTGCGTGATTATCACTTATCGCGCGGTGAGCGGCTATGAAAAAACCATCGAAGCCGGGAAGGCCGATTCTGAAAGGCTGATCAATATTCTCTCAGACCATGTTGAACTTACTTTCCTCGCGGCTGATTTAACGCTTCGGCGCGCGGCGGAGCGGCAATATTTCAATGCGCTGTTCGGCAATAATTTGAATGAGGATACTTATAATAACTTCATGGTCTGGGTTAATGAAACGCCGCAGATTTCCGGCATGCTGCTCGCCGATGAAAATGGCGCGGTGAAGCTGATTTATCGTAAGAAAGGTTATGAAACCTGGTTCGAGGGCAAGGAATCCATCGCCGATAAGGAAGTTTTCGCGGTGCATAAAGAGCCTTCCGACAGCGATTTATTTTTCGATGTCTCGCACGATAAATGGATTAGCGATAGCGGCCTGGTGATGATGAGCCGCAAGCTCAATAAAATAAGCGGCACTTTCGGCGGCATTGTGCTGGCGCTAATCGATAATAAATATTTGGCCGGGTTTTTTAATTCGGTGGCCACCAACAAAAATATGAAAATGGCGCTCATCTATGAAGCCGGGGCGGAAAACAAGCTGCTGATTAATATGCTGGATAGTTCGGAGGTGAATTTCGTCTCCGGTTTGGTTAATAAGGCGGGCAGCGGGCCGAAAACTTCCGTCGCTATCAGCCGCGATAATCCCGATGGCCGGTTCCGCATTTATGCCGTGAAATCGATTCCGAGCATGCATGTGACTATATCAACGGTGATGTATGGCGGCGATATTTTCCAGGAATGGCGCACTGACCGCATTCACGATTTCATCGTGCTGGTAATCTTCAGCGCTTTCGCCGGGACCATCTGCTTTTTCGCCGCCACTATGAGCCGCCAGATGCAAAAGGTCGAGCAATCGGAAGCCACGGCGGTGATGGCGAGCCAGGCGAAATCCGAATTCCTCGCCAATATGAGCCATGAACTGCGCACACCGCTAAATGCCATTATCGGTTTCTCGGAAATGATGGAAGGCGGCTATTTCGGGCCGATGAACGAGAAGCAGCAGGATAGGATGAAGGATGTAATCCTGTGCGGGCGGCATTTGCTCGAACTGATAAACGATATATTGGAATTCTCCAAAGGCGAGGCCGGGCGGCTGGAGCTGCGCGAAAACCAGGTGGAAATTACCAAGGTGGTGGAAGAAGTCATGCGCATTTTCGTTGAGAAAGCGAAAGCCGAGGAGATAAAAATCAGCGTCAATATCCCGGATAACCTGCCGAAAATCGCCGGGGATGAAAGAAAAATCAAACAGATATTGCTAAACCTCGTCTCCAACTCGCTGAAATTCACCGCCAAAGGCGGCAGCATTTATATCAATGCCTGCATCGCCGCTGACGGAAATTTCCTCCTCACCATCGCCGATACCGGCATCGGCATTGCCGAGGAGGATATACCCAAAGCGCTCTCCGTATTCGGCCAGGTGCATAACCAGATTTACACCGGCGGCGGCCACGAAGGCGGCACCGGCCTCGGGCTCCCATTATGCAAAATGTTCACCGAACTCCATGGCGGAAAACTAAAACTGGAAAGTCTGCAAGGCGTCGGCACCAAGGTCAGTATTATATTACCCGCGACGAGAATAATTCAGCATGGGCAGGAGGAGTTGGGGCTTTGATGGTGTTTTTGATCGGACGCTAACATTTTGCCGTGTCATCCCCGCCCTTCGAGCGGGGATCGCTCCTATCAGCATGCAAATATGCCGCACGGAGTGATCCCCGCTCGAAGGGCGGGGATGACGGGCCTATACGAACTTAAACAGAAAATATTTTAATTTTTTAAAGAGGAAAAGGTGGTGATAGATCAGAAACGGTTAGAGAGCCTCAAGGCAACGGCATTAAATGAGCCGCAGGATGATGAGCCGAGGAGAATTCTTTCGGATTTTTTTAAAGAGTCAGGCTATGAAGATAGAGGGCTGTTCATAGATGTTCAGTTGGCGCTGGCCGGCATGTCATACAAAAACGGCGCGCGCAGGGAGCTGGAGGAAAGGGAGGCCGCTCTTTATGCGGAGTTGATGAAAGATCCGATATTTAGAGCGGAAGTGACTTCAATTTCAATTATGGAAGGAGTGACTGTAACCGCTGAGGGATTGACTATAAGGCCGCATAGAGGCCTTGCCGGAACTGTGACTGTAAGCAATATTGTCTTATTGCAGGCTCGGCCTATCGCTGAATATATCCGTAATAACAGAATCAGCGGGTTGGAAATAGAAATTCGGCCAAATCAAATGGATATCTTGCAAAGTGTTCTCCAGAACCCGGAGCTTCGAGATATATTTTGTGACATAACCAGGTTAAAACTGGTTCGCGCTCCATTAAGGCGCGGTAACAGACGTTCTACCCCCATTGCTATTGACGGAATTACTATGGAGGCAATACTAAGTCCGGCATCGCCGCTTAGGGAATTGACGCATTTATCGATATGCAATCTTTTCTTAAATTCCGATTCCGCCGGGGTTATCGGCGCTTCGCCGAAACTCTCCAGGCTCCACACTTTAGAACTGGATAATTGTAGGATAACGAATGCGAGACTTTCCCAATTGAATGTGGGCAAATTACAAGAATTGGAATTGCTATTGCTCCCAGGAAATACCTGTAGCTTCGAGTATTTAGATGTCAGGAGTGATACTTTCCTGCCAAGGCTGGCCCGGCTTGTCATAGAAAATATAGGAAATTACTCTAGAGATACTGTGGATGATATTAGGTCTGAAGCAGAAGGCATCAATCGAGCATTATCCCTTCCAAAGATGGCGGAATGCAGCATTGAAGTGGCAAATATAATACCGTCATATTCTTATGGTGAGGAAGAGGCAGATGTTGAAGAAGATACCAGATTGAAAACACGATGTATTGAAGAACATAATGATAGAATCGCCCGCGGCCGCGGGGGCTACATTCCGCATATGAGCGCTTTTGAGAGAACAGAAGGAATAGAAAGGACAAACCGGGGGAATCTTTCTGATTTTTTGACTAATGACGTATTATCCCCCAAATCTGCCCGGAATAAAAATAGGGAAAGTGACGGCTGGGCTAGATAAATAGCGATTCGATTCTCGGCCGCCTTATTCGGAATCATCCTTGCATATTGAAAACAAACTTTACAATTTGCAAGGTTAACGTCAAGTGGCTTTTAGCTATCACAGATATCCGGAATTTTCATTTTTATCCGGCTTGACTCCTTACCCTCCACTCAAATATACTACCCTTTAAGTTGAAAAAGGAGTGATTACGGCTATGGCGAAGAATTCTAATCAAAATAAGAAGCGGGTGGAAAAGGCCGAAGAGGATGAGGATTTGATGTCCATTCCGGAATATATGGCAAAATCATCGGCCATCATCGCTGATGCGCTGCAGAAGGGTTTCGATGTGCTGCATCTGGAAAATGGCGATATCGTCACCACCGGCACCAAAACCATCGTCACCACTTACCGCTGGAATAGCAAAAACGGCAAAATGGTAAAATTCTCCGTCCAAGAATCCCCCGGCTCGCAAGCCATCTCACCAATAATGAACATCAGCGCCGCGCTTAAGAAAAGTAAAAAGCCGTCGGGGAAGAAGGGGTAGTTCCCAATTGAGGCGTCATTCCCCGAATTTTTGTTTTTCACAAAAATTACAAGGGGAATCCAGCCCCTCCGCTGGATCGCCCTATAGTTTGCTATAGGAGCAAACTCGGGCGATGACGGCAAAATAAAATTCTATCAGCAGACCACAAAGAAACGAAAAAAACTGTTTTTCCCCTCGCATTCATGTTATTTCTATAGAATGCGGAAGAAGGCGGCTGAGATAAAGGTCGAGATTGATTATGGCAGGTGGAACTCGGAATTCTGCTGCTGGTCCGGTTGTGTCAATAGCGCTGAATATCCGGCGCCGAAACAGCGCTCATCCAATGATAACGTCTCGCCCGAGCGGTTGCATTTCTGCCTGGAGCATATCCGCGCTTATAATTCGGCATGGGATTTTTTCCGCGGCATGAGCCGGGAGGAAATCGAAAAATTTCAGATGGATGCAGTGATCGGCCATCGCCCTACTAAGAAAATCCGCGCTTATGCTGGGGCGAAGAAATTCGCCGCACATCTTAATTTTGGGCAGCATCCATTGTTTGAATTCGCGGAAGGATTTAATAAAAAGGAACCGCCCATCCCCGATATTCCCGCTGCGGAAAAACAGGCGCTCGCGGTGCTCGATTTAGAACTCACCGTTACGTTCCTTGAAATAAAAGAAAGATATAAAACCCTGGCAAAAATCCACCATCCGGATATAGCTAGGAATGAAAAATCGGCGGAGAAATTTAAATTGATAGTGGAAGCCTATAATTGCCTTAAGAAAAGCAGTTATTTCTGCCTAAAGGACGGTATATGACCGAGGATAAAAGAAAAGGCGGGCGCAGCGAAAGAAGGCGGGCATGGACAAAACGCGCGCGCAATGACCGCCGCAGCCAGCATAATAAAAACTGGATGCTGCCGATGTATGTGAATGAAGCGCGGGAAGGGGTGGATAGGCGGGATGGCATGAAAGCCCCGCCGGAGCGCGTGGTGCGCTTGCCGCTGCTACCCAGAATTTTCCGCGTGCGCACGGTATATTTGAAAGTGACCGACATGGATGCCGCGCGCGAATTTTATGGCAAATTCCTGGGCGTGCCGCCGAAAAAGGACGGCAATGTCTGGTGCGAATTCCCGCTCGGCAATATGAATCTCGGTTTTAGCCTGGAGCCGAAAAAGGACGGGCCTAGCGGCAGCAGTTTCGTGCCCATTTTCGAATTCGCCGATAACGAAATTTACAGTTATGTCCACCGCGCCAAAACCCTGGGCGCCACCATAGTTACCGATTCTTTAAGCGAAGGCCAGGGCCAATCGATATTAATGAAAGACCCATTCGGCAACGAATTCGAAATTTCGCGGGAGCATGATTAGAGCATTGCCAATAAAGTAGGTGTCATCCCCGCCCTTTCTTAAGCGGGGATCGCTCCTATCCGCATCACGATATGCCTCATGAAGCGATCCCCGCTTAAAGCGGGGATACTGAACTTGTGAGCGCTTAACCAGAAAACACTCTAGGCTAAATTATCCAGGCTTACGCCAAGGATATTCGCCAATTTCTTTAACGTGCCCACGCCGCCTTTTTTATGGCCGGTTTCTATGGCGGCAATCATGGCGCGGCTGATTTTTGCTTTTTTGGCTAAGGCTTCTTGAGTTAAATCCCGGTATTCACGCCAGATTTTAAGCGGGCTCTCGCCATTAATCCGGCGCTCAACCATTTCAAAAGGAATGAGCTCATCCTCGCCGGATTCAAGTCTCGCCTTCACGCTATCGTAAGCATAGATATCAGCCAGTATTTCCGAGTCCTTCAGCAGTTTTTTAAGCGCGCCTTTCGGTATAAGTGCAAATTCCCTGCCGCCCCGGGTGATAGTTTCCATACGCATCAGTATATTCCTCCTCTAGTGTCCAATTCCAAAACCAGCATTATAAGTTGGGCATCCTGTAATTCGTATATAATCCGCCAATCGCCAACGCGTAGCCGGTAGCCATCCCGGCCTTGTAATCGGGCAAGATTATTATTCGTAGCATAAGGGTCTTTCGCCACTTCGCGGATTTTACCCGCAATCCGCCTTTGCCAGTTCATCGGCAGCCGGGAAAGCCGCCTATCAAACTGCCGGGTGGTTACGACCTTATACATATTATTATTGTTACCATAAGTAACATGGGGTGGCAATTCTTTTTTGTTTCTAATGGTAACATTTTTACTTCAAGCATTTCCGCTTTTCTTAATCTTTCGCTGCGGTTAGAATGGGTTCCAGTGTAACAAAATATGACTATACGTAACAAGAAAGAAAATCCGAAACCGGGTAATGATTCTAGGAAAGCCACCGCGCGGCAGATATTCGGCATTGATTCGGATATGGCGGTGCCGGTTTTGGGGCTGGAGAGCGAGTTCATACCGGAAATCGATGAATCATACCGGTTTAATCATGATACTACGCTTGCGATTCTTGCCGGGTTTTCCCATAACCGGCGGGTGCTGATTCAAGGCTATCACGGCACGGGAAAATCGAGCCATATTGAGCAGGTAGCGGCGCGGCTTAATTGGCCGTGCATCCGCATTAATCTCGATGGGCATATCGGGCGGATTGATTTGATAGGGCGGGATGCGATAGTTTTGAAGGATGGTAAACAGGTTACGGAATTCAAAGAAGGATTATTGCCCTTTGCCATGCAGCATGGTGTGGCGCTGGTGTTCGATGAATATGATTCCGGGCGGCCGGATGTGATGTTCGTGATTCAGCGCGTGCTGGAATCAGACGGAAAATTCACACTGCTCGACCAGAACCGCATCATCAGGCCGCACCCGAATTTCCGGCTATTCGCTACTGCCAATACTGTCGGCCTTGGCGATACTACCGGCTTATATCACGGCACCCAAGCCATCAATCAGGGCCAGATGGATAGATGGAATATCGTCGCCTCGTTAAATTACCTGCCGGCGGAGGAGGAAAAGGCGATTGTGCTCGCGAAAAACCCCGCGCTCCCGCCAAAAGAAAAAGCGCTCATCGAGCAAATGGTGACAATGGCGAATTTAACCCGCGAAGGCTTCATCAAGGGCGATATATCAGTGGTTATGAGCCCGCGCACCATAATCAGCTGGGCGGAAAATTACCGGATATTCAAAGACACGGAGACCGCATTCCGGCTGACATTCCTCAATAAATGCGACGAGATGGAAAAGCCGGTGATTGCGGAATATTACCAGCGGGTGTTTGGGGTGGATTTGGCTGAAGGGGCGGGAAAAGGGGTAATTGGTAATTAGTAATTGGAATTATTTTTTCTAATTACGAATCACTAATTACCAATTACCTATATGAACTCAAAATCCGCAATCGACATTTTCAAGAATAGCCTAACCGCCGCGTTCAACGCTATCAGCGGTGGCGCCGCGCAGGTGAATTTATTATTCGAAGCTGCCGATAAATCCAATCATAAACCAGGGGAGGCGGAATTTTTTCCCGATACTTCAAGCTTGGTGGTTGCGTTTCCGGAGGAATTGAACCGGGAGCAGATTGGTTATATTCGCGGTGCTCTTGATTTTGCGGCGCTGAAATTGCGGTGGCATGATGATGCGGAGGATGCCCCAGTACCGCCGAATCTTATGGCGACTGCGATTATGGCGGCGGCGGAAGATGCGCGGGTGGAGGCGGTGGGGCGGCGATATATGAAGGGCGCGGGCGAGAATTTGCAAAGAAGGCTGGAGCATGAATGGCGGGAGAAGCTGGAAATTTCCGGGCTGGCGGGCAACCAGCCGGAGATTATCGCGGATTGCATTGGGCTGGTTATTCTGGAGGAAGCCGGGTTTACGGCGCCAGCAGCGGCGGATTTGGTGATGAAAAGCTATGGCCGGTTCATTAAGGCGAAAATTATGCCCTATCTGCCGGGGTTGAAAGCTAATTTCGAGAATCAGCGGAAGTTTGGCGAAATCATGCTGGAAGTTATAAAAAGCCTGAAATTCCCGGAGGCCGCCCCGCTAGAAAAACAATTGGTTCAAAATGATGAGCGCCCGGAAGAGGAGACGGCGGAAAATTCTTCGCAAACCTCATCGGAAATTATGCAAGGGCTAAATGCCCTGGCGGCGGCGCTGCAGGAAGAGAATAACCCGGATAAATCAGGCCAGCCGCTCCCCGCCGCGGATAAAGGAATGGAGAATGATAATATCGAACCGGCGCCGCGTAATATTATCCATGTAACGAATGCGCCGCATCATGAATATCGGCCCTATACCGCCATTTTCGATAGAGCGGTGAATGCGGAGGAGTTGGCCGGGCACGAGGAATTGACTGAGCTGCGCCGCCAGCTCGATATGAAACTTTCGGAGCTTAAAAACGTCACCAATAAACTGGCCTATAAACTCCAGCGCAAGTTGCTCGCGCGCCAGGCGAAAGCTTGGGATTTCGGGCTGGAGGAGGGTTTGCTGGATAGCGCAAGGTTATCGCGCATCGTAGCTGAGCCCGGATATACCCATATTTATAAATGGGAAAAAGAGACGATTTATAATGATACGGTGGTAACGCTGCTGATTGATAATTCCGGCTCGATGCGCGGGCGGCCGATTACCGTTGCCGCGCTGTCGGCTGATATATTGGCGCGCACGCTGGAGAGATGCCGCATTAAAACCGAGGTGCTGGGGTTCACCACCGCCGAATGGAAAGGCGGGAAAACACGCAAATTATGGATGAAAAACAGCAGCCCGCCTTACCCGGGGCGCCTTAATGACCTGCTCCATATAATCTATAAATCCGCGGGCACGCCCTGGCACCGCGCCAAACGCAATCTCGGCCTGATGCTGAAGGAGGGGTTGCTGAAGGAAAATATCGACGGCGAGGCGATATTATGGGCGGCGTCGCGCCTAGCCATGCGGCCGGAAAAGCGCCGGATATTAATGGTGATTTCCGATGGCGCGCCGGTCGATGATTCCACCCTTTCGGTAATGGGCGGCACTTATCTCGATAACCACCTGCGCGAAACCATCAATATGGTGGAAAGCGGCACCGATATAGAATTACTAGCCATCGGCATCGGCCATGACGTTACCGGCTATTATAAACGCGCCGTGACCATCCGCGAAGTGGAGCAGCTGGGGGACGCGATGATTGGGCAGCTGTCGGAGCTTATAGGATAAATTTGTTATATCATTCCCGCGCTAGGCGGGGAATCAGACTTAGATATTCTTGCAGGATATGGCAATTTCATCACCGTCATTGCGAGCCGAAGGCGAAGCAATCCAGCCAAGTGCCGTGTCTCTGGATTGCTTCGCCTTCGGCTCGCAATGACACCTTAATTTGTTATAAGTCTGTGTATGGATTTTAGCCTGGAATGACAAAAAAGCCGCCATGTTTCCATGACGGCTTTTAAATTTTAAGCAGCTAGAATTAGCCGAAAAAATTATTGGCCTTTAACTTCGCCTTTCTTTTCGTCGCTGATAACGTTACCAGCAGCATCGGTCTTCTTAGCTTCTTTGGTTTTCAGAACGGTTTTGCCATCAACTACTTCTTTCTTGGAAGTTTCGGTTTTGGTCATGCCTTCTTTATTGGTCTTTACGGTTTTGCTTTCTTCGGTTTTGCTAGGGGTGGTGTCAGCCTTAACTGCATCATCAGCAGCGAAAGCCAGGGAAGAAACGCTAAGCAGAGCTGCAGCAGCAGCGAGAGAGATAAGTTTTTTCATAAGTTTACCTACAAATTAGTTGTTGATTAAATAAGATGGTTTGACCATCCATTAAAAGCACTATACCCCCCTCCTTCTTGCACCTCTATTACCATTCTATTACATTTTGGTAATTATTTTGGGGAGGGCATAAGATTAAGGCTGTCTTCCGGGCGAAAGCCGGGACCTAAGCCGACCCTCCGCCTAGATCCGTCTTTCGCCGGGAAGACGAAAACCTTTATGCCGCCTTTACGGTTTCTTTATTCTAATGATGGCTATTCAGTACTGCCTGCTTATCCTGATGGATGTTTATATTTGATTTATAAGCTTTGAGTTACCATAATAAGGCAATTATAAATTACATCAGGAGAAATAAAATGGCTAATAACCCTACCGATAACATTCCGAACCTGCAAAGCGCCAAGAAAGAAGTTCGCGGTTTCGCAAGCGATGCGAAGCGTGAAGCGCAAGGCGCGGCTAATGAAATAAGAAACCGTGCCGAAAATATTAAAAATGATTTCCGCGATAGGTTCGAAGGCGCCGGGGAAACTGCGCGCGAATATGGCGAGCAGATTCGCGATAAGGCCGATGAAGTTGTGCGTTATATCGAGCGCGAAGCCCGGGCTAATCCGCTCAAAGTCGCCTCTATCGCCTTTGTCACCGGGCTGATTACCGCCCTTATCATCGGTAGGAGAGATTAAATTGTTTAATCTTGTCGGTAAAATCCTGCTTTTCGCTTTGGGGCAGAAATTAACCGAAGGCAGCCATGCGGCGGAATTTCCGAAAAACCGCATCATGCCTTTAATCTGCCTTGGGGCGGTGAGCCTGGTTTTCTTCGTGCAAGGAATCGCGGCGCTGCTGGTGGCGGCTTATTTCGCTTTCACGATTCTGCTGAATCTGCAAAGCTATTATGCCGCGCTGGCAGTTTCTGCCATTGCCTTAATAGTTTCGGGAATTTTCTCCAGCATCCTCAAATGCAAATTTTCCGAATGCACGGAAAAAAAAACTCTCATAGGAGGGTTTAATCCGGTCTCGCTAATCTCGGCCTTTGCCAATGGTTTCTGCAAAGGCCAGGACCGCGCTTGCCGGATGGAGGAAGATAATACCAGGTGGCGCCGGGCGCGGTAAAATCAATCATCCTCGGCCAGCCAAGCTCCGAGGCGTTATGAGGCGTTATGAGGCGTTATAAAGTGTCATGCCAAACTTGATTTGGCATCCAGTTATAAGTTTGAGGCGCTATGCGCCGAATCTATTTTACTGGATGCCAGCCTTAAGCTGGCATGACGAAAAGAAAAAAAGCATTTTAGGAATTAAACCTGTAAGAGATTAAATTAATAAAGGAAATTTATGGCAACTATAAAAAACAAGGTTCTCATAGTAGATGATGAGCCGCAGATAAGAAAATTACTCCGCGTTACCCTGGAAGCCAGCAGTTACAAAGTGGAGGAATCAACCAGCGGCAATGAGGCGATAAGGCTTACCGCTTCGCTGAAACCCGATATTGTCGTCCTCGATTTAGGCCTGCCGGATATCGATGGCACGGAAGTGATAAAGAAAATCCGCGAATGGTCGCAGGTGCCGATTCTGGTGCTCTCGGTGCGCTCGCAGGATGATGATATTGTTATCGCGCTCGATAACGGCGCCGATGATTATGTGGTGAAGCCGTTCAGCGTCGATGTGCTGCTGGCGCGGCTGCGCGCGGTCTTACGTAAATCAGTGCGCGAGGAAGCCGGCGCTTCGGAACTTTCCAACGGCAATTTACGCATGGATTTGCTGCGCCATGAAGTGCGGCAGAATGGCGAAGTGCTGCAGCTCAGCCCCAAGGAATATGAATTGCTGCGCTATTTCATGACGCATAAGGGTCGGATGCTGACGCATAAGCAGATATTAAAGGAAGTCTGGGGCCCTGCGCATGCCGACGACACTCAATATCTGCGCGTTTATATCGGCCAATTACGCCAGAAAATTGAGCCCGACCCGGCAAATTCCGTTTATATTATAAACGAACCCGGCATCGGCTATCGCATGGAAGAGCATAAAGAAGCGGCGGAAGCGGCGTAATATTACTGCTCGGGCATTATTAGGTTGTCAATCTGAGGGTATAGGCGCAAGTTGCATAGCTACTTAGCTTTAACCTCCCGTGCAAACAAAATTCTTGCCTCTTTCCTCCCAAGAATATATTCTCGCAGGCCTAGAAAACCTAGACTCTAAAAAATAATGGAGCAATATCAAATGAGTGCAGCAAAAACGCTGGAAAAAGCCGCCAAACCGGTAAAAAGAACTGAGATTCCCGCTAATTATAAGCCATCCGAGAAAGAACCTTATATGAACCCCAAGCAGCTGGAATATTTCCGCCAGAAGCTGCTAGCGTGGCGGAAAGAGCTGCTTGAGGAATCGATGGAAACATTGACGCATCTTAAGGAAGAAAATTGGAATGAGCCGGACATTAACGACCGCGCCACTGTCGAAACCGATACCGCCCTGGAACTGCGCACGCGTGACCGCTACCGCAAGTTGATAGCCAAAATCGATTCCGCCTTAAAAAGAATCGACGATGGTGAATATGGCTATTGCGAAGAAACCGGCGAGCCAATCGGCCTAAAGCGCCTTGAAGCCAGGCCCATCGCCACTTTAACCGTCTCCGCCCAGGAAAAACACGAGAAATTCGAGGAACAATATAGCGACGAGGATTAGATTAGCATGAATTTTGCCAAATACGGCCACTATCTAAAATCCTATTTCAGTTGCGATCACCCTATCAGCAGGGTGCCTTATATTATTGCGCTGGTTTTATATTTCCTTGCAGTTTTCGTGCTTGGCCAATGGTTATGGAACCCGAGTTCAGGCGGTAATCACCCTATATCAATCTGGGCGAATATTTCCGGCATATTGGTGTTGCTCGCTTTTCTTCCTGCCGTGGCCATGCGCCTGAAGGATTTCAATTTCTCTCCCAAATTCGCGCTTTTGCTGCTGATTCTACCGGTTATATCTCTGCTCGCACGCGTTATTAACGGCTATCCGATGCCTTTTTCCGACCCGGTGAAGGTGATTTTTATAATTGGCTCCATTATGGAAATTCTTCTGGCTTGCATTCCCGGTAAGAAGCGGGTTTAATATTCCCGGCTGATTGAGAAATCCAGCAATTGAATCAGTGCATCATGCGCCGGAGAATTCGGGAAAATCTTTAAGGATTTCCGCGCCGATTCCACATAATTTTCAGCATGGCCGATGGAATCTTTTAATATCCCGTATTTTTTCATGATTGCAATCGCGCTTACCAAATCATCCGGCTGCTGCTCTTTTTCCTGTATGGTCCTCACCCAGAATTTTTTCTCTTCCGCATTGCTTTTCCGGTAAGCTAAAATCACCGGCAAAGTCACTTTGAATTCCTTGAAATCATCGCCGATGGATTTCCCTAAAGCCTCGCGTCTGGCCGAATAATCAAGCGCGTCATCGGCAATTTGAAATGCCATGCCGAGGTTATGTCCGAAATCGAATAGCGCCTTTTCATATTCCGGCGGCTTATCGGCAATCAGCGCGCCAATCTGGCAGGCGGCAGCGAATAACTGAGCGGTTTTGGCGGAGATGATTTTAAGATAGGTCGAGAAATCATTTTCCAGGTTATTTTCATGCGTGAGTTGCAGAACTTCCCCCTCGGATATTATGGCGGAAGTATCGGAAAGCAGCTTCAGCACTTTAAGGGAGCCATCCCCCACCATCAGTTGAAATGCGCGGCTAAGAATAAAATCCCCAACTAGAATGCTGGCGGAATTGCCCCAAAGGTGATTTGCCGTAGGGCTGCCGCGGCGCAAATCACTTTTATCCACCACATCGTCATGCAGCAAAGTCGCGGTGTGGATGAATTCAACGCAGGCGGCCAGGCGGATATGACGCTGCCCCTGATAGCCGCACAGCCGGGCGGCGAGCAGCGTTAGAATCGGCCGGAGCCTTTTGCCGCCGGAGGAAATAACATGCCCGGCCACTTCCGGAATCAACGCTACATCACTGGCAACCAGCCGGGTGATTTCGCTATCGACCGCGTCCAGCTCCTCCCCGAAAATAGGGCGTAAAGTTTCCAATATAGCGGTGCTTGATGACATGCCAGCCTTTCTTAAATGGCAATTGCGGCGGCGGCAATAGGAAAATGTTACGAGTTTAAGGCAAAATGCTGGCATTCCGCCTATGAGGGGAAATCAAATGCCAAGATTATTTGATTCTCTTAGTTTTAATCCTCAGCCGTGGCTTCGTCCTCGAAGGTTTCGCCTTCCAGGTTTTCGTCATCCGCTTCGCCTTCGGCATCATCGGCCAAATCATCCTCATCGGCATCATTTACCTGGAGGGATTTCATTTCTTCGGCCACTTCCGCCGCATTCATCAAACCGGCATTTTCCGGCTCATTACCCGCTATTTCGTCGGTATCGATTGACCTTTGATAGCTCTGAATCAATTCTTCGCGCAGCTGTTGCACCGGAACGCTGCCCTTGGCAATTTCGCGCAAGGAAACCACCGAATCCTTATCATTATCGCGGTCAACGGTGATGGGTGTGCCGGAAGCGATATCCCGCGCCCGCTGGCTGGCATAAGCCACCAGTTCGAACCTGTTTGGCACCAGCAAAATGCAATCTTCAACCGTGACTCTCGCCATAATCTTCTAACGCTCCTGTTTTTTGGGGAGGCTTCTTATATATCAGGCCTTAAAGGGATGCAAGGGAATTATATATGGATAACCCTGCCATCCACTGCCAGCGCCGCTTCTTTTACCGCTTCATTGAGTGTCGGATGCGCATGGCAGGTGCGGGCGATATCTTCCGCCGCGCCGCCGAACTCCATTACTGCCACCGCTTCCGCAATTAGCGTTCCGGCATCCGGGCCGATGATATGGACGCCTAGAACTTTATCGGTTTTGGCGTCGGCCAGGATTTTTACGAACCCATCGGTTTCGCCAGTTGCCCGCGCTCGGCTATTAGCGAGGAACGGGAATTTTCCGGCCTTATATTCTACGCCCGCCGCTTTCAAATCCTCTTCCGATTTGCCGACGCTTGCCACTTCCGGCCAGGTATAAACCACCCCCGGCACCAGGTTATAATCGACATGCCCGGCTTGGCCCGCCATGGTTTCCACCGCCGCAATGCCATCCTCCTCCGCCTTATGCGCCAGCATAGGGCCTTGAATGACATCGCCGATTGCATAGATGCCTTTGATATTAGTTTCAAAATGCCCATCCACCTTGATACGCCCGCGCTCATCAAGCTCCACGCCGGATTCCTTGAGGCCGAGCTTCTCGGTATATGGCCTGCGGCCGATTGCGACTAATACGTAATCGGCTTTCAGTTCCTGCTTTTCGCCGCCTTTAGCGGGCTCAGCTGTGATATTGACGGTTTTGCCGGATATTTTCGCGGCTGTAACTTTGGTTCCCAGAATGAATTTTATGCCCTGCTTCTCCAGCGTTTTCTGGAAGGCCTTGGCCAATTCCAAATCCATTCCCGGACAAATGCGGTCAAGATACTCAATCACCGTCACTTCGCTGCCAAGACGCCGCCATACCGAGCCCATTTCCAACCCGATTACGCCGCCGCCGATGATGATTAATTGCTTCGGCACCTCCGGCAATTCCAGTGCGCCGGTGGAGGAGACGATGCGTTTCTCATCGATTTCCACGCCCGGCAGCGGCATCACATCCGAGCCGGTGGCAATCAGGATATTCTTGGTTTTTAAGCCTTCATTCCCGCCATCATTCAATTTCACAGCCACTTCGCCCTTGCCCATGACGATGCCATGGCCTTTGAAATAAGTGACTTTGTTTTTTTTGAATAACCCTTCGATGCCCTTAGTCAAATCCTCCACTACTTTGGATTTCCGTGCCATCATGGCCGCTAGATCAACCTTTAAGCCGGAAACCTTTATCCCATGCTTCTCAAAATTATGCGCCGCTTCTTCGTATAATTCGGAGGATTGCAACAGCGCTTTGGACGGGATGCACCCGACATTCAGGCAAGTGCCGCCCGCCGGGCCGCGCTTATCGATACAAGCCACTTTCATGCCAAGCTGCGCCGCTCTAATTGCCGCGACATACCCGCCTGGCCCGGCGCCGATTACTATTAGGTCGAAATTATTTTCCATTATATTTTTCCTCTAGGACGCGTTGCACTGCTTTTTTAAGAACGGGGAGATCATGAGTCAAAAGTTGCCACACCTTATTCATATCAACCTCCAAATATCCATGCACTATAAGATTTCTAAAATTCTTTATGGCTTTCCAGGGAATTTCCGGCATGGCCTGCTTAGTGCCTTCTTCAAGACGAAGCATCGATTCGCTCATTACATGTATTCTTCGTAATATGGCATCTTCATAAAGCGGGCTTACGAGCATTTTTTCCAATGTTCCGATTTCGTCTGTATATTGCTTCACAGAATCAATGCATTCAACTATATGTTCAAGATATATTCGTTCCTCTTTTTGCATTAAAATTCCTTTGCATTATTTAATATCTCTTCGCGGAGTAACGGATATATCGCCCGCTCCGAAACAATATCAATGCGTTTTTGCAGCAGCTCTTCCAAATCCGTTTGAAATACCGCCACGTCAAGAAGACTGAGACCATCTTCGGTAGCAATAAGCATATCGATATCGCTATCCGGCCTCTCTTCCTCCCGCGCCACCGAGCCGAAGACGCGCAATCTGGTAACGCCATGACGAGTTGCCAAGGCCAATATTTCCTCTCGGCGTTCCCGCAACATATCGTAGGTGGAATGCATTATTCCTGCCCGGCGCCGATTATGATTATGTCGTAGTTATTATCTGGTATTCTTCCCATACTCAATTTTTATTCGGGGCTTCGTTTGCAATCCCATATTCCGCTTAGTATTCAAGACCATTTAATTGTAATTGTCAAAAGAACGCAGCAAAAACTCAAAAAAAGGGGGTTGTCATTAACCATTTATTAATTATTTTCTGCTATTTTTATTGATAACGTCCCATTAGAGGATTTCGCATCAGGAGGCAGAATGACTAAGGAAAAGATAACCGATGAACATCGCGATGCATTTCGGAGATTTAGGTATTTTACCGGCCAGAAAGCCTCGCATTTGGAAGGCGTGACAGCACAGGAAATCTCCCTGATTGAAAAAGATTATTCCATCTCCACGGAGAAATTTCTGCAAGTCATCCAGAGAGCTTGGGGTATGGAATCCCTGGAAGATTTATTATTCAAAGCAAAAGATCTACCTGAGCGGCCTTTTGAGGAGATAACTCAGGAACATCGTGATGCATTCCGGAGATTCAGGTATTTTACCGGCCAGAAAGCCTCGCATCTGAAAGGCGTGACGCAACAGAAAATTAACTGTATTGAAAAAGATTATTCCATCTCCACGGAGAAATTTCTGCAAATCATCAAGACAGCCTGGGGTATGGAATCCCTGGAGGATTTATTATTCAAAGCAAAAGATCTACCTGAGCGGCCTTTTGAGGAGATAACTCAGGAACATCGTGATGCATTCCGCGCAATCAGATATAATAAAAACCAGACTTTAGAGCAAATAGCTATAATCGGCCAGGTAACCCGCCAGTATATTAGCCGTATTGAAAATTTTGAGCGCATCAACGCCGATAGATTTCTCGAAATAACCGAAAAGGCCTGGGGGATAACATCGCTTGACGAGCTTCTGAAAGCGGCCGAAGGCCTTGAAGTTCCGCCAAGACGCCGTCCGGGATGCGAACGTTAGAAAAGACTCGGAGATATGCTGGCAAAGTGTTTTATTTCCAAAACAAGCTTTTTATTCCAGTCCTTCTTTATTGTTAATTACAAACTCAGCAGTAACCGCCGTGGGTCCTCTATCGCTTCCTTCACTCGCACCAGGAAAGTTACCGCTTCTTTGCCGTCGATTAGGCGGTGGTCGTAGGAAAGCGCTAAATACATCATGGGGCGGATTTCGATTTTGCCGTTTATGGCCATCGGGCGATCCATGGTTTTATGCATGCCTAAAATGGCGCTTTGCGGCGGATTGATGATGGGGGTGCTCATCAGCGAGCCATAAACTCCACCGTTCGATATAGTGAAAGTGCCGCCGGTTAAATCATTCATCGAAAGCTTGCCGTCGCGCGCTTTTTTGCCGTAATCGCCGATGGTTTTTTCGATTTCGGCGAATGACAGTTTATCGGCATTACGTAATACCGGCACCACCAGCCCTTGCTCGGTGCCGACTGCAACGCCGATATCGTAATAATTTTTGTAGATGATTTCATCGCCGTCAATCTCGCCATTCACCGCCGGAATTTCCTGCAGAGCATTGATTGCCGCTTTCACGAAAAATGACATGAACCCAAGCTTCACGCCATGCTTTTTCTCGAACGATTCCTTATATTCATTACGCAGCTGCATGATATTTCCCATATCCACTTCATTGAAAGTGGTGAGAATCGCCGCCGTTTGCTGGGATTGCTTCAGGCGCTCCGCGATGCGCTGGCGCAGGCGGGACATTTTTACGCGCTCTTCACGTTTGGAATCCGGAACGCTGGAATTCTGGAATTCTAGATTTCCAGCATTCGAGCCTTCCAGTTTTCCAATCACATCGCCCTTGGTGAGTCGCCCGTCCTTGCCTGTGCCTTGCACATCATTCGGGTTCACATTATTTTCCACGACCATTTTCCTGACGGCCGGGGATAGGTTTTCGTTTTTGGATTGCGGCTGCGCTTTTTGTTCCTGCTGCGAAACTACTTTGAGCGGCGCTGCTGGTTTTGGTTGATTAGCGCTGGCATTGGCCCCGCTGCTAGCATTAGCATTTGCCGCAGGCTTCGCGCCCTTAGCCGTGGGGTCGATTATCCCGAGCAAATCGCCGACTGAAACCGTGCCGCCCTGATTCACCTTCACTTCCTTCAAAGCTCCTGCTACCGGGGCATTGACTTCAAGGGTTACCTTATCGGTTTCCAGCTCCACCAGCAAATCATTCAAATTCACCTGCTCCCCGGCCTTTTTATACCATTTGGCAACGGTAGCCTCCGTAACCGATTCTCCGAGCGGTGGAACAACAATCTCTCCGGCCATTTGCAATACTCCTTAAAATCTATTTGGCGCTTAATAAAAGCTTATAGTCTTAAAATATTATAAATCAACTTTTCTTGGTTGATTTATTTGCTCGGAGAAGAATTGGAAATCGAGGGTGTGACAATTCCCAAATGCCGTTTTGCGGTGGCCAAGAATATCTCAAAAGCCGCATTGGCGGGACGGAGATGATTCCGGTCTAAACTGTTATTTGTCATGATATTGCGCGTCATGCCCAGAATTTTCTGCCAAAGCACACTTGCATTTTGATCCGGATTTCCCGAGATCCTATTTTTTATTTCAGTAATCGGAGCCATGTCACCCTGCATTTCTTGGGGCAGGCTTTTAACAACTGACCGGTAGGCACCTATAAGTTCAGCATTTATTTCCTCATTACTCTTTTCGGTCATTTTACCTCAACTCAGCGCCGCCTCCACCAATTCCTTCTGCTCCTTAGTATGCAGTTTCATATACCCAGCCGCAGGTGATGCCGCCGCTTTCCGGCCCGCATAAACCGGGCGCTGAGCCTTGGCCTTCGCATTCACCAGCACTTCCTCGATAAACGGATTAACAAAAGTCCAGCCACCCATGTTTTTTGGCTCTTCCTGGCACCAGATGACTTCCGAAGCATTCTTATAGCGCTTGATTTCCGCCGCTAACTCACCGGCCGGGAAAGGATAGAATTGTTCCATGCGCAATATTGCCACATCGTTGATTTTTTTCTCATGTCTTGCTTCGAACAAATCGTAATAAACCTTGCCGCTGCATATTACCACTTTACGGATTTTAGAATCGGCAACCAGGCCTTCGCCTTCGGGGATGATAGTGCGGAATGTGGTGCCCGGCCCGAACTCATCCAGCCGGCTTTGCGCCAGTTTATGGCGGAGCAGCGATTTCGGCGTCATGATGATAAGGGGTTTCCGGAAATCGCGCACGATTTGCCGGCGTAATATATGGAAATAGGATGCCGGGGTCGTGCAATTGGCAACTTGCATATTATCCTCGGCGCATAATTGCAGGAAGCGCTCAAGTCTAGCCGAACTATGTTCCGGCCCCTGGCCTTCGTAGCCGTGCGGCAATAGCAGCACCAGCCCGCTCATCCGCAGCCATTTCACTTCGCCGCTGGCGATGAACTGGTCAATGATTACCTGCGCGCCATTGGCGAAATCGCCGAATTGGCCTTCCCATAATACCAGGCTTTTCGGCTCGGCCATCGAATAGCCATATTCGAAACCCATCACCGCGAATTCGCTCAAATTGGAATCAATCACCTCAAAACTCGCCTGTTTGCCGAGGTTATTGAGCGGTATATAATCCGCCTCAGTTTGCTGGTCCACCAGCACCGAATGGCGCTGCGAGAAAGTGCCGCGCCGCGAATCCTGCCCCGATAGCCGAACCGGCACGCCTTCGCGGAGCAGCGAGCCGAACGCCAAAGCTTCCGCCGTCGCCCAATCCAGCCCATCGCCGGTTTCGAACATTTTTGCTTTCACTTCCAGCTGCTTCACGATTTTCGGATGCACGTTGAAATCCTTAGGAGGAGTGGAAATCACTTTGCCAATTTCCTTCAAGGTTTTTAACGCAACCCCGGTATCGACCTGCGAGAAACCTTCAGGTTTTTTGAAACCCACCCATTTGCCTTCCAGCCAATCGGCTTTATTCGGCTTATAGCTTTGCGCGGCGGCAAGCTGGGCTTCCAGGTAATCGCTCCATTTTTGTTTCATGGATTCGAATTCATCCTGGCTTACCGTGCCTTCGCTAATCAATTTTTCCGCATAAACTTCGCGCGGCGTCGGGTGATTATTGATATTCTGATACATCAGCGGCTGGGTGAAACTTGGCTCATCGCCTTCATTATGGCCATAGCGGCGATAGCAGAAAACGTCAATCACCACGTCTTTCTTAAATTCCTGGCGGAATTCGGCGGCGATGCGGCTGATGAAAGCCACCGCCTCCGGGTCATCGCCATTGACATGGAATATCGGCGCCTGCACGATTTTCGCAACATCAGTCGGGTAAGGCGAAAGCCGGGCGTTTTTCGGGGAAGTGGTGAACCCGATTTGGTTATTGACGATGATATGTATCGTGCCGCCGGTAGTATAGCCTTTCAAATCGCCAAGCTCGATGGTTTCGGCCACCACGCCTTGCCCCGCGAAAGCCGCATCGCCATGCAGCAATATACCCATGACTTTAGCACGTTCCGCATCCTGCAATTGATCCTGCTTCGCCCGCACTTTGCCGACTACTACCGGGTTCACGCATTCCAGGTGCGACGGGTTGGCAGTTAAGCTAAGGTGCACTTTCCGGCCATCGATAATTCTATCCGATGAAGTTCCGAGGTGATATTTCACATCGCCGGAGATATTCATATCTTCCGGGAACGCCAGGTTGCCTTGGAATTCCGAGAGCATTGCCGCATAAGGCTTGCCCATAATCGCCGTCAGCACATTAAGCCGCCCGCGATGCGCCATACCGACTACTATTTCCTGAATGCCAAGCCCGCTTGATGTATGAATCACCTCTTCCATCGCTGAGGCCACCGATTCCGCGCCTTCGATGGAAAAGCGCTTGGTGCCGGGATATTTTATATGGCAGAATTGCTCGAACCCTTCGACCTCGATGATTTTCTGCAATATCGCTTTTTTCTGCTCGAGACTATAAGAAGGCCGGCCGTTGGAGGCTTCGATTTTCTTTTGCAGCCAATCCTTCTGCTCCGCCGAGCCGATATGGGAAAATTCGAACCCTATAGTGCCGCAATAAGTTTCTTTGAGTATATGCAGAATCTCGGCCAGGGTGGCTTTCTCTAAGCCCAGCTCACCGCCGAGGAATATTTCCTTGGTTTTGGTAGCATCTTTCAGTTCGAACCCGTAAGCGGTAGGGTCAAGCTCAAGATGCGCGTCTTTCACTTCCATCCCAAGCGGGTCAAGATTCGCCAGGAAATGCCCATTGGCGCGGTAAGCCCGAATCAGCATCAGCGCCGATAATGAATCCACCCGCGGGTCGCGCTGTTTTCGCCGCTCTGCCTCGGTTGCGGGTGAAGTTTTTATCTCTTCCACCGCAGTCCCAACCACTTTAGGCCGGGAACCATTCGACCATGAAGCGCCATGGAAATCCTCGGCAATAGTGGAAAGATTATCGCCCACTCCGGCAAAATAATCCCTCCAGGTCTGGTCAACCGAAGCCGGATTTTTCAAATATTTCTCATAAATCTCGGCCACAAAAGCCGAATTGGCAGGGGAAAGGAAGCTAGTTTTTTTCAAATTTTCACGCATATTTTTTCTAGGTTCTAGGTGTTAGGTTTTAGGTGCTAGGGAAGAGTTTTTACTAGCCCCTAATCCCTAGAACCTAGCACCTAACCTACCACCTATTCATTAATTATTCATTAACGGGCGGCAAAATATAATACCGCATTTTAGAAAAATCCAGTGGATTGCTGCCGTTAACCTTTTCTTAATAATGGTGATGGGGCAAAATTGCTTAACATTCATCCCTGACTGAAAAAACGAGCTTTGCAGTCGATGAAAATCAGCCAGTGCCGGTTGCTAAGGCAATTGCCTTTATTTATCTAGATCTAGCTTCTATTTGAGTCCAGCTTCGCTATTTCGACTTTAGCGCGAATTTCTATTTCGTTTAGGACGGAGGAAAGTTTATCGTCCACCACCCAGCCGCGCTCTTTTTTTATGCCGTTTTTCAGCTTCTGCAATTTCTCCATGGAAACGCCGCCTTCCAGCATTCCGCTTTTTATTTCGTCCAGAAATCCAAGGAGTTCCTTGCCATAGCTTATTGATTCTTCGCTGCTGTCATATTGTGATTCGGCTTGTTGCACGGCAATTAATGAATCAATCATATTTATGGATGCAGGCGCTGCTACCTCAGGTAGAGAAGCGCTATCTTCAGCCGCGCTGGCCTCATCCAAAATGCTGCCGAAATCGGAAGTGATTTTGCCTTTATTTTTTTTAGTAACGGCAGAGGATTTTGTCGTTCCGACTTCGGTGATTCTCATAATTATCTCTTAGGGTTTAACCTTACAAATAAAACTATCACAAAAGGAATCAGCGTTCTATGGGCAAAATTTGCCTAGCGCTCGGGCAAATATTCGCCGCTTAAAATTTTATGCATATTTTATCCTCATTCTACATCTTTGATTTATAAGAATAAAGCCTGATTGGCACGGTTCTCGCTTTATATAAGTCATAAGATTAATTTAATCAGAAAAATAAACGGGTAAATATGCAGCCTCTTCAATATAGGAAAAACCGGCAGGATAAAAAGGGTGATTCTACCCTGGCTTTCATCCTGTTATTCCTGGTTTTTCTGGCGCTGTTCCTTGGCCTTAAAACCAGCCCGGCGCATGCGGAAACTACTGCGCGCATCAAGGATATCGTGAATTTTGAGGGCATACGCGACAACATGCTGGTCGGCTATGGCCTGGTGGTTGGCCTAAACGGCACCGGCGATAAGCTGAATAACGAGCCTTATACCGAACAAAGCCTCATGACTTTCCTGGAAAGGCTTGGCATCAACACCAAGGGCCAGGAGCAGAATATCAAGCCGAAAAATATTGCCTCGGTAATGGTGACTGCCACTCTCCCGCCCTTTTCCCGCAATGGCAGCCGGATTAATGTCAATGTCAGCACTCTCGGTGACTCCACCAGCCTGCTTGGTGGGCATTTACTCGCAACTCCGCTGCTTGGCGCCGATGCGCAAGTTTACGCGGTGGCGCAAGGAGGTGTTGCGATTGAAGGCTATTCGGCCCAGGGCAATACCGGCAGCAGCATCACCAAAGGCGTGCCGACCAACGCTTTCATTTCGAACGGCGCGATTGTTGAGCGCGAAATCGATTATAAATTAAATACGCTGGAAACCGTGAATCTGGCGCTAAAGAATCCCGATATAGCCACGGCCTCCAATATTTCTGCAGCAGTAAACCGCAAGATGGGCGGTCATTTGGCGAAAGTTACCGACCCCGGCACGGTGCAGGTTACCGTTCCGCCGGAATATCATGCGGCGGTAGTGGAAATGCTAAATGTCATCGAGCAGATTCCGGTGGAAACCGATCAAGTAGCGAAAATCATCATCGATGAAGCTTCAGGCACCATCGTTATGGGCGAAAATGTGAGAATCGATACCGTGGCGGTGGCGCAAGGAAATCTGGTGGTGAAAATTGAGGAAACGCCGCTCATTACCCAGCCCGGCCCATTTGGTTTCGATGAAAATGCGCCGATTAATACCGCCGTGGTGCCAAATAGCGTCGTAACCGTGAATGAGAATGCCGACAAAAAGATGACCATCTTCAAGAAAAACGCCGATTTGCGTGATTTGGTAAATGGCATGAACTCCCTCGGCGTCGGCCCGCGCGACATGATAAGCATATTGCAGACAATGAAAGCCGCCGGAGCGATTCAGGCGGAAATAACCACTAGGTAGAAACTGGAAAATTGGAATCTGGAAAATGGAAGCTGGAAAAATGGATATGGATATTTCGGTGGCGGCGCAAGGGATGAGCGGGAAGTTGCCGGTTGTTAACGCCAAAGAGAAGAATTTGGCCAAGATCGACAAGACTTCCAAGGATTTTGAGGCGGTGTTCCTCGGCCAGATGCTGCAACCGATGTTCAATACCGTGGAAATAGACCCTAATATGGGCGGCGGCTCGGCGGAAGAAGTTTACCGTTCGATGATGGCCGATGAATATGGCAAGCTTCTCGCTAACCGCGGCGGCGGTCTCGGCATCGCAAGTGAAGTTAAAAAAGAAATGTTACGGATACAGGAGGGTAATAAATAATATGCGCAATGCTCAAGTAAAAACCGGCAAGGATTTGGAACTGAACGCCCATGACGCGGTTGAGAATCTCGTGGAGATAATCGCCCGGCTCGGCGCGGTTCTCGCCAATGAAACCATTTATCTGCGTCAATTGAAAATCTCCAACATCACCGCCTTGCAAAAGGAAAAAGAGGAGTTGATTACGCTGCTCGAAAAAGCCAGGAAGCAGATTGATGCCAATTTAAACCTGGCCGGCGAGTTCACCCCCCAGGAAATGCAGGAACTGGAAACGGTGGGGCGTATTTTCTCGGAAATCGCCGCGGAAAATTACCGGGAACTGAAAAAAGCGCGCGAAGTGAATCGCCGCGTCATCGCCTGCATCTCGGTCGCAGCCACCGATTATTTCGCTAACCAGCGCGGCTATAACCGCAAAGGCGTTAGCGGCGGAATGGCAAAAAAGCAGGATATATTGCCGCCGCTTTCAGTAAATAACGTAATCTAAACCAGGACTATTAACAGGGTAATATATGGCTATTATTTCAATTACCAGCGCACTTGATGCTTCCGTAAGCGCCCTCCGCGCGAACCAGCAGGCGCTTGGCGTCATTTCGAATAATATCGCCAATGCCAACAGCACCGGCTATTCGCGCGAATTGATAAGCGCCTCGCCGGATACGACCGGCGGAAATCTGCAAGGCGTAGCTTTAAATAAGGTGATTCGCTCGGCCGATAATTTCCTGATTGCCGCCAACCGCAAGCAGTTTTCCTCAGTCGGCAATACCCAGGTGCTTAGCGATTATTATAATAGAATTCAAAGCTATTACGGCTCGCCGGACTCCACTTCCGATACCAGCAATTCCGGCAATAGCATCAATGACGCTTTAAGTAAATTCTTCAGCTCGATAAACACTTTATCCAGCAATACCGCCCTTGCTTCCTCGCGCACTGCGGCGCTAAACCAGGGAGCGGCCCTGGCGCAAAATATATCCACCCTCGCCAGCAATTTAGAAAATACCAGATTCCAGGCCGATCAGGATATCGCCACCGGCATTACTTATATCAACTCGCAAATCCAAGCGCTGCAATCGATTAATACTTCCATCCAGAATGCCGGGCGGGCGGATTCTTCCACCGCCGCCCTTCTCGACCAAAGAGATTTAACCTTGCAGAACATTGCCGAATATATGGATATCAATGTTAATTTTCAATCGGATGGCGAGGCTTCGGTCAGCACCGGGGGCGGCATCACCCTGCTTACCCCTACGATACGCTACCAGCTTGGCTATAACCCGGCCGGCTCGGTGCAGGATTTCACCAGCAACAGCATATTACAGCCGATTACCGTATCCCAGGTAAATCTCGACGGCTCGACAACCCTTACCGCCGACCAATTGGTTACCGGCGGAATTTCCGGAGTTTCGAGCGGAAATGGCGCCATTACCAACCGCATAGGCAACGGAAAATTCGCCGGGCTTCTGCAAATAAGAGATAGCGGCATTCCGCAATTGCTTGACCAAGTCAACAATATTGCCAGTAATATTACCGATGCGGTGAATGCCATTCAGAATAACGGCGCCGGTTTCCCGCCGCCAAATACGCTGACCGGCACGCGCGCTATAACCTCCAGCCAGCAATTTGCCATGAGCGGCAATGTGATGATTGGCGTTACCGACGGCAGCGGCAACCCGGTAGCCAGCCCTTATACCAATCAGCCGGGCGGAGTGCCGCCGCTGACTTTAAACCTTTCCGCCATGAATAACGGCCAGCCGACGGTGCAGGATATAGTAAATGCTATCAATAGTTATTACGGCCCACCACCGCATGAAGTGAGCCTTGGCGATCTTAACAATATTCAATTGCAGTCGGTTAGCGATGCGGCAGCCACCGGCAGCAATTATACTTTTAACCTGAAACTCTCCAATTACGGAATTAATAATGCCGATGTGCAAGTTACCGGGGTTACTGTTTCAGGAGCCGGCAGCAGTGTGGTTTCCGGCACTCCTTCAACCAGCACCGCCATCAATGCCGGAACGGTTGGGAATTCTCCGAATGTTACCGTGAATTTCGGCGGCGCCGGACCATGGATAGTAAACGCCACCGTACAATCGACCGATGCGGTAACCGGAGTTATCAGCATCGACACCATAACTTACCAGGTAAACCCGGCAGCGTCCGGCTTAGAGGGCACTATCTCTAATTTCACCAATGGCAGCTTCGGCGGGGATGCCACCATAGTTCTTCCGAACACCACCCAGCCCATCGCCCGTGCGCAGGTAGTGGATGCCAATGGCAACCCGGTAGCTTCGGGGATAGGCGGATTTTTACAGATAAAAACCATCAATCCCGCTAACGGCATCGCCATTAGCGAATTAGATAGCAGCCAGCTGGCCCAGATTAACCCTTCAAACGGTAGTGTTTTACCAAATAGCAATACCGGCAAGGCTTTTTCCGATTTCTTCCAGCTGAATGACTTTTTCGTCCGCGATGCGAACGGCAACAGCAATGCCCTTAATATGCAGGTTAATAACATCCTGGTGCAAAATCCGGGGTTTATTTCCACCGGGCAGCTTACTGCCTCAAACCCTCCGGCCAATTCCAATACCGTGCCATCCTATACTTACAGCCTTAGCATCGGCAATAACCAGGCGGCAATCAACCTCGCCGCATTGCAGAGCAAGCAGGTATCGTTTGCCGCCGCTTCGGGAATTCCGGCGCTTAATGTCACGCTTTCCGATTACGGCTCGCAGGTAATAAGCTTCGCCGCACAGGCAATCAGCGCCGCAGCCTTAAATGCCAGCAATGAAAATGATGTTTATAACGGCCTTAAGCAACAAGTGCAAAGTGTCAGCGGAGTTAATATCGACCAGCAGATGAGCGATATGCTGCTTTATCAAAATTCCTATGAAGCATCGGCCAAAATCATCACCACCATACAGAGCATATTCAGCGCTCTTGAAGATGCGCTGCGCTAATTTTAGGAGTAACAAGCCATGAATAATAACATACCTACTTTCGCAATTTACCAAACCTCGATTGATAATTTCCAGCGCGTTCAGGGAGATTTGAGCAAGGTGCAAACCCAGGTTTCCACGGGAAACAAGGTGCAGAATTTCGCCGATCTGGGCAGCAATGTAGGCCAGGCGCTAAGCCTCTCGGCCTTGGTCACCAGCAATAATAATTTCACCCAGAATAATACCCAGGTGATAAGCCAGCTGAATATTTACGATTCGGCATTGCAGCAAATCCAGACCATCAACACTCAGTTGCAAAGCGCCATCACCACCGAGCGCTCCGCTGACGGCGCCGCCAACCCATTGGCGCAAACCGCCACGCAAATGCTCTCGACCGTGAAGAATCTATTGAACACCGAATTCAACGGCCAGTTTATATTCTCCGGCGGCAAAACCAATACTCCGCCAATCGGCGACCTTACTGTCAGCAATCTTGTCAACAACCAGCCAACCGCTAATTATTATAATGGCGATAATATGACCTTAACCACCCAGGCCGGCACCGACATCAATACGCCTTATGGAATAAAGGCCAACAATGCCGCCTTCTCCAATTTAATCGGCGCTTTGAACATGGCGATAAATAGCGGGAACAGCAATAACCCGAATACCGACCCAGACCTCGCCACCGCCATGGATTTAACCAACAGCGTCAGCAGCGCCCTTGGTAACTTACGTGCCATGAACGGCGATACTATGAGCCAGCTGCAGCAGGTAAACACTAACTATGCCAATGACCAAATCTATATTCAAAACGTGCAAGGCGATCTTATGAATACCGATATAGCCCAAGCTTCGGTCCAGGTAACGGAAGACCAGACCACTTTGCAGGCGGCCTATCAGATTTTTGCCAAAATAAGCAGTCTCAACCTGTCCGATTTCATAAAATAGCAGGAAGAAGACTTTTAATAATTTATTGGAGATGATATATATGCAAACCGAACATGCGAGAATTGCAATGAAAATACAAATACAAGGCGGCGCTTTCCCGGGAGAAAAAAGCTCCAAGGACAGCAATCACATTATCGAGAGCCGCTACGGCAATTTGAGCGTTAACCTCGATAATGCCATATTTTTTCCGAAAGGCCTGCTCGGCATGCCGGATTTCAAGGATTTCTGCGTAGCCGAAATGCCGAATTCCAAAACCCCGGCACTCAAGCTGCTGCAATCATTGAACGATAAGGATTTATCATTCATCGTCCTCCCCGCCGATGCCGCGAATAAATTCATCGAAACACAGGATATGGCTGAATGCATTGCCGTTACCGGGGTGGCGAAGGAAAATATCCTGCTGCTTTTCATCCTGACCGTGCAGAACATTCCCGGCAGCGTAAAAATCACCGCTAACATCCGCGCTCCTATAGTGATAGACACCGCTGAGAAACTGGCAATCCAATATGTGTTCCCAAGCAGCAAATACGATATCCGGCATATTTTAAGTTAGTCCCTTTAAGTTAAAGAACTGGTTCCCAGTCATATAAAGGACAGCTTACCGCCTAATATTGATCATCAATACTATTTGAGGTAATTATGCTAGAGGAGAAGCATGGCTACCTTATCCCGAGTTGGAAGCCCAGCCAGAGAGTACGAAGGTGACAGCCAAAAAAATTCAAAATGAATTATCACCGCGACCCTTGTAAGTTCTTGCAAGCTGTTATAATTGGATGTATTATAAAAACATATAAAAGCTTACATAACAACCATGACTAAATCAGTAACATTTCGTTTGAACGAGGAGAAGCTTAAGGCGATTGACCACCTGGCTGAGGTGATGGATCGTGACCGCTCGTATCTTCTCAATGAAGCAGTGAATAATTATCTTGAAGTGCAGCAATGGCATGCCGAGCAGATACGTACGGCCATCAAAGGGGCAGATGCCGGGGAGTTTGCGAGTGAGGAAGAGGTTAAGGCGGCATTCAATGCCTTCAAGAGCGATAGTTGAACGATGGAAATCCTATGGCAGAAACGGGCAATCTCCGATCTGCATCATATAGCCGAATATATCCGGCAGGATAATTCGGCGGCAGCAGAAAAAACCGGGGCGGTGATAGAGGCGGCGGCGCGAAACCTTATCCGTTATCCGGAGATTGGCCGTGTTGGGAAAGAACCGGGAACGCGGGAATTAATCGTCAATGGGACGCCATATTTCGTGGTATATCGGATTAGCGGAAATGCAGTGCAAATCCTGCGTATTCTGCATGGTAAGCAAAAATGGCCCTATTCACTTTAGCAGTATTCTATAATTATAAACCATGCCCGGCAATTTCCTCACGCTGACCATCCGGAAGAAATACGAAGAGAATATCCGCAAGGGCGCGCCATGGATTTTAGCGGAAGAAATTATGGAGAATTCTTCTTTGAGTCTTGCCGAGCCTGGCGAATTGGTGAGAATCCAAGGGCTTTCGGGGAGTTTTCTTGGCATTGGATATTATAATCCATTATCCTATATCGCTTGCCGGATATTGAGCCGCGATGCGAAGGAAAAAATCGATGCCGAGTTTTTTGCCAAACGCCTGGCGGCGGCAAGAGAAAAGCGGGAGCGCCTGTTTCCGGGAGGATATTACCGCCTGATTCATTCCGAAGCTGATGGGTTGCCTGGGTTGGTTATCGATTGCTTTGGCGATGCCATTACCTGCCAGATTAGCACTGCCGGAATGGAGAGATTGAAGACTTTCCTGGTAGCGGCGCTAGAAACAACCATCGCGCCTAAAACCATAATTTTCCGCAATGATGTCGGATCGAGATTGAAAGAAGGCCTCGCGAAATATATTTCGGTCGAAAAAGGGGAGCCGCCGGAATTTAAGGAAGTGCATGAAAATGACGCAACATATTTTGCCGATTTATTACATGGCCAGAAAACCGGCTGGTTCTATGACCAGCGTAATAACCGCGCTTTCATCGCTCAGCTGGCCAAGGGAAAAACCGTGCTGGATTGTTATTGCCATAGCGGCGGTTTTGGAATATTGGCGGCGAAGAATGGGGCAAAAAATGTGACCTTTCTCGATAGTTCAGCGCCCGCGCTAAAACTCGCGAAGCTGGCGGCGGAAAAAAATTCTGTCATGGGAATCTGCGATTTTATCCGTGGGAAAGCCTTCGATGAACTGGAAAGAATAGGAGATGAAGGAAGAAAATTTGATATGGTGTTATTAGACCCACCGGCCTTCGTTAAAACCAGGGGAGATAAAAAATCCGGCATGATGGGTTATGAAAGACTGATAAATTTGGGATTGGTTCTAGTTGAGAAAGGCGGCATTCTGGCCCTCACTTCCTGCTCGCACCACGCCCCACGCAGTAGCCTGCGGAGTCTCATGGAAAAAACAATCACAGTATCCGGACGCAATCCCCAATTATTAAAATCCGGCGGCGCCGCGCCAGACCACCCCAAACACCCGAAGCTGCCGGAGAGCGATTATTTGAAGTTCCTGGTTTTTAAGGTGGCGTAAAGAATTATAACTGGCATCCATAGCGAAAATATAATAATCCTTAAACCATGGCATATGAGAAAAGAAAAATACCCTTGATGCAGCCTTTGCTGCCGGAGTATAAATTCATCGCCGCGTACCTGGAGGAGATTGACAAGAACCGCTGGTATAGCAATTTCGGGCCGCTGGTAACGCGCCTCGAGCGCCGGTTCGAGAGTTTTTTCGAGATGGAGGAAGGTGCCGTCACCAGCGTCGTCAATGGCACTTCCGGACTCACCAATATTCTCCGCGCCATGGATTTGCAGAAAAGCAGTTTCTGCCTCATGCCGTCATGGACATTCATGGCCACACCGGCCTCTGCCATTGCGGCAGGGCTCACCCCCTTCTTCCTTGATGTAGAAGAGGAAACCTGGGCGCTGGAGCCGGAAGAAGTGAAAAAATCGATTAGGAAAGTGCCGGGAATGGTTAGCGCGGTGATAGTGGTTTCGCCATTCGGCGCGCCGGTTGAAACTGGGAAATGGGATGATTTTACTGAAGAGACCGGCATTCCGGTAATCATTGACGGCGCGGCGGCATTCGATTCCATCTCGACCATAGAAAAAGCGCGTCCCGGCAAAACGCCGATTATGATTAGCCTGCACGCCACCAAGGTGCTTGGCATCGGCGAAGGCGGAATAATAATTTCGTCCGATAAAAAACTCATAGCCCGCATCCAGGAATTGATAAATTTCGGGTTTAATTCCGAGCGCAATATAACGGTGCCGGGAACTAACGGAAAAATGAGTGAATATAGCGCCGCCGTCGGCCTCGCCGCGCTCGATTTATGGCCGCAGAAGCGCGGCGTGTGGACTTATTTGAAACTGCATTATATCGAGGCTTTCCGCCGCAATTTCCAAGGCGAAATCACCTCACCCTGGATGCTTTCCGATGAATGGGTCAGCTCGGTCTGCAATATAAGGCTACCCTCCGGCAATGCGCTGGAAATAATGGCGGAGCTGGCTAAAAAAGGCATTGAGAGCAAAAGATGGTGGACCAATGGCTGCCATGGCCATCCCGCTTATGCGAAATTTCCGCGCCTCGAACTTCCGGTCACCGAAATGCTGGCGAAATCAGTAATCGGGCTGCCATTTACCATCGATATGAAAAGCCGGGATATCGATTATGTGGTGGAGAATTTAGCCGAAATTCTTCGCCATGAAACGCGCGACAAAAAAACCGGCTGATGCGGCTCGCTATAATGCA
>Ga0206823_1020_pt1 | contig 51465 bp, 50 predicted proteins | sample Alteio_BWOrgCont_81_FD_152868 | JGI IMG/M metagenome (GOLD analysis project Ga0206823, IMG submission 152868) | Enriched cells from forest soil in Barre Woods Harvard Forest LTER site, Petersham, Massachusetts, United States -... | ecosystem: Environmental > Terrestrial > Soil > Temperate forest >...
GCGGTTCCGTAACCAGGTTGTTCCCGGCGATACACTTATCTTTCACCTGGAATTGATGGAAGCTGTAAGGCGCGGCATTTTTAAAATGAAAGGTACAGCGTATGTAGGCGATAAAATTGCAACCGAGGCGGAAATGATGGCGCAAATCGTCAAAGTGAAAGAGACAAATGGAAGCGCTACTGAAAAGAAATCTGAAAAAATTAAGCAGGATTGAATGAGATGATATCGACACTCGCATACGTAGATAAAAACGCAGAGATTGGTGAAAATGTTACCATTGAGCCATTTGCCGTTATACACAATAACGTAAAGATAGGTTCGGGGAGTATTATTCAGAGCCATGCTGTTATTATGCCGGGTGCCCGTATCGGGAAGAATTGTACTATATTTCCCGGTGCAGTTATAAGTGCCATTCCGCAGGATTTAAAGTTTGCAGGAGAAGAGACTACTGTCGAAATAGGCGACCATACGGTCATTCGCGAATATTGTACCATTCACCGTGCTACAAAACAGAACTGGAAAACAGTAGTAGGCAGCCATTGCCTTATTATGAATTATGTGCATGTAGCACATGATTGTGTAATTGGGGACCATGTTATTCTTTCGGGATATTGTGGTTTAGCAGGACATGTGCATATTGAAGATTATGTAATCATGGAAGGTTATTCCATGGTACAGCAGTTTATTCGTATTGGGATGCATTCGTTTTTGGGAGGTAGTTCGAAGGTTAGGAAAAATGTTCCGCCTTATGTGAAGGCGTCCCGTGACCCGCTTTCTTATATCGGGGTAAATACGGTGGGCCTTTCACGCAGAGGTTTCAGCGCTGAAACGATTAAGCAAATTGAAGACACGTATCGCCTTTTATATGTTACATTTTTTACACCTACTACATGGGTGCCGCTTAATTCCAATATTTTATCTACCAGCAGGAATGGAGGGCGGTGTGGCAGCAGGTGCATTATTTCAGTAATGCCTATCAAGGGTACAACATTCGGGTTATATTTCCCTACACCCTTTTTAAATCTGTCCTTCTTAGCCGCTTCTTTCAATTTTTTAGCGAACGCTACATTGCCTGAATGGCCGGGTCTTGCAGCCAGTATATGAGCTTTTATCGGCATCCCAACCAAGGCAAGGTCGCCTACCATATCCAATAGTTTATGGCGGGCAGGTTCATTATAAAAATTAAGCTTGGTATTATTTAGTATGCCGGGATATTTTATTTCTATTCCTGTTTTATTAAATACTTTGGCGAGATAGTCCAATTTCTCTTTAGGAATTTCCCTGTCAACTAATACAATCGCATTGTCAAAATCCCCGCCTTTAATGAGGTTATGCTTAAGAAGCATCTCCAGCTCGTGCAGGAAAACAAAAGTACGGCAGGCAGCTATTTCATCTTTAAATTCGCTCACCTTGTATATGGTAGCATGTTGTGTGCCAAGCATAGGTGAATTATAATCCACCATCACGGTAAGCCGGAACGTATCCTGCGGAACAGCAAGCATTTCTATATGGCCCGGAGCATCCTCGTAGGTAAGGTTATCTTTTAATTCAAAATATACACGGTTAGCATCCTGCTCCACTATGCCGGCTTTTTCAAGAGCCTGTACAAAAAGCTTAGAGCTCCCATCCATAATGGGAACTTCCGGCCCAGATACTTCTATCAACGCATTATCAATTTCTAATCCTACCAAAGCTGCTAAAAGGTGTTCAGTAGTAGCAATTTTAGCACCATTTTGCTCCAAGGTAGTTCCCCGTTCAGTATCAGTTACATTATCTACGTCAGCATCTATAATGGGCTCACCGGGTAAATCAATCCGTTTGAACTTGTACCAATGGTTAACAGGTGCAGGCTTAAAAGTTATGGTAGCCTCCATTCCTGTATGTAAGCCCCTGCCTTTCAAGCTTACAGGTGTTTTAATAGTTCGTTGTTTTTCGCTCATGTCTGTGGCTATTAGCGGATAGCTATTAGATTTTGCAGGTACAATAATAAGTCTTTTTGTCGGAATCTACTTTGAAATAGTAAGGCTTTCAATTTTTGATTCCAGTTCCTGTATCTTTTGGCTCAGTTCAGGAAGTCGTCTGAAAATAACATAGGCCTTTTTATAATCGAAATGGTCAAGAGCGGGAGAGCCTTGTATAGTACTGTCATCAGTCACATTAGAACCAATACCCGACTGAGCAGCTATTTTCACACGGTTACCTATCGTAAGGTGGCCTATGATCCCTACCTGTCCTCCAATCATGCAATCGTTGCCAATTTTAGTTGACCCTGCAACTCCTGCCTGGGCTGCAATCACTGTATTCTCACCAATCTCCACATTATGCCCTATTTGGATAAGATTATCGAGCTTAACACCTTTACGTATAATTGTAGAACCCATAGTAGCCCTGTCAATGGTAGTATTGGACCCGATTTCTACATTATTTCCAATAATTACATTACCAACCTGGGGCATCTTGCGGTAATTATTTTCACTGTTTGGAACAAACCCAAATCCGTCGGAACCCACTACTACACCCGAATGAAGTGTGCAGTTATCGCCAATAATAGAGTCCCTGTATATTTTTACGCCCGGATAAATAATGCAGTTTTTCCCGATTTTACAATTCTCGGCTATGTAAACATTGGGATAAATCCGGCTGCCACTAGCTACATCTGTATTTTCTCCTATATAGGTAAATGAACCCACATACACATCTTTGTGCACTGTTGCTTTAGGAGATATATGTACAAACTCTTCAATCCCCGATTTGGAGAACTGCTGTTTATGATAGGCTTCCATTAGGATAGTAAATGCCTCCCGTGAATCACTTACTTTTATCAGGGTTGCTGTACCCGGCTTTTCATCTGTTATCCCCTCACTGATAATAATGATAGACGCATCGGTAGTTTTAAGATAGGGAATATATTTAGGATGGGATAAAAAAGTGAGGGAACCCTTTGTGGCTTCCTCAATTTTCGAAAGAGTGTTCACTTTTACAGAAGCATCGCCTTCAACCTTTCCGTTTACTAATGCAGCTATCTGTTGGGCAGAGAATTCCATGCCGCAAAAGTAACACTAATTATTAAGAGAACACTCCCCCCTGTTTATATTTATGAGCCACAAATTGTTAGAATGTGGCTCCAAACCTCTAAAGAGTTATTACTCTGTTATCTCCTGATAGCTCCGCCACTTCCGCCAAAACTTCTTGCGGGTTCCGCTGGTTGCAGTGCCGGATGATAAGCCGGTTCGGGAGCCGGCGCAGGGTGATATACAGGTTGGGCTTGCTGCCAGCTGCCACTGTGGTAAGATTGCGCTCTTTGTATACTACCATAATTATATGCCGGTTGGGGTGCACTTCTTGACTGCGACTGCACCCGTTGAGATTGAGCTTTTTGAGGTACTACAGCCGGTTGCCTTGTATAGGGTTGCCTTACATCAGGAACCTGCTGTTCTTCGGGAACTGTTGGCGTAGCTTTAGGGCTGTTAAGTAAAGAATACTTATCAATATTTTTTGCGAGATAAGCATCCCGTGTCTGCGGATTAACCACTCCGTTTTTATTCATTACTTTCTCGTTCAATTCACCAAGTTCTCTGATGGCAGCTACCCTTGTGGCATCACTGTGTACAAAATGAGCAGGCAAGTATTTCCGGTTAGCCTGCACCCAGTTGTGCACCACCTCCCTGCTGAGTGTATTTAAGCGGTGAGGCCCATAATAATGCTGGATGTATGCAGAACCCAAATGCGGGTACCTGTGCCAGTGCTGGGGACCCCAGAAATACCAATTGGTAAAGTAATAAGATGGAAATCCAAACACAACCATGTTACCGTGAGGTCCATAATAAAAGCCCCAGTCATACCAGTAAGGATACGGATACCAATAGGCATAGGGGTACCATGTAGGGTAACCAAACCAATAGGTATAGGGATATACCGAACTATTACTCACCTCGCCGGAATCCACGGGCGCATCCACATCATTTTTAGTGTAGCCATTATCTGTTGCATATTCATTAGCAGCTTGTTTCAATTCATTTTGCGCATCCGAATCTTTTTGCAGGGTTTGTTTCCAATCCTGCAGTTGTTGGGCATTTATGCTTGCTTGCACTGCGGCAGTCGAATCGCTCTTATGCATTACCCGTTCGGGGTCGCGCTTATAATGGTCTCCTACACGCACCGAAAGGCTCAAATGGTCATTCAGCAAGGAAATTACTTCCGGCAACTGGAGAAGATCGGTAAATACTTTCTGAACATCGGCTGGATAAGAAGAAATAAGAGTATTAAACTGGTCGTTAGTTTGATTTTGCAAGTCCTCCACCTTTTTTAAAAGGTCATATTCATCCCTGCCATATTTTAAGCCTACCTCATGTATTTCAGCAGGATAATCGTTAAGGATGGCTTCAATATCTTCCTCTGATTTCTTGCCACCATCCACCAACCTCGAAATTAAATTGGGGTAGCGGCTCATGTTCCATATATCTTCCTGTTTTGATTGGGAATATCCACCCACAAGGTCAGCAAAAGCGCCGCTGGAGTTTTTTTGCAAACTTGCCATATTTACAATAACGGCAGGGTATTCGCAGGCAGTAAATATCTCCCTACGAACGGAGTCAGGATACAATGCCAGGGCATTAATTGCCGCTGAATCTTCTTTTGTCCATGGGGTGTGTGATGAAACTGACTGCCCATTTACCCCTACCAGGGACAAAGCCAGCAGAAATATCAAAATAGGTGTTTTCATAGGTCATTTATTGGAGTTGTTACCGAATTAGACGTTGCCCCTTAGCAGTTTATTGCGTTAAAAAATGTTATTGGGGTTGTAAAGGTATACTCTTTATTATCTACTTTCACCTCTCAGTGTATATTAAAAACAGTTCTTTTAGAACCTAAAGTCATTTTGTCAATAATTCCACTTGCCCTTGTATCACTATAAGCTATAATAACAAAAAATGAAAAAATACCTTGTTTTATTTATCATACTTACAATAAGCCTTGCTGCACATACGCAAGTAGTTATTCCCTTTGGTGGTTCAACTCCCCCAGCAGAACCTAAAGAAAAGCAATGGAAAGAATTAATAAAGAAAAGTTATGTACTTAACTTTCGTCATTCCGTGAGCGACAGTGTCGAGGATACTATTTTAATACACGATGTAATCTTAACCCATTCGGATAACTATAATTATTGTGTTCCTTATAAAGATGACTCGACAAGAATTGCAATTGCAATAACAAAATTGAAATCACAAAAGGGGTATACTATTACTGTTTACAGGATAAAAGGAAGCATAAAACGTATTTCAAGGTATGATAAAAACCTTTTACCATCAGGGAAATGGATAGAATACTCTGGTAAATCGGTAAAGGCGATTGGGGAATATAAAAATGGCAAGAAGATTAAAAAATGGAAATACTATGATTCCGATGGGAACAAAACACTTACAGAGATCTATGGAAAGGACGATATGGTTCTCAAGAAATATCCCAGTCATACAAAGTAACTTGTTGAATAGTTCTTTCTGTGATATATGTAAGGTTTATTCATAATTCTGTAAGGATTCCCAGTGCAAGGGTATTCACCTTTGCATCCTATATTATTCAATGCCCTTTAATCTGCATACTATCATGGAAAACCCATCTGGTACAAAACAAAAAATTAATGGTACCGACAGTATCTTAAAACAAAAAAACAGCATACTGACACATCATATAGATTCATTCCTGGAAGAGTGCAGGGTGCAAAAACGATTCTTTTCAGGACAAATGCCAATTGAAGAATATATCGGCATAAAAAAGAAATACAAAAAATAATCAATAATTGAATAAAATGAAAGCCTTACCTAGGGCATATGTATAATAAAAAAGCATCTATGAACGCAATTTTGAGGTGCTTTAAAACCAGGTCGACTTTCATTATATTGCGTGAAAATTATTATGCATGGCAAACAAAATAACAATATCTGGAAAGGCTCATATAACTATAAAACACAACGAGGTAAAGGAATGTATATTAGGAGATAAGCTGTATTATTTGATCTTGGAGGAATTAGTGGGGCTCAATAAGACAGCCCCGAAATCGGCAATAGTTTATGTTAGTGAACACCCTGAAAGTTATTATAGTACACCAAGCGTTGTGCTATTCCCCGACAGCGATTACGAAGCCCCATTCCATATACCCAACCAGTCAGTAGATATCCGATTGGAATTAGATACAAGTGAATTTACTGCGGAAGAACTATTAAAAATTGAAATGGTCCTTTCGGTCATTGCAAAGGCATAGTAAGAGAAGAGTAGATATTGTTTTACTTTTCATTAATGTAAAAATAATGATTTTCTCAGGCTCAAATTATTAGAACAGCAAAGTGATTTTATTTTCTTTGCTCATCATGCTGTTGGTCTACCGGATGGTGGTACCTACTATTCTCCCGATGTTCGCTACCGTGTCCATCTTTATAATACCAAAAATTTTCCCTGTTATAATATCCGCCTACAGGCGCTGCGTATGCAACACATCCTTGTATTAAGAATGCCCCAAATAAACAGACTGCTAAAATTAGTGTTTTCATCTTGATTATTATTAGTTGTAACGGTAAGAACTTAGAAAAATCTTTCAAATTATTAATGATACAAAGATGATAACATTTAAAATTTAAAGTGTTATACTTTCAAGATGAAATCTTGTATAAATCACACTATTCTTCATATCATACTTTCAACGAACTATACTTACCCCTTAGAGGCAAGCAGAGAGTATAATACCTTATGTTAAATTCTTGGTTATTGGTGGGCCCAGTAGGACTTGAACCTACGACCAACGGATTATGAGTCCGAATTTTGGGCTACAAACCCAATGAAATTAAGACGATTTTATGCAAAATCGTACATTCTGGGTAAAAAGCGCACACCAATAGTGCACACCAATTTTATTTGGTGATTGATTCGAGCATTTTTGAGTTATACATGAGTTTATGCTATGTTCTAGTAAGTGCCATTGTATAAGTAATTGGGGTGGTAAGGTTAGTATTATTCGTAGGACCAGATGCACTTATTCCAAACATAATATCTATCCACTGGCCAACGCTTGCTGTAGCAAGATAGTTTTGGTCAAATGGGGTCGCAGCAAAGGTATAATCTCTATAAAAATCGGGGTCAATTCTTATTACTTGAAGCCATGAATTAAACTCTGTTAAACTCTGAGTGCTTGCAGTAAACCTGAATGAAAAGACAGACTTATTATTTTGGATTGTCTCATTACTTGAAATCACCAATTTTTCACTTTGAATGATTGGATTCTCAAAAGATAGTGTACAAATTATAATAGTTGCACCTGAAGGTGACAAAGTAGTCTCTTGGAAAGATGAAATGATATATTGCTTTAACAATAAAGTATCAACTATGTCTAGATAAGAGCGTGAATTTATATTATATGGGTTATATACACTTGTTGCCATCAAATAGAATTGATTGAAAGTTAATTGGGCTTTAAGAATCAAACTGAAGCAAACTAACCCAACCATTAAGATAATTTTCCTCATATAATTTTGATTTTTTATGCTTTATTTAAGTGTGCTTAAAGTGGGGTGGTTAAGGAAAGAGGTGCAAATCTAGTCAAAAGTGCCCACCAAGCCAATCCCTAGATATGAATCTTAAGTGCTTTAGACTTTTCAACTAACTTAGGGTGTTTATTATGGATAAGAACACTGAACAAATAAAGAAGCAAAGGGAAGGGATTAAGTTATCTGTTAATAATTCAGATAATTTATTTCAGAGTGCAGAATTATTATCTAATAATGGTTTTAATGGCCTAGCCATATCTCTACTCATATTAAGTGCTGAAGAAAGCGTAAAAAGCTTTGCATTAAGCCTTGAACTTATGTTAGGGAGCAAATCCGAAGTAAAGAATATTATAGGAGACAGTAAAAGTAGACACGTTGATTCTTATTTGTTCATTCATGAGGATAAACACAAGCTTGCCAAAGCAATAATTAAGGATTTACGCTCAATCTCCTCACCTTGGTTTAATCTACTTGGTGTAGCCTTTCCCAAGTATAAAAAACATTTTGATTTTTTTTCCCTTTCTTCAAGACAGTGCAATGAAATAGAGCAACTTTTAATAGATTTTGATGGTTTCAATAACATGAAAAATCGAGGATTATATGTAGATTATCTAAAGGGTATTTGGAAAACGCCATTGGATTTAAATATAGTAGATTACAAGAGTAATCAAAAAAAGATAGCTTTAATTCGAGGCATATTCTCTCCTAGAATTAAATATTTTTTAGAATTGCCAGATAAGGACCTGGGATTGCTTATGGAATGCCTTAATGATGATTAAGCTTACTTTAGTTAATTGTTGATTATTTCCTTATTTTAGTATAAATAAACTACTTTAATACACAAGAATGGAGCTTTGTTACATATGGATAAAAAATTTCAAGAATATTCAAGAGCAGGGATTTACTTTTAGCGGACAATTCTCGTTTTCTTTGGATAAGGAATCTTCGAGCCTAATAATCAAAAGAAACCCTTCATATCAATTTGATTTCTTCGATTCTGAAAACAGGGGAGCCAAAGAGGGCTATATTTCAAGTGTAACAGCAATTATAGGTGAAAATGGTAGTGGGAAAAGTAATTTAATAGAGTTTTTCTGTCGTACTCTAATACAGGGTAGTTCATTTATTCCAAGATATAAGGTAATTGACGATATTCTAGTATTTTATGTTCCAGAAAGGTTTATAATTATTCATGAAGAGCAATTGAAGCTTTATGAGTATACTCAAATACCTGATGAACTTACTATTGACTTAAAAAGCCCCCAGAAGCAGTATACTATTGATGATGTTACACACGTTTCACGGCTTTTTGTAGCAATAGTCTATTCGACAAATTGGGCGGATAATAATCTAACATCCTTAAATTCTCAATTATGGGAGTTTATTAATATTTCAGATAATTATAATTACTACAAAAGCCACTTTCCTCCTATAAAGGATGACTTTGAAAGAGATAATCAATATGTTGGGATTGATTTTCTAGGACGACACATTAGCGAAGATACTAAACGACAAATTTTCTTTTTAAAGGACTATTTACCTCTTTTAAAGAAGGAATTCAAATTCAAAGTTTTAGATTTTGTTTCTATTAGCATCCTTCAAAAATATACTAACGAAGTTCCACAATTCAAGGAGCTATTTGCTTTCCTGTTTAACTTTTATAAACCAAGTGACGATTTTGCCTTTTCAATTATGTTCTATAGTGCAGCTGCATTATATAATTATGTTTACCCTTTAAATAATAGTGATATTGATAAAGAATCACATTTTAATAATCTTAAAAAATGTGTTCAAAATTCGCCCAACTCACTAAATGCCTATAAAGAATTCCTTGGAGCACACCCCTTAAATGTAAAACCTAAAAAAGTTGCTTTTCAAGGTGAAGAATTTATTATGGATAGATTTAAAGTGCCTGAAACCATTGAGTATTTGGAATTTATTGATAATAATTTTAACTCGGAACACTTAAGTTTTAGTCAAAATGAATCACCCCTTGAAAGTTATTCAAGAAATAAATCGTTCAACCCTATTGATTATCAAATCGATTATTCTCGAATCACAGATTTTCTTGACAAGTATTTGAATCATATTGGTAGAGAAATAGCAAAGGATTATATTTCAATCGAACCATTAAATTATAGTACTGGAGAGTTGGCGTTTTTAAATATCTGTTCAAGAATTAGAGATTCAGCTATTACTATTAGCAAGACATTTGATAAACATCCTCTTGCTCATCATACAAAGACAAGTAGTATTATGCTAATTCTTGATGAAGGGGAAACTTATCTGCATCCACAGTGGCAAAAAAAACTATTGAAATTTTTATTGGAATATTTGCCAACGCTTTTCAAAAGGAAGGCCATTCAAGTAATTCTTACTTCTCATTCTCCATTATTTATTTCAGATTTACCTAAGGAAAATATTGTTTTTCTGAAACGGCAGGATGGCCGCTCTATTATTGCAGATATGAGCGAACATTCTGAAACATTCGCTGCTAATATTCACACTTTATATTCAGATTCTTTTTTTATTCAAGATGGCTTAATGGGTGAATTTGCAAAAGACAAGATTTCCTATATAGCCCAACGATTAACATCCCCTGAGAAGCTTTCGGATGCAGATGCTTTATCAATTACTAAGACAATTGATATTATTGGTGAACCGCTTATAAAGCAAAAACTACAAGAGCTTTATTATAAAAAAACCAGGAAAAATGAGCAACTTAATGAACGAATTGAACGCCTAAGAAATGAGTTGAAAGAGGCAGAGGATGAGCAGAATGGCAACAAAAATAAAGAAGGTGAAACTAATCAGTAAAATAGAGGATGTTGATGGCAATACTAGGCCAGTAAGAGATTTAGTAGATAAGTACTATAGTAAGCTATTCAATGAATCTTATAAACTGGAAACTCTTAAGGTGATTGAGGATATTGTGGATTTAAAATCCTATAGCGGAAAAGAAGCTGAATTCTTTGAGGCTGTCCTTTCATCATTTGATACTATCATAAAAGGAAACCCAGAAGAATTATCTCAAATTATTGCGGAATTTAATAAAAAAGGGTTTAACGCTCTTTTATATGACATGAAGGCTAATAATCAAACTAGCTTGGGTGGAACAGTTGAGAAGATATTTCAATATAAGCCTTTTAGGAAAAGTGCTAAAGCTCAATGGTTGGCTTCTAATCTAAATATTAAAGTTTGTTTATATTGTAATGCACACTATACACTTACATTAACCAAAAGGAAGAAAGCCCTATTTCATTTTGACCATTTCTTTTCTAAATCAAGGTATCCGTACTTAAGCCTTTCATTCTACAACTTAATCCCTTCATGTTCGAGTTGCAATACATTAAAAAGCAAAAAGGAATTTACGCTGGATAGCCACGTTCATCCATATGATAAAGATTTTGATGAAATCGCTTGTTTCACTACAAATGATTTACCCGTAATTGATTATATAATACACGGTAAGAAAAACTTTAAGTCATTGAAGTTATCATTAACACCAAGAGAAAACATCTCAAAGAAAGAAGAAAAGCAAATTGAAAACCATATTGATGTTTTTGCTTTAGATGAAATATATAAGCATCATAGAGATGTAGTCTCGGAATTATATATTAAAGCATATGTTTATAATAAAGAGCGGGTGAAAGAGCTGATGGACCTACCTCTATTTAAAAGCAGTAATGAGAAACTATTGTCACCAGAAGAATTGGGAAGGTTTTTAGTCGGCAACTATACACTTGATAAGGACATAATAAAGAGGCCACTCGCAAAGTTAAGTAAAGATATTGCCAAAGAAGTAGGGTTAATTAAATAATTATCCTAGTTGGATGCAATGGTTATTCGATAAAAAATATCATGGAAATAGAAGAACTGTTAAGAAATTCCTTTAAAAAATATCCGAGTGTTTCAAGCTTGATAACTGCGAAAGATATTAAGAAATGGAAGAGTCTAAGTAATGAATATAATGACTTCCTTGAAGATTATGTTTATAAGGTAAATTTCAATATCCTTACAACACTAATAGCTGCAAATTTCAATATTGTAGCTGCAATAAATCTGTTACAGTTTTTTGAAGATTCTCTCAAAATATTTCCTGAATTGTTGCAATCAAATGAATTTAAGCGCAATATCAAGTCTTTGACAGATTTTGGTTTCTTTTCTTTTCTTTCCGAGCTATCTGTTGCAAAAAGATATAAGAGTATGGGATATAAAGTAAGGTTCAATGTAAAATACGCAAAATTAGCTAAGGGTAAATTGAAACCGAAAGATGTTGATATTGAAGCTACTGATAAGAAAGGAGATAGGATTTATATTGATGTCTATACTCCATATAAAAAAACTGAAATCAAGGGTTTTTCTGACTTAAATGCGAATAAAGATGAATTTGAGAATCTTATTGATAATAAGCAATTCAATAAATTTCATGGATTACCTTCACATCAATTAATTGGTAAAAAATTATTGGAAATAAATTGTGCATATCATGATGACTACAGAATTTCCCTGGCATTATTAGGTGAACGTTATAACATTAAAGGTATTGTGGGAATTCAAATGTTTCATCACGATATTGCAAGAGCAAGTAGAAGCCATCTAATGCAATATATTCCAATACATCAATTGACATAATTTATGGCAGATACCGTTTCAAAGGAGAAACGTAGTGAAATAATGTCTAAGATTCGGGGTGTTAATACCAAACCCGAAATCATGGTCCGACAATATCTGTTCTCAAAAGGCTTTAGGTACACCGTCCACAACAAATCCCTTGCTGGGAGGCCAGACATATGTCTTAGGAAATATAAGCGCCTTATATTTGTTAATGGCTGTTTCTGGCATGGTCATTCCAACTGCAATATATTCAGTATGCCGAAAACGAATAAGAAGTTCTGGCATAATAAAATAGAAACCAATATCAACAGGGATAGAAGAAACCTAAGGGTATTGAAAAGGCTAGGGTGGAAGGTAATTGTCGTTTGGGAATGTCAACTAAAGAATAAAAGACGGGAAAAAACTTTGAAGCGATTGGTAGCTAACATAACCAAGGCTACTTGATGATTTCCTTTATATAAGAGGAATTCAGCCAATAGCACATTTTCTTTTCCATTGCACCTGTTGCTGTTTCCATCAAGTCTTTACTGTTAATTCCCTTCGGCCTGACATGGCAAATCCTGTCATCTGATATTTTTATGAAATGGCTGAAATCATTCTTGGCTATTTTCCTTTTGGTATCAAGCCAGTATGCGTGAGCAACTTCCAAATCCTTCACTGGCATGGTCCAAAACATTATGTTTTTCAACCTAGGCTCACCATTCTCATCTTTCTGGAAAGCCACAAATAAGAAACGTTTGGTGAGAGTATTGAACCAGTACGAATCATCCCAACTCTCATTTAAAATTTCCTTGTATTGTATTTGTGCGAATGACATGCTCTCTTTTAATGCACCGCTATGCTCAAGACGGATTGTTTTCAAAGCAAGGTCGGCCTTCTCAAACTCTTCAATCTTTTCTTTCTTCACTCCCAATATCGCTTTGGCAATTAAATAGAACCTGCTTTTGGCCTTTGACTTTGGTAGTTTTAACTTAGCAATGATTTCATCTTCTGATAGGCCGTAGTAGGGAATGAATCGCTTCTTGACAATATCTTCCAGTGATTCACCCTTTTTGTATTCCTTGGTATCCTTGACTATCCTTTCCGATGGAAGGCTTTTGCCTATAATATAATTGAGGTACTTGGACTTTAGTGAGAAAGCCCTTTGCATTGCCATTTCTGTTGAGAATGGTTGCTTTCTTAACGATTTATTATTTGCACCTTTGGTACAAGCACCAAGATAGAGCGTGTCACCTTCCGATATTTCATGGGCTTTGCCAGCCTTGATTTTCGATATTATCTTCTGCCAATCATCTTCAATAATCTTGAGGTCCGTTGGTGGAAATTCCCAAAGGTGAATGATTTTAAAGATGTAATCAAGGTCTTCTATTCCTTGCTGGTATAGGAAGAACATCAGGAGTAGCAGTTTGTTCTTCCTCCAGAAACTACTCGTTTTAAAAGTCTTAGTATGCTCCTCTTCGTAATTGATAATGTTAAATACTAGCCTTTCTTTGGAGGTGAACCCTTTGGTGGTTTTCTTCAATGGGCTGGTTTTTAACTCCACACCAGCTTCTTGAAAGTCTGCTTCCGATTCGGAATTAGGCTTATACTGAAAGTATAGGTCTTCGAGTATTTGACCAAGCTTGCCCTTGCCAGAGTATGTTTGTTTTATTTGCGAACCTAAGACCACACGTAATGACTTATTTAGAAGCCTTTGGGCATAGGCTTCTATTGATTTCGAGTCCTTTCTATTATAAGGCAAAGTTGGTTCCATCATTTCTTGTTAGTTTGCATCTGCAACTATATCATAATTGATTCGTTCTTCGTCAACGATGTAACGATACTTGACTAATTTGACATTTCTCCATACAGCCGTAGTTGAAGGTCGCACACCGTAAACATAATTTCTCTGCACAATTTCTCTAAGATTGTTGACGCAGGCTTCTTCAAAATCATGGCCAACCAAAAAAGCATTAATAATCGAATAATCCCCTGAGGAATACTCATTCTTAACCCAGTCTACATACTTCATTAGCTGAAGAAGGTCTTGTTCTGTTACTATACCTTTTTTTAACTCTACAACTAAGTATTTACCAATGGTTGGTTTTTCATTTAGAATATAGGCATAACCAAACACATCCATCTTATCAATATAATCTACTGGTTTGAAAGGAGAGGCGACAACTTGGTGGCTTAAATAATCCCAAGAACCAAATACATTAATCGAATTATTATCGCCATTGGATAATTGGTATATCAGCGAAGCCTCAATTGCCATTTCATGTTTAATGAGTGTGCCACTATTTATTGTATTTAAGAATGGTGTTACATCAAGTCTATAGTTATTAGAATCTATTTTATCGAGTATAGTCTGATGAAACGTCCTATGATGTCTCAAAAATCTATTGGCTTGTCCACGGTCAATCAAAGCTTGGGCATTTCTCCTAAGAAGAATATCCCTGAAAGCTTGATTCTCCTCATCACCAAATTTAATGAAACTTAGCTTCCAGAAAACCCTAAGGATTTTGAATTTTTCTGGTGATGAAGACAGAACATCATCCATATCAATACCATTACGGAAAAACATTGGAAAAGGCTCGAACAAACAAATAAATCTTTGGTTTATTGAATCAGGCGTATTACCAGTTAAGAATAGGTTTTGTAATTCTCTTCTATTTGGAGTTGTTGGTTGATTTGCTGCTGGGAAATTCAAATATTTACAGTCCTCCCCAATATTCTTCAATCTACCGATACCGTATATTTTTCTTTCTATGAAAAAGTAAACATTGTCACCTTCTTTCATTGATGAATAATCAGCAAAAGTGCCTTCTTGGGCTATTCTCCAAATACCATTGTGAGGTGTTGAAATTCTAGTAGAATACCTTCCGCTTTGAATGCACTCTGTAAGAGATTTTTCAGAATCCAATCCAAAAAGGTAACCAGCCATGATTTAATTATATGATTTTAGCAGATGGTCTTCTGAGCCTGGGTTCTTCCTGTTATCTTGCAGATTATCCTTCATAAACTAAAACCGTGAATTGATTAGATGGCTTTAGCCAGCGTTTTTCCCAGCTGCTCTATTATACCGACCACCAAAGCATTACCCATGAAGAATGCTCTCTTGGTATCTGTTATGCCCTCAAGTTTGGTGTGATTATCTGGGAACATATTAAGCCTTTCAAGTTCCACTGGTGTTAATCTTCTTAGGCCTCTATCTGAATTAACAACGTGTTTGAATCTCGATGGTGAGTTGCCACCTTCCGCTGTTATGATGGTCCTAGAGGCGTTATCTAATGCGTCTGGAAAGACCATTGCTCCTTCACTGTAACTATATTCAAAGTTGTCAGCCGTCTTGCGGACCTCGTTTTTCGATCCCTTGAGGTATTTCCACTTTGCCAAATCCTTTTCATTTATAAAGTACTCCTTGGTTACTTCACCGTTCTGGAGTAAATCGCCCAATACAGTTCTTTTACCTTTATAGTTTGGGTCAGTTTTGATTGTATGAATAGCACCCTCAATTAGTAACCCTGTATTCTGAAATGGCGATAGTTTTTGATTTTTATTGAAGTTTTCGGTTATATCAACCAGACTTCCCTTTAGTTGAAATGATTCAAATCCATTCACAGCGGTAACAGGGAAAGCTTTTGAAAGGGTACCAGTTTTCATCAACCAATCCAATTTATCACTGGCCTTTAATTGCTTGTATAATTCCGTTGACTTATGATAACCGAGAAAGAACACTCTTCTCCTTCTTTGGGGCATTCCATATTCCGCAGCGTTTATGATTCTCCATTCAACAGCGTAACCTAATTCATCAAGGCTTTTTAACATTACAGCAAAATCTCTACCTCTTTGACCAGATGGCGATTTCAATAATCGGTCAACATTCTCTAACAACAAATATTTTGGCTTTACTTTTTTCTCCTTGAGAATTTTATGAATGGCCCACCATAAAACACCTTTCTTTCCAATAAGGCCCCTTGCATTACTTAAGGTGGTTGCTACTGAATAGTCCTGACATGGAAACCCACCCACTAATAAATCATGTGGCGGTATTTTATTTGTCGGTACTTGTGTTATATCTTCATTTGAATGGTTCTCTTTTCCGAATCTAGCCTCATAGACCATTGAGGCATGTTGTGTTTTTGTAGCTGGTTCCCATTGGTTGCTCCATACGATATTGTAACGTTTGGATGCAGCTTCCAAACCTAGACGGAATCCGCCTACACCAGCAAAAAGCTCAACTACCTTTATTTTATCCAACGCTTTAGACATACAGAACAAAGATATATTTGATTGCCGTTTAAATTAGATTCTGAAACAATTCTTTTTGAACAGTTTTAATAACCATGTGAAAATCAAATCTGAGGTCTCTCTAAAGAGGCCCATAATAGCTTCGGATTATATCCAAATCAGCATAACTACATATTTGTAGCATGAAAATCAAAGATAACCCAGCCCCAGCCTAAATTTCGGAGTGGTTGTGTAGATTTACTATAAGTTTTCATTAGATTCCCACAAACAATAAGCATTAATTAGTTTATCAATTTCATCAACGGTTTTTGTGTTTCTATGCCTTGCTGTCCAATTCTTTCTAAAATGTATTCTCTCCTTTTTTCTTTCTCTTGAGCTATTAGTAATTACATCTTTTATATTCGGAAAATCACCTTCTACTATTTTCCTATCCTGATATAAGTAATACATTTGAGTTGCCCTATAAGCCTCAATTTCTTTAATATAATCGATAGCCTCCTTATGCTCCTGTACTTGTTTTTCATAAAACACAATAGCCCTTTTGAAATCCTTGATGTATCTTAAAACAAAGTACAGTACAAAAACTATAACGAAATCAAAGACTATTCTCACAAAATCAATATTCGGTTTTGTAGGCGTTAGATTCATTGTGAATTTTATTAAGTTTATTATCCATTCTACTAAGTCCTTAACATCATTTATTAGCATTAGAAAAGCTATATAAGGATGCTCAATTAACTTTGAGATAAGTTTTTTCATGATGTTTTTATTGTTTTATGAGTTTGAAGCTGCCAAAATAACATAATCCTATATTTGTGAAATGCAGATTAACGATAAGCCAGACCCAATTCAAATCAGAAAAGCCAGGGCCTTTCATGATAAGCTTGTTAAGTACCTGAGGGAATATGAGGACTACCTCCTTCACGTTAAATCCGATGGAACCCTAGTTAGCCACCGAGATATTATTCATGAGTTCATTAACTACATGTATAGTGAACTAGTTACCGACTTTGACCAGATAACCGTTCCAATAGTAACTTCAAAGTACTATGCTTACTACAAGAGAGAGAATAAGCTGGAAATATCAAAGGATGAAATGAAGCATATTTTGAAAGGGTTCTTTACATTCCTTTATGGTAAGTACGGCTTAATAAATGAGGAGGTAATGAAAGAATTAACCATTAAGGAAGCTTGACCAAAATAGTACATGAGAGCGTTAAAGATTGTCATAAAAAAGGAGTGGTTCGACAAGATAGAATCAGGGGAAAAGAAGATTGAATACAGGGAAGCGAAACCTTTTTGGCACTTACGTTTAAAAGATAAGAATGGCAATTATAGGGAGTACGATAGAATTGAATTCATCAACGGGTACAATACCAATGCTCGCAGGATGATAACCGAGTTCGATGGTGTTTCACTGCATGGTGATAAGTACCATATTAAAATTGGGATGATTCTTAAAAAGCCCTAGTTCATCGCTTCGCTAGCATCTTGATTACCTCTGGTGACAATGTTAAGGTCTTTCCTTTCGGTAATAGCTTTTTCTGTAGCAATAACATTCGTAGCTGTTTTTCAGAAATCTTCAATATCATAGCTCCTTTTACAATAAATATTGGAATGTGGAGCTTTATTCAGGCCAATTGAGATTCCTCATTAGGGCCTTCCTAAGCCGCTTATTGCCATAAGGAGTAGCTATGCGCCTTTTCCTGAGAAATAACTCGCCCATGGCTAAATAAGCACCCTTTCTGGATATTTTAGGCCAACTGATGAGGCATTTCACACACACTATAATGTCTTTTGGATTAAAAACCCATTTTATTTGGCTTTAAACCTGATAAATCACCTGATAGGTATATAGGTTAACGGAGGATGTTTGTTCAGATAAGGTACGGAATGGAACAAAAAGGTACGGATAGGGTACGGTTTAGCCCTGATAAATGGCACATGAGTACAATCATAAATTGCCATGGAAAAAATCTGAAAAATTTTAAAAGCACTTTCCCATTTTAAAAACTATTTTAAGTTTTTTATAAGAACGCATTTAATAACGGTGTTTGGCATGGGGAAAAGCACTGATTTCTAAAATGGTCCCAAATTCCCAGACATATTAAAGGAGCCTTTATAGAGGTTTTTGAAAACCCTTATGTAAGCGAGGTGACGGGAAAAGATTAAACCGACAAACTGGATTTCCATAAGGCCAGGGGAGGCATAGGATGGGGACATAAGCAGCCCCTCCTCCGTTTCAAAAGTAATTACTTGTGTTTGCCAACGTATTTTTTGCTAAGTGCTTGGTATTTTCCAAAATTTATGCCAACTACCTTTTCAAGTAAAGTTTCAAAACCTTCAATGTCACCTTCGGTAAGGGTATATACAAGGGTATTAAAATCCCAATTAAACTTAATCCCAGTTGATATTTTCTCTGCATTCTTGATGAGATAATTCTTACCGTATTCCAGCCTTAAGGTCTCTAATGGTGATTCACCAATAGGTTTAAAATTTAACAAACGGTTGGTTTGCTCTTCATTAAACCACTTTGACGGTATAGTATCTGTTGGTGTTGCCTTTGTTCGATTAGTCTCGATAACTTCTTCCAAATGATTAATAGTTGGTGTGTTCTCTATTGCTTTTTCTTCAGGTAAATCATCAAGTTCAATAACTTCATCAATGGATAATGTCTCCTCTTTATTATTTTCAATGCTTGGTATGGTTGCTAGTATTTCTGCAATAAACGCCCATTCTATATTTATTTTTCTTCTTTCAATTACGCCTCCACTTTTACTATTCACATTGTAGTTAATTGTTTTTATGTATCCCTTCTTTCGCAAGGTTGGTATTATTTTCTCGATACTGGCTTCTTCCAAGTAGATATGTTTACCAATTGTTTCATTTGAGTAAGGTATTACTGGGTTGGTGCTATCATAATGTATAAGCTTGCGTAGGACTGATTCTTGCGTTCTAGTAAGATGGTAAGCTTGTCCCTTAGATTTTGGGGATATTGCCCAATACAACGCATCATGGTAGATGTTCTTGATTGATTTTTCTTTGGGTTGAGCCATGTTCTATGTTTTTAAGGGTTAATACTAATTTGTCTTTCTTGAAGATAAATCGCTCTGCGTTGATACCATTTTGTCTTTTCTAAAGGGTGAATTGTCTTTTGTTACGGACAAATTGTCCGCCACAACTACCGAATTACCCCGTATACCTATACTGTAGATATTACTATACTGTTATATGTAACTAATCTGTAAATAAAAAACTATACTGTTATATACCTATACTGTAGATATTACTATACTGCTAATTCTAGTAACTAGTATCATCTTATCATTGATGTTGGTTGATTCTTCATATTATTCCAATTAAAATTTTAAAACTATTTTCATTACTATCCTATTTAATCTATCAATTGCTAACCTTGTATTAAAGACTATCATCAAGCCCGAAGGGAACAGTATTATATATCTCATTTTACACTGTATTTTAAACATAATCCAACTCCCTACGGGAACAAGGGTAGTTCTAACTATTATTCCTAGTATTAAGAAACATAATCCAAGCCCCGAAGGGATGTAAGGTGAATTATGTTAGTAATACCAATACCCCAATCACCCCATTTCCGTTCCACCCCTCTTTCCCCAAATTCATCAATAATCTAACGATTACAACACATCAAAATCTTTTAGATTAGCAGCCAGATAAGCTTGACTGAGATAGTGGTTCTGCATAACCTGTACATCTTGGTGTCCTGTAAAAATCTTTGCATTCTCACCCATCACAATGGTCAACTTTGTCACATAAGTCTTCCTGAGGTTCTTTATTGTAAGGTCTTTTACTTGACCCACCTGACAAAAATGTGTAAAGCTTCTTGAGATAAAACCAATAAGGTGTTTTCTTGATGTTTCCTTATCAGCTTCCAATATGTAAGCATCACTGCCCTTCTTTTCATTATAACCAAGTTCAATAAGCAATTTCTTCAATGACCTAGTAATTGGTATATACCTTATGTACCTTCCGTTATCATTCCCACTTTTAATCCTATTGGGCTTGAGGTTGGCGATACCAAATAGCTCGATACCACCATCCAGTTCAATTATATCTTGCCATTTTAGTGATACCAAGGGTTCACCACGTTCACCAGTCTCCAAGCTTAACTTGTAAGCATTAACCAACCAGTCCCTATAGTAATCCCTTTTCCCCTTGCGCTTATAGTTGAGTCCATTCTCAGGAGAAACAGCTCCTAGGACCGCCATAAACTCTTTCTTGGTAAAGATTCTGTTATCATACTTTTCATATTCCAATTGGACCTTGGCAAAAGGGTTTTTCCCACCATATTCCTTATAGACATTGGCCCACTTGTAAAATGATTTCATTATCCGCATAAACTTGTTGTAGGTTGAGATACTAAGCTTCAACTCATTCTTGATTTCATGGTGGAGCATCCCTACATGATTGTCGCCAATATCATTTAGATTCAATATCTCTAGGTGATACCCAGCCTTCTTTAAAACCTGACCAAATAGGCTAAGTATTCTTTTGGTATCGCTGATGTGGCCATTGGTACGTATCCTTTTTAAATGCTCTGGAGTATTCTTACCGTTTAATGTATCCAGATAATCGGTAGCATAATTCAAAAAAGTTGGCTTCACCTCTTCCAATATTTCTTTGGTTTTCTGATACCCTTGTATATTCAATTCTTTCCTAAAGCGATTCATCTCTTCAATTGCTACATCAAAATTTCTCGTATCCAAGACCTTCATCCTTCTTGCATTATTGCCACTAGGGATTGATACAACAAGGTTATAGCGGTGCTGGTTCATGTGTTGGCACTTAGATAAGCTTTGCGTTTTACCCTTGACCTGATGGCATGTCTTGCCATTCAGTTGCCATTTGCATTTCAAGCACTTTATTTTTACCCCACAACGGTTAAACTTGGCAGGGACCTTAAGTGTTTCCATATACTATGCTGATTTAATATTATTCAAAAACTCCTGTGCTGCTTTGCTTCTTTCCTGTTTCTTGGCAGTGTATTCTTTCTTTACTTTCTTGTTAATTCTTATACCCATTGATTCAGAGAGGCCAACCTTGTCATCGCTATTATGAGCATTTATTATCTGGTCAGAGTTGTCAAATTTCTTTTCTGCAAACCGTTTAAACTTATTCTCAAAAAACTCGCTTATCTGGTCCGCTGCGACATACTTGGCTTTGCCTACATGCGCCACCAGTATGTTATTCTTATTGCACCAGCTTGTAACGGACCGCATATCGGTATATGCAAGTAATTCAGCCAATTCAGATAAATTCATCAAGTTACTTTTCATTGTTCAATAGTATTGGTGAACTGGCCTTGGAAGTCCCTATTCATGGTGGATTCAGTATTTCACCGTGAAACTAAGTATTAGCTTCCAGATTTGCCAGGGATAAGGCTAATTTTCGACAACGCTATAAATCACAAGGGATATACTACCGTCAATTAGCTTAACAAAATAATATTGATATTTGTTTTTAATATCAATTTCATTGTTTGTTAATGCAGTAACTTTATCAGCCAAAAGCCCCGTTAGATAGTATTCCATTTCTTCTATTATTCCATCTTGGTCATTATGGGTTTGTAAAATATGAGTAAAGGTGGAGGACATACCGATTTTACACCTTACACTTTCAATAAATTCCTTTGTGTCAATTGAGTCATAGCTTTGACCAGCATCATAATTATAAATCAAATCAAACGCATCTTCATAGGTATACTCCTTAAAAATACTTTTGTACTCCATTACCTTTTTGAGTTCAACTTCCATTTCATCTCTAGTAAAGATTACTTGTATAAAGGATAAATCACCTGTTTCAACTATTTCAATATCTGTGGAGTTTAATGCTTCAGATAGCTCCTTAATGGATTTTAAGGTGTTTTCAAATGGCAATTTCCATCCAAATGCTTTACAGATGTCTAGTAAAAAATTTCGCTTTGATGCAATTTTGTAAGCTAGTGGGTCTGCCAACTTCCATTCATCTACTGATGAATATTTGGATTTTTCTACTTGTTTGTCCTTTGTCATGTTTTTGAGTTTACTTATTAAATTTTGCTTACTCTTTTCACGATTTTCGGCTTGCTCGTTTAATTTCAGTTGGGGCAATAGTCTTCCATCAACGAGTTTTCGTAGTTTTAAAAGACTCCTATTATCTTTAGCTGGAACCTTCCTTAGAATATAGGAAGGGCATTCTTACTTCCTTAGTACTTTATGGGTCAAACTGATTCATTACTTCTGCATCCATTTTTATTGTTCTTTTAACAATTGAGGATACAAAGGTAAGTAGAATATTCCAATATTCCAAATTAAAATGGAATAAAGTGGAATATATTTATTATTCGTATACTGTAAAATCGAATTTAAAATAGGCTGAAAGTGCCTTTAATAGTTCTTTAGAAGGGGTTCTTAGGCCGACCTTCGCTTTTGAGAAAACGGCTTGGTTTATTCCAGTAGCCTCAATAACATCCTTGGATTTTATCCCTTTCTTTGCCATTAGCTCAGTAAGTTTATTTATAAATCCTTCCTTCTTTAGGATAACCTTATCATCATCATCGCTTAAATAGGGTACGCAGCCTTCTTTAAGAAACTTGGTAACTAGTTCCAATGAATAATTTGGTTTTTTATCCTTGGTATGTTGTGCTGTATAGCCCTGTAGGTCATTAAGGAAGCCAATTACTTGAGCTTCCAAGTCATTCTTTAGCTCCTTCTCCGCTTTGTCTAGGCTTGCTTGCCTATTGAGTTTTACATAGTACCTCAGTGTTCTTATCAATGTTTCAGTTGAGTAAATGCGTGTCGCCTCCATCAGATTATTTTTTTAATGATATTCCAAATATACTAATTATATGGAATATTCCACATAATTGATTTATTTTAAGAATATCGCCTCAGATACTTAAGCTATCGTAGACATCGAATATTTCGGTCTCCTTAATACCAAGATACCTCTTGGTTACTTGAATATTCGAGTGATTGAATATTTCAGAAAGCAATACCAGACTCTTTTCCGAATAGTTGGCCAATTCCCAAACCCTTCTACCGAATGACTTGCGGAGCGTATGTGTACTTGCGTTGGCGGTTTTTACAGAATACTTTGAAAATATTTCTTTCAACTTTACGTTCACCCATTGGACATTTATTTGCTTGCTGCCGTACTTGTTAATGAATACCAAACTATCAAGGTTAGGTTGGTTCATTGCTAGATAGCTGCTTCTTATAAGTGATTGAAGGTCCTTGTTTATTTTAATCTTACGGAACTTGCCAGTTTTCTTTTCATTCAACTCGATTACATCCTTATCCACCAATTGGGACCATGTTAGGCCGAGGGTATCCGAAATCCTTAACCCAGTGAAAGCTCCTGTACCTATGAGCAGTGAAAATTTATGTTCACCGTCACGTTGGAGCTTAAGAATTAATTGAGTAAGGTTATTCCATTGGATGAAACCAGTTGTTGTGTGCTGTCCTTTAAGGGCCATAATTTAGAGTTATTGATTTATTCCATGAAGGTACCAGGGATATATGACACTAACAAGCATTTTCTAATGAAAGTGATGGTTGTTTTGCCTTGTATCCATGGGGTTTTCCGCATGTCGGTGCAAACCAGAGCGTTACGAAAATGGCCAACTATCACTAAGAATGAAAGTGATAGCTGTAAATGAAATAGCCCCGAAATAATCGAGGCTATATTATAGGAGTTGGAAATTGCTCGGTTATACATTCAGGAATTGGTTGAGTTGTTTCAATTGCTCAAGTATATGGCCGAGGTCCCCGACACAACCCCAATTGGTTGTGTTCTTATTATACGATACCTGATGGCGTTTCAACTTCTTTTTCAGAATAACCAACTCACTCTTGATTTGACTTTGCTTCTCAGCGTATTTTATTTCGGCTTCCATTATATAAGTGTTTTTAAAAGCTATATCTAGCGTTAGCTATATCAATGGGGTAGTTGTCACCAGTATATTCAACGTAATTATCAATAATATCAACCATTTCATCAAAGTATACATCGTGGTGCTCTTCGATTACTTTCTTCGCTTTAATGAACTTAATCAGGTAGGTGTCAAATGGAGTAAGGGTTATAGCCACCTTTCCGCAAAATTTGAAACCCTGCACTTTGAATGATAGCCCATCTTTTATTACGGTCCAAGCGTGAGCACCCCACGACCAAACTTTGACTTTACTGATTCCTAGTAACTGGGCTTGAATTGTTTTTGCCACTTCTAATGATTGTGTTTCCATGTTGTTTCTGTTTTGAATTATGATTCAAAATTACCAGGGATAAATGGAATTCCCCCTGGATAAAGCCAATTATTTCAAAATATTTATTAACGGTGAACCACCCTAGGGTAGGGAGGTTCCAGCCTTTAATCATTTTCTCCCCACGTCAAAAGAAGTCCTTTTTGACACGGGGGCATATTTATTAGAAATGATAAATATGACCAATGAAGGAATCAATGTACTAAGCTTGTTTGACGGTGTGTCGACTGCTTATATCGCTCTGGAAAGGGCAGGAATCAAAATAAACAACTATTACTCATCTGAAATAGATAAGTCGGCCTTAATGGTCCAGAACCATCACTATAGTGCCAATACAAAGTTTCACCAGATTGGTGATGTAAGAGATGTTAAGGGGAATGACTACTTGGATTGTGGTTTGGTTATCCTAGCTTCGCCTTGTACCCAACTTTCCAGCGTGAACCCAAAAGACCGAAGCGGATTGGAAGGCCCAGACTCTAAGTTATTCTATGAAGCAGTAAGGATTCTCAAAGAAATATATTCGCTTAAAGAGCCTAACAAGAATCTATATGTAGTGGCGGAAAATGTGGCAAGCATGTCACGTGAAAATCGAAATATCATTACCAACGAGCTTAAAAATATATTTGGTGATAGCCTACAGATGCTTAAGATTGATTCGGCATTGGTATCTCCAAGCCACAGACGTAGGCTATACTGGACCAACATCCCAAAAGCTTCAATACCCAAGCCTAACAACACCAAGTATCAGGATGTATTGGTAAACGGGTATGCAGGTAGTGAAAAGGCCAATGTAATACTGACAAGTTCACTTACTTTAACCAATGGCCTATTCCGACACTTTAAAAGAAGAATAAGCAACGTTATATATAAGGATAAAGCATTTGCTCAACTGCCAACCAAAGAGAAACTGGAGCAGTACCCAGCCATATTAAAGAAGAGTGGATATATTGCCAAGGCCAGTAGGAATAAGGATGAATATGAGTTTTTAAATGGCTGTTATCGCTTACCTTCAATATTGGAACTTGAAAGGCTTATGACTTTTCCAGATGGGTATATAAGCAACGTGGCTGGGGTTTCAAGAACAGAGAGGATGAAGCTGGTCGGATTATCGTTTACGGCTGATGTAGTGGCTCATTTGCTGTATTCACTTGTAACATAATATCTTTTGCGTCATTCAATTCTAAAATTACTGGCTGTTTCAATTTCATTGCTTTCCCAATTGCGATGCAATGTCTTTCCTCCAAAGTTGGAAGAAGATTTGAATAATCCGTACCAATATAATTCTCTAAGAATTGTTTTCCAGTATCGTCAAAAACTCGCATTGCAAAAATTGTGTTGCATTGATTTAGGATACTCTTACTGATATTAGCGGTACGTTGTGTTATTACCATTGACCCCAAGCCGTATTTCCTTCCCTGGAGAATAACTTTAGCAGTTCCGTTAGTGGCATTTATATCCCCATCGCTAGCAACCGAATTCCATTCTGGTACTAGTGAGTGTGCTTCTTCAAACACGATAAGAAATTTTGCTTCGTTAGTTTCCCCCAAACTTCTTGCTTTAATAAATACCTTTTCAGCAATTATTCTAGTTTTCTCCGCTGCTGTTAAATCTACCTTATTCGATATCTTATAAGCACTGCCAGCCTTTGAAGCAGGGTGCCAATCAGGGTTTACAATAAGTATTCTTTTCTGGCCATTCACAAATGCTTCAAATTCGTTTGCAATTGTAGTTTTATATAATGCTTGATTGCCCCAACTCTCAGGGTTATCCTGTGTTCCATTTGGTGGGCTCACTCTTAAAGCTGTAAGGGCTGTTTCTGATATATCTTCTTGAATTAAAGCTGAGTCAATATATTTCGCAAGTGCTTTAACATATTGATTAGTTAGGTCTACACAAATAATTTTAACAGATGTAGTCGCAATTAGTTTTTGAATCAATTCAAAAGTCAAGAAGGACTTTCCTACACCAAGTATACCAAGTATTGCTGTATTGTGGGTAACCAGTTCGGCAGGATTTTTTATTGGAATACCATAATTTGTGTTAGGTAATTTGCCGATAAATTTACTAGGAGCATAGGTCACTTGTTGAGGGTTCATTAAAAATAATGGGCTATATATTTCAGGTAGCCATTTTACAGTTCTTAATTCATTCGTTGCCAAATTGTATTGACCTAATTTTTGGGCTGTCCCTACTACAAAGCCATGGGAATCCCTATGTTCCAAGTTCTCCTTTTCCGTCCTTGCATCAATTATTTGGAATAGAACTTCCTTAGTTCCAATTTCCGTTTGTATGACACTACCTTCTCCAACACCCTTCTCTTCAAGCAAAGTATCATCAAATAGTTTCTCGAATTTTATTTTGTTAATTGTTGAACCTACACATACATAACCTATTAGATTCTTAAAGTTCTTGTAAACATGATTCTCTTCTATCGTTTCTTTTACCTCTTCGGGAATAGAAGCTATATTCAGAATATATACAGCATTTGTTTTTGAAAAAATCGTTTTTTGATTTGCTAATAATTGAAATGATTTAATATTGAACGAAACTAGGTTGTTATCCTTGTCCCTAAGAGAAACAACTTGAATCCACTTTTTCCCCAAAAGAATCTTTTCATTAATTATAATACCAGCCACGCCATTAGATACATTTTCAAGATAAACAAGATTGCCCTTTAATTCCTTTTGCCTCGCTGGATTATTACTGGCAATTTCTACATTATACTGGTCCCCACTTTCATGCCCTATTACCTGACCAATAAATTGACTTGAGACTGTTTTGCTGGATATGTAATGTAAAAGGCTTCCAACCCATTTTGTGAACCATATAATGGGCTTATTAATCATCAGCAAAAAACCAAACCCTATTAGAACAGGAAACTCAACTGGGTTATCATTGTGCTGATAGAAAGAAATTACAATATCAAAGTAGAGGACTGAAAAGACGATTTCTGGCCGTGAAATCTTACAGATAATATCCACTCCAATTTGTTGGAACTTCTCGAATTTTGAAAAGCCGTTAAGTAGAATAAGCAACAGGGCTGCTCCAGTAAAACCTAAGGAACTATATTTCCAACAATCATAAAAGAGTAATGATTCTTTGTTATTAAGTCCCAGCAAAAAAAGGAAAATTGCACTCCATCGTGTGATTACATCAATGGGTTTCGAGAAATAAGGCTCAGAAATATACGAGCTAAGGATAAGAGCAAGGCCCGTTACTATTAGAACTGCATTTAACTTATTAGTTGAATCAAATAGAAACTGCCAATCATTGCTAAAATAGTGACCAATAAAGAGAATTATAGCCACATAAACCCCAACGACAAAGAAGCGTTGTTTAATATTTAACTCCATTCTTGATAATAGTTTACTACGATAACTCTATTTTTGTTATTATTCCCCAATAAAAGTAATCAATATACTCATTAATAGTTTGATGAACCAGGGCAGCTTCCTAAAACTCAATATAAATGAACGTGCCGATACCGTCTGGTCCGAGGGTGAGTTTGTCGGTGCCCGTGATTATTATGGCTATAAGGTGGTCCTATACGTGCTCAAGGGGCTATTTGTTGAGGTATGGTATTTCAAAGCCACCAATAAAATTGAGAAGGTTGAACCGCTAGCCAATCAGAAAGACCTGAACCATTATCTAAAAGACATCGACCTCGCAAGGTTGCTTGATGGTTATCCATATTCGGAAAATGATTAAAGTATGTCAACAATGAATCCTATAAGGCTTTCAGAGTTAAATGCTAAAATCAATAGTGTTATTGAAACGGCATTTAATAATCAAAGCTTTTGGGTTATTGCAGACATTACAAACCATACATTCCGACCACAAAAAAACTATCATGCTTTTGAATTAGTAGAGAAAGACCCAAACTCAAATAATATTATTGCAAAAATATCAGGCAAGGCTTGGGGTAATGGCACTAATCGGATTAAGTACTTCGAGCAAGTAACTGGGCAGAAATTCACGAACAACATTAATGTACTAGTTCAAGTAAAAGTTACATTTCATAGTGTCTATGGTCTGTCTTTAGAAGTAATAGAAATAGATACAAACTTTACACTTGGAGTTTTAGAACAGCAAAGGCAAGCCACACTTGAGAAATTAGTGGCCCAAAACAGCTTTATTCAAAAAGTAGGCGACAGATACTTAACTAAAAATAACCAGTTAAAATTACCTGCGGTAATACAACGCATTGCAGTAATTTCTTCTAAAACATCAGCTGGTGGAGAAGACTTTAAACACACTTTACAAAACAATCCTTTTGGCTTTTTATTCTTTATTGATGATTACTATACGGTAGTCCAGGGGGAAAGCAATGCGGAACAATTTCTGGCCAAACTCATTCAGGTATTCGAGTCGCATAAGCCTTATGATGCAGTGATTATTACAAGAGGTGGAGGTGCCCAAACGGATTTTTTGATTTTTGATGATTATAATATAGGTAGGGCAGTTGCAAAATTTCCTATCCCCATTATCACTGGAATTGGACATCAAAGAAATGAAACCATAGTCGATTTAATGGCCCATACACAAACTAAAACACCTACCAAAGCAGCAGAGTTTATTATAGCCCACAACAAGGCCTTTGAAGATTCAATTTTATCATTTCAAAAAACCATACTTATCAAATCACAACAATTATTTTCCATTCACTTCCAGGCTTTATCGGTACTCAATAGCATAGTTGTAAATAACACTAGAAACATTTTAAACAATTACAAAGACTGCTTGGTGCAAATAAATCAGGTAACCATTAATACCTCAAAGACTATTATTTACAACAATAAAAACGCTTTAATAAATATTTCCTCTCAAATATTATCAAAACCCAGAATCATTCTGTACAATAGGATAAATGACATTAAAAATATAATCAGCAACCTTAATACTTTCAATTCTCAGTATCTCAAAAATCAAAAGGGTTATTTAGGACATTTTGTTTCAATGTTTAAAATGATGGCACCTGATAATATATTAAGAAAGGGCTTTGCCATTGTTAAAGCGAACAATAAAATTACAAGTAATCCAGATGATATTAAGATAGGAAACGATATTGATATTATACTTGCGGACACTCAAATTAAAACAACAGTTAAACAAAAAACAAAGTACAATGGAACAGAATTTAACGTATGAGGAAGCTTATAAGCAATTAGAAGCAATTGCTAAAGAAATTGAAAACGAAAGTGTTTCAGTTGATGTTTTGGCTCAGAAAGTAAAGAGGGCATCGGAGCTCATTACCTTTTGTCAAGCAAAATTAAAATCAACGGAGACAGAGGTAAATAAAATCATTGCTCAAATGGAAAGTTCCAATAATAAAGGGGAGAATTAAGATAGATGGAGCACAATAACATTACTTCGAAAAGGGATGAAAGCAATACTTAACAAGATAAAGGGAGCATTAAAGGGAATCTCTGTTGAAGGCTATGTTTCTATCATTGTAGCAATAGTTATAGGCTATTACTCAACGAAGGTTTCATTATTTATATCAAAACAACAAGTAGACATTAAAGGATTTGATTCTTTATTATCCAACTCGAATAGAACAATAGATACACTTAAAATGGAGCTTCAAGTACTGAGGCATCAGCTTGCTTTAAATGAGGCTGCACAATTAGAAGCAAATAAGAACGCCTCTCTATCCGATGAAGCAAATATGAATGAATTTTCAAGCGCAATATTAAGAATGGGTGACAGGATAATGACTAGAAAGGAAGCACTTAAATGGGATAATTCCACTACTTATTGGTGGACTATGTATATGAAAGAGATTATGCAGGGTCAGCTTGCTAATACGTATCTTTTGAAAAGCGATACTTTAAACACTCTTTGGGTAAGGGCTTATAGCTTAATGTATTTTTATAACCAAAATCCTAAAGGCAGCTTCAATAAGAAGGATTTTAATAGTGATTTTGATTTTCAAAATCAGGAAAGAAGAATCAATGAAATTAACCCAAAAGCAGCGGAGGACTTTATGAGTTGCTGGAATGCAACTAATAAAGCCTACGAGGCAGGTTTGAAATACTTAAAGAATGACAAAAGGTTTTTAAGATATAGGTAACATAAATTTACTACGTATCTTTACCTTATATAAAACATAAGCAACCATGAACCATTTATTACTTTTAGATTCTTTGAAATTACCACCAATATTAATCAAAATAATATTGCTTGTGGCTCTATCCCTTAGCTATGCCTTTGGATATTATAGGGGTAAGAAAGTATCAAAAAAGGACTAAACAACAAGGTGAATTATTTTCAGTGATAACATGAAAAATACAACCAAACTGAAATTGATTCTCTTAAAGTATAGTGTTACTTTTGATATGGATGAAGATGAGAGCCTTCTAATGACTGTTACTGATAAGAGACATGGCGAAAAGGAAACCTTCGTACATAAGAATTATACAGCGGTAGTCAGAAAAGCGTTTGTCTATATGAATAAACAAATAAGAAATCCACTATGAAACAAATCCTGTTGCCATTAGCCATTCTTATATTTCCTACTACTCAATTATTTGCACAGGTAAACAAGCCAATAGATACAGTTGAAGTAAGACAAAAGCTAAACTTAATATTCAAAAAAGCGAGAGTGAGCGAATTATCAGATGCGGAAATTCATTATTGGACGAGGTATATAATAATTGCTCGACAAATGGGGGATACATTACCTCCCCCACCTACTCATGGTTTTATAGATTCGCTTAGAAAGGGAAATCAATGAAATTATATATCGGACTACGGTTTATCCCAAGTATACTATGGAAGGTATAGATAAACGTGTTAAAGGTTATAGAAAAGTAACTGCTCGCAGGGTATACTACGATGATTATTGTCGTAAATACTGTAAGATTAAAGATGTAGTTGAAGAAAACGGGGAAATCAAATTCTTATACGCAAAGATGATAAGGTTTAGGATATTTGAAGTAACCCCGACATCTTATGTGTCAGAAGCCTACTTTAAGGAATATCTACGTCCTGCTTTCCCAAAATCCAAGTAGAGGCCGAATTAATTTCAATTACAAGAAAGCGTTTTTAAGTCTTACAAGTGTAGCGACTGTCTTTGTCAAGCTACTCTTGTTTGTTAGATAGCGGAAAGTGGCGCAATGAAGAGTGAATAAGTCTCTTGGAGCGAAATGTAAGATTATTTTAAATCAATAACCTCGCTTACTTTAATCCCAAGATTTTTACAAGTAGATACTATAGTTTTAAGGCTCACATTTACGTTCTTTTGTACTATTATTCTTATCACATTAGCCCTTTCAATCTGCATAATATCGGCAAGTTGAGTGTAGGATAGTTTCCTGTCCTTTTTTATTTTTTCAAGAGAAACAGCGAAATTATAAACCGCTTGTTCTAGCTCCTTCTTGGTAATCATGGTACCAATTTCAGGGTAATGTCTATATTTGCTGGTATCGTAGACATGACTAGCAATGAAAACAACCCTTCCAATTCAAAAAACCATGAAAAGATTAAATCTATTTTCCATTATTGTTATCTCTATGGTCCTTATTTCATGTAGTAATAAGGACAAGCGAAATGAAAACAATAACTATGAAGTTAATTTTGCCGCTGGTGGTAAGACCAAGTTTGGTAACGATATATGCAACGTTTTACTTAAATCGCCTAGTGGTCAATCCCAAGTCATTGAAAGGTTTGAATGTGAGGCCACAGTGCATGGAACAGATTCATTGCTTTTAAAGGATATAACTGGAACAAAGGATTTTTCCTATATAGATTCCTTAAAAATTCCTGATGGTTATGGGACCGTTTTAAAACAATATGCTGCAATTCAAAACTACAATCAGGTAACAAACCCTGCTAGTGATGATATTACGTTTTTCAGGTATATCTTATTTAAAAAGGATAATACCCTTTCTTTGGTTAAGGAATTATGGGAAGATAATAGTTTCAAAAAAGTATGTACTGACCCTGCAAAGGAGATATATAAAGTTGATTTGTTAGCAAAGGAATCTACTAATGGCAAGGGGGATAGTTCAACTAGTAATGTTCCAGAAAATTCGACTTCTCAAAATCAAAATAGCAATATTAAAACCCTCGATGAAATCAAAATGGCTTTGTTAGATGGTAGTTATAAAAAAGTTCGGATATTATTGGGTCATGCAGATAAATATGGTCGTATAAGGCTTGGTAGCACTGGAGACGTAGTAGACTTTGACGTATTCTTTGATAAGGTTAACGATGGAGGTACAGTCAAACATCTTGTCTTGTTTTACTTGGGTGAGTATGTAAAAGAAATATATGCAGTTAATGACGGAGAGAGCGCACATTATGGAATACATACCCTTCAAGTAAGTAAAAATGGCTTAACAAGTAATAGCGGAATGGATATTGGTCAATATTGATTATTCTGTTTATATTTATTGAACCACTATTAACAAACTTATAAAGTTATCTATAGTGGGGTACAAAAAAGAGCCCAGTATTTACACTGGGCCCTACCAAAACACAACTTAGTTCACGAAAAATCAGAAAAGTAAGCGGATGACTAAGTGCGTTATCATTATTTAGCCTTAATGAGATATGTCACGCCCAAGCAAATATTAATACTTGTTAAAGGTTGCTTATACTCCGTTATTAACCTTCCTATGGTATTATTACGATTGGTATTATCTATCAGAAAATCAGGTTCAGAAGAAGCATAAATACCTTGCAGATTAAGGCCCATGCATTTACTTAGTTTATAGCTAACCCCTAGTCCTGCCATATAGCCAAACGAATTAGCAGTACATCTTTGTTGGGTAAATGTCCCATCTTCCACACCACCATCTTCCACCGCAACGTCTATCTGCGGAGTAGTAGCACTTGTAAATCCGCCTAAAAGTTTTGCAGTAATGGCAAACTTATCAGAGAATGGGTACCTGAAATATAAGCCACCCATAAAATTCCAGATGTCATACCCTCCAGAAACAGTAGTTGTAATTTGGTCCACATCAAATGATTTATCATATCCTGCGGAAATAGAGTCAAGTCCACTAAACCCATAATGAGAATAACTCACCACCCCGCCAATACCTAAGTATTTGCAGAAATACCAGCCACCCTCTACACCATACGTACTTCCGTTACCTGCAAAACCCGCAGATAAATTATCTGGGTTATCTGATAACCATTTGCCAGCGTCACCAGTTATGTAAGAAGTATGTGTCCAATTACCCATTGAAATAGAGTATCCTCCTATTAAGCCGATGAAACCATTACTCATGGTAGAGTTGTCAGAGTTTTTAGCTGGGGTAGCTGCATCTTGGGCATTTGCACCCATATTAAGGGCAAGCAGCAAAATAAAAATTGATAGATTTTTCATAATTCGTTTTTTTAATTAGTTGTTAATGCTTGTACTATTTAACATTTACGTTAAAGAACACATCATAATCAATGGAGCCAGGTTCACATGAACCATTCTTTACATTAGGCTGGTGATGTTGAACCACTTCCATACGTCCACCAGAAACAGCAGTATTTAATGTAGTGAATGTATCTACAAAACCGACTTGTAAAGGAGGACTATTATTATCATAATCGTCACGGACAATACTTAGGTCGTTTACTAATCCTACACCCGTGCCCTGTGTTAAAGTAAAGCAAATGAGGTGATAGTTTACCCTTTGCTCTAATTCAGTTTGAACATCAACTGTGGTGGAAGCAATTTTGTTGATGTCGAAATGATTGGTATCTGCCAACATTGGCGTAGCCGTTTTAGTTTCATCAAGGGCATATAGCTTAACAGCATAGGTTGTATTTCTTGCTAAATTTAAGAATGCGAGTGATGTGTCAGGCGGGTTAGAACCACTTGGAGTAAGGTCCCTCCAAATACATGTTTCCGTATCATGTGGTGCGTTGTTATTGATACATTCCATAACAACTGTAGTTAGAAATTCATTGGCAGGTGGATGAGGTGTAACTACAGTCTCCGATTTTTTGCACGATGAAGTGCTAAGCATAAAAGCAGCAACTGCTATGAATGCGATGGTTGTGAGAAAGAAAATTGATTTTTTCATTTTGTTTTTGATTAATTGTTTTTAATTGTTGGTCGTTTGTTGTGTTTTATTAGAATAAAATTGAAAGGGTATCCTTATTTTAAGCTGGAAACTTCTTCCTGGCTCATCTGCGTAGTAGCGGAAGAAATCCAAATAATCCCGATAAGCAGTATTCGCTATATTATTGCATTGGAGACAGATGCTCATTTCCTGTTTGCCTAAGAATACCGAAAGGCCAATAGCAGCAGAAAATAAACTATACCCTTCAGGAGGGGGTACAAAATCGCTGTTAGGAGGAACACGGGTTTGTTGCAGAACAAGAGAATTTCCAACATTGATAAATACATTTGACAGCTTCCCTAATTTCCGCCACCTGTATTCTATCGAATTTTGAAAACGCTGGGGAGGAACTAATACTAAGTAATCATGGTTTGTTAAATCATTGGCAAAAACAAGCGTTACTTTCGGCTCGTATTGCAAATGATTTGTTATGTGCCACTTTACATCGAAGTCAGCTCCCTTAAAAAGTGCATCCGTTTGTGTGAAATTAAAACGGGGGAAAACGCCTTCTATGGTTTGCACCGTAGCATCTGATTTCCCAGCCTGTGGTTGCAGGTACATGTAGTTATTGATGTAGTTAATATAAACCCCAATATCCGCAAACACCTTCTCACCTTCATAATGCAGGGAAGTAGTACAATCATATGATTTTTCTACTTTAAGTGTACTATCTCCCACTTCAAATGTTGCAGTTGCTCCGTGTATGCCAAAAGCATATAACTCATATACCGAAGGAGCCCTCCATCCGTTACCTGCATTAAAATCCAAACTTAACTTTGGAGATATGCGATATGTAGCCCCAAGAGTTGCACTTGTACTGTTGTAAGTTTGGGTGTTATCATAAAGGCCCAGCGTAGTTGCATTTTCCATGTATTCCCGTTGCCATTTGTAATCGTAACGTATTCCGCCTTCCAGCAAAAAGTTATTAGTAAGGCTCCACTTTTCAATGATAAATAAGCCACCGTAATAATTTCTGTAGTTAGGTATTACAGGGGCATAGGCTAAACCAGTGTAAACATTGCCCTGTGTCATGAAATCGGCACCAATGCTGCCTGTAATATGCCCCACGGGATTATGTTCCCAAACCAGTTCAGCGGTGTGCGTAATTAACTCGAAATCATTTTCAGCAGCATTATTAAGCTGGCCTAATGGGGAATATGGAACCTCAAAACTATATTCCTGTCTGCTGTCGACCTGTCTTGCAAATGTTGCTTCAAGCTTACCAAAACCTGCATATTGCAAATAGCCCGATGCTTTTACCATATCATGAGATACTGTTTGAAATCCCCTTTGGATTTTATAGGTAAAAGCACTGTCTACAATAGGATGATTAAGGTTAAACAAGTCGAGCAATTCAGTAGCATTACCTGCAACGGTGTTCCTGTTTATGCCTATTTCAGTATAAAAATGACTGTAGTAAGCAGTAACACCGTAATGCGCCTTATTGTAACCCAGAGCACCCGAATAGTTTTCTTCCAATGTGCCCGTATTATCGAGTCCATAATTTGGAGCGGAAAGGTTTCCAGACCTCCGATAAGTCCCCTGAATGCGGTAACTCAAGCTGGAGTCTCCCAATGCTCCCTGCAATATCCCCGAACCGCAATACATCCTGCCATTATCCATTCCATCAAGGTTAATTTCCCCACCCAAGCTCTTGTTGGTGGGTAAATCAGCAGGGTCAACCAGTACCACACCACCAATGGCATCAGAACCATAACGGATACTTGCAGCTCCTTTAATGACTGTCAATTTGGTTGCGATAAAAGGGTCTATTTCAGGTGCGTGTTCTGTTCCCCATTGTTGTCCTTCTTGTGGTACACCGTTGTTAAGGATAAGGATTCTGTTACTATAGAGCCCGTGGATAACGGGTTTTACAATAGTAGGCCCTGTGCTAATCACATCTACTCCTGTAATGTTTTTGAGTGCATCGCCTAAAACTTCACCCCTTGTTTGCTGAAGCTGTGCACCAGATATGGATGTTTCGGTAAGGGTTTGGATATTGTTTTTTTCTACTTTATTACTTTGTATATGTACTTCATTCAGGTTTACATGGTCAGGTTTAAGAGACAGCCTGACCCTTCTGTTAGAATGAATGTCCAGAAGGGTATCTATTTTCATATATCCCATCAGGAAAAATTCAACATGGTAGGTGCCTGAACAAATACCAGTGATTGAAAATGTTCCCTTACTATCAGTATAGGAACCTTTCGAATTTTCTGATATGCCCACTGCTACCGAAAATAGGGGCTTACTGCTATCAGAACCCGTTATTACACCTGATAAAGTAAGGGTGCAATTATTGGTTAATTGAGCCTGAATAGACGTATTTATAATACAACAGGCAAGCAGCACAATTGCAATCTTCAATTTTAGCATATAGAATAATTAAACATTAACAAGACCTATGGCTTGCTCACGTTTGTAAGTAGAGAAAACAAGGAGAAATCAATAATCCCTTATATCAAAGGAATATTGTTCATTGTTAAATTACTTGAGGAGGACCTCGTGCTGAGAGGGAAGTTGAATTGCGTAGAACAAGATTTTGTTCTGATATTACAAAAAATATGCCGTTTGCATATTGCAGAAAAGAATTCTGGCTTAAGAAAGTATGATTGTCGGATAATGAGATATTAAAATCGCAGATAAAGCAATGGTGCTCCTGATTGTGGAAGTGCTTTTCGGTAAGAGAATGGCAATGCTCATCATCGGCATGTAAAATATCGTGTATCCCTTTCTCTGTATAGGCGAAGAGAAAGATTCCAAGAAGAAAAAGAGAAGAATATTTCTTTAAAGCATGGCTCATAACAGGAGCAAAGGTAGAAATAATTAGGAGAACAGGCAAAGAACGGTCACTTTTAGGAAAGCAGATTGACAAGGAGTAAGTATATAGTTAAAATTATTCTATTCATGGTATCTAACATAGCTCAGACGGTTAGAGCAGCGGAGGAAAAAACCGAAACTAATTATTCTGATTCATTATCTTTGGGACCAGTTTTTATAATAGGTTTTAAAAAATAGTGCACACCAATATCGCACACCTCCAAATAAAAAAGCACTTGCGATAGTCGCAAATGCTTGATTATCTTTGTGGGCCCAGTAGGACTTGAACCTACGGCCAACGGATTATGAGTCCGCTGCTCTAACCGTCTGAGCTATGGGCCCGGTTTTTAGAAATGGGCTGCGAATTTAACTATTTGTGTAATACCTGTGGCAGTCCACTATAAATAAAAGATATTCACCTGATTATATTTTACTTTGCCCGTAATAATATGCGGCAGTATAGGCTATAACCCCCAATTATCGCTATTTTTCTATTTTTGTGCACCACCCCATTCATATATGAGTTTAGCAAAGTATTATAGAAAGTATGTTTTCTGCCTGGAGGGAGACTGGCAAAAAGATTTGCGGGATAACTCGAGTGTCCGGGCTGCGCTTAATTTTCTGCAGCAAAACTGCAAAATCAATTATATATATAAGCAATGTGGTACGCGTGAAAACCTGGAATATTACCTCTCTTTATGGCAACAGAAAAAATATAAGGACTATTCCATTTGTTACTTTGCTTTTCATGGCCAGCCGGAAAGTATACAGGTAGGTAAAGAGTTTGTAACCCTTGATGAGTTAGCGGATATTCTGCAAGGCACTTGCCATGATAAGATTATACACTTCGGCAGTTGTAAAACTCTGAATACGGACGAAAAAACTATACGGAGATTTTTACAGCATACAGGGGCTTTAGGTGTTTGCGGTTTTGAAACAGAAATTAACTTTGTCGAAAGTTCAGCTTTCGATATGATTTTAATTGAAATGTTTCAACAATACAAGGATATTGCCATGCTCGATAAAAACATTCGTAAAAACTACCGTGGTACCGTAAAGCGATTACAATTTAAACTTCTCTACCAGTAATGGCTAACAATAAACCTACCCCAAAACCTGTTCCTGGAAAAGCCAAAGTGGTAAAAAATATTCCACCGGTAGCTGTAACCCCTGTCTTTCCTTTTAACTTTAACATGAAGCTAATCATACTTGCTATATTGAGCTTTATTTTTTATGCCGATTCACTGGGTAATGAATATGCCCTTGATGATGGCATTGTTATAGGAAATAATATGTATGTGCAGGATGGTTTCAGTGGAATTGGCAAAATAATGACTACTGATGCGTATGACAGTTATTACAAAAAAATGAATTCGGGCCAACAACTTTCCGGGGGAAGGTACCGCCCCTTGTCAGAAGTGATATTTGCTATAGAGCATGCCATTTTTGGAGAAGACGCGACCCACACTATCCATATCCAGCGCCATCTTTTCAGTGTGCTTTGCTACGTGGCCTGTATACTGGTTATGTTTTATTTTCTTTCCATGTACTTGTTAAAGAATATTCCGTATGGGGAAGACATATCTTTTTTTGCTACCATATTCTTTGCTATCCACCCTATACATACCGAAGTAGTTGCCAATGTAAAAAGCCTGGATGAAATTCTGTCGCTCCTGCTAATCTGCCTTACCTTTATTTTCAGCTTACGTTACATGGATAGCAAAAAAATACGGGACCTTGCCCTGGGATTGATATGTTATTTTCTTTCCCTGCTTGCTAAAGAATATGCGGTAACATTGGCAATACTCCTACCCATGGTGTTCTATTTATTACGGACTAAAAAGCTGTCTTCTATTTTCCTGAACACTCTTCCATATTATGCAGTATTAGTAATTTATATGATAATGCGGTATAAAGCAGTTGGCTTTAATGGCCATGTAGAGTCGGCCGAAATACTGGATAATCCTTATTTACTTGCCACACATGCTCAAAAACTTGCCACCGAATATTTCATGCTTGGAAAATACCTGTGGATGCTTTTTGTCCCTTACCCGCTTATAAGCGATTACTCCTATAACAGTATTCCCTACCGGAGCCCTACTGACATATTGGTAATATTTACCCAGCTTTTCTATATAGCTTCTATTGTATGGGGCATACGGCTCTTATCAAAACGAAATCCGCTGGCATTTGCAGTGTTCTTCTATCTTTTCTGCCTTTCACTTGTCTCAAACCTGGTGATGGATATTGGCGCTACAATGGGCGAGCGTCTTATTTTTCATTCATCATTCGGATTTTCCATTTTACTTTCTTACGGTCTTTTTCAGCTTATAAAAAAATGGGGTTTGCAAAAAAAGCGTTCCCTTGCTTTCGGATTATCCTGTGCATTGATAGTGGTATTTGGATATCAAACAATGGCAAGAAACCTGGAATGGAAAAACGATGTTACCTTATTCACCCATGATGTAACTATTGGTACCGAAAGCATAATGCTAAATGGCAATGCGGGAGCCCGTTACATTGACCTTGGGCAAAAGGCAAAAGACAGTATTAATAAAAGAGACACACTGCTCCTGGCTATCAAGTACCTGCGAAAGTCTATATTCCTGCATAAAAGAAGCGCTTATGTAAGCAGTTACTTAAATATGGGTGATGCATACTACGAATTGCAAATGCCGGACAGTGCTAAGATTTATTGGGAAATGGTAAAAAGGGTGTATCCTGATTATCCCGATATAGAAAGATATTTTCTTATCCTTGGCAGGCAATATCTGAGCAAAGCAACCCATTATGGAGAACAACATAATTATGCTGCCGCGACAAGAGAAATATATAAGGGTATAAAAGTAAATCCTACCGACGCAGAACTTTGGTATAATTTGGGTGGAGCCTATTTTACAGGGGGGAATTATGATTCTGCCTATCTCTCATGGAAAAGAACGTTGGAACTTGACCCTAATCAGGCAGAGGCTAAAAAGGGGATGGCATCGTTAGTCCCGGTTAAAAAAACTCAGTAATAACTGTGGCTGTACCTCCTAAAAAACAGGCCAAAAACATTCCCGTTGCTAAATCAGGCGGTATATTTCCTTTTCCATATAAAACAAAGTGCATCATTCTTTGCTGCACCTGCTTTTTGTTTTATGCCAACACCTTATTTAACAGGTATGCCCTGGATGATACCCTTACCATCGCGCATAACGCCTATGTGCAGATGGGTTTTTCAGGCATTCCTAAAATTCTCACTAATGATTCTTATGCCAGCTATTACAATTATATTGGAAAAGCTTCCTCCAAACAATTGTCGGGAGGAAGGTTCCGCCCTCTGTCAGAAATTGTATTTGCCATCGAACAACAACTATTCGGCGATTCAGATATACAGCCTTATTTCCGCCACTTTATAAATATCATCACCTTTATGGCAGGTGTAATTGCCATATTCTATTTTCTTGAAAAATTTCTGTTAAAAAAGGTACCCTGGGGAAGTGACATTGCATTTATTGCGACATTTTTATTTATTATTCACCCTTTACATACGGAGGTTGTAGCCAATATAAAAAGCCTGGATGAGCTCCTGTCTATGCTTTTTATAATGCTTACATTTATATATAGCCTTACTTATTTACAGAGCCGGAAAACCAACCATCTCGTATGGGGTTCCGTTTATTTTTTTCTTGCCCTGCTCTCAAAGGAGTATGCTGTTACCTTAGTATTTTTTATCCCCCTTCTCTTTTACCTCCTAGGAGAAAAAAAACCGGAATCTGCTTTAGCAGCAGCCATCCCTTATTATGGCGTATTTATAATATATCTTCTCATGCGGAGTAATGCTGTCGGGCTTTTTGGAACAGTACCCCCTGCAACTAATGTTTATACTAACCCCTATTTTTTTGCTACACCTGCTCAAAAAATAGCTACAGAATGGTTTGTGTTGGGCAACTATTTAAAATTATTGCTCCTGCCCTACCCGCTTGCGAGCGATTATTCTTATTACCAAATACCCTATCATAGCTTTTCAGATATAACAGTACTTTTGTCATTAGCCATTTATATAGGAATTTTTGCATGGGTAATTATATTACTTCGTAAAAAAAACATACTTTCTTTTGCTGTGTTCTTCTTCTTGCTGAATATTTTCATGGTCTCCAATTTTTTACTTGACATTGGAGCCACTATGGGTGAGCGCCTTGCATTTCATTCTTCATTGGGTTTGGTAATTATTTTGTCTTATTACCTGTTTACTGCCGTTTCAAAAATGCCATTAAAAACCAAAAAGAATGTGGTAATTGGAATTATGTCAGTCATTGGTGTAGTATGTTTAGGAGAAACAGTTACAAGAAATGCCCAATGGAGGGATGATACCAGCTTATTTATTCATGATGCGGGAGTATCGTCCAATAGCTTCCTGGTGAATAATAATGCTTCCTGTGCTTACATTACACTTTCCCAGGACAAAGCACTCACAACCGACCAGGTTAATATCTACCTGGACTCTGCCCGGAAATATGCATTGAAGGCTTTATCCATCTACCCTAAATTTGATATGGAATACAGGAATTTGGGAGACACGTATTACTTGCAGGGTATGCTTGACAGCGCGGCGCGTTGCTGGGAAATGGTAAAGAAACTAAACCCAAACTATCCCGACATAAAACAAAATTTTATGATGCTTTGCCAGGCTTATTTTTCTAAGGGCCTGGATGTTGGTCATAAAGGCAATCCCCGCCAGGGTATTATTCTCCTGAAGAAAGCACTCGCTTACGATTCTGCCAATTCAGATATATGGTATAATATAGGAGGTGCCTATTTTACCGAACAGCTCTACGACTCGGCAAGATATGCATGGCTCAGGGCACTGCAATATAAACCGGGCAATGCGGATGCAAAAAGAGGGTTGGCGTCACTCATTCCTATAAAAAAAGATAATTAACCGTGGCTATACCTCCTAAGAAACAAATAAAAATTACACAGGAAGTAAAGCCTTCTATATTCTCCTTTTCGTTCAAATTAAAATGCCAGATATTGGCAATTATTGGTTTTATTTTCTATATAAACTCTGTCAGTAACAGGTATGCCCTGGATGATAGCATAGCCATACAAAGAAATGCTTTCGTGCAAATGGGCATTTCAGGAATACCTAAAATACTTGTTACCGACTCGTATTACAGCTATTATAAAAATATGGGAGGCGACCCTACCCAACAGCTTAAAGGGGGGCGCTACAGGCCATTATCAGAGATAGTGTTCGCTATTGAACAAACCCTATTTGGATGGTTAGATAATAACCCGGCAGATGCAAATAGTCAAACGGCAGAAACTACATACCGGCTGGCACATGTTATGCACTTTATCAATGTTATAGCGTATATCATCTGCATTTTATCCGTATTTTATTTTCTCGATAAATTTCTGTTGTTTAAAGCTCCGGGAGGGAGCGACTGTGCCTTCCTTGCAACAGTGCTATTTGCCATACACCCTTTACATACGGAAGTAGTAGCCAACATCAAAAGTCTTGATGAAATTCTTTCTGTCATCTTCATTGTGCTTACCTTTATCTATAGCTTGCGATACCTACGGGAGAAAAAAAACAAACAGCTTTTATTAGGTTGTGGTTCACTTTTGCTTGCCCTCCTTGCTAAAGAATATGCATTGACTCTTGTATTTTTCATACCACTTTTATTTTATTTGTTAGACAAAAAGAAACCTATGGAGGCCGCTATTGCCAGCTTGCCTTATATGGGAGTAGTGGTTGTTTATATTCTTTTGCGCCTGAATGCTGTAGGCTTCCATAGCAACATAATTGGCACTACTGATATTTTGGCAAATCCCTACTTATATGCTACTCCTTTGCAAAAATTAGCCACAGAATGGTTTGTGCTTGGGAAATATCTCAAGCTATTAATTATTCCGTATCCCTTGTCGGCTGATTATTCCTACAATCAAATCAAATACCATACTTTTTCCGACATTACCGTACTGCTCTCCCTATCTATCTACATAGCTATATTCGTCTGTGGTATTAGGCTTATGATGCGTAAAAGCATACTTGCTTTTCCCGTTTTTTTCTTCCTGTTGAACATCTTTATGGTATCTAATCTGCTAATAGATATTGGCGCTACGATGGGCGAACGCCTTGTATTTCATTCCTCCCTCGGCTTAGTAATTATACTGTCATGGTACAGCTTAAAAGCTTTATCAAAGATTAAATTTAGTACAAAAAAAATAATTGTATTGTCAACTATTTGCCTGCTATCTGCTATTTGCCTGGGTGAAACTGTCGTGAGAAATACAAACTGGGCCGATGATGTTTCCTTGTTTATTCATGACGTTAATGTAGTGCCCAATAGCTGTCTTGCCAATAATAATGCGGGATTTGGGTACCTAAGCCTTTGCGAAGATGATTACCGGTCGAAAAATGCGGCACAGGCTGTTGAATACCTTGACTCTGCTTCGAAATATACAAGAAGGGCACTAACCTACGATAAAAATTACGAGGCAGCTTACCTTAACCTGGGAGCCATCTATTTCCATAAGGAAAATATAGATAGTGCCAAATATTCTTGGGATATGGTGGGGAAACTGCATCCAAATCATCCCTCCTTAAAGTCAAAATATGCTTTGCTTATCCCTTTCTTCCTCCAGCGGGGTCTTGATTTAAGCAATAAGGGAAATACTTATGCCGGGTTAAGGGAGATACAAAAAGCGTTGAGCATGAGTGATACAAATGCAGTTATATGGTATAACCTGGGGGGAGCCTATTATACTTTGAAACTTTATGATTCTGCCCGCTATGCGTGGACAAGAACCTTGCAGATCCAACCCAATTATACCGACGCAAAAAGGGGATTAGAAGCGATTTCACAAATGAATCAGGGTAAATAAATACCCGTATATTTGAGACAGTAATGGCAAAAAAAGATATTAAACCTGCAACTCCTGTCCCGGCTCCCCGGCAGCCTGTTTTTAATTTTCCTTTACGTATCAAGTATATTATCCTTGCAACAATCGGGTTACTTTTTTATGGAAACACCCTGTGGAATGGATACGCCCTCGACGATAATGGGGTGATACTTGGTAATGCTTATGTGCAACAAGGTGTGGGCGGGATTTATAAAATCATGACTGCGGATGCATATTCGAGCTATTTACAAAATCTTCATGCAAGCCAAAATTTTGTCGGGGGGAGATATCGTCCGCTTTCCATTGTCGCTTTTGCCATTGAGCAAAGTATTTTTGGAGACTCCGTTTTTCTCAGGCACCTGGTAAACATCATTTTCTTTATTGCAACCCTTTTTGCCATTTTTTATTTCCTGTCTAATTTTCTCCTGAAGAAAATTCCCAGGGGGGAAGATTACGCTTTTTTAGCCGTCATTTTATTTGCTATTCATCCTTTGCATACGGAGGTGGTAGCCAACATCAAAAGCTTTGATGAAATTCTTTCCCTGTTCTTTATCCTGCTGACCCTTATTTTCAGTCTAGAGCACCTGCAAAAACGAAACAAAAAGTATTTATATTTTGGTGTTGGCAGCTTGTTCCTTGCCCTGCTGTCAAAGGAATATGCACTTATGCTGGTGGTGTTGCTGCCGCTGCTATTTTATCTATACCCCGGCGAGAATAAAAAAAATATTATTTCCCTGAGTATCCCATACTTCGTATCAGCTTTTGCCTACCTTATGCTGCGGTTCTATTCGGTTGGATTTCCACACTCAGATCCCACCGTAAGGTTTATCAACAACCAATTACGTACAGACCCTTATTACCTCGCAACATCCATTCAAAAATTCGCTACTGAGTGGTATGCCCTTGGTAAATATTTATTCATGCTCTTTGTACCTTATCCCCTTTCCTGTGATTATTCTTATAACCAAATCCCCTACCATAACTTCAAAAATATTACCGTTTGGCTTTCCCTGTTCACCTTTATTGGTATTATCTACTGGGGCTTCAAACTATTGAAGAAAAAAGATAGTATGGCTTTCCCCATATTTTTCTTTGTACTCATGCTTATTCCCATTTCGAATTTTTTCATCAATGTGGGGGCCGTGTTTGGCGAGCGATTCGATTACCATGCTTCGCTGGGCTTCGTTATTGTTATCTCCTATCTTGTTTTTCGCTTCACAAGAAAAGTAACTTTTTCGTTGCGTAAAATATCTATTACGGTTGCTATAGCTGTACTACTACTCACTTGCGCATGGGAAACCATAGCAAGAAATGCTAATTGGAAAAATGATTACGTCTTATTTATGCACGATGTAACTGTTGTACCTAATAGTGAATTTGCCGATTGTAATGCCACGGTGGGATATATTAACCTGTCACTTCAGCCGGGGAATGAAAGCCGTAAAACAAACATGCTTGATAGTGCAGTTATGTTTTGCAGGCGGGCAATCAACCTCGATAAAACTTTTCCCGACCCATTTATAAATATCGGAATAGCCTACTACTATCTCTCTAATCTTGATTCGGCAAAATACTTTTGGGATTTGGTTCAGGGCGGACTTTATCCCAATCATCCTAAAGTAAAGTTTTTCCAGCCTTTATTGGCACAATCTTATTTAAATGAGGCAAGGGCAGTGGGGCCTAATAATATCCAGCTATCTATAAACGATATAAAAAAAGGACTCAGTGAGGATTCCACAAATCCTGAATTATGGTATAACCTGGGTGGAGTTTATTTCCTGGCACATAAAGACGATTCTGCCCGAACTGCCTGGATAAAAACCCTTGCTTTAAAACCCGATTACCAGGAGGCGAAGAACGGGCTAAATGCCCTCGCTAATCCATCAGCAGGTATCATGAAAAAATAATCCCGGAACTCTTTGTGGCAATTGAGAGAAATACTTCGAAAGTTTCCCCTGTAAAACAGGGACTTTCTGTATTTGGCTTTTCTGTTAGAATCAAATATATTTTCCTTGCCCTTTTGGCATTTTGCTTTTATGCCAATTCCCTAAGTAATGAATACGCTTTAGATGATGAGGCCGTTATACAGAAAAACGATTATGTGCAAAAAGGAATAGCAGGAATTGGAAAAATACTAACCTCTGATGCCTACGATTGTTACTATAAACAAAACAATGCCAACCAACATTTAACTGGCGGACGCTACAGGCCCTTGTCCATCGCTTTATTTGCTGTTGAACACCAGTTTTTTGGCGAATCGGTCACTGCCAGGCATTTTATCAATATCCTTCTTTATGTTCTTTGCTCCCTCGCTATTTTTTATTTCCTGCAGCATATTTTGCTAAGAACACATCCCCAGGGAAAAGACATAGCATTCCTCGCTCCTATATTTTTCATTATCCACCCCATACATACAGAAGTGGTTGCCAATATCAAAAGCTCTGATGAAATATTATCTTTACTTTTTATACTATTAGTATTAATTTTTAGTATTAAGTATAGAGAGATAAAAAAACCTGCATACCTGTTCATCGGGCTTTTAAGCCTTCTTCTTGCCCTGCTTGCAAAAGAATATGCACTGACCCTGGTAGTACTTTTACCTCTTCTCTTTGGTCTATACTTTAAAGAAGGATATAGAAAATCTATTAGTAAAAGCCTGCCCTATTTTGGTATTGTCATATTGTATTTTATTCTGCGGTTCGCTGCTGTCGGATTTCCGCACCAGGAAAAGGAACTTGATATTTTAAATAACCCTTATTTACTAGCCACTCCGCTCCAAAAAATAGCTACAGAAATTTATATTGTTGGAAAATACTTATGGATGTTGTTTTTTCCCTATCCTTTGGCAAGTGATTATGGCTATGCTCAAATACCTTATCGCAGCTTTTCAAGCCCCTTGGTTTGGCTAAGTATACTGGCTTATTTGGCAATCGTATACGGAAGCATAAAATTATGGAGGATGCGCAGTATTCTCGCCTTTCCATTTTTCTTTTTCCTCCTAAACCTTTTTATGGTATCTAATTTCCTGCTTAATATCGGTACCACTATGGGCGAAAGGCTTGTATTTCATTCTTCATTTGGATTTACTGTACTGCTTGCATGGGCAATATTTTATAGTACAAAAAACCTAAAACTTGTCCAGCGGAAACCAATCATTATTAGCCTGACCTGCTTATTGGTGATTGTTACCGGGGCAGAAACCATTGCCAGAAATAAAGACTGGAAAAATAATTTTACCCTTTTTACAAAAGATGTAAATACAGTGCCAAACAGTGTAAAGGCAAATGATAATGCCGGTGCATGGTATATAAACCTGGCGGAACAAACCCCTGACACACTTCAATCCAATGCTATTGTTTGCAAAGGATTGATTTACCTGCACAAATCTATTAAGCTGGACAGTACAGATGTAAATGCATACCTGAATCTTGGAATCGCATACTCAAAGCTGATAAATCCTGATTCTGCCAAATATTATTGGGATATTGCTAAAAGATTATTTCCTGCTGACCCTTTATTACCGGGATTTTATAAACTCCTGGGACAGATTTTTCTGTATACTGGAGACCGGTATGCCATGCAGGGTAAGCCCTATAATGCTATTTCTCAATTAGAAAATGGCATCCGGTGTGTCCCTGGTAATGCTGACCTTTGGTTCAATTTGGGTGGTGCGTTTTTTAATATTGCCCGGTATGATTCTGCCCGCTACGCATGGACGAAGACCGCCCAATTAAACCCGTCCTACCCTGACCTTAATAAGTGGATGGGTATGCTTCCAAAATAAACCCATGCATGGGCATTTATCGTATCTTTGGTATAAGAAGGATTTGTGAAAAATAGCAGATATATAGTATTACTTGTCTGTTTTACAACTGCAACCCTGTTTTGCAATGCGCAAATAGTAAAACCTTATCAGCCCAATTATACCCTGAACTACAGAAATTCTATTCTAAAGGATACAACAAATATGCTCTTTCTTCCTGTTTCTCCTACTACCTTGTTTTCCCCTCCTTCTAACTTGAGTTTAAAGTATTGTCTTCCCAAGGGAGCTGTTTTTTGCCATATGGAAGACGTTATTTATAATCGCTTAAACTTTTGGATTAAATTCCGGATGGGAACCGACGACAGATATAGTAATTAAAGTTCTCCCTTCACGCGGGGATATGCCCTTCTTTCCTTTAAGATATTAACTTTGTGTCTCCAATTCCCTCTGATGTCTACTCCAATATTCACTCTTGATCAGCTAAAACCCGGTGAATCGGGAAAGATTGTTTCCTTTAATGATGAGGAGAACGCATTGAAATTCATGGAGATGGGATGTACCCCCGGCGAAGTTGTGCTGATGGATAGCTATGCCCCTTTGGGCGACCCTCTTGCCATTATTGTTTCGGGATATAAATTAAGCCTCCGCAGGTCAGAAGCCGCCTATATAAACATTGAGAAAAATTGATACTAAAAAAGAGAAGATTAAGAAGAGACCCTGATGTTGCAAGCCTAAAGATAGCCCTTATGGGTAATCCTAACAGTGGCAAGTCTACTCTTTTTAATGCACTCACCGGTATGAACCAGCAAACGGGGAATTACCCCGGCGTTACGGTAGAAAGGCGCACGGGTGAAGCGGTTCTGGAAGATGAATCGGGAAAGTCTGCTTTCCTCTCTTTCCTTGATTTACCCGGGACCTACAGCATTTATCCCAAAACATTGGATGAAGAAGTATGTTATAAAGTGTTGTGCGACCCCAATGATAGCGATCATCCCGACGCTGTGCTGGTGGTAGCCGACTCTACTAATTTACGAAGGAGCCTTTTTCTCACCACACAGATTATTGATTTGGGTATCCCATGCGTGTTGGTATTAAACATGATTGACTTTGCCCGCTTGCGGGGACTTGAAATTGATATCCAAAAACTTTCTCAACTGCTTGGCATACCTGTAGTGACAACTAATGCACGGAAAAAAGTAGGTATAGATAATTTAAAAAAAACCATACTTCACGAACTGCATGACCCTGCTAAAACATTTCTCGATATCGGAAATTTTGCACCTTCCGAAATGCTTAAAACGGTGCAGGATATGTATCCCGGTGAAACTGCATACGGGGCTTTCCAGCTTATCAATAATCAAACAGGCGTTTCGCATTTTGAATTAAAACCCTATAACAAGGCTGAAATAAAAAAACTGATTACCCGGCATCATTTTGAAAAACATAAAATACAATCCAATGAAACCATTGCAAGGTATAAAGCAATTAATGAAATTGTAAAAGAATGTGTCAGCATCAATGAGGAGGAGAAGAAAAAGTCACTCACCGCAAGGGTTGATAAAATACTTACCCATAAAACCTGGGGCTATGTTTTCTTTTTAATCATCTTGTTTGTCATCTTTCAAAGTATCTTTCTTATCGCAAAATATCCTATGAATGCCATAGAATTTTGCTTTGTAAAGGTTTCAGAAGTTGGTCAAAAGGTTTTACCTCCCGGTCAGTTTGCGTCTTTATTGATAAACGGAATTTTAGCCGGATTAAGTGGAGTAGTTGTATTTGTGCCCCAAATTGCCCTGCTATTTGCATTCATCGCTGTATTGGAAGACACAGGCTACATGGCACGGGCAAGCTTTTTAATGGATAAACTTATGCGTCCTCTCGGATTGAACGGCCGTTCAGTTATCCCGCTGATGAGCGGCATGGCTTGTGCCGTCCCGGCAATTATGGGCACGCGCACCATTCCCAATTGGAAAGAAAGGCTTACTACCATTATGGTAACGCCGCTGATGAGTTGCTCCGCACGCTTACCTGTATATACGCTGCTTATCGCCTTAGTTATCCCATCCACCCATAATTATGGCTATTTTAACCTGCAGGGGCTTGTGCTTATGGGGCTTTATCTGCTTGGATTTGTTTCTGCCCTGGGTGCCGCATTTGTAATTAAAATGCTTATCAAATCAAAAGAAAAAAGCTATTTCATGATGGAGATGCCGCTTTACCGGGTTCCAAAGGTATCTGTAATTGGTTTAACTATTTGTCAAAAATCATTTATATTTCTAAGAGATGCAGGCAAGGTAATCATCGCTATTTCGGTTATTCTATGGGTAATGGCTTCACATGGCCCCCCATCAAAAATGGCGGCCGTAGAAACAGCTTATAATAGCCCCGATTCGGCAAAAAAATATTCTCCGCAGCAAATACAAAGCTTCATTGCAGCCGGGAAACTAAAAGAATCGTATGCAGGAAATGCCGGCCGATGGATTGAACCGGCTATTAAACCTCTCGGCTTCGACTGGAAAATTGGAATTGCCCTTATTACTTCTTTTGCAGCAAGGGAAGTATTTGTAGGCACTATGGCCACCCTTTATAGTGCCGATGGTGCCGACAACAGCCTTTCTGTCCGCGAAAAAATGGCGGCAGCCATTAATCCCGAAACGGGCAAAAAGGAATATACTGTTGCTACCGGCTTTTCGCTTATGCTATTCTATGCCTTTGCAATGCAGTGTATGAGCACGCTGGCTGTCGTATACAGGGAAACCCGCAGTATCAAATGGCCCATCATTCAATTTCTCTATATGGGCTGCCTTGCTTGGCTGGCAAGCTTCCTGGTATATAACCTGGTTAAATAAATTTTCCTTTATTTAATTAGTCGGCCTGAAGTACTTGTTGAAATTAATATACCACCAATTTCTTCACTACCTGCGAGCCTTCTCCTTTTATACTTAAAAGGTACACACCGGCTCCGAATGCAGACAAATTCAGATTAGTATTATAGGGTCCTGCAATATGAGCTTTTTGGGTATATATAACCTTACCTATTATATTGCTGACGGAAATGGTATAATCGGCTTCCGGCAAATTGCAAGCAACTTGTATATTTCCATTAGAAGGATTGGGATATATACTTATATCCTGTTCTGATAACACTCCGCTAATTCCCGTTGGTATGAAAACAACGGAAGCTAAATTAGAACATCCATTATCATTCGTTGCTTCAATTGAATATCTGCCTTGGGTCAACATAGGCAACTGGG
>Ga0206823_1021_pt1 | contig 50164 bp, 51 predicted proteins | sample Alteio_BWOrgCont_81_FD_152868 | JGI IMG/M metagenome (GOLD analysis project Ga0206823, IMG submission 152868) | Enriched cells from forest soil in Barre Woods Harvard Forest LTER site, Petersham, Massachusetts, United States -... | ecosystem: Environmental > Terrestrial > Soil > Temperate forest >...
CGCCGGGGGCACCTCAGGGACGCAATGAGCAAAGGAGGCGCTGTCCTTCGGACGCGCGACTGCAGCGAATTGTGAGGGAGGCCGCCCGATGGCGATGTCCGTGCAGGCGGAGAGCCGCTGCGAGGGCGATTTGGCGCCACAGATCTGCGCCCTGCGACCGACCCGTAGAGCGACGGCGCAGGGCGCAGAGATGGGGATGCCAAACCTCGGCCGAGCAGCGGCTCTCCGCTGGAACGGCGTCGATGGCGATCGGGCTCGGCCGACTGGTACCCTGAGGAGGCTCTGCGGCGCCGGCGAGCGTAGCGAAGCCCACGGTTAGAGAGACAATATTGTGGGGTGGAGATCGGTGGCTCGAATTATGGGCGGAGCCCATTCATTGGCGCCGAGGGCGCCGCCGACCGCAGGGAGGCTTTCCTTAATTGCTGTCGACCAGTTGTTCATAAAGGTTGGCGTAGGTCGTAGCCGACCTGCGCCAGCTCACGTCTTGCCTCATAGCCTGTCGCACCCAGGTGGTCCAGTCTTGTGGGGTGTGGTGCCAGCGGTGGAGGGCTCGGGAGAGGGTGGCGCAGATGGCGGGGGGAGTGGGGTCGTCAAAGACAAAGCCGTTGCCATTGGCCTCGTGCTCCAGGTCGAAGATGGTGTCGGCGAGCCCGCCGGTTCGGCGGACCAGGGGGATGGCGCCGTAGTGGAGGGCAATCAGTTGGGTTAACCCGCACGGCTCAAAGAGCGAGGGGACCAGGAAGAGGTCGCTGGCGGCAAAGATCTGGTGGGCGGTTGCTTCGTCATGGGTCAGGCAGAGCTGGAGATCGGGGCCCTCCTGGAGGCTTTCAAACTGGGCCTGAATCTCGGGGCTACCGCAGCTGCCGAGGAGAACAAACTGTCCGCCCTGTTGTAGGGTGTGGCGGAGGGCGGCCTGGATGAGGGCGATCCCCTTTTGCGGCACGAGGCGGGCGACAACCCCGACGAGCGGTCGTGAGGGGTCGAACCGTAGGCCTAGGCGGTTGGAGAGGGCCTCGCGGTTGGCCCACTTGAACGGAAGGGGGCCGTCGGGGTCGAGGTGCGAGGTGAGCAGCGGGTCGGTGGCCGGGTTCCAGTAGGTGGTGTCGATGCCATTGAGCACGGGGGAGAGCTGCTGAGAGCGGCTGCGCAGGAGTGCATCGAGTCCACGGCCGCCCAGGGGTGTCTGGATCTCGCGGCTGTAGGTGGGTGAGACCGCTGCGATGTGGCTTGCGGCACGAATGCCGGCCCGGAGGCAGTTGTCTTCGTTGAGGAGGCCCAGCGGCTCCAGCTGTTCTGGCGCACAGGCCCCCTGGTAGTCGATGTTGTGTAGGGTGAGGAGGGTCGGCATCTTACCGGCCGCCAGGGGTGTCAAGCAGGCGGTTTGCCAGTCGTGGCAGTGGATCAGGTCAAGGGGCTGCCGGGCCAGCCATCTCCAGGCCGCCTGGCTGAACTGGCTGAATCGCTCGACGTCATCGGGCCAGCCGTAGATCGAGGGGCGGTCGAAACTGCCGTCTTTTGGCTCAATCAGCCATAGCGGGAGCCCCTCGTAATCGGTGGACCAGATGGTGCTGTCGCCGACGGTGCTGTCGCACTGGTCCAGGCGCCGAAGGGGCCCCAGGACGGTGCGGTCCAGCGTGCCGTAGAGAGGCAGTACGACTGTGGGCTGGTGGCCCTGCGTCTGGAGCTCGCGACAGAGCCCCAGCACCACATCTCCAAGCCCGCCCACCTTGGCAAAGGGGGCCATCTCTGAAGCAACGTGGGCGATGCGCATGGCGTTAAATCCGTGGGGGAGGGGCGGGAGGAGCGGCTGTGACCCAGTCGGCGTCCTTGGCAAGCATCTCCGCTAGCGACTTGTGCGTGTGGATGCCCAGCTGCTCGCCAAACCAGCCGCCGATCTTATCACCCATATTGCCAACCAGCGGGGCAAAAAATCCCTTTAGACCGGTCGTGTAACGCTGGCCCCCCTCCCTCCTGATTTTCACGGCCATGCCGGCCGGATTGTGTTCATAGACCGGATATTCCTTGCCCTTGTTGCGCTCATATTCGAGCCGATCCTGGCTGATGGGCTCGGCGTTGACACCCCCTCGGGTCTCGATCCGGAACCAGGCTCTGGGTGCGTTAGGAGGAGGGGGAGGTCCCGCCAGATAGGCCTGTGTAAAGGGGCCACCGGTGCGCACAGGCAGATGGACATAGATTTCCCAGTGCGATTTACCCTCCTCCTTGCTGGGAATCATCTTGATCCCAGCACCCTCTCGGAACATGGCCACCGCCTCACCCGACGAGAGCTTCTCATTATATAGGTTGTTAATCGCCATGGCCTGCTGCAGAAAATGGGAGATCGCCTCCTCCCGTTCAACGGGCTTACCGTCCTTGGGGAGACTGGTGTAGATGACGGGCACACTGATTTCATGGCCTTCCCGCGTTTTCATCGTGAAGACCGCATTGATGCGCCAGCCGGTTCCCTCTGCGAGGACCTGCATCCGTGCACCGGCGGCGGCGCCTTCAGCATACTCGCGTCGGTACTGGAGAAAGCCGGGGGCGACTGGAGGAGTTGCTCCTCCTGCACCTGCTGCTGCCATGGAAACACCTCGGGTTGGACAGTGATTATAATGTAATTTTTACTGAACTGGACCCTTCCATTGCAAATAAAAAAGGCGCGCAGTAGCATAGTGCGCGCCAAAAACTGGGGTGTAGCCAAGCGGTAAGGCAGCGGTTTTTGGTACCGTGTACCGGAGGTTCGAATCCTTCCACCCCAAATCATCTTAGACGATTCATGAAGACACGACGCCCTTTCACACTCTTTGCAGGTAGCTCACATCGCTGTCTAGCGGGAGAGGTGGCACAGCGACTGGGCGTGGCCACCGGGAGGGCTCTTCTCGAGCAGTTTCCCGATGGCGAGATCTCCGTCGAGCTGCTCGACAGTGTGCAGGGGCAGGATGTCTTTGTTCTCCAGTCCATTGTGGAGAGGCCGCACTTCTATCTGATGGAGCTGCTGCTTATCTTGGACGCCCTCAAGAGGGCTAATGCCGGCCGTGTCGTGGTGCTGCTGCCCTATTATGGATATGCCCGACAGGATCGGCGCGACGGGGGGCGGGTGGCTATTGGCGCCAAGCTGGTGGCCGATCTGCTGCAGGTGGCGGGTGCCGACCATCTGGTGACCCTCGACCTCCACGCGGGCCAGATCCAGGGGTTTTATAATATTCCTGTGGACAATCTGGCGGCGGTGGGCGAGCTGGTGAAGGCCGTGCGCGGGCTGGTGACCGGCAAGGGGCGGCTGGTGGTGGTGGCGCCCGATCTGGGTGCGATTAAGCTGGCCCATGCGATGGCCGCCCAGCTGGGTGCCGACGTGGCGCTGATCGACAAGCGCCGTTTGAGTGGCCAGGAGGTGCATGCAGCCGGTCTGGTGGGTAATGTTGAGGGTGCAGAGGTCGTTATCGTTGACGACATGTGCTCGACAGGCGAAACTCTCATCGCCGCTGCCGAGGTGTGCCGCCGCAAGGGGGCGCATCGAGTGGTGGCAGCGGTCACTCACGGAGTGCTCGTCGATGGCGCTGTGGAGAAGATTGAACGCAGCGCGATTGACACACTCGTGGTGACCGATACGGTGCCGAAGGTGGAGCGGCTGCAGAGTTCCAAGATCTGCCGCGTCTCAGTTGCTGAGATGCTGGCAGATTCTGTGGATAGGATGGTGAGTTGATGCTAGCCGATTTTTTGGAGTGCTAACGATGAAATTGAAGGTATCGAACAGGCCGGAAGGCCGGAAAGGGGAGCAGAACCTGGGCGCAGTGAATCGGCTCCGTCGAGAGGGTATGATCCCGGCAGTGCTCTACCGCGCCGGAGAGGAGGCCCGTTCCATTGTGGTCAGTGCGGTCGACTTTCAGACGGTGCTGCGCCAGATTCCCCAGGGAACATTGGCCACAACGCTATTTGAGCTGGATTATGAGGGGCAAATGCATTCTGCCCTGATCAAAGAGGTCCAGTACCATCCAACCACCTATCCCACTGCCGTAACCCACATTGACCTGATGACGGTGAAGCTTGACGAGGCGGTCCGGGTGCGGGTGCCGCTGCGCTGCACGGGCGTAGCCCAGTGTGCTGGCGTGAGATTGGGTGGGATGCTGCGGATGGTGATGCGGGCGATTCTGGTCCGCTGTCCAGCCAATGCAATTCCCGAAGAGCTGGTTGTTGATGTGCGCGAACTGGGCATCCGGCAGGGCAGGCGGCTACGCGATATCAGCTTCCCGCAAGGAGTAACACCTCTATTGGATCTCGATGAAGTGGCCGTGGTCGTGGCGAAGCGCTAAGGATGGTGGCTATCTTGTCATTGGATTGGGCAATCCGGGAGCGCACTATGCGGCCACGCGCCACAACATGGGCGCGCGAGCTGTGCGTGCACTTGCGGCCCAGGAGGGCTGGAGCTGGAAGCGTCAGCGGACTCTGCTGGTTGAACAAGCCAACGGAGTGCGTCACGGCAAGGAGCTACATCTCGTGGTGCCTATGACCTACATGAATGAGAGTGGTCGGGCTGTTGGCCGAGTTGTGCGCCATGATAAGTGGCCTGTGGACCGGATACTGGTCGTTGTGGATGACGTAGCGCTACCGCTGGGGCGGATGCGGTTGCGGGCGCACGGCAGTAGCGGTGGCCACAACGGCCTGAAGGATATTCGGGCACACCTCGGTACAGACGCCTACGCGCGTCTGCGGCTAGGGGTAGGCAGTCCAGGTGATGGCCAGCACGGTCATCAGGACCTGGCAGACTTTGTATTAGACCCTTTTGCTCCACAGGAGCAGGGGTCAGTGAATGAAATGGAACGCCGCGCGGCTCAGGTCATCGACGTGTTGCTCACGGAGGGGTTGGAGCGGGCTATGGAGGAGGCGCAACGGTAATGGATCCAGAGAATAGAGATCAGACAGAGACGGTAGAACGGACAAAGAAAGGTCCGGCAGCCAGTAAGGGTGCAACTAAGGATGTGGCCGTTAAGGCCAAATCCAAAAAGGAGCAGCCAACGACGGGTCAAGTTGAACGGGCCAAGCCGGCAAAACCGGCTGGTCAAATTAAACTGGCTGATGTCAAAACCGCCGTTCCGACCAAGAAGGAGCGGCAGGCAGTAGCTCAGCAGCTGGCCGCCGAGCGGACTCCTGCAGAGCAGAAGAGGCAGCTGTATGAGGGGATGTACATTCTCCACGCCACGCTGAGTCAAGAAGCTCGGGAGAAGGCGTTGAGCCGTATTCAAGAAGGGATTGTGAACCGAGGCGGCGAGATCGTCAAGGTGCACGACATGGGACGGCGCAAGCTGGCCTACACCGTCAGTGGTCGTCGTGAAGGCAACTACTACGTGATCTACTTTTCGGCGCCGTGCACGGCGGTCAAGGAGCTGTGGCAGGAGTACCACCACAATGAGGATCTGATGCGTTTCATCACGCTGAAGGCCGAAAAGGTGCTTGAGTCGCTCGAGTTTCCAGTAATTATTCAAGAGGATTAAGGCAACCCCATGATGCAGACGACGCAGCAGACCAAAAAGAGACCCTTGCGCATCAAACGGCGCAAAAAACCGTGCCCCTTCACGGCGGCCCGGGTTGACCACATCGATTTCAAGGACATTGAGACGCTCAAGCGGTTCATTACAGAGCGCGGCAAGTTATTGCCTCGTCGGATCACGGGTGTCTGCGCCAAGTACCAGCGGTTGCTTGCCCAGGCGGTCAAGCAGGCTCGCTACATGGCAATGCTCCCCTTTGCTTCAGCTGAATAGGAATTACAATGGCATTAGAGCAGTCAGGACAGCAGCGGAAGAGGGCCATTCAGGTGCTTCTTCTTAAGGACGTCGAAGATTTGGGACGGAGTGGAGATGTGGTACGGGCCCGGCCGGGTTATGTGCGCAACTTCCTAGTTCCCAAGAAGCTGGGCCTAGTGGCCGATGCGCGCGCGCTGCAGCTGCAGGCGCAGCTTCAGGCAGACCGGGCCAAGCTGGCTCAGCTGGAGAAGGCGGAGTCGGAGGCCCTAGCCAAGCGGATCGAAGGTACACGCCTGCGGGTCGATGTGAAGATTGACCCATCGGGCAACATGTACGGTTCGGTCACCGGCCAGGACATCTTGCGCATGCTTGAGGAGAAGGGGATTGTCATCGAACGGCGCGCCGTTGCCCTCAGCCAGCCCCTCAAAAAGATGGGGCAGATTCCAATCACCCTCCGCCTCAAAGAGGGTGTCACCGCCACCATCTTTGTGGAGATCATCCCAGAGGGTGGTACCCTTGCTCCCGCGCAGTCCGCTGAGGAAGAGCAGGAGTAGTCCATCCCGGACTTCTCTCGACGGCTAGGCCGGTCCGCTCCTAAGGCTAGGACCGGCCTAGCCGTTTTTGTCCTCCGAGAGTGCATCCTCAGAGTCAGGTGGCCTCCAGAGCGGCATGCAGTCGAATACACCCGGTTCATCAATGAGAAATGAGGGCTTGATCGGCGGAGTATCTTTGCCCGTTTTTTTTATTCTCTTCAGCACCTTGGCCCAATAAGCCACCTCTTTTTGATCCCCCAGCCTCTTATAAAGTGCTATTAGCCTCCATACGCCATCCACATATGGGCACTCCGCGACTGCCTGCTTAGCCCATTCGACGGCCTGTTGGAGTGATGCGGGGGGATCGGGAGGCCCCATTGCGCACCTTGCCATACGTAGCAGTAACCCCGGAGGAGCCTTGCCGGTTTGCTCAAGGGCCATCTTGAGCGCAAGTTGATAGGCAGCAAACTTCTCATCATAGCGCCAAAGCAGCTCGTGAGCTTCTGCTAAAAATCCCTGGTATTTCCATGATGAAGTCCACTTTTCAGCGTGGTGCTCCTTGGCGACTTTGATGAGCTCCAGTCCGCGCTCATCCAAGTCCTCACGCGGCCTGCTGTATAGAAATATCTGCGCAATGCGCAAACAATCATTTAATGATAATTGCCTGACGATCTCCTGATTCGTTGCCGCATCAGCGAGGGCGATCCAGTCCTCCTCATCGATCAATTTGGCAATAGATCTGGAATCTAATGCATTTGATTTCATTCAACAACCCATGCATTGTTCAGAAAAACAGACTCCTCATTTAGTACGACTTCTAGATCAGCGCGAATGGTGTGCTCGCCAATTTTCTTCTCACATTCATAAATTAATACTGTCGACTTGCCATCGCCTACGACTATAGGCTTAGGGAGACGGCTACTATCAATCCTATTTGTTTTGAGGTAGCTCGAGATAGCTTCAAAAGTTTTCACCGGATCGCCACGTGATGTTCCTGCCCCTGTCAGGCAGACATTACTAGAACATATCGCGTAATTTTGTCCAGATCCGTTCAAGATTGCTCAGGCTTTCGGATAGGGATAGAACACCTTTCTAGAATTGGGAGAGCATGGGATCATTGCTCGATGTCTCAGACGACTCTCTTCAGTCCTGCTAAGGTTAATGTGGCGTTGGCGGTGGTGGGCCGCTTGGGCGGATTTCATCAGCTTGAGACCACTGTTCAGGTGGTGTCGCTCGGTGATTGGATCAGCGTGGAGTGCGCTGGAGCGGATCGACTTGTCGTTGAGCGGGCTATTCTGCCGGTCGACAATACGCTGACGCGGGCACTGGAGCTGTTTCGTCAGCAGACCGGATGGCTTCAGCCGGTTGAGATCACTTTGAAGAAGATGATTCCGATGGAGGCGGGTCTGGGTGGGGGGAGCAGCAACGCATCCACGCTTCTTTGGGCGCTCAACCAGCTCTCCAGCTCTGGTTTAGCCGATTCTCAACTGGCCACCTGGTCCGCAGCTGTGGGCTCCGACTGCCCCCTTTTTTTTAGCAGCGGTGCTGCAACGGTGCGTGGCCGCGGGGAGCAGGTGGAGTCACATGGCCTGCCGTTAGTTAATGAGCCGTTCCACATCGTAAAACCCCCGTATGGGCTTTCTACCGCCGCTGTGTTCGGTAATCTACAGGTGGAGGAGTGGAGTGGTCGCCCTGTTCCCGACCACAATGACTTGGAGCTGCCCGCATTGCGCCTGGCCCCTCAGCTCGCCCAGTTGCGGGCACTGCTTTTAGGGAGCGGCTTCCATACGGTACGCATGACGGGCTCTGGCTCGGCTCTCCTCTGCTTCGGTCCTGGCCACTGCCATGACCTCCCTCCCGACCACCAGCACTGGACCGTTCAGCCTCTCCAGCGCAGGGCTATGGAGTGGTACTGAAATCCCAGTGAACTGGGTCTGGGCAGGAGCCTGGCTCCAGCTGGAAGGAGCCTCCAGGTACTTGGAGGAGAACGGGGGAGTGGGCTGCAAGCTGCTGAGAAATGAAGGCAAGGGTGTCATTTGAGAGAAGTAGCCGCTGCCCGCCTTCGAGTACGGTTGCTGTAGCGGTATGCCGGTGCGACCCAGCGATGCAGAGGATCGGCGCCTCGCCCTGTAGGGCCGGTAGTCCAAAGCGGTTGATGTAGCCACAGGTGTACGCGGCGCCCTCTACCAGTTCTAGCTGGCAGCCAAAGCGCGGGTCGGTGGCTGGGGTGAGGTGGCGTTCCACCTGAAATGGTGCGGCTACGCGGGGAAGCTCCTCTTGTGACCAGCTGGTCTGCGATCTGTGCTCACAGGCGGCCAACAGTGGCAGAATGAGAAGAAGCCTAATGTGCGTGGCTGTGATGGTGGCCATGGTGGTGATGGGATGGATCATGATCATGACCGCTCTTCACGGCTGCGATAATTGCCGCAGCGGCGATGATCGCTCCGCAGCTGGCAACGACGATGCCGGTGGTGGCTCCGTCCGAAGCGGCGCAGCATTCCGAGGGGGGCACGCTCACCTCGTGCTGCTCGGACGTCTGTTCACCCATCTCTTGGGCCACCTCCTCCGTTTCCGCCCAGGCTGGTGACTGTCCGGCTAAGAGGGCTATTGCCGTCAGGATAAAAATCGATAGTCTCTTCATTTGATCTCTCTTGCTAAGCAACAGCCTACAGTATCTATCTATCGCGGAACATCCTGATATGATCAAGACGATAATTAGTGTGCGTGGCCGTGATGGTGGTGGTGGTGGTGACCTCCATCATGGTGGTGGGGATCATCACTGAGGGCAATAGCGATCGCCACTCCAGCAACGACGAGAGCAACAGCTGCAGTTCCGAGACCGACTGATGCCCCGTCGACACAGGCTTGGCCTGCGGGGATGCAGGCGGGCACTTCACACTGCTGATCAGCTGGTGCCGCAGCGGCCGGAGCCTCTGCTGCCGCGAGGGGGCGGATAAGGACCAAAAGGGCCCCCAGTAGGGATGCTGTGATCTGCTTTTTCATAGATACCTCAATTAATGGTGGCCGTGGTGGTGATTGCCCTCATGCTCGCCGCTATTCCAGACCCAAATGACAATTCCCACAATAACCCCCAGGCCGATGGTCGCCAGGACCATGGCGCCTACCACTCCATCCGAGGCTGCATAACCAGCCGGACGGGAGCAGCAGGGTGGTGCACAGGGGGGTGCCCAGGGAACGCAGGGTGGTGGGCAGTCTGGATCGAGTGTGGCGCGGGCTTCAGCCGGTAGCGCCTCAAGTGAACAGGGGTCTGCAGGTTTGGCACAGGCCTCGGCAGGCAGCTCTTGAGTAGGGCTGTGAGCGGGCTCAGGTACCACCAGCTGGTCGGCGGCACAGAGAGGGCCAACAGCAGCCAGAATCAGGGCCAGGAGACGTTTGATCATTTCACGACCTTAAAGGATTGCATTGCCTGGATAAAGATGGGCAGCTGCTGCCCAAACTCCTCTTGACGCGCGGAGGCGGTAATCACGCAAGCCTGACCATCCCGAACGAGAATGGCCTGGAGCAGTTCAACGGGTCCCCACGACGACTCCATCTGAACCTGCACCAGCTCGAGCGGTTCGCCCCCTCCAGTCAAAGGGCCTAGCTGCCAGCAGCGATTCATCAAATTGGCACTGTGGAGCGCCTGTACGCTCTTCAGGTAGTCGCCGGTAGACAGAGTCGGTGCCACCTGCTCGACAGCGATATTCACCGTCGGCGGCAACTCATATTCACCCTCACCGCGTACAAGGAGCTTGACCGAGGCGGGTATCGCCTCAATTTGGCTCGTCTCGATCTGATTCCAGCGGTCGGGCAGTGAAATGGTGTAGGGCAGGCCTGCGGGTCGAAAATCGCGGGCAGCCAGAGGGCTAATAAGCACCACAAGCAGGCTGATGACGGTATAGAAGCGCATATATCGGGTAATCTATGCCTGGCAACAAATATTGTCTACCTTCAGTGCGGAACAGCTGAAGCTTGCAAAATATCGAAGCAGGGCCGGAAATTGACGTTATGCCGAAGCCATCACTAGTCGCTAGCGAAAAGCTGCAGGAGATCTGCAACGCCCTGCGGCGCGAGACGCTTGAGCCCGCTCGTCTCGAGGCACAGCAGCTGATTGATAAGACGACGCAGGAGTGCCGACAGCGGCTCCACGAGGCGCAGGAAGAGGCCGAGAGGATACGCGAGCAGGCGCGCGCTCAGATACGCAAAGAGCAGGAGATGGCGCGCGTCCATCTGCAGCAGGCCGTTCGCCAGGCGCTGGCCAGCTTGCGTGAGGCGATCGAGGGGCAGGTGCTGCAGCGCCGCCTGGTCGAGGAGCTGAGCGGACCACTCAAGGACCCGGACGTGATCGCCCGCCTGATTCAGGCGCTGGCCACCGCACTGGAACGCGATGGACTGGCGACCAACCTGGAGGCTCTGATTGCCAAGACTGTTGAACCCAGAGCGGTCAATCAACATCTGGCGCAAGCTCTACTGGAGAAGCTGCGCGGTGGAACGGTGGAGGTGGGTCGCTTCGAGGGCGGAATGCGCCTGAAGCTATGCGATCAGCAGCTGACAGTTGAAGTGACCGACAGCGTGCTCCAAGAGCTGCTCGCTGCCTATCTGCGTAGGGACTTTCGCGACATGCTGTTTCAAGGCTAAGCATGGCGCGCTACTATTTTCTCACGACCATGCTTCCAGAGCTGTCTCTGGATGTGCCGCCTCGTATCACGTTTGAGGAGCTGATTCCCCTCTATCTACAGAACTTAACAGCTGCCGATTTTGAGCAGTTTCAGCTGCTCCGGCGCTGGATTGATATTCAAAACCTGCAGCTGTTCTGGCAGGGCCGTGCGGATTACGGTCAGGCGCTGGAGGATCAGGCGCTGGATCCACGAGGTATCTGGCTGAAAAAGGCCCTTGAAGCCCACCTGTTGACGGGAGAGAACCTGCCTGAGTCGGTCGTCGACTATCTGGCCCAGTATGAGGAGGACCCGCAGCGGCTGGCCCATATTGCCGAGCTACTCACCGCCTATTTGGACGCTGAGATTCGGCAGTGCGACGGCTTTCTCCACGACTACCTGGCCTTTGAGCGGGCCTGGCGCCTGGTCACTGTAGCGCTGCGGGCCAAGCGGCTAGGACGTGACCTGGCCAAGGAGCTGGGAGTAGCGGATCCCGAGGAGCCACTTGTGGCGTGGCTTCTGAGCTTCCGGGATGCGCCAACCATCGAGGCGCCGCCAGGCTACCAGGAGCTCTTCGATATCTTGGAGCGCACTGCGCAGGATCCTATGGGAATGCGGCGCGCGCTCACCCAGTATCGTATGAGCTGGGCAGTTGAGCGGATACAGGACCAGCCCTTCACACTGGACTACCTGCTGGGGTATGCTGTTCAGCTGCTCCTCGTTGAGCAGTGGAATGAGTTGGATAGCGCAGCGGGCGAGGCGATCGTCGAAGCAATGGTGGCGATATGACGACAGGTGTTGATGAGGTCAAAGGGACGGTCGTGCGTGCCTTTGGTAACCTGCTGCAGGTTGCCTTTGAGGGCAGCCTTCGGCAGGGGGCAGTCGGCTATGTGCGGCTGGGCGATATAGAACTGAAGAGCGAAGTCATCGAAATTGCTGGCGGTATCGCCAAGCTCCAGGTGTACGAGCAGACCCACGATATTCGCCTGGGCAGCCCCGTGCGGTTTACCCAGAGGCTGCTCGAGGCCGAGCTGGGGCCAGGTCTCCTTGGGGGTATCTTTGACGGTTTGCAGAGTCCTCTGGAGGAGGTCGCGCAGGTTTCAGGCGTCTTCATGGAGCGAGGCGTCTATCTGCCCCCTCTAAGCCGCACGGAACGGTGGGAATATGTGCCCGTGGCGCACGTGGGCAGCCTGATGCATCGCGGAGAGACTCTCGGCACCACACAGGAGGGGCGCTTCACACACCGCATCATGGTGCCATTCGACTGCTACGGCACCTACAAGTTGACCTGGGTTGCCTCGACAGGCCTCTATGGACTTGACGATCCGATTGCCAAGGCGACAGATAGTGAGGGGCGCGAGCTCACCTGGACCATGGTCCAGCGCTGGCCCGTCAAGATGGCCCTGCAAGAGGGGATGCGGGTGAAGGTCGAGGAGGTGATGAGCACTGGGCTGCGCATCATCGACACCCAGTTTCCAATCGCCCGTGGAGGCTCTTTTTGCACACCTGGCCCGTTTGGGGCTGGTAAGACTGTGCTGCAGCACCACCTGGCCAAATACTCGGACGTGGACATCGTCATCGTCGTGGCCTGTGGTGAGCGGGCTGGCGAGGTGGTCGAAATGCTCAGGGAGTTCCCCCACCTGATCGACCCGCACACGAACGAGCCGCTCTCAACGCGTACGGTGATCATCTGCAACACCTCGTCCATGCCGGTTGCGGCCCGCGAGGCGTCAATCTATATGGGCATCACCATCGCCGAGTACTACCGGCAGATGGGCTACAGCGTGTTGGCCCTGGCCGATTCGACCTCGCGCTGGGCGCAGGCGCTGCGCGAGATGTCTGGGCGACTTGAGGAGATTCCTGGTGAAGAGGCGTTCCCCGCCTACCTGGCCTCAAGAATCGCCGCCTTTTATGAACGGTGCGGTGTCATTGAGCTGCGGGGCGGCGGTCGCGGGTCAATCACGCTGTGCGGCGCGGTGTCGCCAGCTGGCGGCAACTTTGAGGAGCCGGTTACGCAGGCCACTCTGGCTGTGGTGGGAGCCTTTCTGGGCCTCTCTCGAGCCCGTTCCGATTCGCGCCGTTATCCGGCCGTTGACCCCCTGATCTCATGGTCCAAGTACATCGATCTGGCCGGTCGCCACCTTGAATCCAAGGTGGAGGGGTGGAGCGGCATGGTGCGCCGCGTGCAGAAGCTGCTCATTGATGCGGATGAAATTCGTCGGCGGATGGAGGTGGTGGGCGAAGAGGGGACGCCCATCAACGACCTGGTGGTCTACCTTAAGGGTGAGATGTTTGACTTCGTCTACCTGCAGCAGAACGCATTTGATCCGCAGGACGCCTACTGCCCCATGGAGCGACAGCTGGAGCTGTTCAGGCTCCTCTACAGCATCTTTGAAACCCCATTTGAGTTTGCGGACCGCGATGAGGCGCGTAGCTACTTTCTGGAGCTGCAGAGCAGGCTGAAGAACATGAATTATTTGGCGTTCAAGTCCGGCGAGTACGAGCAGGCCATGAAGCAGCTGGAGCAGACGGTCCATTTTGAGGTTGCGTCATGAGGCTAGTGTACGAGCGTATTCACGATCTGCGCGGCAACCTGATCACCGTCTTGGCCAAGGATGTGGGGCTCAATGAACTGGCCCAGATCGAGACGCCTGCAGGCACCAGCTACGCCTCGGTGTTGAGCATCGATGGCGATCGCGTGACGCTGCAGGTGTTTGGTGGTACTCGAGGCATCTCCACGGGCGACAGGGTCACCTTCCTGCGCCGGCGGATGATGGCCACATACGGTCCCGACGTGCTGGGTCGGCGGCTCAATGGTGCAGGTGACCCGATCGATGGTGGCCCTACGCTCACAGGTGAGCACATTCCCATCGGTCAGCCCTCGTTCAATCCGGTCAAACGGGTGATTCCGCGGCAGATGGTGCGGACCAACATTCCGATGATTGACGTGTTCAACTGTCTGGTGAAGTCGCAGAAGATTCCGATCTTCTCCATTGCAGGTGAGCCATATAACGCCCTGCTGATGCGCATCGCGAACCAGACCGACGCCCAGGTGGTGATTCTAGGAGGCATGGGGCTCACCTTTGCCGACTACGATGCCTTCATCGAGAATGCGGACACTTCAGGAAGTGCCGATCGCACCGTGATGTTCATCCATCGCGCCACGGACCCGATTGTGGAGGCGGTGCTGGTGCCCGACATGGCGCTCGCTGTGGCCGAGCAGTTTGCGATGGCGGGCAAGACCGTTCTGGTTCTGCTCACCGATATGACCGCCTTTGCGGATTCGCTTAAAGAGATCGCCATTACGATGGACCAGGTGCCCTCTAACAGGGGCTATCCAGGTTCGCTCTACTCCGATCTGGCGGCCCGTTATGAGAAGGCCGTCGACATCGAGGGCGGCGGCTCAATCACAATCATTGCTGTGACCACCATGCCCGGCGATGATGTGACCCACCCTGTGCCCGATAATACCGGCTACATCACAGAGGGGCAGTTCTACCTGCGCTCAGGCCGCATCGACCCGTTTGGATCTCTCTCGCGCCTTAAACAGCTGGTGATTGGCAAGGTCACTCGAGAGGACCACGGCGATCTGGCCAACACCCTCGTGCGGCTCTATGCCGAGGCCAAGCGGGCGCGGGAGCGGCAGGGGATGGGCTTTCACCTGTCGGTCTGGGATGAGAAGCTGATCCATTTTGCCCAGCTCTTTGAGGAGCGCCTGATGCGGCTTCAGGTGAATCTGGAGCTGGAAAAGGCTCTCGATCTGGGCTGGCAGATTCTGGCCGAGTGCTTTGCCCGCTCCGAGGTGGGAATTAAAGAAGCACTGTTAGCTAAATACTGGCCTGCCGATGTCACTGCGGCTCACTAAGCAGGAGCTGCGTGATCAGCAGCAGCGCCTTGGGCAGCTGCAGCGCTACCTGCCGACCCTTCAGCTCAAAAAGGCGCTGCTCCAGGTTGAGGTCCAGACGGCGCGGGCCCAAGTGCGGGAGCTGGAGCAGCTGCTGGGATCTCAACGCCAGGAGGTGGCTGGTTATAGCGCTCTTCTGACAGAGCGGGGCGGCGTGGATCCTCGCCGATGCGCGACGATCGTCAACGTCGTCCAGCGGTGGGACAATATCGCGGGAGTTGATATTCCCTATTTTGAGCGGGTCGAATTTGCACCATATGAGCCGCCTCTGCTGACCCTTCCTCCTTGGGGCGATGGCGTCGTCAGCGGACTTCGGCGGCTGATGGAGCTCAAGGCACAGCTGGAGGTGGCTCAGCAACGGCTTCGGGCACTTCAGAAGGAGTTGAGAACGGTGTCTCTGCGGGTGAATCTGTTTGAAAAGGTGTTGATTCCGCGGACGCGTTCAAATATCCGTAAGATTCAGGTCTTTCTGAGTGATCAGCAGCTCTCCTCTGTGGCCCAGGCCAAGGCAGCCAAAGCCAAGATTCTGCGCCATCGAGCTCAGTTGGCAGGCGACCTGCAAACGGGGGATGTGCCGACATGAGAATTGATGTTGATAAGTTCCTGTTTGTTGGCCCACGGGCGCAGTGGGGCGCCTTTTTTGAGGTGGCACAAGAGGTTGGGATCATTCAGTTCATTGACCCGACCAAGAAGGGGCGGGCGGAACTGCCTGAGGTGGCCCAGCTGCTCTATGACGCGCACAAGGTGCTCAAGCGTTACCCGCAGCAGTCTCAGGAGGCCACGACGGAGCCTGCGCCCGAGGTGGCACAGCGGATTATCCAGCTTAAAGAGCAGCTGGATATTGGCCTGGAAGAGGAGCGGCTTATCTTTCAGGAGCTCCCGCGTATTGAACCGTTTGGCGACTTTTCTCTAGAGGATCGGCTCTGGGTGGAGCGCGAGACACACCTGGCGCTTCAGTTTTTCTGTGCAAAACAGGGGCGTGCTGTCGGGGTTGAAGAGGATCCGGAGCTCCTCTGGGTCAACCAGGCCTACGGACTCGACTACTACGTGAGACTGAGTCGCCAGCCGCGGCAGATTCCCGGTTTGACGGAGATTCGCGTAAACCTGCCCGTGAGCAAGCTTAAGGCACGCTTAGAGGAGCTGATGGTACAGCGGCGTGAGCTGGAGAGCGAGCTGCGGCAGCTCACTGCGTACGACCAGTATCTGCAGGAGGCGCTGCTCGACCAGCTGGATGGCCACCATCTGACCACGGCGATGCAGTCGGCAGACCATCCCCTGGATGGACAGCTGTTTGGTGTCCAGGGATGGGTGCCAAGGAATCGGGTTGCACAGCTTCCTGAGACGTTTTCGCGGCTCTCAGTCCATTGGGACAAGGTGGTGCCGGACGCATCTGATAAAGTGCCCACCTATCTGCGCAATCCCGGTGTGGCTCGCATTGGACAGGATCTGATCGCGATCTACGACACCCCTTCGATTGCGGATGCCGACCCATCACTGTGGGTGTTGGCGTTTTTTGCTCTCTTCTTTGCCATGATTCTGGGGGATGGGGGCTACGGCGCGCTGATCATGGCAGGTGCCGGCTTTGCACTCTGGAAGTGGAGGAGACAGCTGCAGGGACAGAGCCGCCGCATGGTCCAGCTCTTCTTTCTGTTGGGCGTGGTCTCGACACTCTGGGGGGTGTTTTTTAACTCCTTTTTTGGCCTTCCGATTGCTCCCGACAGCCCCTTGCGGAGCGTCTCGGTGCTGCAGTGGGCCTCCAACCGGGCTGCCGCCTACCATCTGCAGCATGGCGACAGCGTCCTTCAAAAGTGGACGCAGAGTCACCCCGAGCTAGCTGGCGCCACCTCATCGGAGGCGCTTCTTCATTTTGAAACGGTGAGTCCAGACGGCCACGTGCACTATGTCATTGCCGATGAGTTGGGGGATGAGTTTCTGCTCGAGCTGAGCCTGGTCCTCGGCGTGATCCATATCATCATCTCATTCCTACGCAATCTGCGTCGCCACTGGTCGGGGATCGGCTGGATCCTGTTTCTGATTGGCGGCTATCTCTATTTTCCCACCTACCTCAAGGTCACCTCGATGATCCACTACATCCTGGGAATTGACCCGGTCTGGGCGGGTGCGTTTGGATTCCAGCTGCTGTTTGCGGGGATTGCGCTTGCCTGCATTCTGGCGCTGTTCCAGCACAAGTGGCGCGGCGCTGAGGAGCCGGTTAAGTTGATCCAGATCTTTGCAGATATCTTCTCCTATCTGCGACTCTATGCACTGGGACTTGCAGGGGCGATGATGGCGCAGACGTTCAATCGCATGGCAGCCGATGTGGGGCTTGTCTTTGGCCTCCTCGTCCTTCTGTTGGGTCATGGCGTGAACATCATCATGAGCGTGGGCAGCTGCTTCATCCACGGCCTGCGACTCAATTTTATCGAGTGGTACCACTACAGCTTTGAAGGGGGCGGTTACCGCTTTCTCCCGCTCAAACTCTCACGACAAGAACAATAAGGAGAACATATGGACTACAACATGGTTGGGCCCTCGCTGGTACTGGGGTTGGGCACAGTAGGCAGCTCCATTGGGTGCGGCATTGCCGGGATGGCCTCGCACGGCGTGATGAGCCGCACGGAAGAGGGCCACGGCCTGTTCATTGGCCTATCCGCCGCCCCCTCCTCGCAGTCGATCTACGCCTTCATCATGATGATCCTGATGAAGAATGCGATTTTGGGAGGCACCCTCTCGCCCTTTTCCGCCATCTTTCTCGGCCTGGCAACGGGACTCGCCTTCCTGATGTCCTCAGTCATGCAGGGCAAGTGCTGCGCCACCGCGATTCAGGCAACCGCGCGCCAGCCCGCCGTCTTCGGTAAGACCTTTGCCGCAGTCGGCATCGTCGAATCCTTCGCCCTCTTCGCCTTCGTCTTCGGCCTCATGCTCCTATAGTATTAGGACGGCGCTTCCGCGCCGAGACGTAAGGGTTACAATTGTGGAAGCTCTGGCCTTCTCACATGCCGGCTGGCTGCGCCGGGGCGTCGGGGCCTCACATGAACCGGGCGGCCAGCCCGATTGCCGTGGCCTCGCCAGCGCTTGTGGCCCTCCGCTCGGCCGAGGTTTGGCATCCCCATCTCCGACCCCTGCGTCGTCGCACTACGGGTCGGTCGCAGGGGTCAGAGCTGTGGCGCCAAATCGGCCTCCAGAGGCCCCCTGCGCTCGTCTCGGCCACAGGGCTGGGGCCGCCCTTGTGATCGGCTGCCAGTCGGGCCTGTTCCCCACAACAGAGCCCGCCTTCGCCGCTCGCATTCCTGAGGGGGCCGCGTCGCCCCACGACCAGGCTCCGCCTGGAGACGTGGCGAAGCTCCCGCTTCGCGCTAGGCTGCCGCCTAGCAATGGCTTCGCCATGGAGACGCAACTCATCTTAAGAGGAGACGGCCGACCAGCAGGCGACCCAGAGGGGGCATTGGGCGGCTACTTCTGGCGTGACAGCGCCCTCGGCGAGACACAAGTCAGAGCCTGTTCAGCACATCTAGGTGGCGAAGCCATTGCTAGGCGGCAGCCTAGCGCGAAGCGGGAGCTTCGCTACGTCTCCAGGCGGAGCCTGGTCGTGGGGCGACGCGGCCCCCTCAGGAATGCGAGCGGCGAAGGAGTGTTGACTTTAGCGAGTCATGGCACCTCAGGCGTTGACGAGGCGGAGCAGATGGCGAAGCTGGCGACGAGCGTATGGTGCGCCGGTTCCCCATACGCGAGGAGCCGGGTACGGCAGATGCCCGCCGCAGGCAGCCTGTGGTGCCATGACTCACTGAACTCAACACGCTGGGCTCTGTTGTGGGGAACAGGTCCGCCGGGCAGCCGATCGCAAGGGCGGCCCCGTTCCTGTGGCCGAGCGGAGGGCCACAAGCGCTGGCGAGGCCACGGCAATCGGGCTGGCCGCCCGGTTCCTGTGGGGCCCCGGCGCCCCGGCGCAGCCAACCGTTAACTCTCGAGCGCATTTTACGTCTCGGCGCGGAAGCGCCATCCTCTACCATTATCCTTTCTTTGGTATGGTGCGGGAATGGGTGAGAGGGTTGAGAGGGACTCGCTGGGAGAGGTGAGGGTTCCGGAGGAGTGCCTCTGGGGCGCGCAGACACAGCGGTCGCTCCAGTTTTTCGCGATTGGCGAGGAGCGGATGCCCGCGCTGCTCATCGAGGCGCTGATCTGGGTCAAGCGGGCGGCGGCCCAGGTGAATGGCCAGCTGGGGGTGCTGACTCCCGAAACCGCCAACCTGATCGTCTCGGTGTGCGATGAGCTGCTTGATGGCAAGCTGGGCGACCCGTTTCCGCTCAGCATGTGGCAGACCGGCTCCGGTACGCAGAGCCACATGAACGTCAATGAGGTGATCGCCAACCGGGCCAACGAGCGGCTGGGCCGGCCTCGGGGCGACTATGCACCCATTCACCCGAACGATCAGGTCAATGCGTCGCAGTCGACCAATGACGTTTTCCCAACGGCCATCCACCTGGCCGTGCTGCGCCAGCTGCACCACAAGCTGCTGCCGGCGCTGCGGGAGCTGACTGGAGCGTTGCAGGAGAAGGCTGAGGCCTGGGGCGAGCTGATGAAGGTGGGCCGCACCCACCTGATGGATGCGGTGCCGATGAGCCTGGGAGAGAGTTTTTCGGGCTATGTGCAGCAGCTGGTCTACGGCCTGGAGTGCCTCAACCGCTCGCAACAAAGGCTCTGGGAGCTGCCCATTGGCGGAACAGCTGTCGGTACGGGAATCAACTGCCCTCCCGAGTTTGGTGCCGGCGTGGCCGCCCGGCTGGCTCTATGGACCGGCCTGCCACTCACCTCGGCTCCCAACAAGTTTGAGGCGCTTGGCGCCCGCGACGGCTGCGTGGAGTTCAGCTCCGCACTGCGTCGTCTTGCGGTCTCGCTGATGAAGATCGCCAATGACATCCGCTGGATGGGCTCCGGCCCGCGTGCTGGCATCGGTGAGCTGACCCTACCCGCCAATGAGCCGGGCTCCTCCATCATGCCAGGCAAGGTGAACCCCACACAGTGCGAGGCGCTCATCATGGTCTGCATTCAGGTGATGGCCAATGATATGGCCGCCGGTATCGCCGGCTCCCTGGGCCATTTTGAGCTCAACACCCAGATGCCGCTGATCGCGCACCAGCTGATCCAATCGGTCCGTCTCTTGACAGACGCTATCACCAGCTTCAGCCGCCACTGCATCACAGGCCTTGAGCCCAATCGCCCCCAGCTGGACCACCATCTAGAGAGCTCCCTCATGCTGGCCACGGCACTCACCCCCCGACTCGGCTACGAGAGGGCGGCACACCTGGTTCAGAAGGCCTATCACAACGACATCAGCCTCCGAGAGGCCAACCGCATCCTCGGCTATCTCACCGAGGAGGAGTTCTCCACCCTCCTCGATAAAGCGCTCACAGCAAAGTAACTTTATTTTTTATTAATACTCATCCTGTATAATTCTACCTATAGACAGGAGGATACAATGTCTGACCGTGCGTTCATGGGTCCCGCCCTACAGCTGAATTCACCACCAAGTGGCTCGTATCTTACAAAAGCCAGGAGCTCGACACCTCTGCATGCCATACTGGTGGTTCTGGGTTGTGGCCTAGGAGCTTGTGGACTGTTCCTTCTGAAGCCCCATCTAGCAGCACACCACTTCTCCGAGGCGGGAGGCTGGGTCATGGCTGGCGCTGGCCTGGTGCTCGTTGCATTTGGAGCGGGCCTCTATCTGGCCAAGCGGCTGAGCAAGAGTGACGACGGCATGGGCATGCCCAAGCCGCGGGAGCTCAACCGCTTCGGCAGTCTAGTGGACACACTCCCTGACGCTGAGGGGAGCGATGGTGACGATGATGCGGTAGTCAGATTAAGCCCCGCGGGAGATGATGATAGCGATAGCTACGATAATTTCTCGAAAGTCTACACTTCTTCTCCATGCGTGCATGGATCTGTCTCCTCCTCCTAATAACCGGCTGTAGCGATCGGCTCGTCATCTACCATCAGTTCGTGAAGGCGGATGATGTAGCAAGTGTACGTGTCAACACGCCGGATCCCAATCCTGCTGAGCCCGGCGAGCGGCTCGTCATGATGTGGGGGCTTCCACCTGAATATGTTGATATAGAACCCAAGCAGCTGATTCTCTGGATCCGCTACCACAATGGCTGCGAGGAGGAGCTCTGCTTTGACCTGTGCGGGTTGTCGGGCCGCTGCATCTGGGAAGTTCGAGGAGATCTCCACAAAGAGACGCGCGGGATCGCCTCATACCGAGCCGTCCTCATGGCCGGTTGCGAACTGATCGAGGAGTGGCGCCACCAGGTTTGGGTCGAGCGCATCCAGATCCTCGACTCCCCCCAAGCCCCCTAACCTGGCAAAGTAGAGCCGTCCTCCGGCCGGCGGCGCCTTTGGCGCCATTGAATGGGCTCCGCCCATAATTGACGCCACGACCCTGTAAGCACAACATTGTTAGTCTAACCGTGGGCTTCGCTGACGCTCGCCGGCGCCGCAGAGCCTCCTCAGGGTACCAGTCGGCCGAGCCCGATCACCATCGACGCCGTTCCAGCGGAGAGCCGCTGCTCGGCCGAGGTTTGGCATCCCTGCCTTCGCGGCCTGCGCCGTCGCTCTACGGGTCGGTCGCAGGCCGCGAATTCATGGCGCCAAATCGCCCTCACAGCGGCTCTCCGCCTTCACGGACGTCGCCATCGGGCGGCCTCCCTCACAATTCGCTGCAGTCGCGCGTCCGAAGGACAGCGCCTCCTTTGCTCATTGCGTCCCTGAGGCGCCCCCGGCGCAATGTGGGGGCTGTCGCCCCCAGTGGCCGGCTACGCCGACCGGGGCGAGGCTCCGCGTAAATCGATGGCGGAGCCATCGCCCCAGTCTGCGCAGCAGACGTCTGGGGGCGACAGCCCCCACCGAGCGCGAGGAGGCGCCTCACGAATGGGATACGCCAAGGAGGGCCCTGTTGTGAAACAGGCCCGACTGCCAGCGGATCACGAGGGAGGCCCCTGTGGTGACGGCGGATTTTGGAGAGATTCCCGCTGGAAGGGCGATTTGGCGCGCCAGATTTGCGGCCTGCTGCCGACCCGTAGTGCGACGCGCAGGCCGCAAAGATGGTGATGCCAAACCTCGGCCTTCCAGCGGAAATCTCCGCAAAATCCGCCGTCGGCAATTCAGGCGGCCGACCGGTTCAAGCCCGGCGCATGGGGATGTCGCCCGAAAATGCGTTTTGGCGCCCGATATTTGCTGGCAGTGGACGAAGCCCGTGTTGGAGACACGGGCGAGGGGGCTGACTGCGAAGATCGGGATGCCAAAATGCAGGAGCGGGCGGCAGGCACAGGCAACGGGCGCTGGGGGATGCCCTCGAGTGCCGGCGAGCGCAGCGAGCCCAGCGTTAGGGAGCCAATGTTTGGGGTGTAGAGCGGTGGCATCAATTATGGGCGGAGCCCATTCATTGGCGCCAAAGGCGCCACCGCCCGCAGGGCGGTCCATCTACTAGTTAGGTGCATACAGGTAAGGAAGCGCCTAAAGCATCGTAGGCCCATTCTAACAGGGACTGGGTGCTGTCCCAGTCAATGCAGGGGTCAGTGATTGAGACGCCGTATGTGAGGGGGCTGTTGGGGTGCTGGCTGCCGGCCTTGAGGTTGCTCTCCACCATGAGGCCCGCAATGGCACTATCGCCGGACAATTTCTGATCCAGAAGGTGGCGGAAGAGCTGGAGCTGCCGTTGGGGCTGGCGGCCACAGTTGTCATGGCTGCAGTCAATGATGAGACGGCCGGGTAGCCCCTCGCTTTGCAGGCGGGTGGCGGTGAGTCCAATCGCATCGGTATTGGGCCGACCCTTGCCGCCTCTGAGCACCACATAGCCGGAGGAGTTGCCTTGCGTCGTCGCCAGGGCGGGACGACCGTCTGGATCTAGTGTGGGAAAGGTGTGGCGGACGCGTGCCGTGAGAAGTGCCTGGATGGCTGTTTCGATGTCGCCCTCGGGAGTGTTTTTAAAACCCACCGGCATGGGCAGCCCAGAAGCCATCTGGCGATGAATTTGCGACGAGGCGGTACGCGCCCCGACGGTGGCCCAGGAGATCAGGTCCGAAATGTAGGCGGGTGTCGTGGGCTCCAGAAATTCGGTGCCTACAGGAAGCCCCATCTCATTGATGGTCAATAGCAGCTGACGCATCGCGACGAGGGCGTGGGCCATATCATTGGAGCCGTCCAGGTGTGGGTCGTAGAGAAACCCCTTCCAGCCCGTGCTGGTGCGCGGCTTTTCAAAATGGGCGCGCAGGACCAGGAGCAGGCGGTCTCCCATCTGTTGCCGGAGAGCGGTCAGCCGCTCCGCATAATCAATTAAAAGTTTACCGTCATGGACGGAGCAGGGGCCAACGATGACGAGGAGACGCTCGTCCAGCCCGTCTGCGCTCCGGCGAATCGCCTCACGCCCCAAGGTCACCGTGCGTGCCGCCTCAGCACTAAGGGGCAGTGCCTTAAGCAGCTCTCGCGGCCTTGGTAAGGGTGCACACCCCCAGTTGATCCCTACACTGTGCATCCTAAACTGGGTATCCTAATACTGGTGTCCTAAGCGTCAAGTTTATAACAGCCTGGTGCAGAGATGTCTACGAGCCAAGTGTTTAAGAGGCGGTTGTATAAAATGTGTGTTTAACGTAGTATTAATCGAAATTTAATGCTTGGCATTCCGGCCTGGCTGGCTGATCAACACTAGGGGTTGGCAGTTGATCGACCGGTGCGGTATGCAAGTTGTGCGCGTTGTTACGGAGGCGTCATGGAAGGCTGGATCGGCATGCTAGAACGGTTGGATAGCTGGCTTTGGGGCAACTGCCTCGTTGTGCTGCTGGCCGCTACCGGGATCTTCCTGACCTGGCGGCTTCGAGGGTTGCAGTTCCGCACCCTTGTGCCAGCCTTACGGATGGCGTTTGGACGCAGCAAAGGCTCGGGCGTGGGCGATGTTAGCCAGTTCCAGTCTCTGATGGTGGCGCTAGCCGCCACGATGGGCATGGGCAGTATTGCTGGCGTTGCCACTGCCATCGCGGTGGGCGGATTGGGGGCACTCTTCTGGATGGCCATTTTGGCATTGCTTGGGATGGCCACCAAGTATGCTGAGGCAGTTCTGGCGGTAAAGTACCGCACCATTAATGCCGACGGCCAGGTGTCGGGCGGCCCTATGTACTACCTGGGACGCGGTCTGGGTTGGAAGAAGATGGCGCTCTTTTTCGCCTTCTTTGGGGCCTTAACGGCCCTTGGCACAGGCAATCTGGTTCAGGCCAACTCGGTGGCCGAAGCGCTCCACACCGGCTACGGCATTGAGCGCTGGGTGACCGGTCTGGTTCTGTTAAGCCTCGTCGCAGTCGTCATTTTGGGGGGTATTCGCTGGATTGGACGTGTCTCCTCCGTGGTTGTACCTGTGATGGCGCTCCTCTATATCGGTATGGGAATCATTGTGATCTGCATCCATGCGGACCAGCTTCCAGCGGCGATGGGCCTGATTGTGAAGTGTGCCTTTACCGGGCAGGCAGCAGTGGGAGGCTTCATCGGCTCGACATTTGTCATGGCCCTTCAATTTGGAGCCGCACGCGGCATCTTCGCCAACGAGTCGGGCCTGGGGAGTGCCCCCATCGCGGCGGCTGCTGCACGCACCGACATGCCCGGGCGTCAGGGGCTTGTCTCCATGACAGGCACCTTCCTGGACACCATCGTGGTCTGCTCGATTACAGGCCTCGTCATTGCCGTGACGCAGGTCTTAGGCCAAGCTGGCCCCGACGGCACCCCGATCACAGGTGTGTCGATGACCATGAGGGCCTTCTCGGTGATCCCTTTCGGAACACCTCTTTTGACCCTTGCGATCTTCCTCTTTGCCTACACCACGATCATTGGCTGGTCCTACTACGGCGAGAAGTGCATGGAGTATATGTTTGGCACGCGCTGGGTGCGCCCCTACCGGTGGCTCTTCACGCTGGCGGTCCTGCCGGGCGCTCTACTCGGTCTGAAGCTGGTCTGGACCCTGGCGGACATTACCAACGGCCTCATGGCGCTGCCCAACCTGCTGGGCCTTCTGGCCCTTTCTGGTGTGGTGGCACACGAATCGCGGCAGTTCCAGCGTCATGTACGCGAGGAGAAGTTGGCTAGGCGTCAGCCTCAGCCCGAACTGGCCGTTCAGGCTGCTGCCGCTGTCAACACGGTCATGGAACCCAAAAGACGCCAGGTATGAAAGCCCTACCAGGCCTGCCAGCGCCGTGATGGCAAACTGCGCCAGGTGGCCCTTAAGGGGGTTCCAATTGTGATGCACACATTGCCGACAACCTGGACCCGCAGTTCATGCCTCGCGAGATAGACCTCGTTGTCAGCCGGAGGCGGTGCCATTGCCATCAGCATGGCGGGGACAACCGATAGGGCGGCGGCGCGTCTTATGGCCTGCAGCTCGGCCGGTAGCGCGGGGTGTTCAACTATACTGAATCGTCTTCCGGTGGACCCTGCGGCTGCTGACATGCGACCTTCTCCTGTTATGTCAGACAGTATGTCACGATTGCAGTTTAAAGATAAAGTTAAATCTTATTCAGCATCGTATGAATATCTGCGTCAATCTGGGCCAGGAGCGTGCGCTGCTGCTCCACTAGATGAGCGGGTGCTTTGCCTACGTAGTCGGCATTGGCGAGCTGCTGGGTGATGCGGGCGCGCTGGCCCTGGAGCCGCTCGACCTCCTTGGCTAGCCGTTGGCGCTCGCGGTCCTGGAACTCGGCAGGGAGGGGAACAAGCGCAATGACGGGGTGGACGGTGGCGGTTCCATGGGCGCCGAGGGCTGGTGGGACGGCGGGCTGACTCGAGAGCTCCGCTATGGGCAACAGGGCTTCAAGGATTGGCCGAATGGTGTCCAGATCCAGCGGGGTCTGTGAGACGAGGATCAGGTCGGTGCGGGCTTTGGGGGGTAGCCCCATCTCGCCGCGGATCTGACGCACGGCGTGGACCAGCTTTTGGAGCCACTCGAACTGATGGATCTGTTGGGGTGACGCGATGGAGCTGATCCAGCGGCTCCACTCGGTGTCGGCAACCGGGTAGGGGGCAACGATGCAGGCAGGGGAGGCGAGCGCCTGCAGGGTCGCTCGGGTCAACGGGTCGGCATTGGGAGCGGGCTGCACGTTGGGAAACCGGCTGCGTAGCTGCTGGAACAGCTCTTCCGTGATGTAGGGGGCCATGGGGTGGAGGAGGCGCAGGGCGGCGCACAGGAGCAGGGCCAGCATCTGTGCCTTATGCCGCTGCTGCTCGGGGCCGATGCGTCCGTGGATGGCCGGCTTGGCACACTCCAGGTAGTAGGCGCACAGGTCATTCCAGAAGAAGTCGTAGGCTCCCTGGGCCGCCCGGTCGATCTGGAACTGGGTGAGCCACTCCTGGCACTGCGTCATGATGGCGTCCAGGCGGCCCAGGATCCAGCGGTCCTCAAGGCGCAGCTGGGCCGGGTCGAGGCCCTGGCTGAGGTCACAACCCGCATCGATGGCCATGAAGGCGAAGCGGGCACCGTTCCAGATCTTGTTGGCGAAGTTTTTGTACTCCTCGAAGCGGCGGCGGTCGAGGTCGATCTGTGGACTGGGTGTGGCACTGGCGCAGAGAGCCATCCGGACCGCGTCGGTCCCGTACTCATCAAAGAGCGCCAGCGGATCCATCACGTTGCCGCTCGACTTGGACATCTTCTCCCAGCGGGAGTGGACGTCAGCCGGGATCGGCTGGCCCAGGTCGTAGTCGCGCCGCTCATTGGGGGTGACATACTGAACGGTTCCATCGGGACGCGTCCGCCAGTAGGCCTTGGCAAAGATCAGGCCGTTAATCCAGACCCGCCGGAAGGGCACCTTGTCTGTGAGGTGGGTGCCGGCCAAGATCATGCGCGCGACCCAGAAGAAGAGGATGTCGTGGCCCGTGATGAGCAGCGAGGTGGGGTAGAACCGGTCCAGATCCTGGGGAAAGACGCTCATGGGCCACAGAGCTGCCGAGAACCAGGTGTCGAGCACATCGGGGTCCTGGTACCAGGCATCAGGCTGCGCAGCCACCTCAGGTGGCGCCCCCTCACCAGCCCAGCAGATGACGCGATCGGGGTCATCCCTATGATACCAGACGGGGATCCGGTGGCCCCACCAGAGCTGACGGCTGATGCACCAGTCGCGCAGGTTGTCGATCCAGTGGAAGTAGGTGGCGTGCCACGTGGCGGGCAGCAGCTCCACCTGGCCGGTCGCAATCGCATCGCGCAGAGCCTGAGCAAAGGGGGCCATGCGGATGAACCACTGCTTAGACAGGTAGGGCTCGATGACCGCCTTGGAGCGATAGCTACGACCTATGCGCTGCCGGTGGGGCTCGATGCGCACCAGAAGGCCCTGCGCCTGCAGCTCAGCTACGACGGCTTTGCGCCCCTCCTCCATGGTGAGCCCTGCAAAGCGGCCGCACAGCTCATTGAGGCGGCCATCCGGCGTCATCATGTTGAGCGGGGCCAGGTTGTGGTCGCGGCCAATCTCGGCGTCGGTGAAGTCGTGGCCCGGAGTGATCTTCACGGCACCAGTGCCAAACGCGGGATCGACGCGGCTGTCGATGATCACGGGGATCAGTCGCCCCGTCAGCGGATGGAGCAGCTGCCTGCCCACCAGCGCGCGGTAGCGGCTGTCGTCGCCACCGACGGCCACTGCCACATCACCAAACAGCGTCTCCGGCCGGGTCGTGGCAACGGAAAGCCCCTCGCCGCCGTCGGCGGCTGGATAGCGGATGACATACAGAGAGCCCTGCCGCTCCTCATGCTCCACCTCATCATCGGACAGCGCCGTCTGGGTCACCGGGTCCCAGTGGACGAGCCGGTCGCCGCGGTAGATGTGCCCCTCCTGGAATAGCTGAGAGAACCAGCTGCGCACCGATCTGCTGCACACCTCGTCCATCGTGAACCGGTACCGACTCCAGTCACAGGAGCAGCCCAGCCGCTTCAGCTGGCCCACGATGGTGCCCTCGGACTGCTCCTTCCACTCCCAGACCCGCGCAACAAACGCCTCGCGGTCCATGTCAACGCGCCGCTTGCCCTCCGTGGCCATCAGATGGCGCTCCACCACGGTCTGCGTCGCAATTCCGGCATGGTCGGTTCCCGGCACCCAGGCCACCGCGTCGCCGCACATGCGCCGCCACCGCGCCGCCACATCCTGCAGCGTACTGACCAGGGCGTGGCCCATGTGCAGCACGCCGGTCACATTGGGCGGCGGCATGACGATCGAGAACGGAGTGCCCTCTTCTCTCGGCTTGAAGTGGCCGTTCTCTTCCCAGAACTTGTACCACTTGGGCTCGACCTGGCCTGCTTCGTACGCAGTCATAGTGGTCTAAGGGATAAGGGATAAGAGAAAGGGATAAGGGATAAAACTCTGGCCTCCGGCCGGGAAGCTAGCGCCAAGTGCCGGCCTGGAGCAATTTCCTCGTTTCTCATCCCTCATCCTTTGCCAGAGCTAATCCTCGAAGATTCCGCTCAGACATGATTGCGCGCCATGATAGTGGAGCATCAGTTGCCGGTAAATAGGGATCAGAGGGTTGGCAGCTTAAATTTTATGCAGACTGTGTAAAACAATTGCCACTATTGCAGCAGCGAATAACAGTGTGGTGAGAGCTACACCGAATCGACCAGCTGTTGTGTTGGGCAACGATATCGGCTGGAGGCTCGGTGGTCGCACCGATATCTCGTGAGTCCATCCCGCTGCTGGTTGTGGAGCCGCTGCGAGAGTGGCGGTCGGGGGTAGCTTCACGATAGGCGAGCCAGGCATGGCTGCTGGCGGGCTGAGGTCGATGCCCTCCGGTCCTCCGACGGGTGTAGCTGGTCTAGCCATCTTTAACCTCCTAAACTCTTTCCGAATTATAATATATTTTACTATATCTTGCCAGGTCTAGAAGAGCTAAGTGTTTTTTAACCGTTGTTGGAGAGTCGTTTCAGATAGTGTTCGGCGCGGGCGGGGTTGCCGGCGCACTGGTAGTAGAGGGCGAGTTGGCGGTAGAGCTGCTGCTGCTCCCACCAGAAGGCGCGGCGGCGCCAGGCGTGGCGGAAGGCGGGGCCTCGCAGGAGATAGTGGCCCAGCAGGGTCCAGGTGCGCGGGTAGGGCTCCTCGACCAGCTGGCTGAGCCAGCTGCGGGCTGCGTCGACTCCTTGGGTCGCCATCAGCCAGCAGCCGTAGGGGACCATGAGTCGCTCGGTTGGGGTTGGAGGCGGTGTGAAGTCGCCCATCCAGAGCCGGGCGGTTATGGCGATGGCGTCGAGCTGGTCGTTGCCTTTCCAAGGTGCTGTAGCGAGAAGGGCGAGGGCGGGTTGGCCCCAGTCGATGGCCCGCTCGGCCAGGTAGGCGCAGCTGCGCTGGTCGTTGGCTGCGAGCGCTGCTGCGATGGTGGAGGCCAGGTTCTTGGGCACCGCTTCAACGGCTGGCCCCTTCCCGTATTTGACTGCCAAGTCGCCGTAGCCCAGCTCAAGGAGGCAGAAGACGGCATCTTCGATGGCTGCGGGAGACTCCAGATGGCCGATCAGCTCCTCCAGGGCAAACGGCTGGTTGAGCCAAAAGCCCAGCTGGAGCGCGATGGTCAGGCGACCGTCCTCGGCTCGTATCCAGGGAAGAGGCTCCCAGTGGTCTCGCAGTCGCTGGATGAGGCGCGCGACGTTGGACTGAGAGAGCACGGCGGGTAGGAGCCGTATCGCGATAAAGAGAAGGCGGTAGGTGGCGCGCCGATCGCGCTGGGCACTCTGGTGGATGCGAAAGATCACCTGCTCCTCGAGAAGGCGGGAGAGCGGGTGGCGCGCATATTTTCGCAGCGCCAGCTCGAGGCATTTGGTCTCCTCATCCACAGCGTCGAGGGCCTGGTAGACGATCGCCTTGCCCAGGTATTCGAGGGGCGCTCCGGGCGTGCGCCGCAGCTTCTCAAATTCGGTCAGCGCTGCCTGGTAGAAGGCCGGCTCCTTCTCCACCCTCGCCCTCTCTAGGAGACAGATGCCGGCGCGGAACATCCCCTCACGCCCCTCGGCCCGGCCCACAAAGGAGCGGCCAATGCGCCGATACTCGGCAAGGGCCCGGTCGAAGAGTCGGTTGGCCGCCAGGGCGTCGGGAACGGCCAGACAGTTGACCTGGGCTGTGAGGCCCCCTGCGCTGACCTCAATGTCGCCCATCTCAAAGTCGGTGTCGCGGTAGAGCACCCCCATATAGGTGCCCACGATCGGAAAGGAGGCGATGTAGGAGAACTGCTCCACGCCGTCGAGGAACACCTGGATCCGGCTGTCGGTCTTCTGGATGAGCAGTTCGACAAATTGACCACGGGGTAGGTAGACGTCCGGAACGTCCATGACTTCCATGCCAGAGCGCAGCAGCTTGGTCCCCTGCAGCCGCTCTCCGTGAAGCCAGAGGCAGAGCCCCTCGGTCAGATGGGTGCGCAGGCCGCTTTCAGGCACGTTGATGAGGAGCCCAACCCCCTGGCTTGTGGCGCCAAGGCAGACCCGACATCGGATGCGCAGGTTCTCACCCATGGAGCGGCGCGACACCATGAGTCCGACCCACTCGGCTCCCTCGAGTGCGCGTGTGACCGCAGCGTGCTCTGAGAGGAGGAAGTGCTCGTGGAACTGCCAGTCAGCTGGTCGATTGAGCCGGAGGCGGGCCATCTGGAGCCATTCGGGCCGCCCCTCCATGTAGGCGTCGAGGTCGCGCAGCAGTTCGGTGACACTCTGGTAGCGCTGCTGAGGGGCTGTCTCGAGGCAGCGGCGGGCAATGCGTGCCAGGGCAGGTGGCACATCACGGTAGGGGGCCGCCTCTGCTGGGTCGATCCACTCCTCTTCATACCCGGGCTGTTTCAGCTGCTGCCGCAGCTCTGCCACGCCGCCGCGTCGAAACGGGGCGCGCAGCGTGAGCAGCTCATAGAGCGTGACGCCGAGCGCGTACACATCGGTGAGGACCGTGGGGGGCAGCCCCAAGATCAGTTCGGGTGCCATAAACGGCAGGGTGCCCGCCGCCTTGCGCTTCTTCCCCTCATCGGCCAGCTGGTCACTATGGATGGGGCGGGCCAGGCCCCAGTCCAAAATCACCACCTGGCCAAAGGAGCCGACAATCACATTGGCCGGCTTAATGTCGCAGTGGAGCACCTGTTTGGAGTGGGCGTAGGCGATCGCCTGACACACCCCGGCAAAGACGCGCATCAGCGAGGGGATGGAGCCGGCCGACATCTCGCCGGAAGAGGCTTTATGCGTAGGGCGCATCCGCTCCAGGATCGCCCTGAGAGTCTCCCCCTCCACATACGGCATCGTATAGTAGACCTGATCGCCCTCCTGATGGATGGCGTAGATCGGGATCACGGCGGGGTGGGTGAGCTCTGCCGCCAGCTGTGCCTCGCGCAAAAAGCGCTGGTGGATGCCAGCGAGGGTCTGCAGGTCGGCGCGGATCGCCTTGAGAGCAATCTGGCGGCAGCAGACCGGGTCATAGGCGAGGAAGACCTCGCCCATCCCCCCTTTTCCCAGCGACCGCAGCAGCTGGTAACGACCCAAGGTGGCAGGTATCAGGTTTTCAGGTACCAGGTTTTCAGGTGGAGACTGTTCAGGTGGAGATGGATCCATAGGATTGCGGATGATACGGCACAAGCGCTTGATTGCAAAGCCGCCCTTCATTATGTCGGTCTAGTATGCGTAGACAACTGGCACTGCCTCCGTTGGCATGGGTTCATGCCCTCCTTCTCACCCTAGCCGCAGCGACCCTCTGCCACGCAGAGGCACCCACAACCCTGGCCGATCAGGCTGCGTTGATGCGGGTGACGGCGCAAAAGGGCGCATGTAACACCGATACCGGATACGCGTACCGCGTGAGCTACCGCGACGACGGCACCTACCAGACGCATGATTTGGATGGCAACTTGGTCGACAGTGGCACCTATAACTACCATGCTGATAATGCAACGGTTGACTACATCACGACGCCAGCCCCGGGTGTCCTAGAGCAGGAGGGTTGGCGTGAGATTTTCCATTTTCAGACCCCCACAACGGGCACCCTTGACGGGGCCACCACTGCAGGACTCACCTGCACCTACACGGCCACCTTTTCGCTTACCCCAACGCCACTCACCGCGGCGGCTCCCCCTCCACCTGCAGACGCCGCCCTAGCTGATGTGGCTGCTCCACCCGCAGCGGCTGCTCTAGCTGGTGTGACTGCCTCACCTGCAGAGGCTGCTCTTCTAACTGCGGCGGCCCCTCTTCTAACTGCCGCGGCGGCGGGCGCATGAGCTCTAAGTGACCCGACAGGAGGGCGGGGTTGAATGGACATCCTGGTAATGTGGGAGGGGCTGACCAGCAACAGTCCCCGGTCTGAGACGACGAGATGAACCTTATCCTTATCTCTTAGCTCGGCCACAAGCACTTTGCCTGCGACATCTTTTAGATCGCACAGGGGTACTTGGCCCACGATTTCCGCCACAGGCGGCCCTGAAATCAACCTCTGGGCATCCAAGAAAACCACTTGAAGCCGGTTTGCCATAGCCAGTAGGCCAGGACCACAGTATGCAATGGATTTAATGCCAAACCCCTGGTGCATATGAACGGCCGGCCCCTGGGGGGTCGGGGCCTTCTCGTTGATGGCATAGAGCATGAGCTGTCCAGTGCTGGAGCCGATCGCTAAATGACCCTCAAAAAGCTCCATACAATTCGGCACGGAGGAGATGTCTCTTGCTGTATTATAAGAAAACTTCTCCTTTCCAGAGAGGGTTGTGGAGTGTAACCAGCAATCCATTGAAAGGCTCAAGACGGCGCCGGCAATCTGATCGATCTGGATACATCGGATCGCCATACGACTGCGATGTTGGAGAAGAGGTCGCGGGACCAGGGGCGTCTCGATCGAGGGTGTTGCAGTGTTGGGCAGGCTCCAGGCAATCAACCGTCCGTTGGCATGCCCGCTCACCAGCGTATTGCTTAGATCGCAGTAGGCTAAACAGGTGATGCTAGTCCGTGCACAATCTTCTTCAGAAAAGGAGTTGAGCATCTTAGCCGCACAGTCCCAGACTCCTACGTCGCCATTCGTGAGGCCGAAGAAGAGCCGGCCTCTAGGAAACGTTGGATCATCAGGTCGAGCATGAAACAGCTGCGCCGAAAAACAGAAGATTCCTAGGCCAGCCGCAAGTACGTGGGGGGATGGCGTAGGGCCGGTGAGAGCCTTGGATGCGAGTGGCAGCACATTGCCGCCAGCCAGTCCGAGATACACAGAACCGTTGCCCGCAGCGACACTCATCACAGTATCCGCGCAGGGAATCCTGATGGTGGAGGGCTTAAAATAGCGGGCGTAGCTCTGTAGTGGTTTGCGCCAGTCCAAAACGGCAGCCGTGGCAAGTTTTGCGAAAACTATGGGAAACCGCCGCTCCACTTCGTCTGCGACCAAGCTCTGAATAGAGGGCTCGGCTACAGGTCGGCTCGTATGACGACAGAGTCTACTGAGAGCGGGCAGGGAGGCTAGGCCAGCAAACTCGAGTATCGATGGGAGAAGCGTCCGCGGGATGGCGGTCTCAAAGGAAGCCCTACGCGCACAAGCACCAGCAGTTGCATGCGAGTTTTGATTGATTCTACTAGACATCTATAAAACCTCTTTTTATCAAAGTATTCTACACGATAGAAAAATAGATCGGTAGATAAGCGATTTTTTTAATAAAAATGCTCTTCTAAGCCAACACAAGTTATTTGCAGCGCAATTGCTTTCTGTTAAAGCAGGTGCCAGGGGATGGCGGTGGTGTGTGGATCGAGCTTGAAGCACTCGGAGCCAGCGTAAATCACCAGTCCGGGCATCACCTGTGCATGCGCATAGGTCACGCGTACACCTTGCAGAACAGAGATGCTACTGCAATTCTGCAAGGTGTATTCCTCTCAACAGCTTCCCGGCCGAAGGCCAGAATGAGTTCAGTATTCCGCGTTCACAAGTGGGGTGCGAGGGTGGTGCAGTAGGCGCGGAAGGCGGCCTGGTCGTACATGTGGGCATGGGGGGCGTAGAATGGGGTGTTGTGAGGCTCGACGCCAAAGCTGTGCTGGAGCTCAATTGCGGTGATCTGCTCCAGCTGCTGGGGAGAGAGGCTCTGATAGAGGGATGCGTGGTGGGGGACGGTGGTGTCAAGGCGGTGGAAGACGACAATTTTCTGGCCGCCGATGCGAGACCAGAGGCTGCCAGGGTCAAAGTGCCACAGTGAGCGGCGGAGCATCCAGGAGGTGAAGCGGCTTGCCATATGGCCTGGTGCAAGGCGGCTCACCACCAGGTCGAGTGAGGAGAAGGAGCGCTCGCTACAGAGGGCCGTTACCCGTTGCCCGTTCTGGAAGGTGGCGGCGACACAGGTCGCGATCGCACCGCCAATGGAGCGGCCATGGAGGAGCAGCGACTGGTTGGTGTGGAGTGGGAGCAGATACTGCTCAATGGCCTGCAGGACGCTGTAGCCGTCGATGAGCATCCCGGGGCCGTCAATGGCGCCGTCACTCTCACCCACCTGCCGGTAGTTGAAGGTGACCAGGTTGCAGCCCAGCTCCTGGAGGACCATTGGGATGACGAAGGGGTTGGTCTCATAGGACTCGGCGTTGCCGCCAAAGTAGACCAGAGTCGCCCGCGCCTTGCTGTCGACCGGTGCAGGGAAGAACATGGCGTCCAGCTGAACCTGGTCTGGTGTGATAATCGTCCACTTTTGGCCCTGCCACTGCTCCACCAGCTGGTTGCGCCGCAGCTCGAGAGAGTGGCGCTCCGTGGGCCAAAAGGCGGCCGGCATCAGCAAGCGGCTCATCCAGGCGTTGAGATTGCGCTGGATCCAGCGGTTCCACCTGCTCGTCAGCCCTGCCTGTCCAGTGGCTGCAACCAGCTCGCGCAGCTCATCGGTCCAGTGCGTTTTAAATACTTTTTCCATATTCACGCAGCGTACCGCTCCAGCCCAATTTCGTGCGTAGAATTGAAAAATAGTCGCGCCGGCGGAAGGTGACCAGCTGGAACTGCCTCTGGGCGCGCCGAATGCGAAACAGTTCACCTGTCTTCAGGGTGAAGCGCTGAATGCCATCATAGGCCACCTCGACCGGTTCATAGTCGCTCAAATACTGGATCTGAATCTCATGGTTGGAGCCCAATACCATCGGCCTGTTGGAGAGCGTGTGCGGGCTAATGGGCGTCAGGACAAACGCCTCCAGCTCAGGCGTCAGGATGGGGCCGCCTGCTGCGAGGGAGTAGGCGGTTGAGCCGCTAGGCGTAGAAATGATGACGCCATCGGCTGAAAACGTATTGAGATAGAGCCCTTGGACATGGATTCCCAGCTGGATCAGACTGGGGTTGGGGGAGCGGTGAACCACAATCTCATTCACCGCAAAGCAGCGGTCTCCGTGGGCCGTCTCCCCCTCCATCATGACCCGCCGCTCCAGTTGAAAATTGCCTTCGAGCAGGTCGGTCAGACTCGGGTAGAGATCGGGTAGCGGAATGTCACTCATGAAGCCGAGATGGCCCAGGTTCACGCCTACCAGGGGGGCATTCAGCTCGGGATGGCGGTGCACCAGGCGGAGGATGGTACCGTCTCCTCCCAGTGAGAGCAAAAAGTCGATCGCCTGGGGATCAACTGTTGAGAGTGGACGGGAGTCCAGCCGCTCGGCCAGCTCGTCCTCCACCACCAGTGTCACACCCCGGTCTACCAGAAACTCCCGAATGCCCAAGGCAACGGTGAGGGTGGACTCAATCTCCAGGTTGCCAAAGAGGGCGATGATCATGCGGTGACCTCGGCCTCAATGCGTAAATGGGAGCGCAGTTTTGTGGCAATCGATTCGGCGGTGAGTCCCAGATGGCGCAGCAGCTCCTTGTGGCTACCCTGCGGGATGAATCGGTCGGGTAGTCCAAAGCAGAGCAGCTGCGTCTGGCCGTACCCCTGCGTCATCAGGAAGTGGCTCAGGGCTCCGCCTAGACCGCTCGAGGCGACATGCTCCTCAATTGTGACGACGACGCGGTGGGTCAGGAGCAGCTTGGCCAGCAGCTCTCCGTCAAGCGGCTTGATGAAGACCGGGTCCAGGACCGTGGCGCAGATTCCATCCAGTTCGAGAAGCTGACGGACCGCAAGGGCCGTTTCGCACTGGTGACCCAACCCCACCAGGAGCAGATCAGTTCCGTGGGCCAGAACCTCCCCCTGCCCAACCGACCGCTGGCGTTGAGGCGGCCCATCACTGGTCGGCTGGTTGGGGTAGCGGATTGCAAGGGGGCCCTTGAACGCAAACTCGGACTGCATCAGTTCGCGCAGCACCTGGCCGTTACGCGGCTGGCAGACGGTCAGGTTGGGAATGGCGGTGAGCATGCCGATATCGTAGACGCCGTGGTGGGTGTAGCCGTCCGGTCCCGACAGACCTGCTCGATCGACCGCGATCATCAGCGGGATCTCCTGCAGGCACACATCATGGAACAGGTTGTCAATGGCCCGCTGCAAAAACGTGGCGTAGATCGAGGTGACGACCTTGACCTTGCCGCCCTGGGCCAGGCCACCGCTGAAGGTGAGGGCGTGGCCCTCGGCAATGCCGACGTCAAAACAGCGGTTGGGAAACTGCTCCAGCATGGGGTCGAGGCAGGAGCCAAACGACATGGCCGGCGTAACGGCCACCAGGTTGGGGTCGCTTTGGGCCATTTTGACAATCTGGTCGCCAAACACCTTGGGGAAGGTGGGCACCCCTTTTTGCGGCAGCATCTCGCCCGTCACCGGGTCAAACGGGCGCACGCCGTGATAGGGGGCGCCCGCTCGCATGGCCGCATCGAGGCCATATCCCTTGACCGTCTGGACGTGGACGACAACCGGATAGTCCAGATCGCGCAGCGCAGAGAAGACCTCGAGCAGTTTGGGCAGGTCATGCCCATCAATGGGGCCCACGTAGGTCAAGCCGTACTGCTCAAAGAACGGGGCGGGGCTGATGAGCTGCTTGAGGGACTGGTGGAGTCGCCGACTGCGACGCAGCAGCGTGGTTCCGTAGCGAGGAACCCGTCCAAAGGCCCGTTCCACGCGTTTAAAGGCGCCATTGCATCTGGGGCTATTGAACAGCCGCGATAGGATGCGGGCGGCGGCGCCCACATTGCGGGAGATGGCCATCGCGTTGTCGTTGAGAATGACCACCAGTCGCCCCAGATCAGGTCTCAGGTTGTTGAGCGCCTCCAGCGTGAGGCCACAGGTGAGCGCCGCATCACCCAAGATCGGCACCACATGGGCCCGGTCGAGGTCTGATGGCTGCTGCAACTCCAGGCTGTGGGCCACCCCCAGCGCCAGCGACAGGGCCGTTCCGGCGTGGCCCGCGTAGAAGTGGTCATAGGGCGACTCGGGGGGGCAGCTAAAGCCGCACAGCCCATTGAATTCGCGGATCGTCTCAAAGCGGCTATTGCGCCCCGTAAGCAGTTTGTGAGGGTAGGTCTGGTGGCTGGTATCCCAGATGAACCGGTCATGAGGTGCCCGAAAGACCTTATGGAGGGCCACGGTCAACTCCACGGCCCCTAGGTTGGACGAGAGATGTCCCCCCTTCTTGGCGAGCACGTTGACCATGCGTCGTCGGATCTCACCACAGAGATCAACCAGCTGCTCTTGAGAAAGGGACTTCAGATCTTCTGGCCCCCCGATCTGGTCGAGCATTCTACTATTAGCCATTTAAGAGCGCTGCGGAGGCGTCCTGGGTGAGGGGGCGCTGGTCGGCACCCAGAGCCAGTTGCCCTTCGCGCGTCTTGATCAGCGTCTCGATCTTCTGCTCAGCCGCCGTCAGCTTCTGATGGCAGCTGATCACCAGCTGATTGGCCTCTTCATAGAGGGCGATCGAGCGGTCGAGCGGAGTCTGCGCTGAGCTCATCTGCTCCAGAATCTCCTCAAGCCGGCCAAATGCCTTTTCAAAGTCAAATGTTGATTGCGTCACGGGACCTTTCCACAATTAGATCCACTTCACCGTCGCACAGCTTCGCACGCAGGCGATCGTCTCGGTGGAGGGACCGAGAGGAGACTATAACGGCCCCATCTTTTTGGGAAAAGAGGATGGAGTACCCTTTGGAGAGCAGCTGGGTTGGGTTAATGCCGGCCAGGTGGCGGGCCAGAGAGACCAGCCGGTCGCGCCGCTGCGCAATGGTACGCAAAAGCGCGCTGTCGAGGGCCCGCTGGAGGCGCAGACAGGTGGCCTTCTTTGTCGCCAGCTGGGCGGCCGGCTGAATGGCCAGCAGCTGGCGCTGGATACGCTGGAGCCGCATGCGGTCGCGCTGGACACAGCGGCCCATCGCCCCGTCAAGGAGGGTGCGCTGATCATCCAGCCGCTGGATGCGTTGACCCAGCAGCGCATAGGGCGAGGCGAGCAGCGGGTGGCGCCGTACGCTTGCCAGCTGCTGCAGCTGCTGCTTGAGCTGGTGACGCAGCGTCTGCTGGAGGCGTCGGTGCATCTGGTCCAGCCACGCCACCACCTGGGACGTCTCGGCTGCCACCAGCTCGGCCGCGGCCGAGGGGGTGGGTGCGCGCACATCGGCCACCCAGTCGGCAATCGTGGTGTCGGTCTCGTGGCCGACAGCTGAGATAATGGGGATGCGGCTGCGGTAGATGGCGTCGGCAACCAGCTCCTCGTTAAAGGGCCACAGGTCCTCAATGCTTCCGCCCCCGCGGCCCACAATCAGCACATCGGCCAGGTCATAGGCGTTGAACTGGTCAATGGCCTGAGCAATCTCCTGAGCGGCCCCCTCTCCTTGAACCTTTACCGGGTTCAAGATGAGCTGGAAGCCGCTATAGCGTCGCTTCAGGATATGACAGATGTCTCGAATGACCGCCCCTGTTGGGCTGGTCACGACGCCAATGCGCTGCGGGAAGCGGGGGAGCGGCTTTTTGTGGCGTGCCTCAAACCAGCCCATCCGCTCCAGCTTCTCCTTCAGCTGGTGGAGTCGGAGAAGAAGCTCTCCAACTCCCGACCAGCGCACCGTGCGCACAACCATCTGGTACTTGCCGTGGGGTGGGTACACAGACAGGTCCCCATACGCAATCAGCTGATCGCCATCGCGAGGCAGCCGTTCAATGCCGCGCACATTCGAGCGGAACATGACCGCCTGGATCTGTGCTTCACTATCCTTGAGAGAAAAGTAGAGGTGGCCCGACGACTGCTGCTTAAAGTTGCTCACCTCGCCCTGGACACAGATGGAGGAGAAGGCCGGTTCAATCAAATCTTTAATGCAGCGCGTCAGCTGTGAGACGGTCTGAACCGTCGCACTTGCTTGCAGGTCGGGAGCTTGGCTATATTGCTGACTCATTTTATGACGCAGACACCGCTTATCATCGGCAATTGGAAGATGCACAAGACAATCGCCGAGGCGGTGGCCTTTGTCAAGGTGCTGGAAGAGCGGCTCGACCCCAAGAGGCCGCCCCCATACCTGGCAGTGCCGTTCACTGCCATTCGCGCCTGTTCTGGCTATGCCGTCCATAGCTGGATCGGGGCGCAAAATATGTGTGATGCGGCCGAGGGGGCCTATACGGGAGAGATCTCGGCGCACATGCTGGTCGATGCGGGTGCCCGCTTTGTCCTGCTGGGCCATTCGGAGCGGCGCTATCTGTTTGGTGAGGGCGACGGGCTGATTCGGCGCAAAGTCGAACGGGCGATTCAGGCGAACCTGCGGCCGATCCTCTGTGTGGGCGAGCACCTTGAGGAGCGGCAGGCTGGCCAGACGGAGGCGGTCATTGGTCGGCAGCTGGAGGCGGCGCTGGCGGGTCTGGAGGGGCTGGGTGGTCTAACCATTGCGTACGAACCGGTCTGGGCCATTGGCACGGGCCAGCATGCGACGCCCGAACAGGCGCAGCTGGTTCACCAGTTCATCCGGCGGTTTATTCCACATGTTTCCATCTTGTACGGCGGATCGGTGCATCCGGATAACGCGGCGGCGCTGCTTAAGCAGCCCGATGTGGACGGGCTGCTGGTAGGACGGGCAGCACTTGAGGTAGACTCGTTTCTTTCAATTTGCAACGCGGGAAGGTGATTGTGGCGGTTTTGTATCATGTGGCGCTCTCTGTTTTTTTGCTGATCTGCGGGCTCCTCTCTCTCCTTATTTTGATTCAGGAGAGCCGTAGTTCGGGGCTTGGCGTGAGCTTTGGCGGGGAGGCGTCGGACTCGGTCTTTGGAACCTCCACAGCCGACGTTCTCAAGAAGGCGACAGGCTGGCTCGTAGCCATCTTCATGGTGGCGTCGCTCTTTCTGTCGATCTGGACGGCTGGCCTGGCCCGCAACCCGACACCCACCCCTCCAGCCATTGAGCGCCCTGCAGCATGAAGCGGCCTCTTGCCTATCTCGGCGACGCTGTTCTCCGTCAAAAAGCACGGCCAGTTGAAGAGATTACACCCGAGATCCGGCTCCTGGTAGCGGAGATGATTGAGACGATGAATGCCGTCCCTGATACGGTTGCTGTGGGCATCGCTGCCCCACAGGTCCACGCCTCACTGCGCGTCTTCATTGTCCGGATGGTCAGCGATGCTCCCGATGGGCAGTTGATGCTCCACCCCCCCGAGGTGTTCATCAACCCGACCTTGTCTGAGCCCGCTCGGGAGACCGAGGAGATGTCTGAGGGGTGTCTTTCAATACCGGGCCTGTCCGCTCCCGTGCAACGCCCCGTTTCGATCCGCATCCGAGCCACCGATCTCGAGGGCCGGCCATTTGAACGGCTGTTGACCGGTTTCGAGGCGCGCGTGGCGATGCACGAGCACGACCATCTCAACGGCATTCTCTATATCGACAGAGTCTCTGCCGCTGAAAAGAAGCGGCTTAAAGAACCATTACGGCTGATACGCCAACGCACCCAACAGAGGAAACAATGAAAGCTTTTTGCACCTGTCTAGCTCTCCTATTGACGGCCATGGGTCTACACGCAGAGGTGCCCGCCTTCCCAGCAGTTGAGACTCGGGCGGGTCTGCCCAAGTGGGCAACTGCCCAGATCAAGGAGGACTTGGCGCCATTTGCTGATGGAATCAGCACCTCGGACCTGGATGTCTACTGCCGGCTGGAGGATGGCAAGGTGGTGATCGACCATCCGACTTTTAGCCAGCGGCCCGAAGCGGTGCAGCGGTTCCAGATTGTGGACAACTCGATCCGAACGATGAATCCTGCTGCCGATCCGGTGCGCACCCAGCGTATTGTCGATGCACTAAAAACTCTCTCGGAGCACATCGCGCTGCCCGACGCCGACTTTGTCGTCTGTCTCTATGATGGGGTGGTTCCAGAAATTGAGGGGCCAATCTTTGGATGCTCCAAGCCCACAGGTATTCGGGCGATTCTATGGCCCGATTTCGACATGATGGCGGGCTATCAGGGGCGGATCGACTTTGATGCCATTTTCCAAAAGGAGCCGGCTTGGGAGGCTAAAAAGCCTATAGCGATCTGGAGAGGAGCCACCATTGGGGGCACCTTCCGTCTCGACAACTGGAGAACGCTTCCCCGCTCCAAGCTGGTGCTCCTGTCCCTAATCAACCCAACCCTATTAGACGCCCGCTTTTCGGCCGTCGTTGAAGAGCCGCCGGAGATCGCTGAGGAGATGGCTGAGTTGGGGATGTTGGCGCCTCCGATGGCCATTGCGGAGCAGCTGCGGTACCGTTACCTCATCGCGATTGATGCCAACTGGTGCGCCCATGAGCGCATCTACTGGGCACTGCGCTCGCATTCGACCCTTCTCAAAGTCCAGTCGAACCAGATCCAGTGGTACGACCAGGGGCTCAAAGCCAGGGTGCACTACATGCCTGTCAGCGCTGACCTCACCGATCTCTGCGATGCGATCACGTGGCTCCGGCAGCACGAGCCTGAGGCCAAGCTCATGGCCTTTACGGGCAACAAGTTCGCACAGGACAACCTGACCCGCTCCACAGCCCTGCGCTACATGTTCCTCTCCCTCCACGAATACTCCCAACTCCTAAAGTAGCTGTAACGTGTTGGCCGATAGATAGAGCCGCCCACAGGGCGGCGGCGCCTTTGGCGCCAATGAATGGGCTCCGCCCATGGTTGTCGCCACCGCCTGCTATTCTCAACATTCTCGCCCTAACCGTGGGCTTCGCTGCGCTCGCCGGCGCCGCAGAGCCTCCTCAGGGTACCAGTCGGCCGGGCCCGATCGCCATCGACGCCATTCCAGCGGAGAGCGGCTGCTCGGCCGAGGTTTGGCATCCTCATCTTCGAGGCCTGCGCCGTCGCTCTATGGGTCGGTCGCAGGCCTCGAATCTGAGGCGCCAAATCGCCCTCACAGCCGCCCTCCGCCTGCATGGACGTCGCTATCGGGCGGTCTCCCTCACAATTCGCTGCAGTCGCGCGTCCGAAGGACAGCGCCTCCTTTGCTCATTGCGTCCCTGAGGCGCCCCCGGCGCATTGTGGGGGCTGTCGCCCCCAGTGGTCCGGCTGCGCCGAACCGGGGCGAGGCTCCGCTATATATGGGCGATGGCGACGCCATTGCCCCAGTCTGCGCAGCAGACGTCTGGGGGCGACAGCCCCCACCGAGCGCGAGGAGGCGCTCCACGGACGTGAGCTGCCAAGGAGGGCCCGGTTGTACCGGCCCGACTGCCAGCAGATCACGAGGAAGGCCACCTGGATGACGGCGGATTTTGGGGAGATTTCCGCTGGAAGGGCGATTTGGCGCCGCAGATTCGAGGCCTGCGACCGACCCGTAGAGCGACGGCGCAGGCCTCGAAGATGTGGATGCCAAACCTCGGCCGAGCAGCGGGAATCTCCTCAAAATCCGCCGTCGGCAATTCAGGCGGCCGACCGGTTCGTGGAGATGCCCTCGAGCGCCGGCGAGCGTAGCGAAGCCCACGGTTAGGGAGACAATGTTGAGAATAGCGAGCGGTGGCGTCAATTATGGGCGGAGCCCATACAATGGCGCCGGAGGCGCCCCCGCCACAGGGCGGTAGGTTCGCGCGGTGTGGCAGTATCAAGTACAAGGCCACAGGGCGGTAGGTTCGCTAGCGCGCTATGACAATATCGAGTACAAGAGGTCCATAATGGCGTCGATATCGGTGCCGACCTCGTTGACGAATACGTTGCCGCGGGCGGGGAGGTTGGGGTCGGTCACCCAGCCGCTCTGGTCGATCCATCCGTGATGGGCCACCTGGCGCCATCGCGCAAAGAAGCGGTACTCCACTTTGAAACAATTGGCAGGGAACAGCTCAATCAGGGTAGCCCTCTGAGGTAGGAATAGGGCGTGGCTGAGCCCATTTCCATGAACACCCAGCAAAATGTCCGTTCGAGCAGTGATTCGGATCTGCTCACTGAAGGGAATGGCTGCAAAATCGACAGTGACCAGCTCAACGTGCGGCAGCTCCTCAATCCGTCTTAGAAGTTCGGCCTCAGTCGCTGCTGCAAGGTGCCGGCCACCAGCACGGCGCACATAGGTGACCACGGTCCTGTCGGGCGGAGGGCTAGCCACGTCACAGTACTCCCAGACCGCAGAGGTCAGATGATCGATGGCGTCGTCATCAACCAGATAGAAGTAGCCGCCCAACATGCGCTCTGTAAAATAGGGCTCAATTTTGTGTCTCTCCATGCTGCGGTCGGAGGTGATCGCCTTCTCAAAACAGACGACCTGTCCGCTGAATTCCATAAGGAAGTCGTCCCATGTCTGAATGGTAGCGTTGGGAAAGAGGGCCCGAATCAGGTGGTAGGTCGTTCCATTTTCCCCTTTCCAGTAGCTCAGCGTGCGTCCGCCATTACCTACAATAAAAAACCGATTAACATCATCTCGACTGGCCTCGCCCCCAAAGGCCCAGAGACCAATCAGCTGCTCTAGGAAGTGGAATAGGTGGGCGGAGTGGCCTGCTGTGCAATGTCGCTCGAACACCAGGACAGCCGTTCCGGGAAGCGTAATGGGTTCTGGGAGGCCTTCTGGTGCCGTGTAAAATTGAGCCCAGGAACACTTCCGGCCACCTTTGAGATCGAAAGATTTTCCTATATTAACCGTCGGGCTTACGGAAAAAAAGGTGCGTGGTCCGCAATCTAAATAGAGGTTGTCGAACTGGGAAAAGCAGGTTGAGGGAATCCTCTGGGTGGTCTCTGGCCAGGGTGCTATCGATTGCTGAGCTAGGACCGGCGCAAAGATACAGACCAGAGCGGCAACAAGTGTACGCATGACTTTAAAAGAAAGCAGGGCATGAGGTTTAAGGCCAAGCCATTTCTTCCTGTAAATTTAATATTTCTATTGATATGTGGAATTTATGGAATGGTCGGAGGGGCTGGAGAGGCTCAACCAGATAGGGGCGCTGCTGTCGACGGAGCGCGATTTTGATCGGCTGCTCGAGGCGATCCTGGTGGGAGCCAAGGAGCTGACAGGGGCTGATGCCGGTACGCTGTACGTGGTCGATGAGGACCGGTGGGCTCGGTTCGCCATTGTGCGCACCGACTCACTCAAGATCGCCTGGGGAGGTGCAGGTATTGCGGCGCCCCCATGGCCTCCCGTCTCACTCTATGATCCCCAGGGCAAGCCGCGCGATCAGTTCGTCGTCAACCATGCGATTCTGCATCGGAAGACAATTAACATTGGCGATGCCTACGAGCCGACCGGCTTTGATTTTTCTGGAACCCGCGCCTTCGACATCCAGACCGGCTACCGCTCGACCAGCTTTTTAACCATTCCCCTGGTCAACCACGAGGATGTGGTGATTGGTGTGCTTCAACTCATCAATCGTATGGAGTCGGGGACACGAAAGATCGTGCCCTTTAGTGAGGAGGACCAGCGACTGGCCGAATCACTTGCCTCTCAGGCCGCCATTGCCATGACCAACCGGCGCCTGATCGATGATCTGTCTCAGATGCTGGAGGGGTTTATTGAGAGCATCGCTCGAGCCATTGACGCCAAGTCGCCCTATACCGGAGAGCACTGCCACCGCGTGCCTGTCATTGCCGTCATGTTGGCAGAGGCGCTCAATGAGAATCGGGAAGGGGCGCTGGCTCTGGTGCATCTATCGGATGACGAGATCTACGAGCTCAAGTTGGCTGCTCTGCTCCATGACTGCGGGAAGGTGACGACGCCGGTTCACGTGGTGGACAAGGCCACGAAGCTCGAGGTGCTCACGGACCGCATCGACGCCATCGACGTGCGCTTCGAGATTGTACGACGCGATAAGCTGCTGGGCCGGGCCGGGCCGGTGGTCCCTGATGCGGCATGGGAACAGGAGATGCTGGAGGATCAGGCCTTTCTTCACCGGTGCAACATTGGCGGCGAGACGATGTCTCCTGAGGACCAGGAGCGGGTGCGGCAGATGGCCACAAAATACCAGTGGCAAGACGCCAGCGGTAAGATCCACCCGTTTCTCCTGCCCGACGAGATCTACAACTTGACCATTGCTAAGGGCACTCTGACACCTGAGGAGCGGCAGGTGATCAATAGCCACGTCTCAATGACGTTCGAAATGCTTAAAGATCTCCGTTATCCTAAGAGGCTCCAGCAGATTCCTGAGATCGCCGCCTCGCACCATGAGCGCATGGATGGCAAAGGGTATCCACGCGGCCTAACTGGCGATCAGATGTCACTGCAGGCACGCATGGTGGCGATTGCCGACGTCTTTGAGGCCCTCACCTCGCCCAACAGGCCCTACAAGAAGGCGATGCCGCTCTCCCAGACGTTGCGCATCATGGACGCGATGGCGCGGGAGGGCCACATCGATCCGAGTCTCTATGATATTTTTATTCGAAAGAAGGTCTGGGCCCGGTTTGCCCACGACTATCTGCCCCTTGAGCAGGTGGATGTCCCGACAGAGGCTCCGGTAACTGGTTAGCCCCAGTCCGGGTGGATTAAATTTGCATCCATGGTAGTATGTCCGCCCGATGCGGCTATACGAAGACCAGTGGATTGTGGTGACCGGCGGGGCCGGGTTTATTGGCAGTGGGGTGGTGCGCCATCTCAATGACCAGGGCTTTTCTAACCTGATCCTGGTGGATGACCTGCGCCAGGGGGTCAAGTGGAAGAATCTGGTTGGCAAGCAGTATTCAGACATCATCTCCAAGGACAAACTGTTTGAATGGCTCGAGGGGCGAGAGAAGGAGATTGAGGCGTTCATCCACCTTGGGGCCTGTTCGGATACTCTGATGCGGGACGCCGACTATCTGGTGGAGAATAACTACCGGTACTCGATACGGCTGGCCGACTATGCAGTAAAGGCCGGGATTCGATTCATCTATGCGTCAAGTGCCTCCACATATGGTGATGGGTCTGAAGGCTTTGTCGATGACAGCGAGAAGCTGCAGACGCTGCGGCCACTGAATATGTACGGCTACTCAAAACACATGGTTGACCTCTGGCTGAAGCAGCCGCCGGACGTTCTGAACCAGGTTGTAGGGTTGAAATACTTCAACGTGTTCGGGCCCAATGAGGCCCACAAGGGTCGGATGGCCTCGCCGATTGGCTGGATGGTGACCCAGGCGCAACGCGATGGGACGATTCGCCTCTACAAATCGACGGAGCCAGATAAATATCCGGACGGCGAGCAGTGCCGCGATTTTATCTATGTGAAGGATGTGGCGGCTGTCACCTGCGCTTTTTTGAGAAATGACGCCATGGGGCTCTATAACGTGGGCCGAGGCGTTGCCGCCACCTGGAACCAGCTGGCTCGGGCGGTTTTTAAGGCGGTAGGGCGCGAGCCCAGGATCGAGTACATCGAGACGCCCGAAGATCTGCGCGGGCAGTATCAGAACTACACCTGTGCGGATGTGACACGCCTGCATCAGATCGGGCTCAGCTGCCCCACATCATTGGAGGATGCCGTGGCAGACTATGTCCGGAACCACCTCCTGCCCGGCAAGTCATGGTAGCCCTCAAGGGGTTGAGCGACTGGGCTCCTGGGCCGATACTGCTGTTTGGCGACCTGATGCTCGACCGCTATACGTGGGGCTGCGTGGACCGCATCTCGCCCGAAGCGCCTGTACCCGTGCTCCATGTGGAGCGCGAAGAGGAGCGGGCCGGAGGTGCCGGCAACGTCGCCCTGAATCTGGTGAGCTTGGGTGCTCGCGTCTACATGGCAGGCCGTGTTGGCGATGATGTGGAAGGGTTAAGACTGCTGCAGGTGCTGGGTGAGGGCGGGGTCGATACCAGCGCTGTTGTCAAGGATGCTAGCCCGACGCCGGTCAAACAGCGGCTCCTAGCACAGGGACAGCAGCTGGTGCGCATCGATCGCGAGCTGACGATAGGTCTCGGGGTCGACTGTTTCGAGGAGCTCAAACGGCGTGTGGAGCCCCTGCTGTCCCAGGTGTCGCTCATTGTCCTTTCTGACTACGCCAAAGGGGCTCTAACGCCTGAACTGGTGCGCTGGATCACGCAACAGGGCCGTCGGCACGGTGTACGCGTCGTCATCGACCCCAAAGGGGTCCACTGGGACCACTACCGCGGCGCTGCGCTGATTAAGCCAAACTGGGGCGAGGCTAAGAGAGCCCTCCATGGCCGTGTGGAGGGGATTCAGGCCATTGGTGAGCAGCTTTTAGAGCAGCTGGAGGTCGAGGCGCTGGCCATCACGCGTGCTCAGGACGGCGTCTCGCTCTTTTTAAAGGAGGGGCGACGTGTCGACTACCCGGCCCTCGTGCGCGAGGTCAAGGATGTGACGGGCGCTGGGGATACGGTGTTGGCCGTGATGGGGGCTGCGCTGGCCTCTGGAGCAAGCTACGAGTGGGCTACCCATCTGGGGAACCTGGCAGGGGGCATTGCGGTCGAGCATGTGGGGTGCCATCGCATCACACTGGAGGAGCTGGCAATGGCTCTGGGGCGCAGTGATTGGCGCAGCAAGGTGGTTGACAGGGCCAACGTACCGCTCCTGGGGCGCCTGCTGCGGGATCGACAGGTCGTCCTCGTTGTAGTGCGCGAGGAGACGGGTCTGCGGCCATGGACACAGTTTCACGCCTTAACGCATGAGGCCCACCATCGTGTTGTGGCCGTGGTACCGCCAGATTCTCATGCCGATACGCTGTGTGAACTGTGCGCATGCCTACGCCACGTCCATTTTGTGGTGCGTCACGGGGATCTCAATCTGGTGCGCGAACAGCTCAACCCGCGCTGGGTTTTCGATGGTGAACCAGCATCACCTTTGACAAATAAGCGCCCTTTTTCCCATTAAGAGGCCTAAGAGGGGTAGCGCCTCTGGTCATGGCACCACAGATAGCCTGTGGGACCGCGGCCATAGGGGCTATCCTAAGGGTACCATTCTGAGGAGGGAAGGTGACGCAGGCTCGTCCTAGGACACAAGTCAAATTGAAGCCGGAAAGGGGCCCAATCTGCTCTGTACTGATTACATGCAGCGAACCTGGAGCCGATGGCGCTATGCAGGTTGACTTCAGCTATGAAGGTGATGAGACGCTGGTTGAGTATCTGCTAGGCAGTGCCCAGCTCTATCTCGAGGAACAGGAGCTCTCGGAGAGCCTACCGCCCGGAGAGGCATAACAGGCGAGGCATAACAGGCGAGGCTTAGAGGCGTAGAATCCTTAGCTGTTGACGCAGATCTGGCGGCTGACCATGATCGGCGGCTCTGATGGAAAAAGCCTCATCTCCCCCAATGCTCGTCAGGCGCATGCGTGACCAGGTTCTGTTCTGGGCTCAGCTAGGGCCCATGACGCTCCTTCTCACGCTTCTGGCGGCCGCGCCTCTTGTGGGGCGCCTCGACCTGCCGATCATTGCGATGGTGGGCTCGGTCGCCTGCTGGCGCTGGCGCATGCGCGCGCTGGGTGGGGTCCTGGCCACACTGATTGGCTGGGTCGCATGGCAGCTGCAGGCCATTCCACCGGAGGACCGGTTCTGGTATCTGGGGATTGGCATTGCGCTTGCTCTCGGATTCGTCGTGCTCTGTCTCGCGTTTGATGAGGTGAAGGCGGCGATTGGCCAGCTCGAGGGTGAGGCGTCCAGTCGTCTGGAGACCCTGATGCGGTTTGAGGGGCAGGTGAAGCGGCGCGAGACCCAGTGGCAGCTGGAACGGGACCGCGCTGCACAGCAGCTGGCCGCACTTGAGCAGAAGCTGCGTGAGGCACAGCGTCATCACGCAGTGCAGCTGGAAGGGACGCATGAGGAGCGGCATCGGCTGACCGAACGCATCGTTGCCCTGCAGCTGCAGCAGGTGACGGTTGACCAGCTTCAGCAGCAGCTGCAAGACGCACTCAGCAGCAGCGCCGTGCAGCAGAGCGCACTGCGTGAGCAGGCCAGTCGGGCAGCTCAGCTTGAAACTGAGCTTCTAAAGCGGCCTGCCCACCTGAATGAGCAGCTTCAGCATGCGCTCAGCAACTGCCAGACCCTAGAGGCTACCATCACCCGCCAGTCAGCGCGCATGGCCCAGCTGGAGGCAGCCGCTCCCACAGTGGACACCCTCGAAGCCACCCTGCATGAGCAGAGGGCGCGCATCGCCCAGCTCGAATCAGCCGTTCCCACAGTGGATCCTCGGTTGCACACTCTCCAGACCACCATTCATGAGCAGCAGGTTCGTATTGCCCAGCTCGAAGCTGAACCATCAACCTCCGGCTCTGAGGAGCAGCTACTCGCAACGCTTCACGAGCAGGCGGCCCACATAGCGCAACTGGAGACAGAGCTCCAGGCTGTTCAGGACTCCACTATTCAGAACGGCTCTGACGAGCAGCTACTCGCAACGCTTCATGAGCAGGCGGCCCACATAGCGCAGCTGGAGACGCAGCTTCAGGCGCGGACCGTTCAGGCTTCTCAGGCCGTCAATGTTCAGAACGGCCTCGAAGAGCAGCGGCGCCACCTGCAGCAGCTGCGTCGGCAGCTATTCCAGTCGGAGGGCGAGCTGTGGCTTGTCGAGCAGCAGCGTTTCGACTCCTCTCCGAGTGAGCTTGCTCTACGCCACCAGCTCCTTGAGGCCGTCTCAGAGTTGCAATTATGGGAGCGCGAGGCCCTCCTCTGCCAACAGCTCCTCGACACCACCCTCACTCAGCCGTAGCCACACTGGCGGCCGAGCAGCAAGCCTGCTTGCTGCTCGGCAACATGAGGAAGCCGCACTTTGGGCGGCGGCGCCTTTGGCGCCCACGATGGGGCTTCCGCCCCATAGAAGTTCTCGCCACGATTCGCTATCCACAACATTGCTTGCCTAACGCTGGGCATCGCTGCGCTCGCCGGCGCCGCAGAGCTGCCTCAGGAAGTCGGTCGGCCGAGCCGATCGCTATCGACGCCGTTCCAGCGAAGAGCCGCTGCTCGGCCGAGGTTTGGCATCCCGCTCTTTGCGGCCTGCGCCGTCGCTCTACGGGTCGGTCGCAGGCCGCAAATATCGGGCGCCAAATCGCCCTCGCAGCGGCTCTTCGCCTGCACCTGCGTCGTCATCGGGCCGTCCTCCCTCACGCTTCGCTGCAGTCGGGCCGGTACAACCGGGCCCTCCATGGCTCATCGTGTTCCTGAGGCGCCCCCGGCGCTC